>JGI2924J29684_1078377_pt1 | contig 44646 bp, 38 predicted proteins | sample BenlonsequencITS_FD_29684 | JGI IMG/M metagenome (IMG submission 29684) | reverse complement strand
CCCTTTTGTATGGAAAATGGCTGAGGATCGATCCCGCCGATCCGAAAAAGGAAGAGAGGGACAGAGTTGTCCTTTCCAAGGGCCATGCAGGACCCGCCCTTTATGCCGTGTTGGCCGATAAGGGCTATTTCCCTATGGAATGGCTTCATACCCTGAATAAGGGGGGGACACGGCTGCCGAGCCATTGTGATATGAAGTTGACCCCGGGAATCGACTTTTCCACCGGTAGCCTCGGACAGGGTTCCAGTGCGGCCGTAGGGATTGCCCTCGGTCAAAAACTGCGTAAGCAGGAGTCGAGGACCTTCCTCATTCTTGGTGATGGTGAGAGCCAGGAGGGGCAGGTGTGGGAGGCCGCGATGTTTGCAGCTCATTACCACCTTGACAACCTCATCGCCTTTACCGACTACAATAAGCAGCAGCTTGACGGTATGACCGGTGATATTATGAGTATAGATGACATCACCACAAAATATAACGGATTTGGCTGGCATGTTCAGCGTGTGGACGGTCACTGCTTTCCTTCCATCAATAGGGCAATCGAGCGGGCCGTGGAAGAGAAGGGAAGACCCCACATGATCGTCCTGGACACCCTGAAGAGTAAGGGCTTTATTCCCGGGGAAGGGGTCCTTTCTAATCATAATATGAGCTTTTCCTATGAAACGGCAAAAGAAGCGATCGCCGAACTCGAGCGGCGGGAAGGAGCTGCAAAATGAAACCCTTTGACGAGTATAAAGATATGCGGGCGGTCTATGCCGATACCTTAGTCGAGCTTGCAGCAGAAGATCCCAATATTCTTGTTCTTGAGGCCGATCTCATGGCTGCCAGTGGGACCAAGGCCTTTCGAGATGCCTATCCCGATCGTCTTCTGAATGCAGGTATTGCCGAAGCAAATATGGTTGGTGTGGCATCCGGGCTTTCATCTATGGGCTTTATTCCCTTTGCAAACACCTTTGCCTCTTTTGCCGGACGCAGAGATTTTGATCAGTTTTTCCTCTCTGCCAATTATGCCGGACAGAACGTCAAACTTGTCGGTAGTGACCCCGGTATTACCGCCCAATTTAACGGTGGGACCCATATGCCTTTTGAAGATATCGTTCTTATGCGTGCGGTTCCAGGCCTTGTCCTTGTTGAGCCCTCTGATGCCGTTTCCATGCATGCAATTACAAGGCTCCTTGCCGAACACAAGGGGTCGACATATATGCGGCTTCAGAGAAAGGGTGCGGTAACCCGGTATAAAGCCGATCAAAAGTTCGAGCTGGGAAAGGGAATCGTCCTCAGCGAAGGGGATGATGCGGCGATCTTTGCAAGCGGTATGGTGATGGTAAATGAGGCGGTAGAGGCGGCCAAGCTGTTGAAAGAAAAGGGTATTTCTGCTGCCGTGATCGATATCCATACGATCAAGCCTCTTGATGCGGATCTCGTTTTGGAGATGGCCGAACATACCGGTGCCATTGTAACGGCCGAAAACGGCCAGCGCTCCGGAGGGCTCGGTGCCGCAGTTGCCGAACTTATCGGTGAGAATATTCCCACCCCTGTGGTCAGGGTGGGAGTCAAAGACCTTTTCGGTGAGGTTGGTACTCTCGACTATTTGAAAAAGAGGTTTGAGCTTACTGCGGAAGATATTGTCTCTGCAGTGGAGCGGGCCCTCTTTCTAAAAAAGAAACATTAATCGCTTTGTGGAAGGCTCCGGTGGTCGGGAGCGCAACCCCGTCTCGGGGCCTTCCTTCCCTTCGCTTATTATTCCATATTTATATTCAGTAGGAGTGCAAACGTTTTCAGATTCTAATACATCATGAAGAAAGCTTTTTTTCATAGTATTTCCTACGCTTGCCGGAAAGAGTAGGGCTACAGCCTCACGTTTATTAAAATTATGCATTGACAATCAAAAAAAATGGAGGGATAATTTTAACGAAATGACAACGTTTGCAAATATATTTATTGCTTGAAGTTGGGAGTCGAAAAAATGGGAAGGTTTTTTCTTGTTGCAGATGTGGATAAGAAAGCAAAAGAAGGTGAGAGGAGCTATATATGGATAAGATAAAGATTGGTTCCGTCGGCCTGGGGCGATTGGGACTTAGGCACGCTGAAAATCTTGCGTCCAAGATTATGGGTGCACAGTTGATAGCACTCTGCGACGTTGATGATCGAAAGCTTAACGATACGGCGGATCGCTTGGGTGTTGCTCATCGGTTTTCCGATTTTGAAGCAATGCTGAAACTTCCGGAACTTGATGCAGTACTCATTGCCTCTCCTTCGGCTCTTCATACCGGACAGATCTCTTCCGCTTTAGCCGCTGGCAAGCATGTATTTACGGAAAAACCCTTGGGGGTTACCGTAGAGGAGTGCAAGGCAGCCGAAAAGGCTGTCGAGAAATATCCCGACAGGGTCTTTATGATTGGCTTTATGCGCCGTTTCGACGACTCTTACATGTACGCCCATGAGAAGGTGATTTCTGGGCAGATTGGTCGTCCGATTCTTTTTCGTTCATACAGCCAGGACCCTGAAAAGTTTATCGACGGGGCTATAGCCTTTGCTCCCCATAGCGGGGGGGAATTTCTCGACATGGCGGTTCACGATATCGATCTTGCCCGTTGGTTCCTGCAGGATGAGCCGGAAAGTGTTTATGCTATCGGCGGCTGTTATGCTCATCCTGAGTTTGCACAATATAAGGACGGCGATAATGTCTCCTGCCTGATGAAATTCCGCAACGAGGCAATGGCCTTCCTTTTTGCCGGGAGAACCGCCCCCCACGGTTATAATGTGGAAACCGAGATCATCGGAACGAAGGGAACCTTGCGAATTGCATCTGTCCCCCAGAAAAACCTCGTGGAGGTTCTCGATTCCCATGGCGTGCGCAGGGAGTGCAGTGAAAATTTTCTTGAGCGATTTTCCGCAAGCTATGTAAACGAGGTGCAGGAGTTTGTCGACTCAATTCGCTATAGACGAAAACCGGCGGTAACGGTGTATGATGGTACAAAGGTGAGCGAAATCGCCTACAGATGCAAAGAGGCATTTGAACGTGGCACTATGTTGAGGTTTTAAATGGAAGATTCGCAGGTTACCATCAAGGACATTGCAAAAATAGCCGGGGTCAGTTTTTCTACGGTTTCCCGTTCCCTGAACAATAGTCCGCTGGTTGCGGAAAAGACAAGACGTCGAATTTCCGAGATAGCAGATGAACTCGGCTTCGAGTTCAATGCTTCGGCCCGTGGATTGATCACGAAACAGGTGGGAACCGTAGGAATCATTCTTCCCGACCAGTATACCGAAGTGGCGGTAAATGTCTATCACGGCATGTTGATGAATAGCCTGCGGACGATTCTCGAAAAGAAGGATGTCGATCTTATCGTTTCCTACGAAAAAAATCATTTCACCGGGAAGAACAATACTGTGCGCCTGGTGACTCGAAATAAGGTCGACGGGCTTATTATTCTCGTAGAAACCATTCAGAAGGAGACTCTCGACTTTCTCGAATCGAAAAACATTCCCTTTGTCTGTACCCATTATCCCCCTATCGAGATACTCAAGGATCAGGATGTCGTGTATACCGATCATCTGGCCGGGGGGCGGATGATCGCCGAGTACTTTCTTGAAAGCGGCAGAAATTCTTTTTTGATTCTTGCCCAGGATATTGATCCCCTTGAGTTTAAGATGCGGGAGGATGGGTTTAGAGATACGGTAGAGCGGGCAGGTAAACCGGTAAAAAGGTTGACCTGTAAAAAGGGATTCGACACGGCATACCTTGCCGTGAAGCATTCCCCGGATCTCCTCGATGGTGTGGATGCGCTTTTTGCAATGAACGACATCATGGCCCTGGGGGCAATGAAGGGGCTCAAGGAGCTTGGTTTCAGAATCCCTGAGGATATTGCGGTGGTCGGTTACGATGACATTGATTTTGCCAAATATAGTGATCCACCGCTCTCTTCCATCCACCAGCCGAGGGAAGAGCTTGCCGTTCTCTCTTGTGAACGACTCTTTTTTCAGATGGAGAAGCAGAAATCAGGCATGCCGATGATGAAAAAGCGTATCACCATTCAACCCGTACTCATTGTAAGGGAATCATCGTAAGAGAAGGATCGAACCAAAACTATGATAGTAAAGAACGAACATGAAAAGCATTATGGGTATACCCCAATTACCGAACGAAAAGGGAAGCATCAGGAACTGCTTCTCGATTTTGGAATCCTGCGGCTAAGGGCAGGAGAGAGTTGGAGCGATAGTTCCGATACCGAACGGGCCCTCCTCCTTATTGAAGGAGAGGTCGTGTTTGAATGGGAAGGAAAAAGCTTCCATGCAACGCGAAACTCCTGCTTTGACGAAACTCCGATTGTGCTCCATCTCCCTCGTTCGGTTAAGGCCTCTGTGATCGCAAAGAAGGAGAGCGAGATTGCCCTCGAGATGTGCGAGAATCCCCAGGCTTTCGAGCCCAAGCTTTACGACAAGGGAGATACGCGAAGCGATATCTTCGGCGGCGGAACCTTGAACGAAACCTCGATTCGAACCGTCAGAACCGTCTTCGACGGTGAGATCGCTCCCTATTCAAATATGGTGATGGGGGAAGTAATAAACCATCCCGGGAAATGGTCGAGCTATCCTCCCCATGATCATCCTCAGCCAGAGATCTACTATTACCATTTCTTCCCGAAACAGGGATTCGGTGTTTCACTTCTGGAAGACGACGCCTTTATCGTGAAAGACGGAGACACCAGTCTGATCCATCCCGATAAAACCCACTCTCAGGTGGCGGCCCCCGGCTATGCCATGTATTACATCTGGATGATCCCTCACCTTCCCAATGACCGCTGGCTGCCGACCACTCGATACTATCGCCAGGAGCATCAGTGGCTTTTGGAAAAAGATGTGAAAATCTGGCCTGAACGAAAAAAAACGGAGGATAAAGCATGAAAACTGTTAGACTTACGGTTGGACAAGCGATTGTTCGTTTTCTTGACAACCAGTATATTTCAACGGATGGAAAGGAAGAGAAGTACGTAAACGGCGTTTTCGGTATCTTCGGCCACGGTTGTGTCGTCGGCCTCGGTGAGGCCCTTCAGGAACCGAATCACGGTCTGAAATTCTACCAGGGGCACAACGAGCAGGGGATGACCCATGCCGCAATCGCCTATGCGAAGCAGAACAACAGGCGAAAGATCATGGCGGTAACCAGTTCCATCGGCCCCGGAGCCCTCAATATGGTGACCGCCGCGGCCCTTGCCAGCGTCAACAGGATTCCCGTGCTTCTGATGCCCGGTGATGCTTTTGCCTGCCGCCAGCCCGATCCCGTCCTTCAGCAGGTGGAGCAGTTTCACGATTATACCGTCACGGCCAATGATGCCTTCAAAGCGGTCTGCCGCTATTGGGACCGTGTAAGCCGGCCCGAGCAGCTTATGACTGCCCTTATGAACGCCTTCCGTGTCCTTACCGATCCGGCACAGACCGGGGCCGTCTGTCTGGCCTTGCCCCAGGATGTCCAGGCCGAGGCATGGGACTATCCGGAATCCTTCTTCCGCAAACGTGTTCATTATATAGAGCGGAGAACCCTCTCTCCCGAAGCCCTCGACCGTGCGGCCAAGATTATCGCCGGTAAAAAGAAACCCCTGGCCATCTGCGGCGGCGGTGTACGCTATTCGGAGGCCGGGAAGGCCCTGGCCGATTTCTGTAGCCGTTTGGGGATTCCCTTCGGGGAGACTCAGGCCGGAAAATCGGCGGTTGTGTGGGACCACGAGATGAATCTCGGCGGTATCGGCGCAACCGGAGGCTTGGCGGCAAACCAGCTTGCGCCCCAGGCTGATCTTATCATTGCCGTGGGAACCAGGCTCTCCGACTTTACCACCTCCAGTAAATGGCTTTTCAAGAATCCCGATGCGGAATTCCTTTCTCTGAATGTTAACTCCTTCGATGCCCTGAAGATGGATGCCCATGCCTTTATCTGCGATGCCAGGGAAGGTTTGACCGCCCTGGAAGGTTCCTTGGCAAAAAAAGGCTACCATGCCGATTGGGGAAGTGCGGTTGCCGATGCAAAAGCGGCCTGGAAAACGGAAGTGGACAAGCTCTATGCAGCGGAGCTTCCCGGCAATAGTTATTCCCAGCTGCGTGCCCTCGGCCTCCTAAACGAGGAGCTCTTGGACGATGATGCGATCGTCGTTGGTGCCTCCGGCAGTCTGCCCGGCGACCTTCAGCGGGTATGGCGTCCCAAAAAGCGTGAAACCTATCACATGGAATACGGCTTCTCCTGCATGGGGTATGAGGTTTCCGGCTCCTTCGGTGTGAAACTTGCAGCCCCCGAGCGGGAAGTCTACGCCATGACCGGTGATGGAAGCTTTGTTATGCTTCATTCGGAGCTTCTGACATCCATTCAGGAAGGACAGAAGATCAATGTTCTGCTCTTCGACAACAACGGTTTCGGTTGTATCGATAACCTCCAGCGGAGCCAGGGCATCCCCAAGTTCGGCTGTGAGCTGAAATTCCGCAATCCGGAAACCGGACGGCTTGACGAAGGGGGCAAGCCCGTACCCGTCGATTATGCCAAGATAGCCGAAGGTTACGGCTGCAAGGTGTGGACGGTGCATAATTCCGAAGAGCTCCGCAAGGCCATGAGCGAGGCGAAGAAGAGCACCGTTTCGACCCTTATCGATATCAAAGTCGATTTTGATTCGATGTCCGGTGACTATGAGAGTTGGTGGAGGGTCGGGACTCCCGAGGTTTCCCTGAAGCAGTCGGTCCTCGATGCCCATGAGCGACTGATAAAAGAGATAGCCAAAGCACGGCAATTTTAGTGCCGATGCGATTATATGTATAAGGACGGTTGAGTATGGACAGCAAAAAAGTCCGGCTGGGAATCGCTCCCATCGCCTGGACAAACGATGACCTTCCGGAGTTAGGAGGTGAAAACACCTTCGAACAGTGTGTCAGTGAAATGGCCCTGGCAGGTTTTACCGGTTCGGAGGTTGGAAACAAGTATCCTAAAGATCCGGCTGTACTAAAAGAATACCTCGACATACGGGGAATCAGCATCTGTAATCAGTGGTTTAGCTCCTTTCTTGCTTCAAAACCCTATGCCGAGGTTGAAGCGCTTTTCAGAGAGCAACTGGATTTTCTTGGAAAGATGGGTGCCCGGGTGATTGGTCCGTCGGAACAAACCCGGTCCTGTCAGGGGCAGCCGTTGCCGATTTTCTCCAAGAAGGCTGTGTTTTCCTCAGAGGAATGGAAGCAATTGACCGACGGCATGAACCGCCTCGGTCATGTTGCCAAGGAAGAAGGGTTTCGCATGGCCTTTCACCATCACATGGGAACCGGCGTCCAGACCATTGAAGAAACCGAGCGCTTCCTCAACGACACGAACCCCGAATATGTCTGGCTTCTCTACGATTCCGGCCACTTCGCGTTTTCCGGCGAGGACCCTGTAGCTGCACTGCGGAAATTCATCGGTCGGGTAGGCCATGTCCACCTCAAAGACGTACGTCCCCAAACATATGCAGAGGTGAAAAAGAAGGACCTCTCCTTCCTTGATGCGGTTCGGCTTGGGGTGTTTACCATTCCCGGCGACGGCAGTGTCGATTTCCCGTCGATCTTTTCAATTCTCGAGGAGAACGACTATCAGGGCTGGATGGTTGTTGAGGCGGAACAGGATCCTGCCAAAGCCAACCCCTTTGTTTATGCAAAAAATGCACGAAGTTATATTCGAAAGCATACCGGACTTTAGAGCAGGAGTAGTATATGAAAGCAAAATTGAACTTAGGAATCATCGGTGCCGGCCGTATCGGCAAGGTCCATATCGAAAGTATTACCACCGGCTTTACCGATGTCCGGATCAAAGCGGTTGCAGATCCCTATCTGAACGATGAAACCCGTCAATGGGCCCTCGATCGAGGTGTTGAAGCGTGCTACAAGGATGTGGATAAGATCATCGGTGATGATGAAATCGATGCCGTTCTCATCTGTTCTTCCACAGATACCCATTCCCGCTATACCATGGAAGCGGCCAGGGCCGGAAAACACATTTTTTGTGAAAAGCCCCTGGACCATGACCTCGGAAGGATCGAAGAGGCCCTAAAGGTGGTCAAAGAGTGCGGCGTCAAGTTTCAGATAGGTTTCAACCGCCGTTTCGACCACAACTTCCGTTCCCTTCATCAGGCCGTCGTAGACGGTAAGGTCGGAGATGTCCATATGGTCAGAATCTCCAGCCGCGACCCCGAACCCCCCAGCCTTGACTACGTGAAGGTTTCCGGTGGACTTTTTCTTGATATGATGATTCATGATTTCGATATGGTACGCTTTCTCAGCGGAAGCGAAGTCGAAGAGGTCTTCGCCGCCGGCGCTGTCCTTGTCGACCCTGCTATCGGTAAGGCCGGAGATATCGATACCGCTATCGTCACCATGAAACTGGCAAACGGGGCACTGGCGGTTATCGACAACTCCCGTAAGGCCGTTTACGGTTACGACCAGCGTGCCGAGGTCTTCGGTAGCGGGGGTGCGGCATCCGTGGGTAACGACAGCCCCTCCACCCTTTCGGTAAGCGGCAGCAACGGAGTCGTCGGAGAGAAGCCCCACTTCTTTTTTCTCGAACGCTATATCGACGCCTATCGCAATGAGATCGGTGAATTCATTAAGGCGGTGGTGGAAGACAAACCCACTCCCTTAGGACCTGAAGATGCCTTGATGCCTATTCGTATCGCTCTCGCTGCAAAGCGCTCCCTTGAAACCGGTAAACCCGAGAAGGTACGGTAAGGAGCAATATCCTTTCGGCGTGTAATGTTCATGTTCCGCATCGGTACGGTGCGTACCGGTGCGGCCTTTCCTCCTATTCGTAACGCCAGCCCTTGTTCTCCTTGACCTGCAGGAAAAAGATTACGATATTTTCCTTCAGGAGAAACCTCATGAATGAAAGACCAAAATCGTTTTCAGAGCTCATCCGAAGCTCCGACATCCCCGTCTTAGTGGATTTTTATGCCGATTGGTGCGGTCCCTGTAAGATGGTCAGTCCCGTCGTCGCCCAAATCGCCGGAGAACTGAAGGGGCGTGTACTTACCGTCAAAATCAATATCGATAAAAAACCCGCGCTTGCCACTCAATGGCAGATATCTTCGGTCCCTACCATTATGCTCTTTTCTGGCGCTCAGCCCGTCATGCGTCTTTCCGGTGCCTATCCGTATGAAAGCCTCAAAGCGGAAATTCTCAAGCATCTTTAATTTTTTTATAGTGTTCGGAATCCTGGTGGTCAAAGCCTCTCAATTATTTTTCTTGCCGCTAATTACAAGAGTATAGATCCATAAAATCAAGTAATCCTGGAGGCCGAAGGATTTTTCCAGGAAAAACGGCATGAAACCACCAGGATTCCGGACAGTACGTAATTTTCTTTGGGGGGGAAAGCCTTCCCCCTGGGCGAAGCTTCCCTTCGGCAAAGTGCCGAAGGGTGATCTTCGCCACACCCCCTTCTTTTTCCGTTGACTATTGCGATGCTTCCTTGTAGAAGTAAAGAGTATGGAAAACACACTGTGGGCTCATCGGAAACTTATTGATGGTCGTCCCCTTTATTGGCACTGTTCCGAAAAGGTGCTTTGTTTTGTAAAAGAGGGGGACGAGTTGTTGTTGGGGATATCGCCTGTAGAAGATGAATCTGAGGTTTTGCCATGGGGTTTCACCCTGCTCTCGGCAGGTTTCGATGTGGAAGTGGCGATATGGCACCGTTTTATCGTCGGTAAGGAGCAGCAAATAGAGCTTAGCCCTTGCTTGCCGGACCGGCCTATCGTCGTCATCCCTGTTGTCGGAAGAGAATTGCCTCCGGGGCGAAAGGGGGAGTTCTTTTTTTCGGTTCCAATGTGGGCCGCTCTTTATACCGGAACAGGGGCTACAAGGGTGCTGCTTACCGAATTCCCCTGTAAGACACTCACCTCAACCTGGTTCGGCGACATGGCAACCGGCGAACTTTGCTATGGTTTGTCGGCCGATCTTCATACCATCGGGAGGGAAGAGGATGGGGAGCGTATCGACCCCTTTGAAGCCGAGGTTCGTTTGTATCTTCGCAATACATCACAGACAATGCTTGATTTCTCCCGGATCTGTATCCACGTTGAGCATCTATCTCTCTACCGCGAACATGATCGATTTTTTACGAATGAGGTGTTTGTCATCTTTTCCGGGCCGGATCAGGTTAGTCAGGTCCGTTTTGCAAAGCGGGGCCCAAAAAGTGATGCAGAACACGGTCTTGTAAAGGAAAAGGTGACGCCCCCGCGTATCGAACCCGAAACGAGTATCATTAAGCGTAGTTTCTCCTTTTTGAAATCTCTCACGGAGATATGATATGACCGGTATCGACTTTGATCAGTTTCTTGCATATTTTACCGCCGATAAGGTGATGCATGTGCTTCGGATCTTCCTTTTTGCCCTTGCCTTTTACCTGTTGGTCCGTATGAGCGCAGTCATCGTTCGCCGGACCCTGACGAAAAATGCTTCGGAGCAATCGAAGGTTCTTATACACAAGATGATTATCTACACCGGTGTGGCTGTCATCCTTATTGTTGTGCTAGACAGTTTTGGGGTAAACCTCTCGGCACTTCTCGGGGCGGCCGGCGTTCTTGGTGTTGCCCTTGGTATCGCCAGTCAGAAAAGCCTTGGAAATGTCATAAGCGGCCTCTTTTTAGTCTCCGATAGAACCTTCGAGGTAGGGGATGCCGTCAAAATAGGCTCCTTTGTCGGTGTGGTTCATTCCCTGGATCTTCTTTCGGTGAAGCTCAGAACCTTCGACAACACCTTCATCCGTATCCCGAACGATCAGATTATTTCCACTGAGATAACCAACATCACCAGGTTTCCAATACGGCGAATGGATTTCAACCTCAGGGTTGCCTATTCTGCCGATATAGAACTCGCTCGCGATCTTCTTCTTGATATAGCCGAAAAGAATCCCCTTTGCCTTCGTGAACCCGAGCCCTTTTTCCTCTGTAAGGAGTTTAGCTCTTCAGGCATTGAGTTTCTTTTTGCAATTTGGTTTGAAAAAAGCAGCTATGTCGCGGTCAAGAACAGTGTCTTTCTTTCTATCCGTCAAGCATTTGCAGAACACGATATTGAGATTCCCGTTATGCAGGTCAAGGTGTGGTATCCCGAAACAGAGGGGAGAGAGACTGTTCTTTAGTCTGTATTGATTTGTACGTACAAATATTGACTTGCCATGATACCGCTTATATACTGCACATATGGAACGATTCTTTTCCCACCCGATACTCGACGTGAAGGAAGACCGGAAACCGATAACCTTTTTTTTCGAAGGCATTCCCCTGAATGCCTTCGATGGCGAGCCGATTGCGGTTGCTCTTGCTGCGGCCGGGATCCTTGATGTACGCTATAGCCGCCGTTTTTCTCAGCCTCGGGGAATCTTCTGTGGCATTGGTCAGTGCCAGGAGTGTTCGATGCTTGTCGATGGTGTTCCCAATGTCAGGACCTGCGTTACACCGGTTCGGGAAGGTATGCATGTTTCAAGGCAAAAGGGGCTTGGTGAGGTTATGAATGACGGTAGATCATAAGCTTCCTGAGCAATGTGATATTCTGATTGTAGGAGGCGGCCCTGCCGGCCTTGCCGCTGCAATCGAAGCTGCCGGGCGGGGCCTTCATGTGGTACTGGTTGATGAGAATCCGGGTTTTGGTGGGCAGCTTATCAGACAAATTCATAAATTTTTTGGTTCCTCTTTCCATTATGCCGGGGTTCGGGGCTTTTGTATTGCCGATATGCTATCTCGTGAGGCCTCGGAAGCTGGCTGCCTGATGGTTCCCGAATGCAGGGTCTTGGGGCTTCTTCGTGACGGAAGGGTAGCCCTTAGCCTTCGGGGAGCGGCATCGGCCCTTCGTGCAAAGCGGATCCTTCTTGCCGTGGGAGGGAAAGAGCATGGTCTGCCTTTTCCCGGCTGGACGCTTCCGGGTGTGATGACTGCCGGGGCCGCTCAGACCCTCTGCAACCTGCACCACCTGCTTCCCGGCCGCCACGTACTTATGGTGGGAAGCGGCAATGTCGGTCTGATTGTCTCGTACCAGCTTATGCAGGCAGGCGCCTGTATAGCTGCTATCGTCGATACCGCCGATCGGATCGGCGGATATGCCGTTCATGCGGCAAAACTCCAGCGAGCCGGTGTTCCTTTCATTCTCGGTGCTCAGATTCAGGAAGCTATTGGCTTGAAATCTGTTCAGCGGGTGAACATAGGTATCAGGTCCACAGGGGAGCACCTTTCTATTGACGCCGATGCAGTACTTCTTGCGACAGGCTTGAGTCCTCGGACCGAATTAGCATCCATGTTCGGCTGTGAATTGACCTATGAGCCCCGCCTGGGGGGCCATTTCCCCCGTCATGATGATACTATGCGTAGCTCCGTTTCACACGTATTTGTCGCCGGTGACTCGGCGGGGGTGGAAGAGGCTGCTACGGCGATCGAGGAGGGAAGGCTTGCCGCTCTTTCCATGGCCTTTGATATTGGAGGGGCTCATTGCGGAGACGAAAAAGCGCGAGATGAGATAAGAAGCAGACTCAAGGCCTTTCGCAATAGAAAAGCCTCTTCTGGAAAGGAAAAACAAAACTGTTCGGCTGCTGCCACCTCCCTTGGGCTCCTACGTTACCCCGTATTCGAATGTGCGGAAAACATTGCCTGTAATCCATGCGCCGATGCCTGCCCTGCAGGGGCCATCACAGTGGAAACGATTACCTCTCTCCCTGTTGTGGATTATAGTCGCTGCACCGGATGCATGCGTTGCCTTTCCGTTTGCCCGGGCCAAGCCGTTTTCATGGTCGACAGACGTGGGAGCCTTACGCTTGCGTGGGAATATCTTCCTGTCCCTTCTGTAGGACAGAAGGTTATACTCTGCGGACCTAGCGGCGAAGCCCTTGGTACGGGAGAAATTACCGCCTGCCGCAGAGATGTCGGGGACAAGACCATGCTGGTCACCCTTTCCATGGATCCCTCACTTGTCGATCGTGTTCGCAGCTTCAGGAGGTGTGATGATGAATAAAGGCCTCGATACCATTATCTGTCGTTGTGAGGAAATCACCCTTACAGAGGTACTTGAGGCCATCGATGCAGGCTGCAGCACGATTTCTGCGGTGAAACGCTATACACGTGCCGGCATGGGCCCCTGTCAGGGAAGAGGTTGTGCTCGTGCAATAGCGCAGCTGATCGCACAACGGACAGGGAATAACCGAGCCGAACTGCGACCCGATAGAGCCCGGTTCCCCATTGTTCCGACCGAAATATCGGCTTTCTCTTCGATAAGGGAAGAGCCTTTGGAAAAAGCGGAAACGATGGTGTTCCCTCAGCGTAAAACCTGCACCTCCTCCCTCCCGATTGATACAAAGGAATCGTATGATGTAATCGTCATCGGCGGAGGCTACCATGGACTCTCCATTGCACGGCAGCTTGCAGAAGCAGGGGTTAAGACAATCCTGCTTGAACGAAGAGAGATCGGATCAGGTTCTTCAGGTGCGAATTTCGGCTTTGTGCAGCTGCAGGACTCCAATACCGGCATAAGTTTTGAGCTCAACAGACGTGGTTTTGAACGCATGGGCCAAATGGAAAACGAATTGTCCGCAGATCTGGAGTACCGGAAGGTCGGGTCCCTGATTTTTGCCCAAACCGATGAGCAGATGGCGGCGCTTGAGGCCTTGTATCGGGAAAAGCATGCGCTCGGTCTCGATGTGCGCTGTATTTCTCCCAGGGATATCACTTCACTTGAACCCTATATGAATGTAAAGAGCATCAAGGGGGCAAGCTGGCATCTCCAGGCGCAGATTAATCCCTTCCGCTATCTTTTCGCCATGGTAAAAAAGGGAAAAGAGGCGGGACTTACCATCCGTGAGAATACGATTGTGAGAGAGATCCTTGTCTCCGATGCCTCTTGTAAAGGGATTGTGCTGGCAAATGGCGAATGCATCCGAAGCAACGTTGTTGTCGTTGCCGCAGGTGCCCATACGGGAACGCTTTGTTCAACCTGTGGCTTAGAGGTTCCGATAGAGTATGTGATTGGTGAAGCCTTTGTTTCCGAACCCGTTCAGCCGCACATTATGAACTTCATCTCCTCTGCTTCGTTTTTTGCCACCGCTCACGATTCTACAGGGGCTGCGGCAAGCTTCACGGCCGGGCAAACGGCATCGGGAAATGTATTGATTGGAGAAACAAGTGAGCCGGGACCGAGTAATCCCGAAGATGCCCTTCTTCTTACCAGTGCGGCCCATTGTGTTCGTATTCCGCGTATGCTTGAGGAGCTGTATCCGGCTTTGAAGCGACTTACTGTTCTTCGCAGCTGGGCAACCTGTAGCCCCTCGGCCCCCGGCTTTGAGCCCTTTCTTGGAGCGACGGAGATCGAGGGGCTTTTTCTCGCCGCCGGTTTTAAGAGCTCCGTTGTCATTTCCTCCGCTGTCGGTCAGATTCTTACCGATCTCATCGTCCGGGGAAGGACATGGTGTGATATTTCCTGTTTCAATCGGGGACGGGTCAAATGGTCAGGAGCATCGAAAGATCGATTCGATCGGGATGAAAATAGATCGTATTGAAGCATATACGATGATCGGAAAGGTCGTAGAAGATTTCCTCCCAGACCACCATTGAGCGGTTTTGCTCTATCCCGAATCGATCGGCTACTGCTTCATCGACGGTACTGGAAAGCCATGTTGTGGTGTATGTGATGTGAACGCGGCAATGCCGTTCCAAAAATGCCGAAAGTTTTTGCTCGTTTCCCTCAAGGCTCGGTGGCGTTCGTAGATATGCATGTGGCAATTCGACATCACAGATGATGACAGGACCTCTGCTGTCAAGATAGATCCAATCGAATGCCGTTACTTCCATGTCATCTACCTCGGGCATTCTCCTGAGCATTCGCTGTGAGGCCCTCTGGTTGCGCAAATTGCGCTTGAGCAGTTGCGGCTTCTCCCCCGAATCGGCGATAAGCTTGAGAAAGTCGCTGTTGATGTCGATCCTCATCGGCAGTTTCGTTACCGCAGGGTGGCCGAAGTTTCCTTTTCCCTGCCAGCGGGTAATGTATCCCTCACGAATTAGCGAGGCCATAGCCTCCCTGACGGTTGCCCGGCTGGTTCCCAATTTTTCGGACAACGCTTCTTCCGTTTCAAGTCGATTATTGCCGGCTTGCATGTTTTGAATCGCTTTTAGAAGATACTCGCGAATTTTCAGGTAGAGGGGGGGGCTTTTGGTCTGTCTCTTATTCATAGCAGACTCCTTTTCCATGAACACAGTGTGATGGGAAAGGAAGAAACCGTCAATGGGAAAAAATGTTATGGTTGACAGCTCATCAGACCTATAGTATCATGATTTCATGAGAAAAACTCAATCAATAAGAGTAGAGGCATCCCCTCTTTATGTAAAAACGAAGGAAGCCTTGATCGAGCTCATCCTCAGTCGTAATTTTTCGGGGAATCGGCTTCCGTCTGAGACGACCCTTTGTGAGATGTTAGGGGTTGGGAGAACGACCCTGAGGGAAGCGCTGATGGCGTTGAATCGTGAAGGCGTCATCACCAAAAAACATGGCTTGGGTAACCTTATCCACAGGACTACCCTTAATGCAAAGATGCGGATCGATACGATTCATGGCTTTCGAAAGCTCCTTGAAGATGGGGGCTATCGGGTTTCCTGTAAAAGGACCTCTCCCCGATGGGTCACTTCAATTGAGGTTGAAGGAATTGATTGCAGTAACTGTTTTGAGGAACGCTTTCTTCTTGTAGAAAATCGTTACTTCGCAGACGGACATCCTGCAATTTATGGCCATAACTATCTGTGCGGAAGCTTTGTTCGGGAGAGTGAAGCACAGGAGATTCTTTCTTATCAGGGCAGTTTCTATGATTTACTGGGGCAATTCCTTACCGAAGAAGTTGCTAATTCCATCAATACCTTTCGTCCTGCTATCGCAACGGCTCCTTTGGCGGAGATTCTTGACGTTGGGGTAGGGGATCCCCTGATTCAGTGGCAGGAAAGTTTTATAGGAATTTTCGACCATATTGTATGCAGAAGTCTCATATCGTTTAATCCTGCTTACGTCGATCTTACCTTACTACGAAAATGGACATAAAGGAGTTCCTTAAGTGGGAAACATCAAGGATTTGAGAGATTTTTTATCGGCTCTGAAAGATGCCGGACAACTTGCGGAGATTGAGCGGGAGGTTGATCCCGTTCATGAAATCGGGAGTGTAATTGCCACACTTGAAAAGGAACGTGGACCTGCCGCCCTCTTTCGCAGGGTCAAGGGCCATACCGTTCCTGTTGCCGGGGGATTGCTTTCCGATTATGCCAAAATTGCTGTTGCACTTGAATGTGGACAATCGGATGTAACCGACAGGATGGAAGCCGTTCTCGATCATCCCATTGCACCCCGGGAGGTAAAAAACGCCGTTTGTCAGGAAGTGGTGCTGACGGGAGATGAGGTCGATCTTGGAAAGATCCCTATTCCTGTGCATGCTCCCGGTGACGGCGGCGCCTTCATCACTGCGGGAGTCACCGTGGGCCGTGATATAGAGACGGGTATGCAGAACCTGAGTTTTCAGCGGATGCACATCAAAGGGCCGCGAAAGATGGGGATCATGATTAATGAGTGGCGTCATCTTCGTGATTTCTTGAAGAAGGCGGAAAAGAAAGGGCAGGCTCTTCCCATCGCGGTTGCCATTGGTGTTGATCCTGTAGTAATGATGGCGGCCGGGTTTCGTTACGATGGCGATGAGGCGGAAATCGCCGGTGGTTTACGGGGAACGGCCCTGGAGCGGGTTACGTGCATCACCAGTGATATCATGGTTCCCGCCTGGAGTGAGTACATCATCGAAGGTGAAATCCTGCCGGGCGTGAGGGAAGAAGAGGGTCCCCTGGCGGAATTTACCGGGCATTATGGACTCTTGTGGAAAAGTCCCGTCGTCGAGGTCAAGGCTGTTACCCATAGGCGTGATCCCATTTGGCAAACCCTCAACGGTGGAAGCTTTGAGCACATCAATCTCGGTAATGTTTTGCCCCGTGAACCTCTTCTCCGCAGACATACCAGGTATGTTTCGAAAAACGTCAAAGCGGTACATATCCCGCCGTATGGTTCCGGTTTTCTTGCACTTGTACAACTCGAGAAAAGTAACGAAGGGGAGCCGAAAAATGTTGCTTTGGCTGCAATGACTGCATATGTAAACATTAAAAATGTGATTGTCGTTGATAGCGATGTCGATATATATAATCCGGCCGAAGTACTCTGGGCTGTCAATAACAGAGTTAATCCTCGGGAGGATGTCTTTGTAATACCGAACAGTCAGGGACACGAGCTTGATCCCTGCAGCGACGAGACCGGCGTCCAGAATAAGATGGGAATCGATGCAACGCTACCCGCTAACCGAAAGACCCTGAAAAGGGCGGTGTATCCTTCGGTTGACCTATTTCGCTATATGAGCGAGTAGCTACTGTTTGGAATCCTGGTGATACATACAGAGAATCTCCTCGCCGTCTTTTCATATGCTTGTCCGAATAGTGACAAAACTTTCCCGTAGCGTGTGCAATTCATAGTTTCCTTTTTTATACTACAAAGTGATGGCGACTCACGATGACTGTCAGGAGCTCTTACTTGCCAGAGAACGGGAGCTCGATCTCCTGCGGAAGATCATCTCTAGTATTTTCTCATCTCCAGACTATTTTGTCGCTCTGGAACGAGTGCTTGGCGAGGTAGTCAGAGCAACCGGATGGAAATTCGGAGAGGCATGGATCCTTTCCGAAGATGAATCGGCACTTGTCAATAGCAGGATCTACTACACCGAGGAGCCGTCGCTCAGCGGTTTTTTTGAAGAAAGTCTCGTATATTCGTTTCCTTACGGAGTCGGTCTTCCGGGAAAAGCGCTTGAACGAAGAGAGGCCGTTTGGTTTCAGGATGTAAGCACCAATAAGGAGTTCCTCCGTGCAGCCATTGCTGCTCGCTACGGATTAAAGGCCGGGTTCTCGATACCGGTATTTAGTGGTGAGCGCGTATGGGGCGTGCTTGTTTTTTTTGCCTATGAGGCTAGACGGCAGGAACCGGGGATGATTCGGCTTGTTTCCGCCGTTGCAGCTCCTTTGGGAGAGGTTATCCAGCGGAAAGAACTTGAATATCGGCTGCGACAGGAACAGGAACGCTCACGTCAGCTCGAGACTGCAAAGAATTTTTTCTTTCAGAACATCAGTCATGAACTACGAACTCCGATGAACGGAATCCTTGGGCTTACACAGCTTCTTACCGATGAGATAGAAAATCCGGAGCAGCGGGAACTTCTTGGTTTGATAACCGATTCGGGCAATCGATTGCTTCATATCTTTGAGAAAATGTTGCATCTACTTCAGCTGAACCGTCCGGTGAGCGATGAAATCAACACCGAGGGGAATATTCTTGTGGTTGACCCTCTTATTGATGAAGTGGTACAGCGATATCGGATGAGCGCGATTAAAAAGAAACTCTCTTTTGAATTCATTATGGGGGCTTCTCAGGCCCAAATCACGGGAAATGCGGACTTTTTTCGACAGGCGGTTGATTATCTTCTCGAGAATGCATTCAAATTTACGTGCAGCGGTGGCATTAAGGTTGTAACCGGCCTCGTTGGGAGGGGGCAAAAACGGCGTGTCTATATCAACGTTGTTGATACGGGAATCGGGATAGCACCTGCAAAGCAGCGGCTTATCTTCGAAGATTTCCGACAGGCAGATGAGGGGATCGACAGGCCCTTCGAAGGAATCGGCCTTGGCCTTTCTTTGGTAAAACGGATTGTCGACATGATGGATGGGGATATTGAGCTTCAAAGTGAAGAGGGGGCAGGCTCCTCCTTTACCATCTTTTTTCCACTTGTTGCTGGTCTGCACGAGTATCATGGCATGCTCGCACCTCGGCAGGGGGGCTATCGGAGTGATGCCGAAGGGGAAAAGCGGATACTCCTTGTAGAAGATAATTTCATCAACCTTTTGGTTATCGAGAAGCATCTGGAACATGATTTTGCGGTTACGCGTGCTTCTTCTGGCGAGAAAGCCCTTGAGGCGGCACAGAAAAAGCGGTTTGATCTGGTTTTGATGGATATCAATCTGGGGCGTGGCATCGACGGTATCGAAACGACCAGGCAACTGAGGTTAATGGAGCCGTATCAGTCGACTCCCATCATTGCCGTCACCGGTTATGCAATGGATAAGGATCGTGAGTCGCTGCTTGGCATCGGTTTTAACGAATATATTGCAAAGCCTTTCTCAATGGAGATGCTGGATACGGTCATTACCAAGGTTCTTTAATGCCTATTCTTCAAGGGGAAAGAGGATTGTCACTACCGCTCCATTACTGTTCGATATATCGATCTCTCCACCTATCTGTGCGACAAGGGTAAGTATCAGTTGCATCCCCAATGAAGTACTTTTGTGAGGGTCGAATGTATCGGAAAAACCCAATCCCCTATCGGAAATGATAAGCATGGCTTTTTCTGCTTCGACGAAGAAGGTGATGTTTATGTTGACATGGCCATTGATATCTTTTCCATATTTTACGCTATTTATGATTAGTTCGTTTGTTATCAAGGAAATTGTTATAGCCCTTTCGAGAGAAAGGGGGCAGGACACTGCATCTACTTTGATTGTTACGTTATCGTATGAATAACCGCCGAGGATCGAAAGCCGTTCGAGAAATGAACGCATGTCGATTGCCTTAAGAGAATGAGACTGGTACATCATCTCATGTATACTGGACATTGCCCTGATACGGTGCTCTATTTGCCGGGAAAAGGTTTCGATATCTCTGCTGTTCTCTTTTTCAAGATGAATGATGCTAAGAATGAGTTGGAGGTTGTTTTTGACTCGGTGATGTACCTCCCTCAGCAGCATTTCCCGTTCTTCGATCGCCTCGGAAAGCTTCTTTTCGTTTCGATCTCGTTCGTCGTTTCGCTCTTCTAGGGCTTCGGCCATGCCATCAATCGCTTTGGATACCATACCGATTTCCGAGTCCTCTTCAAGGTGCGTCCTTGCAGACAGCTTTCCGTTTCTTATATCGGTAACTGTTTTTGCCATGCGCAGCAATTTTGAGCCTATGGTAACATAGCCGATAAAAGCAGCCATGATCATGCTGAAGATTGCGACGACTGCCATAAGGAGCAGGTTGCGTATCAGTATCCTTGTGGCAGGATGACGGGCGCTTTGTTCCGGTATGCCGATGACAATATTCAGGTAGGGTTCCTTTCCCTCTTCGGTCTTGATACGCCGAAATGCATAATACCTGCTCATGCCATCGGATCCCGTCATTACCATTGTGCCTGATTCACTGCCAGAGCCGATAATCTTCCATATATCGGCTTTAATTGGTTTCCCAATGGGATTGGTTGATTTTTCGGGATAGAAAAATATGCGAATCCCGTATCGGTCGGTAATACCAAGAAAAGATTCTTCCGGCAGGTCGAAACTCTTGAAAAATTCACGATAGGTACTGAGACGATAGATTGCGGAGAGTACTCCTATGATATTTCCTTCATTGTCCTTGATCGGTACGGCAAAAGGAAAGGCCGCTTCATTGTTTATTTGGGCGATGATAAATTCTCCGGCGGTAAAACTTTCTCCACCAATAGCCCGTTGTATGTGGTCCCTTTCGCTAAGATCGGTCCCAGGCTCGAGCTTTGCGGACACGGTCACAATACCCGTTGTGTCTGTCACGGTGATGTTGACATATTCCGGATTTTCTTCGAGGACCTGCCTGAGAATACGTTCCTGCCTGCCCTTTTCTCCTTCCGTAAATGCCGGAAGGAGTGCAAGGGTCGATAGTGTGTGATGGACGGTTTCCATTATGGTATTCTGAACCATTGCCAGGGTTTCTACTTGCCGCACCGCTTTTGCCCGCACCTCTTGTTCAAGGACAGATCCATATTCGATTCCGGTAAAGATAATGATGGCAAGAGAGGGGATCAATGCAATCGCGACGATGAGTAAAAGCAACTTCCTAAAGGATGAAGCAAATATTCGTTTCACCATATATTTTTTATTATAGTTCGGTTCGTTCATGAAAAAAATGCCTATCCTCTAGCTTTCGCGGCTCGCGGATCATATCGTAAGCCTTTGATTGTCGGCATAAAGCCAAAGGTCTCCATATCGTTGGCGAAGGGACTTTGGTCGGCCGGGAATGCATTGATGGTTTCGACCACAAGAGAGTGTGTCGGACGAATATCTCTCTGTGCGAGGTCTTTAAAGATCCCCAGGTAGCGCTGAATCTCTGGTGCTCCCGGAGGGGCCTTCAATGTCATCGATCGTCCGCTATGTTCGAGGGTGAGGACAAGGCGAGACCCGTGAAATACAAGAAAGTTGGAACGCTTCCTCGATGGACGTTCATAGGGCAACTCCTCTATGGACAGACCACAGGGGGAGGCTGGATCGACGGCATTCATCCAGAAGACTTCATCAAGTTCCCTTCCCTGCCAGGAACGTAATTCCTGGATCGTTTGACTCAGAACAAATTGTATACCGCCGAGGCCTCGAAAAAAGTATCCGCCGATCATCTCTCCCGAGAGTTCCATCCTCCTGAGGCTTGGGAGCAACTCTTTCCACTGAAACGACTCTGTTTCCCGATCGAGCAGGGGCTTGGCAAGCACTCCGTAACGGTCGCTAAGCGTGAAAATTTTCTCCCGTACCCTTTCTTCCCGATCGAGGGGATCTTCTTTTCTCTTTTTTCCACCAAGAAGATACCAATTACCGGCAAGCGGTCTGGAATTTCTCCATTGGTGGTAGGCTCCGTGAGAGCGGTAACGAGGCCTGTTCTCGGAGAGCGGAGCGGCCTTGAAATGTGTATTAATACCGTTTCGCAATGCTGCAAAGGAGTCGTTGGCAATCTGTGTTTCCCATACCAGTTCCCAGAGCCGTTGCGTAAGTTCTGCCGAATCGAGTCCACTGGCTTCTTTTAGGTCGAAAAAGGTATAGCGTCCTCTACCTCCATCGACTGGAAATGGGAGAGGCGTTTTTCTTTCTGCCGCCTCAGAATTTGAAAACAGCTCCGTCTGTTCGGGGTAGGCAAGGAATATCTGTTTTTTCCCTGCGCCGAACCATGATAATTCATGACTTTGGGAGATGGCATCGATCCATTCATGGTAGTATGGAGACATTCTTGCCGGCAGGATCCAGTCTTCAAGTGCTTCGGCAGGAAGCCTGTATCCAAGAAGCGAATCGATTCTGCTCGCAAGCTCATCAGTCCCCGTACCCCGGTCAAGCATTCCCTGATGTGAGGCCATAAAGGGCACTATCAGGGATGATGCCATCGGTTTCACAAAGCGACGTTGCTTGTACCGTCGCATTCTCAAGAGACGCTCAAGGTTTTCCTTGTCGCAAAGCTGCTGCCCGGGGACATCGAGGCATATTCGTGCCTTTACAAGATCGCCCCTCGATAATAATTTGGCGATTGCTTCATTCCGCTGGTCGGCCGGGACAGGGGCAATCATGTCGATTTCCTCTGCGGTCAGCGGACCGTAAAACCGGAATAGTTCCGAAAGTGCCGCAGTCATGGTCTCGGGATGTATCAGACGTTTATATTGATGCTCATGGCAGCGGTGGGTAACCAATCCTCTTTCCGAATAGAGCAGTCGCAGCTTTCCGTCGATCGAGTTGAGAATTTCATCCCTGTCCATCCCACTCTCCGCGGCAACGGCATCGATGAGCCGCTGGTATTGATCTTCCGGAATGATGACTCGCTCGTCAATCCAGCGCAACAGTTCCTGCGGATCGGCAGGAGCATAGCCTTCTGCGGTTCTCTGGAGTTTCTCATTGAGTTCTCGAACCAAAGAGGGATCGATGGGCGCGAGTCGATCGGGGCCGTTGAGCAGATGGTCAATGAACTCATCCTCCAATCCGCTTTTACCCGAGGCTTCCGGTGTGTCGTCGGCATACATAAAGAGATTAATCTGCCGCCAAACCAGTCCATCGCAAAATGGAGAAGGAATTGCCGTTCGCACCTCACATATTTCGGTTACACCGTCGGCAAGCTCTTCCAGTACCATGGCAAGGTTGGCAAGGTCAAAGTAATCCTGCAGACAACTCCGCCATGTTTCGATCATGATAGGGAAATCTGCAAGCTCGAAGACCGCCTGAAGCAATTTACGCGACCGCAGTCGCGTAAACCAGAGCGGCATTCGTTTTCCGAAGCTTTGACGAGGCAGCAACAAAGCTCTTCCCGCATTCTCTCTGAAAAAGGCCCCGAACAATGCACTATTTTCAAGCCGTTCTCTGATTGTTTCTTCCAAGGGAAGGGTTGCAAGCATGGGGAGATACGGGGCCATTCTTGCATCATCAGGCACGATGATAAGGATTGCATCGTTTGAAGCGATGGTTCTCGGTGTGTAACCGAAACGATTCTTCCAGAACCCCTCGATCAGAAGTGCAAGGGGCCTGTTGACCGCCGCCCCCCAGAAGGTGTGAAGCACAATCCGCTGCAAGCCTTCCGGCCCAAAGGATTCGGCGATATGTTCGACAATGATGCGATGTTCTCCCGGCAAGGGAGCTCCTGTCTGTTCTCTTTGACGGGTAAGAAAGCGCAGAAGGCGGGTGGCAGAAGTCTCATCAAGCCCCCATTCCTCCTTGGTAGTCCCTTTTGTCTGAACGTGATCAAAGAGTCGGAGGATTGCCCGCGAAAAGGTGAAGTCACGACTGCGATCTTCAGCCCTCCAGAATGGAATGATATTCGGAGGAGCATTGGTCGGCATAACAACGACGTTGTTGTGATCGATGCTTCTAATCTCCCAGGTCTGAGTACCCAGTTCAAATCGATCTCCCACCGATCGCTCCCAGACAAACTCCTCGTCAAGGGTACCGATATTGTTCATGCCGTCGGCAAGCTTCATATTGTATTGCCCCCGATCGGGGATGGTTCCGCCTGAGAGATAGAGAAGATAGCGGAGTCCTTTTGCGGGGGAGAGTAGTCCTTTTGATTCGTCCAGAAAGAGTCGGGGCCGCAGCTCCCGAATTCTGGTTCCCTCATATTTTCCAGTCAGCATTTCGACGACAAGATCAAAAAGGCGCCGAGGCAGGTTTGCAAAAGGTTCGGCTGTTCTGATGCTGTTGAAAAGTGATTCAACGGTTCTGTCTTTTATCGCCGTCAGCGAAAGGATGATTTGCGCGAGAATATCAAGGGGATTGCGCATTGGCCGCAGGCTTTCGATTTCATGGTTTTGCATGGTCTCGATCATGGCTGCGCTTGACGCAATATCGATACCGTGACTGGGAAAGAGGATTGCCCGGCTGACCGCATCGACCTGATGACCGGCACGACCTGCTTTTTGGATCGCCGACGAGATGGTAAAGGGTGTTTGAATAAGCACGACGAGGTCGAGTTCTCCGACATCGATGCCGAGCTCGAGGGAGTTTGTGGCAATGATCGCTTTCAACTCACCCCGCTTGAGGCGTGATTCCACCGTCAGCCTGATCTCCTTTGAGAGGCTGCCGTGATGGGCGTAGGCGATGCGCTTTCCCGCAATCTCGTTCATCAGGCGTGCAATTTTCTCGACAAGACGACGGCTGTTTGCAAAGACGAGGGTGGAACGATATCTTTCGGTTAGGCGGAAGATTTCGGCGGCCATTCCCCGCCATATCGAATCCTGCTGTGCCCCCTGGGAAAGCATCCCGCTTCCCGTGTCGGGCAGCAGTTCGGGACTGCGGACGGAGAGGTCGTATCGTTTTGTAAGGGGGGCAGTGCAGATTCGTACCGGCCGCTGTCGGTGTTCTATGTTGCTTTCCCGACCGATCATCCGGTACCCACCGATGAAGGCGGCTACCGCTTCAGCCGGGCGGACCGTTGCCGTCAGGGCTATTCGCTGGAATTCTCCCCACTCAAGGGCTGCCTGCTCCACCATCGACATAAGCAGTACTCCTCGCTTGGTTCCGTAAAGCGAATGGATTTCATCAAGAATGACACAAGAGAGGGAGCCGAAAAGGGTCCTGCCTCCCTCCGAGAGCATCATGATGGTAAAAGATTCGGGAGTGGTTATCAGGATTTCCGGCTGGTGGCGGAGCATGCTCCGTCGTTCGCTTTGGGGGGTATCCCCGCTGCGGGTCATGACGCGAATATCGGGAAAGCGCTCCCCTTGCTCACGGAACCTGAGGCGTAAGGCCTCGATTGGAACTATGAGGTTTTTTTGAACATCGCTGCCGAGGGCTTTGAGGGGAGAGATGTAAAGTACGGAGAGTCTATCCTCCGGAAGCCGCCCTGTTACCAAGCCGTCGATGGCCCAGAGAAATGCGGTTAAGGTTTTTCCGCTCCCTGTGGGGGCCGTGATGAGACAATGATCCCCGGCCGCGATAGCCGGCCAGCTTTGCCTCTGAATCGGGGTTGGCGAGGGATAGGTATCCCGGAACCATCGGGCTATGAGCGGGTGAAACAGAGACAATCCCTCTATCCCCTTGGGGGTACCAAGCTGAGACATAGAAGCAGTATAGTGATTATTCTTCTCAGACAAAAGACGGAAGACACGATACCCTGATCTTGGCCGTCAAATAGTGATCTTTATTGTCGTTCCTTCATCATGCTGGGAAGCACGTTATATATGCCCGCAAGAAGACCTGCCAAGCTCTGTTCTTTGGGTACGGCATGAATGAAGAAGTTGTTATTGTCACGATAGCAACAGAAGTGGAGAAGATCCTCAATCCCCTCGCTACTCTCAAGAAGAGCTTTCATCATCGGTTCCAATTTGGGATTATCCCAGAGCAGGATGAATTGCCTGCCCTCGATTTCGAACTCCTCGCGTTTTAATGTTTCAATTCCCGCGATATCGACCCGCATCTTCGGAAAGTAGCGTTTGGCAATGATATGTGCCTCACCCTTTAGTTGCCGGGTGGTAAAGATGTGGAGATAGAAACGATCGTATCTCGTAATAAGGAAGGAAAAGGGGAGGTACAACAGCGAATGACGGGGAAGGAGCGTGAAGGTCCCCTTTGCCTGGCTAAAGGGCTCTTCAAGCTGGTAGGTGAAGTTGTGACCGAGTACGCCGCCGATATTTACATATGTCGTATCCTTCGGTTTTAACAGCCTTTCACACACCTCTCCGATCATAACGCTCAACTGTTTATTTCGCTTTCTGCCGTGCAGGTATCCCATGCTCGTTGCAAAGGCCAGGGCTATGAGAAGGTAGATGTAGGAGTTCATTGCGGAATTTCCTTCCTTTGTATATGGGCTATGAGGTCGTCGATATAGATTTGGCCAAGCTGCTGCCTGGAGGTGATTCCTCCGGCGATTGAGATGAATTTAAAAATGGGAAATTCGGCGAAGGTTCGCTCTATCGCCTCATGAGGATCATCCAGTGAAAGTACTTTATTGAGACAAAGACTGTTGAGGGTGATATGAAGCCTTCCCAACTCGGTTCGTATCCGTTCCGATTCGGCAATACTCAATTTGTCGTCGTTGATGACAACCGACACATAGCTCTCCTCGGTAAAAAGACGATAAAGCTTTTCAAGTCGCGAGGAAATGGCTCCCAGCTGCAGTGAGACCTTATCGTCTTCTTTTTTACGTGCCCCCTTCAGGCTTGCCGCATCGGGGTTGAGCCTGGTAAGGGTCTGCCGTTTTTTGAGTATTTTTTCCCGCATGGCACTCAACTCTCCAACCCATAATCGTGTGATGGATGGCATAGCGAGAAAGCGCAGGGTGAGGGCAGTGGGCGGCGTATCGAAGACGATATAATCGTACGTATCATGCCATTTATCGTAGAGGCTTTCTATGGCCCAAAGTATGGCGTACTCTTCGGTTCCGGGAGAGTATTTCAGGATATTGATATAGGAATCAAGATTGATGGTAAGGTTATAGTTGTAATTTGAGATGATCTCGTCTCGACTGCTTTTCAGGTAGTACTGAACCCAATGCTGGAGGTCGATCTCTATGGCGTCGAGCCCCTCAATAACCGAGCTCCTCTTGTCGGAAAGTTCCATCTCATAGATATCACCGAGATTATGAGCCGGATCCAGACTGATAATGAGGATGCGGTAGCCGTTCAGGGCGAGCCGGTAGGCGGCGGTCGAAGAGATTGTAGATTTTCCAACCCCTCCCTTTCCCAGAAAAAAAAGCATCCGCTTCATCAGTCGATCTCCAACATGCCGAGGAGGTTCCCAAGGGGATCTTGTGCAAGATCGGCTCTGGAGATCATCAACTTGATCTCCTCTTCCATGTAGGGCATCAATTCGAAGGCCATGGCTGTGGGGGGAGTGGGCAGGCCCACAAAGCTGCCGAAAAGCAGCATGACGAAGATGTTTTCCAGCTCCTTTAATTCAAACTCGAGCATGCTGGTTGCCTTGTCCCGCTGGACTTGACCCGCGACACCCCATATCTGCCGAAGGAGACGAACAAAGCGGCCGAGTAATGTCTTCATGGGAAAACCTCTTGCTCTTGGAACCATTCGGCCTGTGGGTTGTGAGAAACCACACAGGCCGATACGGATGAAAAAATGATAAGACGGGCGGGCTTTAGGCCTTCACTGCTTTATCTTTTCCGAAATTCTTAAAAAAGGTCACGACCATAGCGATGTTGATGATGATCATGATGATATTCATGAGCCCGACCAAGGTCCCTGTGATAAGGTTCTTGATGTTCGCAGGATCTGCAAAGTGGGCGGGAACGATCGCGATCTGGTACCAAATGATGGCGGCGGTGACGGTTATCCAGAGAAAAACCGCGGGAATAAATACCAAATTGGTATATTTCTCGTTCAGCTCCTTTTTCACCCACATTGCCACGGTCAGCATGACGATAGAAGCAATGAGCTGGTTTGCGCCGGAAAATGCGGGCCAAAGGATGGTGTAGTTTCCGCTCCAGGCAAGGCCGATACCGAAGAATGCAACGACAAGGGAACCTACCCATTTGTTGTTGAAAAACTTATAAAGGCCGGGACGCTTCTCCTTTGCGGGAAGCGAGAGTTCACTGACAATGTATCGTCCCAGACGGTTTGTCGTATCAAGGGTGGTGAGGGCAAAGGAACTTACCCAAATGGCGGCAAACAGCTTCATAAATTTTGCCGTGAAAAAGGGCATCGCAGATGCCACCATTGCCCCGTAGCTCGCAGTAAACCGTGCCAAGGGCGGGGTGGCGAGGACCTTTCCTTCGCCGAGGGCCTGCACACCGAAAGCAGCAATGGCGATAACGGAAATCGTGGCAAGGAAGCCTTCGGTCAGCATCGCACCGTAACCGACAAAGAGGCCGTCTTTTTCATCACGAAGCTGCTTACTGCTGGTACCGGAGGCAATGAGTGCGTGAAAACCGGAGAGGGCACCGCAGGCGATAACAAGGGGAACGGTAGGCCAAAAGGGCGATGGCTTACCACCGATAACCTTGGCGCTGAAGCTTGTAAAAACAGGTACGGAATCAAAACCTTTTGCCGACAAGATTGCACCGATTGCACCGGTAATCAGCCCGAAATAGAGGAGAAAACTGTTCAGGTAGTCTCTTGGCTGAAGAAGAATATTCACCGGCAGGGAACTGGCGATGATGATGTAGATAAAAATAACCAAAAACCAGACATCCTTACTTGCCGAGATACCAACATGTTTACCAATGACAAATGAGGCAATAAGTAAAACGATGCCGATAAGGGTACTTATGATCATCGGCAACTTTGTCCGATACATCAGAATTCCGAGCACAATGGCGGAGGCGCAAAAAAGAAAGAAGGTTGATGCTACAGCCCCATCTCCTGCAAACTGTCCTGCTACGATATCACCGAACGCTGCAACAACAAGAAAGCATAGGAAAAGGATAAACCAGCCGAAAGATTTTCCTGCCTTTTTGCCAATCAGTTCCTGAGCAACGAACTGTACCGAGCGTCCGTCATACCTAACAGAGGCAGTCAGCGCAAGATAGTCATGAATAGCACCGATGAAGATGTTCCCAAACCATATCCACAGAAGGCCGGGAAGCCATCCCCAGGCAATGGCAATTGCGGGACCAACGATGGGACCTGCTCCTGCGATGGATGCAAAGTGATGGCCGAAAAGGACATATTTGCTTGTCGGAATATAGTCCACGCCATCCGAGAGCCTCTGCGAAGGGGCTGCAGGTGCTTCTTGAGATTTGAGCAACTTCGTTTGAAGCCCTTTACCGAATGAGAAATAGAAAATCAGGTAGATCGCCAAGGCAACTACAAGAACCAGAGTTGTCATAGCTCCTCCTCTATAAGTAGATTATTGTCCCATATACTAATTCGAAGGTCTGAAGAATGCAACACTTATCGTCGGAAAGTGTTATCACTCTCTAGGGAATTTCCTTTTGAAAAAACGAGGTGAATCTCCCCATGCATTAAGGCCAACGCTTCTTCCCGTAGATGCAATGCGCCCCGCAAGACAGGCCTCACATGCCTCTTTTCGTTCGTTCATGCACGGCTTATTCTCGTAGAGCCTGTAGGCCTCCCGTACGCGAAGGGGGGTAATATTGGGCATGGTTACGTTTGCCCCGAAGCGAAGGCCCCGTTCTCTTCCGTCCGGCACAAGGGCCTGAAGAGCGGTGGTTGCGGCAATATTTGCATCGGGCAATGCAAGCCGTGTTGCCGCAATCATAAGGAGCGAAAGATGCAGCAACGCTTCCTTCTCCATCATTCCCTGTACTGCCATGGGCGTATCCGGATGGGTAATATACGGCCCCATGCCGATCATATCAACATCGATTTCCCGGAAAAAGAGGATATCGCGTGCGAGCATATCGATGCTCTGGCCGGGAATGCCTATCATCACCCCGGTGCCAACCTGAAAGCCAGCCTTCCGCAGGTCGTGCAGAGCCTGGAGCCGGGTCTCAAAACGCTGTTCAGGGGGATGGATGGCCGAAAAGAGCTCGGGGTTGCTGGTTTCGATTCTCAAAAGATATCGATGCGCTCCCGCATTGTAGAATCGGCGATAGGTCTCAAGGGTTTGCTCCCCCACACTTAGGGTAATGCCCACTCCGTCCGGAAGTTCCGTACTGCGGGAACGTTCCTTTATGGTCTTGACGATTCTTTCCACAAGCTCGATGAAGGCTTCGTCTCTCCTCTCTCCGGACTGGAGTACCACCGATCCGTAACCCCTTTCCGCACACCAGAGGGCCGATTCGACGATCTCCTCCTCATCGAGAAGGTAGCGGCTGGAGACATGGGTATTACTTCTGCGTATGCCGCAGTAGCGACAATTCTGGGTGCATATGTTTGAGAATTCTACAATGCCTCGGTAGTAGACGAGGTTCCCAACCTCTCGTTCCATCACCTCCATTGCCCTATATCGAACCTGATCCACCAGGGCCTTTTCACGATAAGGGATAGAGAGAATTGCCCGAAGCGCTTTTTCGCTGGGTATGGCTCCATGACGAAGCGTATGTATGTATTCTTCTTGTGCGAAATCCGCGGCGGAGACGTCAATCGATGTGTGCATCATACCGCGTTACTTTTTTGCCAGACTCGATTTCACCGAAACACCCTCTATGGCACCCAGCTTTCCGGTGAGGCTTCCAAGGGCATCTGTGGTTGTATCGACGATCAGGGTGATGACCGATAGCCCCTTTTCCCGATACGGAACACCGGTTCTGCAGACAATCTGATCTCCGAAATCGGTTAAAAGCTCCTGGACCTTTCCTGCTGTCTCGTTTCTGTTTTCGATGATGATACCGATAAAGCCAAGCCGTTTTTCCATCCGAGTGCCTCCCTCCTGCAACAGGGAAGGAAGGCGCAGGCAGATCGTATCTATAAGCGTCTCCCTTGGTTTCGGTCTTACCCTTGCCGCAGGTTGATATTTCAGTACATACTTTACCGTGTGAATAATCTTTTGTATAGATTGAATACCGCTTCCGAAAAGGATGGTAAAGGAGTCGGCCATGGATCAAAGAACAGAAATAGCGGGAGAACCCTCTTTTGGGCTGAAGAATAGCTTTGTAGAACTATTTGTTACCGAACGAGGGGCCCAGATGGCGCCGGTACGTTTTTTTCCAAAGGATGCTAACCCGGTTCAGCCCTATCACCTGAGCCCCTGGCAGGGAGAATCGCACGATCAGACGGCAGATCAGCCTGCGGTGCTTCGTCCCCTTCGGGGGGATTTTTTCTGCATGCCCTTTGGGGACAACGACGAGCTGCCGGACGGGATCGGTGAGCATCATCCCCCTCACGGGGAAAGCGCCGGCTTAAAATGGAACCTTGTGTCCCGACAGGAGTCTGCCGATGGACGGTCCACCTTGGAGCTTGAGCTTAGCACTTCCGTCCGACCAGGCTCGATTCGGGCGACGTGGCAGCTGACGGGAGGCGACAGTTGTATCTACACCAGGCATCGCATCGCCGGGAACAGGGGGCCTGTCACACTCGGCCACCATGCCACTCTAACGGGACAAAACGGGCAGCTGCAGATAAAAAGCTCTCCTCTCCTTTTTGGGATGACCAACGCCTATCAGCCCCCCTTCAGTCATGATCGAGAGTATTATTCCCTTGCTACCGGTGCCTTCTTTGACGACCTGTCGCATGTCCCGACGATCTGGAAAGATCCAGCCTTTACCGATTGTTCTCACTTTCCCGCCCGGGAAGGGTTTGTCGACATCCTGCAGCTCTGTCAGCGGCCGAGCGAAGAACCCGGCTGGATGACCGCCCTCTGCCGTGAGGGGGGCTATCTCTGGTTTTCTTTCAAGAATCTTCGGCTTCTTCCCTCCACCGTCATGTGGATGGAAAACCGGGGGCGTCACATGGCCCCCTGGAGCGGCCGGAATGTTTGTATCGGCTTGGAAGATGTGTGCGCTTATCTTGCTCAGGGCCTTGATGCTTCGGCCGCTGATAATCCGCTGAGCCGACGAGGCCTTGCAACCACCCTTTTCCTTGAGGGGCAAGAGGCGCTTTCTGTTTCCTATATACAAGGGGTGCTCCGGCTGTGTGATGGCTTTGATGAAGTCGATACAGTCCTCTTTTCCCCCGAGGGTGCCACCTTTCTTGCAACATCGGGGAAGCGACTCTTTTCTCCGGTCCGCTGGCGTTTTTTATTTGGTGAGGATCTTTGATTTCCTTACTGTCACGAATATTGGTGGTGAAAGGGCATAATGCTCTTTCGGCTTACCCTGCTTCGCAGACGATGTGCTGTGGGGGAAGATCCGGCTGACGGATCACATCGAGAAGAAGTTTCGATGCCGCTTCTCCCATCTTTTTGTGGGGATGGGGAATATCCTCCATGGACGCCTCGGCCCACCGGGGAGTTTCGCCAAATCGAATGATCCTTGCATCGAAGCGGTACGTTCGCAGGATCCAGGAAAGCTTATCCGCCAGACCGCTGGTCGTGACGAAAAAGGTGTCGGCCGGCGAAGCGCTTCTCATCACTTCCACTGTCTGCTTCTCGAGATCATCACTTTCGGGATTGAGAGAAAAGATGGGAATGATCGTTTCTGCCATTCCCTTTGCTCGTACCGCTTCCCGGTAACCGGCAAGTCGGGCATCGATGGATGATGCAGCAAGGGCAAGGGAAACGCAGCACACATTCCTGGCACCCTGACGTATCGCTTTGCTGACCGCGTTTCTCGCAGCTTTCCGGTCGTTCTGGAGAACCGTATGGGTTTCAAGGCCCTCGATGGTGCGATCGACGACGACGAAGGGATACCCTTGCCTCAGCAAGCCCTCAATATGGGATCCGTCGTAAGGCGTTTCTCCATGGAAGGGCATGGTCGGGATGAGAATGATACCATCGACTCCCTGCCACACCATCTTTTCGATCACGGAACATTCCCGTTTGTTGTCGAAGCGACTGGTCGAGATCATGAGGGAATATCCCTGCTCGTAAAGCACCGATTCGATACCCCGAATAATGTTGTTCATAAAGGATTCGAAAACATCGGGGAAAACCGCTCCGATAATATCGCTTCGACCACGATTAAGCGCCTTTGCAAAATAGTTGGGCTTATAGGAGGTCTTTTTAACGTAATCCAGGACCATCTGCTGGGTTTCCCGACTGATGCGGTATTCATCGCCTCTTCCCTGGAGCACCAGAGATACGGTAGTGCGCGAGAGCCCGAGGTGCTCGGCCACCTCCTTCATGGTCCTTGTCGATTTAGCCATTATGGATGAAATTATCACTTGTCAGCCGCAGTTACAAGTGCTAAACTACGTTAGCTATGGAGGAACAATATGAAACGAAGTGAAATAAATGCAATCATCGAAGGGGCGCAAGCCTTTTTTAGTGAACAGGGGTTCCATCTGCCCGAATGGGCATTCTGGAACCCTGAACAGTGGGCCGCACATAAAAACGGATGTAAGGAAATTTTCGACTGTAAGCTTGGCTGGGATATCACCGATTTCGGTTCAGGGCGATTTGAGACCAGGGGACTGACCCTGTTTACCCTGAGAAACGGTCTTGAAGGGAGTTATGCAAAGCCCTATGCGGAGAAAATCATGGTGGTTGGTGAGGAACAGGAGACTCCCTTTCACTTTCACTGGAATAAGATGGAGGATATCATCAACAGGGGAGGTGGGAAGCTTGCCTTTGAACTCTATATGTCGGATGCACAGGACGGCTTCTCCACGCAGAGCGTTACCGTATCCGTCGATGGTGTACAGCGGGTCCTGGAAGCCGGCGAGCGACTTGTTCTTGATCCCGGATCGAGTCTGAGCCTTCCCCAGCGCCTATATCATCGCTTTTTCGCCGTAAAGGGATACGGAAAGGTCATGTGCGGAGAGGTCAGCATGGTAAACGACGACGACAGCGACAATCGTTTCAAGGAGGAACTTGGACGCTTTCCTGCCATTGAGGAGGATGTACCTCCTACGCGGCTTATGGTTGGTGATTACCGGAGATTTGCATGAGAATTACGGCTACGGGGTGCTGCCTGATCGATGTTCTCTATCGGGAGATATCCTATGCCGGAGATGCCTTTCGCCGCCTTCTTTCCCGGGTCCCGGGAGACGGCGGCCTCATTCCCGGAGGCCTCGTTCTCGCCAATGACCTCGAGGCCTTTGCAGGCCGCCCCTTTCCCGAACTTTTATACGAAATAAGCGGTGGTACGGAAGCCACGGCCGTGAATCTGGGAGGACCCGCCATTGTCGCCCTGGTTCATGCGGCACAGCTTCTCGAGAAGCAGGGGGTGGAGAGTCGATTCTACGGTATTGTCGGTGATGATCCCCTTGCCGGACAGATCGAGTCCTTTATCGGAGAAACACCGGTACAGGCGTTTTTCCAATACATGGATAAGAGTCCTTCGCCTTCTACCGTCGTCCTGGCCGACCCTTACGCCCTGGAAGGGAAGGGGGAGCGTAGCTTTGTCCATACCATCGGAGCGGCGGAACATCTTGCCGTGGAACGGTTTCCTGACGATTTTTATGATACCGATATCCTTCTTATCGGAGGTTCGGCCCTTGTTCCTCCGCTTCACGCCGCTCTTACCCCGCTTCTTAAAAGGGCGAAAGAGCACGGAGCCCTGACCATTGTGGGGACGGTGTATGATTTCCGAAGCCAAAAGCGTGACCCAAAGGGAATATGGCCTCTGGGAGATCGGGACAGCTATCGGTTTATCGATCTTTTGGTCTGTGATGAAGAAGAGGCTCTTCGCCTGAGTGCCACGACACGTATCGAAGATGCCGCGAACCGCTTTATCGACTGGAGGGTCGGTGCTTTGGTCATCACCCGGGGGGCAAGGGATTATCTTCTTTGGTCGGGGGGAGAGCGATTTCTTTCCCACGAGATGGCCATGCTGCCCGTCAGCCGCTGGGTCGACGATCGACTTGCCGCAGATCCTTCATTGAAAGGGGACACCACCGGATGTGGAGATAACTTCCTTGGTGGCCTTGTCGCCTCGTCTGCAATGCAGCTTCCCGAAAAACCTTCGCTACGTGAGGCTGCCGCCTGGGCCGCCGCCAGCGGAGGCTTTGCCTGTTTCTACCACGGAGGCACCTATCACCAAAAGATGAGAGGGGAAAAACGGCGGCTTTTGGAGCCTATTGTCTCCTCATATCGAAGGCAGATCGGAGAGTGAAGCTCTTCCCTCGATGGGGTAAACTAGCTATCCTCAGGAAAAAAAGGTAGAGGGAGGATGCTATGCGCGAAACTGTGGGGGGAAATAGTCTTGATTCCCTTTTGAGCGAGCCTGTTCCTCGTCTTGTTCGGACCATCGGCATACCGGCTGCCGTAGGCTTTCTCTTCAATACCGGATTCAATGTCGTTGATACCTGGTATGCGGGAATGCTCTCTACAAGTACCCTTGCGGCCTTAAGCCTCTCCTTTCCCCTCTTTTTTATTATCATTGCCTTTACCGAAGGTTTTTCCGTCGGGGTCACCGCTGTTGTCGGAAACGAATATGGTGCCGGGCGCGAGTCCTCCGGCCGCTTTGTCTCCGCCCAGGTCTTTTCCCTGGGAATTATTCTTTCATTGTTGCTCACGCTTGTGGGGGAGCTTGCCGCCCCACCACTTTTCCGTCTGCTTGGTGCAGACGGGGACTATCTTTCCAAGGCCCTGGCCTATATGCGAATCATCTTTGCAGGTGCTTTGTTTTTCCTCTTTAATGGTGCGATAAACGGCATTTTGCGTGCTCACGGCGATACCAAAAGCTATCGCAATGTCCTGATTGCCGGTTTCCTTTTGAACCTTCTTCTCGACCCTCTTTTCATCTTCGGCTGGCTTGGTATTCCCCGGATGGGCATTCGCGGGGTTGCCTTTGCGACGATCCTGGTTCAGGCCCTTGGTATGTCCTACATGCTGTATCGTCTGCAAAAGTATAGACGCTTCGCTGGGGCACATCGACATGACTTTCTTCCCCGTCCCTCGGCATGGCTCCAGTTACTCGGACAAGGGGTGCCGGCTACTTTGAACTCTCTCACCGTGGGGGTCGGGATTTTCGTCATTACCTGGTTTCTCGGGCAATTCGGCGAAAGGGCCGTTGCGGCCTATGGGGCCGCAGTGAGGATCGAGCAGATTGCTCTGCTCCCTACGATTGGAATTTCTACGGCGGTCTTGAGTATTTCGGCGCGCAATAGCGGTGCCGCTCTTTTCCATAGGGTGAAAGAGACCGAGATATCGGCGCTTAAATACGGCCTTGTTCTTCTCGTTCCAGCTGCCTTTTTCCTTTTGGCCGCACCGGTGCTTGTCGGATTTTTCAGCGGCGACCAAGAGGTCATTGCTATTGGGGCCCGTTATCTGCGTATCGATTCCCTGACCCTTTACGCTTATGTTGTTCTTTCGGTCCATGTCTCCCTGCTTCAGGGCCTGAAAAGACCGCGTTTTGCCATCGCCATAGGACTCTTTAGACAGCTGCTTGTACCTGTCCCTCTTTTCTGGCTCCTTTCTAAGACCGCAGGCCTTGGGGTAACCGGGGTCTTCTGGGGAATCTTTGCGGTAACCTGGATGGCGGCACTGATCGCGGCCCTTTACTGTCGGCATATACTTTCTGAATATGCCTAATTTACATATGCGGAAAAATGGTTTCCTATCGGCGGCCTCTTTCACTAAACGGCCTTGGTGTATTCATGTGTGATTCATATTTTTTGCTTTGGCAAAATTCGTACAACAACAAAAGCAGCACCTACCATTATTAAAATATAATAGAAAATTATCAGGAGGGAAACGGAAGAGACTATTTCCTCATTCTTCGGGAAATAGATCGTTGCAAGAGGAATTCCCATTCCCATTGTTTTCTGCGTTCCTGTAAAGATGGAACAGACTTGGTCCTTCCGTGAAAATTTACAACCAACGGTCAAGAGTGATACCAGCAGTAAAAGTAATGAACAAAAGGCAAATACGCCAATCAGGGGTATCGAAAGCAAATGGAAGTATTCAAGAAGATCTCCTTTACAAAAGGTTGCCGCCAATTTCATATAGAGAATAAAGAATATCCCATAATAGGTAACAATTCCCGGAATACGGCCCAATAACACATGCCTCTGGCGCAAAAACTGTCCGATAGCAAAGGGGATAATCATTTTCTGACATAAATTCTCCACTACCTGTGAGAAAGGGATAACAGAGATAAATTGAGTTGCCAGTAACGTAGAAAGTAACAAGGGGGTAAGGAGCAGCCCCAAAAATTGCGAAACAATTGAATTATACAATGCTCCAACAGTATTACCTCCGTATTCCTTCGTCAGCATAATGCAAGACGTTATGGTGGTGGGTAAACAACCGAGAAACAACAGACCTATAGCATATTCCAAATGGGAATATCGCATGACAGCATGAAAAATACCATAAGCCAGTATAGGTGAAAGGCCAAACAAGGAAAATTGCGAAAAAAGGATAAGTTTCCAGTTCCTTAATCCTACCAACAATTGCCGGGAGTCTGTTGTCATCCCCATTCCGACATACATAAGCATGATCGTAACCGTAGCGAACATTTCATGCGAGTTCAGCATTCCGCCAAAATCACGCAGAAACCACGTAATAAAAAGTGTAATAGCCAACACAAGGAAAAAATTAATATGTCGATCCATGTAATATCCACCTTACTTTCTTGCCAAAAAAATCACACAGGACTCATTTTCAGGGGTTTTTATTATTTGTGTTAAATAAAAATACTTTCTTTTGAAATATTGGGTAGAAAATATTTCCTCCGTAATATTGTTGCAAAATCAGACGGAAAACAATCGATACAGAGGATAAGCCCTCTGTATCGACTTCAAACATATTCAAAAGAAATACAATCCGTTTTTTACATAAAACACAATTACAGGAATAAAAGGCAACCTCATCCTAAATAATCAAGCCAAGGCTTTTGCCTATCTATCATAATGTCTACTAATTCGGGAAGACACCGACACTGGTCAACGACAGGATTGGCCATCAATGCTTGAATGACATATTCTTTCCGACTAGTCAGCACAGCTTCAGCAATCAGGTCATACACACCACAATAATTACGAAGCAGTGCCGCAAAGCCTTTGGGATAGGCAGGGAATTTTACCCCTTTTATTCCCGATGCCGAAACGATGCCTGGTACTTCAACGGCAATCCATGAAGGAAGTTCAGGTATCAGATCCTCGTTAAGAATATTGACAGCCGGTTCTTCATAAGAAGCAGCCCCCTTTAAAAGCGCCTCAAGTATATATACCAATCGTTCGTGTGTTTCCGTACCGATTTTCGGTTCATTTCGAGAGAGCATTATTTGGTAGAACTCGTAGAAATCCTTGATACCTTTGTGATCAGCGATTTCCCAGGCCCAAGAAATGTATTCCCCAATATGGCTGTCACCTGTAATCGGCAATAAACGATATCGTTCCAAAATGGTTTTAAAAAGCGTGCGATCAGCCCAAGACTTGGAACTGCGGGTACCGGCAAGCAACGATCGCCTGTCGCTTCCCTCTGTTTGTTCAACAGATCCTCCCTTTTGTACATACGAAAGCAGATCGGAATATCCAGGTTCCCGTTCAAAAAAAGCAGGAGCCCTCTCAAGGATATCAGGATAGGCATCTTTGCCCGTCGACCGATAGGAGGCTTCAAGCAGAACACTGAAATGATTCAAACCTGCAGCCCGGAGAGCAATATCTTCGTAGGGGGTATCCAGAATTATCGGCACATAACGTTTCAACGAAGCTATTTCGTGGCACATTCCGATGAATTTAAGTTGAGGATACTTTCGCAACACTGCTGTCGTTATTGCTGTCATCGGATTGGAATAATTGAATACATAGGCATTAGGACAAAATTGCATTACATCATCACAAATTTCCACAATCACCGGAGTGATGCGAAGAGAATGGAACACCCCACCAGCTCCACCGTTCTCCCCATAAACCTGATGAATTCCATATTGCTGTGGGATGGTCCAATCTTGATTCCAAAGAGGAAATCGTTTACCGACCTCAATGGAGATGACCACGACATCGGCATCCCGCAGGGCTTCTTTCCTGTCAGTGTATGCCTGGACCCAAAATGGTTTGCCACTTTCCTCCAGGAAAGATGTTGCAATCTTTTGTACATGAGCCAGTGCTTTCTCGTCGATATCGACGATGTCAATTTCGCTTCCTTCCAGAGCCTGGCTCTGAAACAAATCACCCAAGGTACCCAATCCGAATTGAGCACTTCCCGCTCCAATCAACACAATTTTCATGATAAAGCTCCTTTCTAACTCAATAGAAATTATTGTTTTATTGCACCAGAAGTTAATCCTGCAACGAGTTTTTTCTGAAATACAATCACAAGGATTAACAAAGGTAGCGTAATAACGACAGATGCAGCCATGATTTCGCCAAAAGGATATTGTCGGGAAACGGTTCCGCTGAACATGGCAATGGCAACGGGAATAGTTCTCGATTTTGGGGAAACCGAAGAAAACGTCAGTGCAAATAGATATTCGTTCCAAGCAGCAATGAAGGCAAGCAAGCCTGTAGTAACAGCAGCGGGTATCGTAAGTGGAAGTAAAATATCAAAAAAACTTTGAAATGGCGTAGCTCCATCAACATAAGCCGCCTCAAGGAGCGATGATGGAAGTTGCCGATAATATGATGTCATGACCCAAACAGTAAAAGGTAGTGTAAACAGAAAATAAGATAAAATCATGCTTTGTATTGCTGATATATGCAGAAACCGTATTACGGAATATAACCCACTAAGAACCGAGACTCGAGGAAACATTGTCATGGTAAGAATGAGATACAGGATAATCTTTTTCCCCCGAAAATACAATTTTCCAAGAGCATAGGCTGAAAAAGAACCAAGGAGCAAGGAAACCAGTGTCACTACTCCGGCAACAATAATGGAATTTGCAATGCTATGAAGGAAAAGGGTGTTCTTCAATACTGCCTGATAATTGATTGAGGAAGGCAGGAACTTCATTGAAATATGATCCAAGGGAACCAGTGTAGCAGGAGTCATCATCAATTGATTTTCTGTTTTCATTGATGTATTTACCATCCAGTAGAACGGAAAAAATACAAGCAAAATAAAACAGAAAAGGAAAATGCAAAAAAACGTATTATGAATTATCTGGTTCTTCTTAATCATTTTTGCTTATTCCTCCTGCTAACTTGACATAAATAAGTGAAACTAAAAAGACCAGAAGAAAGATAAGAATACTGGAAGCCGATGAATATCCCATAGCTTTACTATCAATCAGCTGATAATATGTATAGGAAGCCAAGGAAAAACGTTTTTGGGCAAAGATTATTTGGAAAAGATCAAAAACCCGTAATGCATCAAGCGTACGGAAAATCATGGCCACCATAAGGGCATTTTTTACCAGAGGAAGCGTCACGCAAAAAAAGGTCCGACCGGCTCCTGCTCCATCTACCTTTACTGCTTCATATAGTTCCTTGGGGATTGCTTGTAATCCGGCAATAAGAAGCAGGGTCATAAATGGAGTAGTTTTCCATTTATGAATTCAATTTGATTGGTATACCAGTGTAATGGATGCCATCCATATAGTGTTAACAATTGGGAGGTAGCAAAATGCACCATGAAAAAAGTGGTAGTCATTACAAAGATATTATCGAACACATAAAAGATTTGATTGCAACAGGAGTTTATTCTGCAGGAGATAAATTCCCTTCCGAACGAAGCCTGGCAGAAAAATTTAACGTCAGCAGGGTCCCTGTTCGGGAAGCCCTGAAGGTTCTGGAATATATCGGTATCTTAAAAAATGTTCCTAACGATGGGCTGTATGTACATAACCTCGACATATCCCATATCATAGAAAACCTCAGTTTCGGCTTATCAATACAGTCTCAAAGTGTTTTATCTCTTTTTGAGGTACGTATTTCCCTGGAATCGACGGCCTGTTATTATGCGGCAATACGACGAACAGGTGAAGACATTACACAAATTCGTTTGACGCTGAAAAAGATGCGGGATCTTTTGAAAGAGGCTAAAATCAAGGATGCCGATTATGAGATGCTTCGGTTATACTCCCATGAATTTCATGCACTTCTGGTACGCTCAGCACACAATGAAATACTGACGGGTATCTATTGCTCTCTGTTCAGTCTCCTGGAATTGTCAAAGCAATATACCATAAGAAGAGAATTTGATTCCTATGACTCATTGCTGGCCCATGAGGCGATTTTCAATAAAATTCTTTCGAAAGATAGCAACGGAGCCCGTGATGATATGATAGGACATTTGGTGTGTGCGCGCCGTAAATTGGAGGAAGCAGTTTTGGCAGATACCGAAAACGTACATGACATTTCTGATACAGCTACATAAAATACAACTTGAGCAAGGCTCTTTTTTTGTTTCATCGAACAACAATACAGAAAAAACCATTGGTTTCCCAATTCATTATCAACTGGAAATCCATCGCATCGGCAAAAGGAATGCCGTAACGGCACTATTATCCATGGTACACGATCCTGATGGTGATTGCCGTGGTCAAATACTTATTGGCGAGCAATAGTTTCATGCATTATCAGCGGTTAAAAGGAATGTTCCGAATCCTGGTGATGTTACGCTTTCCCCTGTATTTGCCTTTTGGCACCGTAATTACTACCTTGAAAGTATGAAACATGATACACGTAAGGGAATCATCTACGGGGCATTGGCAGCCGATTCTTTAAGTCTCGGCAGCCATTGGATCTACAATGTCGATGCCATTGCCAAGCGGATCGGTCGGCCACGTGACTTGAGTGATCCGCTGGTGAAAACCTTTCATCCGAATAGAAAGCGGGGTGAGTTTACCCATTACGGTGATCAAACCCTGTGGCTTCTTGAATCGATTGCCGATAAGGGCGGTTACGACCAAGAGGCCTTTTTTCAGCTTTGGAAAGAGAAGATGGCCATCTATGACGGCTATATGGACCATGCCAGCAAAGATACCCTCTCTGGCGGGAAGGCCAGCTCGATGGATGACTTGGGCGGGGCCGGACGGACCGCCGCCCTTGCACTGCTTTTTACCGATCCGGCCGCTTTGGCGGATGCCGCGGCTTCCCAGGCTTCGCTGACCCACGACCATCCCCTGGTACGGGATGTCGCCCGATTTTTTTCCCGTCTTCTTTTCCATGGAGATCAGCCCATGGAAGATGCCATCATAAGCGTGCTGGAAGAGCAGGTCTGGGAGAGCGGAGATCTTCTTCCCTCTCTGGTAAAGGCCGGTATGGAAACCGCAGGTGAGGAAACAATTGCGGTAATCGGCCGCTTCGGCCAGATGTGCAGCGCCGAACGAGCCCTTCCCGGGACAATCCACCTGCTTGTTTCGTATCCAGATGACTATGAAGAGGCGATGATTTCCAATGTTGCAGCAGGGGGCGATTCTGCCGCCAGGGGCCTGCTTGCCGGAATGATCCTTGGCGCGCGTTCCGGCTTCTCGTCTATCCCCGTCCGTTGGACGGGAGCCCTGGCAGCCGCCGATCGCATCGATGATGCAGTCGACCGCATAGCTTCCCTTTGAGCTGTTATGGGAGCCGCTATGGTTTTTCCCTTAGCTCGTTGTAGCGGAAGCAATGTGTCAGATGGTCGTTGATAACGCCGATGGCCTGAAGATGGGCATATATGGTCACTGCTCCTACGAATTTGAAGCCGCGCTTTTTTAGGTCGGCAGAAACCCTCTCCGCCAGTTCATCTTGTACCGGCATCTGGTCCATGGTCGTCAGCCGATGGTCCACCACCTTACCGTCGGTGAAGGACCAGATGTAGCGGTCAAAACTTCCCCATTCTTTTTTGATGTGAAGAAAGGCCGATGCGTTGGAGATTGCAGCTTCGATTTTTCTTCGGTTTCTGATGATTCCGGCATTATCCATCAGCCTTGCTGTATCTTCTTCGCCGAAGCGTGAAACCTTCTCTACGTCAAATCCAGCAAAGGCTTTGCGAAAGGCCTCCCGCTTGTTGAGGATGGTCTGCCAACTCAGTCCCGCCTGCATGGTTTCGAGGAGCAAAAACTCAAAATGCTTCTTCTCATCATGGAGGGGAACTCCCCATTCCGTGTCGTGATAGCTTTGCATAAGGGCATTTCCCATGCACCAGGGACAGCGATTATCTGCTTGCTCTTTCATGCGCTAAGTATACCTGCGCACTTGGATGGAGGATAGTGGTGTACGGATAATCATCGATAACGGTCGTCAATCCTCCGGTGAAGCACCCATGGCGATCAGAGACATCTGGACCTTTCCCGCATCTTCTTCCGAAGCAAGAATCAACAGCTGATCACCGGGAAGGATCTCCGTTTTCGGTTTTGGGATGAACTCTTTTTCGCCCCGCATGATGCCGATGAGCACCGTTCCCTCGGGCCAGTCGATATGGGCCACTTGTTTATGTTCCAGAAAGGAATCAATGGAGACTGGAATTTCAAGGATAACCTTACGGCGCTCATTGCCGACGAAAATTCCCGGATTTCGGTGTATGAGGCGGTCAAGCAGCACATCATATACGGGTCTTGACTTTATGAAGCTGCCGACAAGGTAGGTACTCATGCAGACACCTACCAGACCGAGGAGGTGATTAAAATTTCCACTCATCTCAAGGATGAGGATTGCTCCTGTTACCGGGGCCCTAACGATGGCGGTAAAATTTGCCGCCATCCCCATAATCATGAAATTCATGTTGTGGGAAGAATCTATAAGACCGAAGGCCTGTAAAAGCCCCCCGTATATCTGTCCTACCAGCGCGCCGATGAGCAGCAGGGGTAAAAAGATACCTCCGGGGTTTCCCGAACCGTAACATAGTGTGGTGAAGAGAAACTTGAGGCACAGGAGAACCGATAGGAAAAGGAGGGTCTTGTTATCGTAGCAGAGGCTTTCGATTAAATGATGTCCTCCTCCCGTCACATCGAAGCAGTAGAGCCCCAGAAGCACGGAGAGCAGAAGGGGCAGGACCGGTCGCAATATCACGGGGATACGCAGCCTCACGTAGAAATCCTGAAAAAAGTAGAGGGCCTTCTTAAAAAGATGGCCGACAAAGGCGATGACAATGCCCAGAATAATGGCAAAATGAAAGTATTCCTGGGGAATGACGTTGATTGCGTGGAAATCGAAAATGGGCCTGAGTCCGAAGAAGTGACTTGCGACAAAGTCCGCAGCGGTTGACGAGGCCATGGAACAGACCAGCAAGAGCGGCGAAAAGCTTTTGTGCATCTCTTCAAGGACGAAGATGACACCGGCAAGGGGAGCGTTGAAGGCAGCCGACAAACCTGCTGCAGCCCCGCTGGTAATAAGATATTTACGTTCCAGATTGGGGGTTTTTGAGTGGTGAAGCATACTCAATCCTACGTAGGAACCGAGTTGCACACAGGGGCCTTCCCTTCCGAGGGAGAGCCCTGCACCGATACCGACGATACCTCCGAAAAACTTCAAAAAGAGTTCGGGGAACCAGGAGAGGCGGATTTGTCGGTTAAGGGCCCCTTTCACCTGTGGAATACCGCTTCCTCGAATGAGCGGGTATCGTTTTATCGTATATCCTATGAGCAAACCTGCTATAACAAGAAGAAATACCCAGCCCAACTGAATAGGAAGGGGCTTCTCAGGCAATGCTTCGTATAAGCTTTTTCGTATATCATGGGCAGCGGTGAGGCCGATGCGCAGGGCCACGACAAGGAAACCGGTTACCACGCCGACTATGATACTCTTTGCAAAGAGTACCGGCCGAAATGAGTACCAGAAGTTTAAGGTGGGCAGGATACTTTCGTTATCGGTAATGTTTCGTGATGCTACTGACATTCTTCTTTACACTCTGCGCAATCTTCTCATGGATTACAATTTTTTGCAAATGGCTCTGAGGCCCTGGTCCTAAGGATGACGCTATTCTGTCGGGCATCAGCGCAAGGGACGGAGCGGAAATCCCGCAGCCCCGGCAGGGAGCGGCGGGCGATCGGGAG
>JGI2924J29684_1078378_pt1 | contig 44716 bp, 26 predicted proteins | sample BenlonsequencITS_FD_29684 | JGI IMG/M metagenome (IMG submission 29684) | reverse complement strand
CTATGCATGCACAAGGTCATGGCATTAAGTGTGCATAAGGTCATGACACTGAGTGTGCACAACCCTCTGACACAAAACAGTTGAAAACCAGTCCTCCGTCGACGACCAAGTTTTGGCCTGTAACCGCGCGCGACCAGGGGGATGCGAAGAAGAGGGAGGCGTCGGCAAGCTCTTGGGGAGTGGTGACGGACCCCAGTGGGGTGCCGGCGGCGATGAAATCAAAGACTTCCTCGGGCGTGGCGGCGCTGGCGCCGGTGGTGCGCAGCAGGCCGCCGCTGACCATGTTGACCGTGATGTGGCGTGGGCCCAAATCCTTGGCAAACGTGCGAGTCAAGGACAGCAGCGCAGCCTTCGCAGCGGTGTAATCGTGGTAGGGGACAGTCGGATTCTGGAAAAGATTCGTGCCGATGTTAATCACACGACCACTTCCCACCTCCTCAAAACCAGGCAAAGCCTCCTGGATGGTGTTCAGCGCGCCCTCGATTGCGCTGGTGTACTGCTGATTAAAACGCTCAATGGTGATGTCCTCCGCCTTGGGACGCGCATCGCCATCAAAGCTGAAATCCGCCAAAGCGCTGTTGACCACAGTGGTGATCGGGCTGCCGAAATGTTCCTTGGCCTGCGCAAACATGCTTTTCACCTGTTCGCGATCACGAACATCAGCCTGAATCGCCACCGCCTTTTCACCAGCCAGCTCTGCGGCAGCATCAGCCGAACGGTGATAGTTCACCACAACACGAGCACCCTCGCGCAAAAATGATTCAGACAACGCGCGACCAAGTCCGCGTGCACCGCCGGTGACCAAAACAATTTGCTCAGAAATATCAAGCATGAAAAAACGCCCTTCTTGGGTTGGGGCGAAGGGCAGAGGGACCTATCCCTTGGGAGGATGGGTCCAATGCGACAGTCCCTTCGCCAGTACTAACTGGATCAGGTTCGACGGGTGTAATCTCAGCGAAAGCTTTTTTAAAGTGCTTTTGCACCCCGTGTCACTAGTAGCCGAGGGTATCAGTTTGTGAGCGCGTGTGGGGCGAGTTGGTACAGAAGAGCAATTCAGGCCGACACCACAAACTCCGATCTAACAAAGATTTGCGCTGCCAACTATGGCAGTTTTGGATCCTAGATACCATGCTTGTAAAAGTACTGCAAATGGATACTGGACTGTCGTAACGGTATACCATAGAAACAATCTGTAATCCTCTAAGGAGCGCGATGAAAGATTCGTCTAAGTTTGCGACAAAAAATTATTCTGCTCGACTGTTCTTATTGCTTTATGTCTTAACGGTCGTAGTCGGGTGGATATTTGCCCTTGGGAATCCCTATTCAGTAGTAACCGCTTTTTCAATTTTTGTTGGAGTTGGTTTTGCTGTAGCTGCAGTTGCTTGTGCCCTAACAAGAAGAGCTCCCTTGTGGCTTTTGGGGTTCTTAGGTGGTGTAGGAATCGTTCTTGTCTTGATGGGAATCTATTTCAGGGTAACTCAGCCTGATGGAATCCTAACTGGATATTTGATACCGATTGGTTTTGGATTTTTTCTCGCAGAAGCAGCTGTGGCAATAGAGCGTTATTGGCATCGTCGTCACTAAGCACTGCGTTCTTAAAGGAAGAGCTTTCTGCCCAAAACTCTACAAATTAAGCCCCTTTAATCGTCTCCAGGGTGATCTCGGTGAATTGTCCAACCTCGCGGACATTTACGGTGCGGAGACGATTACTTTCGATCCGGCGGGGCATCGCTGGCTGCCCTTCATCGAGAAACACTGGCGCCATGGTCAAGATGATCCGATCGAGTGCACCCGCATCAAAGAATTGACCCGCCAGATCGCCACCACCGACGATCCAAATATCAGTGTTCTCTGGACTCTCTTCCAGTATGGCGGGGAGAACATCGGCGACATCTCCATTTACTACCTTGACAGGTTTTCCTTCCGGGGTTTCCAAGTTCCTGCTGCTGAACACCCACGTGGGGCGATCGCCATACACATCGGTCCACTTGTGGGGATCGCTGATGAAATCTAGGTCCTTGAGCAGCCATTCATAGGTGGTGGATCCCATTACGATGGTGCCGGCTTTTGAAAGGAAATTACCGAAGTCTTCAGAGGCACCGTCGCTGCCGGGGACGTCGAAAAGCCATTGCAGGGAGTTGTCTTTGTCTGCGATGAAGCCGTTGAGCGTGCTCGATGTGTTGTAGATGATCGCCATCACACGATGCTACCTACGATGGGGATCATGGGAATTAAACGTTTGGACAACGTGGCGATTGTGGTGGAATCGTTGGATGAAGCAGTCGGTTTCTTTGAGAAATTAGGGATGTCCCTAGATGGCCGAACAATGGTCCAAGGGGATTTTGCTGATCGGACCGTTGGTCTCAGCGGAATTCGATCTGAGATCGCGGTGCTGAAAACTCCGGATGGACATTCTCGGGTGGAGCTTACTCAATATCTACAACCGGAACCGATTGCAACCGCTCCATCTGCACCTAACCAGATTGGGATGCACCGTTTGATGTTTGCGGTGGATGATATTGAGGAAACGATCGAACATATCGGTGCGGAACCACTAGATGGGATCGCAAATTACGAGGACACCTACCGATTGTGTTATCTGCGCGGGCCATCTGGAATTATCGTGGCGTTGGCGCAGGAACTTTAATTAGGGCGGCGCTTTCGCCAAGCCCTCCATACTGACACTGTGGCGATTACTAAAACGAGCGCGAGAAGAGCTGGCCACACGGCAGGTTCGGGGCGTAACACGTTGATGACTGCCTGGATGACGGCGAGGAATGAGAAAAATCCCAGGAATCCAAGCAGCGCTTCGGGTTGAAGCCCTTTGCGTTGCGATTCGGATTGGTCCTGGGATTTATCAGCACTCATGAGTATCTAGTCTAGGCTTTCACGCCACCTGCGGTGAGTCCGGAGACGATGCGGCGTTGGAAGATGAGAACCATGATGATCAGTGGGATGGTCACCAAAGCTCCCGCTGCCATGACAGAGGCGTAGGGGTATTCGAAGGAGCTTGGTCCGGTGAACCTTGCGATCGCAACGGTCACTGGCTCTGTGGAGGTGTTGGATAGTTGGCGGGCCAGCATGAATTCGTTCCACGTTGCAATGAATGCGAGGATCGCGGTGGTAAATAGTGCGGGCGCTGCTAGAGGAAGCAGGATCATGCGGAAGGCTTGGCCACGTGTGGCGCCGTCGACACGTGCTGATTCTTCGAGTTCCCAGGGCAGTTGCCTGAAGAAGGATACGAGCGTGTAGATCGTCAGAGGTAGCGCGAAGGAAATGTTCGGGATAATCAGCGCTTGGTAGGTGCCGATCCAGTTGAGGTCACCGAAGAGCTGGAACAGCGGAGTGACCAGGGCGATGCCGGGGAACATGGAGGCTGCCAAGATGATGCCGGTGACAATGCCTTTGCCCGGGAATTCCAGTCGGGCTAGAGCGTAGGCGGTGAACACTCCCACGAGAACAGCGATCGCTGTTGTGGTGACGCTGATGACCAGTGAGTTGCCAATGGCTGCGAGGAAGTTGTTGCCTTTGTCGGTGGCCAGTGCGTCCCGGAAGTTATCCAAGGTGACGTGCGTTGGCCATGGGGTGGTGTCAAAGGTGTGCTTGGAATCGCGCAGTGCGGTGATAACCATCCAGTAGAAGGGAGCTAGTCCCCAGAAGAGGATGAACACCACTCCGGCGTAGTTGAGGATGAGTCCTTTTGTTCGTTTAGTCATGGCTTAGCGGCTTCCTTCACAGCAGAATCGGCCTTTACAACAGCATCCTTAGCGGTGGGTTTCTCATCCTTGGTTCCGCCCAGTTTCTTTTTCTTTATTCCGCGTTGGCCCGAAACATCTGCGCCGAGGAATCGGATCATGATGAACGCCACGAAGAAGATCAGCAGGAAGATCAGTGTGGAAAGGGCGGAAGCGGAGTTGAAGTTGTTTTGGCGCATGTCTTCCACAACCAGCTGGGAGATAACAGCGGTGGGGGAGTTGGAGGAGCTGGAGATCATGATGACGGGGAGGTCATACATGCGTAGCGCATCGAGGGTGCGGAAGAGTACTGCCACCATCAAAGCTGGGCGCACCAGCGGGAGGGTGATCTTGGTGAATTGCTGCCACGCGGTTGCGCCATCGACGCGGGCTGCTTCGTAGGTTTCCTTCGGGATCATTTGCAGACCGGCGAGGATCAGCAGTGCCATGAATGGTGTGGTTTTCCAGACGTCGGCAAGAATGACGGCGGCTCTAGCTGCCCACGGATCGGTGGTCCAACTGACACTAAGTCCAAACATGGAGTTGATGATGCCTTGTGGTGCGAAGATGAACTGCCACAGTTTTGCGGTGACGGCGGTGGGGATTGCCCAAGGGATAAGAATCGCTGCGCGAACAAGTGCGCGGCCACGGAATTCTTTGTTCATGATCAGTGCCATGGCGGTGCCGAGGATAGTTTCCAAGCCGACGGTAACCACGGTGAAGAACAACGTGATGCGTAGTGCTGGCCAGAAGTCGGTGGCTAGTGTGCCGGGTGGGCAGGTACGGATGGTGCCGTCTGAACCCATGCATCGTTGGGTGAGCCAGTAGAGGTAATTGTCTAGTCCTGCGAAGCCACCGTCGGTGAAGAGTCCGGTGGTGGGGTCGAGGCCTTTGTCGGCCTGGAAGGATAGCCAAATTGCTCGGACGATGGGATATCCGATCACCACTGCAAGGACCACGAGGGCGGGGGCGATCAGCCAGGCAGCGCTTCTGGCCTGTTTGAATGTGGCCATGTGTCGTCGCTCCTTTTGTCAGGTCAAAATAAGTTGATTGTCAGTTCTGTGAAACTGCACATTCTTGTTACATGGATCATAATCCGCCACACATCGTGATGGACACATTGCCTATTGCTTATAAAACCCGTCGCGGAGGTTCACTCCGTATTCCAGCCACGCTTTTAGTGCGGACAGCATGCCAGTCCATCCCATCTGGCTGCCCAGAGCCTCTTGGGCTCCTGCGGGAGTGAGCGGCCAACTGCCTTCGGTGATGGTGAGTTTCGTGCGGGTGAAATTTCTAAAAGGTTCGAACTCGAAGTTGACGGAACGCAGCTCATTTGCTTGTCCCCAGCGGAGTTCAATGTGTTCAGCCTGTGTAGCTGAGACAACTTGGACCGGAAACGCACCGGGAAAATCAACGAAGTCCCAATAGACAGTCGATCCGGTTTCGAGGCGGCCAGATACTCCGCCGGTGGCGAAGTAGCGTTCTAGTTGTCTGGGATCTGCGATTGCTTCGTAGACCTGCACGGGGCAGCGGGAGATGTAGCCAAATGTGGAAACTTGAAGATCTTTGCCGGAAGCCATCCGGACTCCTTTCACACAAGTTCAATTACACCCAACAATAGGACAAAACTCCGGCCACCTTTGTGGAAATCCGCTAAGGATTTCAGGGAAGGTGGCCGGAGAATGAACTAAATTACCGAACTAGCTGGAAGCGTTTTCGATCGCTGCCTTCATATCGGTGGTTGCCTGGTCAACGTCGACGTTGCCGTTAAGCGCTGCGTAGGCGTTGTCCTGGATTGCCTTGGAGATGGCTGGGTAGAAAGGAGACACTGGGCGTGGTGCTGCGTTTTCCAGGGATTCCTTCAGTGCTGGCAGGTATGGGTACTGCTCAACAAGGGACTCATCATCGTAGATGGATGCCAGAACTGGTGGGAAGGAGTTGTCCGCGAACCAGGTTTGGTTCTCTTCGTTGATGATGAATTCGATGAAGTCGCGGGCGGTTGCCTTGTTTTCGGAGTTGACGTTGATGCCGTTGTTGTAGCCACCAAGGGTGGATACGCCGACGCCGTCTTTACCTACGAGGGGCTGTACTTCGAATTTGCCTGCGGTTGCTTCGGCTTCTTCGGAGTTGGTGTACATGTATGGCCAGTTAATGGCGTAGGCGGTTTGGCCTTCGGTGAATGCGAGGTTGGTTTCTTCTTCGGTCGCTGCAAGGGATGCCTTGGAGATGGTGCCGTCGTCGAAGCCGTCGACAAGCGCTTGAAGGCCTGCCTTGGCGTCGTCGCTGTCTACGGTGACGTTGCCGTCATCGTCTAGGACGCTGCCTCCCCAACCTTCGATGAAGCCGATGGTGTTCACTGAAAGGCCTTCGTACTGCTTGAGCTGAGTGGTCAGGCAATCAACGCCTGCTTCTTCAGCAAGCGTGCAGGATTCCACGAGGTCAGCCCAGTTTGCTGGTGCTTCTGGGATGATTTCGGTGTTGCGGAACAGTAGCTGGCCGTTGGTGTTCTGTGGCAGTGCGTAGAGGGTGCCGTTGTAGGTTGCGGAATCCACGGTGGATTGCAGCAGTCCGGAGGTGTCTACCTCGAGGTCGCCTTCAAGTGGTGCGAGCCATTGGTTTGCCGCGAAGTCTGCGGTCCAGATGACGTCGAGCGCCATGACGTCGTAGTCAGAGTTGCCGGCCTGCAGGGATTGCACGAGGGTTTCGCGCTGCGCGTCGGCTTCACCGGCGAGTTCGTTGAGCGTTACCTGCTCATCGGGGTGGGCTTCGTTCCAGCGGTCGATGATCGGAATGACTTTGTCGGTGTCGTTTTTGCCCATCGCAAAGGTGATGGGGCCGCGGCTGTCTGCGCCTTCGCTAGCGGTGGAATCTGTGGAGTCGGAGCTTGAGTCTGAACTACAACCGGCCAGTGCGATCGCTGCCAACAGTGTGGTGGCTGCAAGTGACGCGCCGGTCTTGCGGGAAATCGAGGACATAGGAAGTCACCTTTCTTAACAACAGATGCTTATCAATCTAATGACCTCGAACACGTTTGTGTGGAATTTTAGGTTAAATCACCCCCGGAGGGTCAAAAATAAAGATGCTTTTCGACGCCTCCCCACGTCCGAAACTAAGCGATACGCTCGCCCGACTCCAGATCGAAATGATGCGCCTGCGCCGCATCATAGGAAAAAGTCACAGGCGTGCCAGGGGCTGGCACGGGGCCTTCCACCCAACGGGCCACCAGGCGGTGGCCCTCCCAAGTGGCATAAACATACGATTCGGAGCCAAGCTCCTCGACGATATCCACCACAGCATCAATGCTTGTGAAACCCTCAGGGGTCTCATTGACCAGCATCTTCTCCGGGCGCACACCCATCTTGTGCCCGTTGGCAGGGAAGAGGTTCATGGACGGCGAGCCGATGAAGCCCGCAACGAATTCGTTGACCGGGGCGTCGTAAAGCTCCCTGGGCGGTGCGACCTGCTGCAGCAACCCGTCCTTGAGCACCGCAACCCGATCGCCCATCGTCATTGCCTCAACCTGATCGTGGGTGACATACACCGTGGTGGTGCCCAGGCGACGCTGCAAAGCAGCGACCTCCGCGCGGGTTTGCACGCGCAATTTCGCATCCAGGTTGGACAGCGGCTCATCCATGAGGAACACCTTCGGATCACGCACCAACGCGCGACCCATCGCCACACGCTGACGCTGACCACCCGATAAATCCTTAGGCTTGCGATCCAAAAACTCCGTCAACCCAAGAATTTCCGCAGCCTCATTGACCTTCGCATCGATCTGCGCCTGCGGCAGCTTAGCCAACTTCAGCGCAAAACCCATATTCTTCGCCACCGTCATGTGAGGGTACAGAGCATAATTCTGGAACACCATCGCGATATCGCGATCCGCCGGCTCCTGACCAGTGACATCCTTGCCATCAATTTTGATCACACCCGACTCCACGCCCTCAAGCCCCGCCAAAGCACGCAGCGTAGTGGATTTACCACAACCCGAAGGGCCGACGAGCACCAAAAACTCGCCATCAGCGATATCTAAATCAAGCTCATGAACTGTTGCGCGCTCCGCGCCGGGGTACCGGATTGTGACCTTGTCGAATGTGACCGTTGCCATGTTCTACTAAATTACCAGCACCAGTACACATTGTGGGTTTAGCGGGTCTAAATTGGGACCGCTGTTCAAGGTCAGGAGCAGAACGCATGGCTACTGCCAAAGTTCGCGATCGGTGGCAACAACTCTTTTGGGGCGGCATCAAGCTCAAAGGACTCAACGGCTTATTTGAGCTCATCGGCGGAGTGCTCCTCCTTCTTGTCGATCCCGAAAGCCTTCACCACTGGACCGTTCTGCTCACCCAAAACGAACTGAATGAAGATCCCGACAATGGCATCGCCACGTTCCTTGGGCACAGCAGTGAATCACTCACCAGCCACGCTACGTTGTTCAGCGCTAGATATCTACTGACGCACGGCCTTGCGAAAGTGGTACTCCTGGTCGCAGTCCTGAAAACAAACTGTGGGCATACCCGTGGATGATTGCTGCTGGCTTTCATCGCGTATCAGCTGTACCAAATCGCACTTCACGCCAGCGCCGGAATGATCGCGCCGACAATTTTCCACAGTATCGGTGTAACTCGGGAAAAACTCCACCACGTATGGATCTGCAATGTCGACGGCGTAGTTGGTGTCTCCTGTTTGATTCGTATTGATATTGAGAATCTGATCCATCACCAGCTCAACGGGAGCACCAGAACGATCACGTTTTCTCGTGGTTGTTCATCTACGCTTTCACTGCTCCATGAGACAAGCGATGCGCCAAGGGCAAGAGTTGCTCCGATTAAGGCTAAAGTGCGTCGTGTATTTATGCGTCCAATTCGAATTTTATTGGGGTTGGGATCTTCGCGATGATACTGAAAGCACCCCAGCCTTAGTCGGTCCCACAGCTGCTTTTAGCTGTGGGTAGCTGGTGTTATCTACTCAGATTTTGGCATCGCAACCGCCATATGGTGAAGCAAGTCCAATGCAATATCGCGCCTTAAATCGAGATGGAAACGCTGGTTAGAAAATGATCGCAAACAGGCATAACACGAAGTATCGATGCCACAAGAACAGGTTTCGACCCTTCTAATTGCCGCTTCGAGTACTTGAGGGAAGTTTTCTCGAACTTTTCGGGTAATACCAGCTCCACCAGGAACAGTATCGAACAACACCATCGTTGGCCTGTTGTCGTGTTTCGCCATGGTGCCGTTTAGATCATCACGATTGATTTCTAAACATTCAGCAGCTGCCTCGATGATGGCGTACATTCCAGAGCGCCACCCTTCGAAGTCAAGATTTGTATAAGAAGGAACGGCAACTGTCGCGATGTCAGTTTGGTAGGTGTGACCCAAAGAGTGGGGTTCTAAGTAGTAGGTGCCACACTGCTGCTTAGTTCTGGGGTTTCGATGGCTTTTAGGGATTTCGGCGCCATTGGGAGTGCCGAATCCGCATGTTTGGCAATACCAAAATCCATTCTTGTTAGGACCTGTTTCAAGCGCTCCCATCTCCGTCCGACTCCAAGAAGAAGTAAGTACTTGCGCAGTTGCTGTCCCATCTGAATTTGAGAACTCTTCACTGTCATCTTTGACACCGAACTGCTTTACAAATTCAAGTCGATTAGAGGATCGGACCGGGGGAGCAGTGCCCACTTCAGTTGGATTTGGGTCTGCAACGAAACCAAAACGAGGGATAAGGAACTTGTTCTCTTTACCCAGCGATATTGGTGCAGAGCACTGAGAACAGACATCTTCAGATGTAAATCCAAAACGAGAGGTTTCAGTATGTTTACACTCAGTACACGTTGTCCAATAAAAAGTTTCCACCTTTTTACCGGCTAGGTGTCGAATGCCAGCGGATTTCCACAATTTTCCGCCTGCTACTAACTCCGCACCAGGAGCATAGTCGGTAATCGCTAGCTGAAGATCTCGTGACAAGCTCACCTTATTTCCAGCTTCACTGAAGTTTGTTTGAAGATCTACTGTATCGACAGGGAAGCTGTACTTGGGCAGCATGTTCTTCTTGGCCAAGTATCCCAAAAGATCTTGGTCCATCAGAGTTGTGATTGTGCGTTTGAAGGCATCTGCCTTTTTGCCTTGTTCACTGCCCAGCGCTCGCCCTTGCATCTTTTTAAGCGTTTGGAAATCTTCGGAGATCTCCTGACGAGTTGTATCGAAAATTTCAAGGAATTGTTTAACCCAACCTTGATTTTCAATATCCAGATCCTCATGCAGGGACTCAGGGAATACGCGACGGAGGGCTTCAGTGATGTAATTAGGAACAGGGGAGAGAAACTCTTCGAGGATCTCCGTTGCCTCTTGCTCTGCGACAGCAGGCCTAAGGTATGGAGCTGCATCAGTGCCAAGGAAGAACTCTCCGGCCTTTTTCCAGAACCGATTTTGGGCAGCCTGCTCTCGGAAAAATGCGGCGAGAGCGATTGAATAGGTGTGACGACGGGCGATTCGGGCATTGTTAATGTGCAAAAATGGCACTGTCATTTCGCCATCAATCATCTGGGTTGGGTTCTTAAATACAGCCAAGTCATGAGAAGATCGCTTAGCAAAGGTAAGCACAAAAGCTGCTGAACCTGATCGGCGTCCCGCACGTCCCGCACGTTGCACATAGTTAGCCGTACGTGGCGGTACGTTGCGCATCATTACTGACTGCAGATCACCAACGTCAACTCCAAGCTCAAACGTAGTAGAACAGCTTAGGACATTGATTTTTCCTTCGATGAATTCTTTCTGAACCTCTGCAGCCTCCGTTGGCGTCCATTGAGCAGTGTGCTCTTTGGCTGAAAGCGGAAGAATTTCAAGCGATGTTGCCAACTTCCGATAATGATTGTTGGCATACTCCGGTAAAGAAGTATCGATTTCTTTTAGCTTGCCTTTACAGAACCCATGTGGACACAGCCCGAGAACATTAAATGGCGTTGTATTTCTACAAGTGTCACATTCATACCAGGAATGTTGTTTTCCAGGGCTTACTTGCAGTGAGTTGTAGTTAAGTGTGTAGCCTTCGGCCTTTTCGCCTGGGACCTTCAAAATTTCGGAATTAGTGTAGTCATTCCATAGGTGATGGAGAAGCGTCGTAATATTTTCACCTTCGTCACCTGCTTGTCCGATGCGGTTCAAGACTTTTGTAATGAAGTCCTTGCGATTGTTGGTTCCTCGTTGCGGAATCCATGAGTAGAGGCGTCGTGTTGATTTTCTTCCACCATCTTTGGTGAAAAAGTGCTGCCCACGACGAGGGCCAAAGCGTTCATCCTCAAGATTGACGTAGTCAGGGCAATTGATTGCGCCCTTGTGACGGAATTCTTGAGCGAAGAGATTAAAAAAGGCGTCGGCGGCATCCGGATCCCCAAACATCTCGCCAAGTGGTTTTCTGAAACTGAGTTGCGACAAAGCCTCAGGGGTCAGTTCAATTTTGGCTAGTCCAAGCCCTTCAGTCGAACTACGTCGGACTGTCGAAGCAAGATCTGCGAATACCCAGTTACCTGTCTGTTCTAGTGTTTCGCGTGGGTTCAAGTTGTTAGCGAGGACTCGATTGTTTTTCGCCACTTCACTTGCGCGGGAAATCCATCGTTCAATGGATGCGCCTTCAGTAAATTCTTCATCCCGCAGGGTCTCAATGAGGATTCTTCGCTCTAGCAACCTGGTGTAACTTGCTTGCAAATATGGTGCTGCGTAAGCGGCAGCCTGGCGGGAGTCAGAAAACGTGAGTAGTTTGCGTCCAGCACCGATCTTGCGTGATGTATCTTGATCAGCTGATTCTGGCAACAGTTGGAACAATGATGTGGTGAGGACAGAAGGTGCAGCATTTGAATCGGTTCGGAGTCGTCGAATCAGGTTCTTTTCTCGGCCACCGCATCGAGTGCATGTTAATTGGCTACCATTCCGGGGTTCCAAGATCTTTACATCAATAAACTGGTCATGATGTGATGAGCATCCGGAGCAGAGAAGAGAGTTCTTTCCGTTTAGTTTTCCGCAGGCCGTACATAATTTTTGTAGCTCAAGGACTTTGACGTTCTCGTCAGCATCAGTTTCTAGGTCATCTTCGTCGATGTCTGCTGTTTCGAAATCATCGGTGAGGACTACCCATTTGAGCTGTTGTTCGTCGAAATTTGAGGAATTCTCTGGAGGCACAAGGAAACCAGAATCATTATGGGCGCTGATATGAACGGTTCCACATTTGATGCAAGCACCCATTTCATACATTGGTCGAGCTGTGTCGCCTAATGTCACTTGCCGGTCCAAGGACACGATTGGCTTTCCTTGCTCTGTATACCCAAGAAAAGCGCCTTCAACTGCGCGGACAAACATGTGATAACGCGCGGACAGAGCTGGTACTCCATCATGGGATAGAACGCCACTGCCTAAATTCACCAGCATATGTGTGCGGTGCATTGATGCTTTATCAGTAACATTTGGCCAAAGACCCTTGCCGATGTCTTCAACTCGAGTGCTTGATTGCTGGGATAGTTCGCGGAGTTTTACGATGTGTTCTTCTTTGGAGAGCTCTTCGTATTGATCTCCACCGCGCTCTTGTAGTGCTTGGAAAAGACCATCACTTTCTAAAGGCTGGTCAAAGAGCTCATCTGGTAGGGACCACGTAAAGGTTTTTGGTAGTTTTCTCCGATGCGCGGATACCAAATCCTGGCGCGAGGGATCTTCGTTGACAAACTCAAAAGGTTCACCAAAGAGGTCTTGTCCAAAGGTCATGATGGCTTCTTTAGTTCCTTCCAAAGAAGCACTTGTAGCGATGCACTGGAGGGGATTTCCTCGTTGGACACGATCTTTCAGGCGCCTCATCAGCATGCCGACTTCAGTGCCTTGTGCTCCGGCGTAGACATGAGCTTCATCAAGAACAAGGAACTTCCAATTATTGGAATATGCATCATCGAAGAATGCGTTGTCTGCAGGACGAAGCAGGAGGTATTCCAACATTGCGTAGTTGGTGAGCAAGATATGAGGTGGATTTTCCTGCATCTCATCACGGCTAATTAGCTCATTAGGTAGAGGGGTCGCATTTCGCCCATTAATCAGTTTGAAGTATTTCTCGGCTTCTTCACGGGTCTGTTTGGTATCTCCGGTGTATCGACCAAAAGTAATTTCCGGGGTGTCTGCCAATAATTCGCGGAGACGTTTCTCCTGATCATTTGCAAGAGCATTCATAGGGTAAAGAAGCAATGCTCTGACACCAGGATTTAACTCACCGGCTTGTTGTTGGCGGAGCAGTTGGTCAAAGATCGGGATGAGGAAAGACTCTGTTTTTCCAGATCCTGTACCGGTTGAAACGATTAAGTTTCGGCCACTAGCGATTTTTCGCAGAGCGTCTTCCTGATGCTGATAAAGCGGGCGATCTTTGGGTAGTGCGGCATCGAGACGTGAGAAGTTTGGAGAAAGGACTCCCTCATCAATTAATTGAGCAGGGGACTTACCTGGTGCATAAGGCGGAGTCAGCTGCAAAATTGGTCCGTAGACAAGGTTTTCGGACTCATCAATCTCTCGGTTGAATTCTGCCGCAATTGTCTTATTACTGGGGCTAATAAGTGTTTTCAGGTAGCGGCGGTAGTCGCGGCTGATTTGTTCTGCTGCTTCGACTGGATCAATATTTCGAGTGACTTCAGTCTTGGCATTGACTTTCTCTACCTCAATTGCCGAGAGCGTAATAGTTGTTTCAGTTTCGGTTGCTAGTGGGGAAAAGAAGTCTGAAAAGCTCTTTTTAGGTGCGTTGGACATAGTGATCCTTAAATTGCAGTTGGGATTATATTGTTGTTGTTTATTGCGCTGAGCACTTTCGCTTCGGCACTCACCAGGTCAAATCCTGTGAGACGAGGAATCAGCCGAGCAGCGTTTGCCCAATCGTGCCGTGAGTAATTGATCTGAGCGATCGGACGTATTACTTCATGAGCGATCATTCGGTTAAGCAAGCTGTAAATGAATGACACATATGGTGCATAAAGCCAGTTTTCAGCGTTGCCGCGACGGTGTTCCGACGCAAGAGTAGACAGCTCACGTGCAGTGACCTTGATGCGATCATCACCTAAGTGATCGATGAGGTACTCGTATTTCTCGGCGAAATCGAAGAGCGTTGGGAGCTGGCCGAGATCATTGAGCTCTCGGCGGTTTTCCAACCATTCAAGCTGAGCTCGTAGGCGTGAGTCTGCTGAAATAAACTCGGCGCTGAACTGATCGGCGCCCAGCCCATTGCGCATAGCTTCCAAGCCTGAATTACGAATCACATTAATCTCAGTGGCTTGTGGTGCGCATTTTTGAGCAAGAGACAATCCCTCTGAATTTCCTTTTAGGATATTCCACAATTCACTGCCTCCTATCTCACGGATGTAGCTCTGCGAATTTCGGCGTTCGATGGCTCGTTCTTCTGTTTCATAGCCTTGTATCTGCAGAATTCTGAGGTCGTTCATTTCCTGGATCAGGCCGATCCAGGGAACGCGATGGATATCTCCGGCTGTGTCGTCAACTTCGAAAGAAAGCTCAGCTAATCCGGATCGGATGAATGATTCAAAGTGGGAATTAGACGGAATTGAGCTCTTATCCAATTCATCTAATGCCACCCGAGGATCACTGGTGAGATAGGTACTGGTGGCATCGTCAAAATCTTGAATCGATTTCACATGAAGGTTTTCACGCTGCGCTAAGACATGGCGCATATTGAATCGGGCGTCCCACACTGTGCGGATTTCTTGTGGGAGTAAGACCTTCCCACTTCGTGGAGCGAACATCCATCGGTGTGTGAGGAAAGGATCAAATTGAGGGTCCAATTCAAATGAGGGATCATTTGCAACCACGGCTTTAACTGAGGGAACTTTTGGCTGCCATTGGGAGAGAAACTCTTTTTCTCTCACTTCCACGATTAAAGGGCCAACGACGAAGTGGGTGTCTGGAAGTGAGCCTGAGGTTCCTTGGAAATCGACTTTGATTGGTGGATCAAGCGGGTTGAGCGCAGACCATGCCCAGCCTTCCAGTCTCTTAGAAGTGTGCCGACCAAGTTCCAACTCCACGGTAGAAAGCTTAATTTCAGCCGCAGCTAGTAGGGGCTTTTTCTCAATTGTTGCAATGTGGGAACTTGCTTGAGGTTGAGGACGAGCACTCTTAAGCGCTGCATTGGAGATTTTTCCAGTTCGCTTAGCTTCGCTAATGATCTTCTCTCGGTGCTGGTCTTTACTTTCAGCGAACCACTCCGCGATCAAAAGGAATTGGGCATCATCATCCATGAGTTCCTTGATGCGATCCATAGGGATAGACCACACTTTGCTTGAACCAATTTTGCTTAAGTATTTAGGCTCACTGGACTCAGGTTTCTTGTATGCCACCATTTTAATGATTTTCAAGTTTGGATCATAGACTTCATTAGGGAATCTGATCTGGAGGTTTCCATCGGCAAAGTCATTGAAATCTAGTGTCGTCTTTGTGCTTTCCCACTTTGTTTGGCTGTGTGTGACAGGTACTTGGTAGTGAAGTTGCGGAGGCGTGATGAAAACGTCGAGGTTGTAGTCCTCAGGGAAATCACCGCTTGCGATGTTAAACGCTTTTTGAGAGGTGAATGCATCAAGCCCGATGATCTCATCTGGGAACCTGATGTGCTTTTCAGAATTGGAACTAAAACGGGCGAAAGTCTTTGTTAAGCCAGTTTGTCCCTGATTGATGCTGGGGTACCTAAATCGATTTTCAGGTCCGCCTCCGCTGAATGTTAGGGAAAGATCGAGGCCTTCCGCGAGATTGAATTTGCGGGTTTCATAGACTTTTTCATCCTTGAGCAGAGTTACTAAAAATTGCCCGACCCAAGGGTCGTCGGATTCTTCGAAGAGGTCTAGTTCGTATCCGAAGTTTTCAGGTTCGACTGGGTAATCTTCCATTTCGATGAGGCTGCCATCTGGAAGAATCTGTGAATACTGAATTACCCAGTTTGATCCAGAGGTGGGGAATTCGATGCGGGGACTCGTGTGGAAAACGGGCTCATGATCGAGACCTTGAAGATTCTCGATCGTGAGATCCTCAGTAATCCATTGAACATCAACTTTGCGTCGAACTGGGAGTTCTTTTCTGAAGCCACCGTGGGAGACTGTGATCGATTCAGCTCGTTTGAGTGGGATCGAACGAATGACCCACTTGTTCCATCCGGACAAGGGACCCAAGTCTTGATAGTTGAAAGTCTTGGAAGCTCGCATACGTGCACGAATGATTGCTGCAGCTGGGACTATAGCTGTGACAGCGTTGCCACTGAGCATTTCTTGGTTTGCATATGGCTGACCGTTGTTCTTAAAGAACATAATGGGATTCTTGTGGCCAAATCCTTCAATCAGAATTAGGGATTTCTCTGTTGGAGTGATGACTCTCAAGCTGGAGAGCGGTTTGTCTAAAGGCAAACGGTATTCGGCGAAACCTCCGTAGGACCAGTCCTGTTCGGGACGAACTTTAATGGAGTTTCCGTCATAAATCACTGTCCATTCTGGTGCTGGAATCTGAAGTGCTGCAGTTTTAGAGATCGCTGGGAAAACAAGACTGAGTTCAAAACTCTGTGGATCCAGATAGAGATGCGGAGGTTCCAGGTTTTCCAGGCTTGCTGGTGCTGCTTTCGTCTTTTCGGCAATTTGTTCAGCTTCGCCGCTCAGACACTCCAGAAGAAATTTGAAAGACAATTCCGGCAGCCCATGAGTACCTACGAAGGCTTCTACTTCATTGAGGTCTTTGAGGTCGCGGTACCAATTGGTTAGTTCATAGACTCTGGCGATGAAGTCGACGGAACGCGCAGGGATGTGGGTGACTAATTGCTTGAGCGACTCCGTGGTTAATAGGTTGTCCCCGGAGGAGAAGACACTCTTCGCATATGATGCAAAGTCCTCACCAGAATCCCATCCTTGGTTTTCTGCTCGAGTGTGATCGATAAATTTGACCAAGGCGAGCATGTCTTTTGCAGAAAGGCCACTGTGAAGTTGGATGAGTCCGACATATTCGCGTCGATTGAGGTCAGCGAGAGAAAAAGTTTCTAGGCCATTTTTGCGGATGCTATTAACTAGTTCTTTACGGATCGCGTCGTATACATGCTCTGGAACTGACACCTGAGTGCGTTTCCAGAACGCAGGCCAGAAACCTTCTTGAGCATCGAGCATGGCGGTTCCAGAAAGCGCTGCCAGGAAGACGAGTGGATATTCTATAAACAGATCTTTAAGAATCGCTGGCTTGGATTGATTTCCGCCAACTGCTTCCACCAAGATTGCAATGATCGTTTCGTATTCTTCAACGGTCAGCTGAAAATCCAGCGCAAGGAGTGGGGTAGGGCGCGTGATTTTCTTTCCATCATTGCCAATACCACTGATGCGAGCTTGCAATTTGGCGTTTGTAAACCGCAGTTGATCATTGAGAGTTTTGAGATCTTGAAGATCGTCAGCGAAACTGCGCTCTTGTTTGAGTCGGCGAGAGATAGTCACGGAATGAGGCCTTTGAACGGAAGAATCGGATCAAATAATTAAGTTTCTCGTTACTGTAGCGACTCTGGTGGACACGAGATATGCGAATGGGAACAATTGTGTGACATATCGCTTAGAAATTCTTCATTGCGCCAAGACAGGCGGGCGCATCCATCGCATCCAGGTTCGATTGCTTTTCGACGTTTACCTCCGTCAGGTTGCACATCCTAATTAGTAGTAACCGAAATTTGCCTAGATACGGTGGGTTGTCTTCTCATTGGTTGCAATCTGGTTTAAACGCTCAATATCAGCCAGTCCGGTCACAATTACTGCAGAGCCACCCACTGCGAGTGGTTCTAAAACCTGGTGATTGAAGGACTCGATATCTGACCAACCAGTTGCAAGAACTCTGGCGCCAACCGGAACATCAGAATGCTGGATGATTTCCGGCAATGTGCGGGTAGGCTGGAAGAATTGATCGCCATAAAAACGCACTGTGGGGCCAAAATCGATGGCACCATTAGGCAGTTCACCGCCACCTTCAACAACTCCACGACCAAAAGGATCCTCGCTGACAATCAGCACATCACTATGGCCCTTGTAGTGGGAAAATCTATCGAGGGAGGTAAAGATGGCATCTGCCTCGGGATCATCAAAAGAGACCTCAACACTAGTTGCTAAAGCGCCGAGCATAATCATTGCGGCCTGCCAGCTCACCGGCAAATCAATAGTGATGAGCGAGCCTTCCTCCAGATCCAATTCCTCAAGGAGCATATTGCCAACCTTGGACGCCCAGTTATCAAGAGTGATGGCGGAGAAATCCAAACGCGCACCCGTGGACTCGTTATAAACAGTCAAACGAGGGGAGGCAGGATCAAGAGCAAGCAAGTGGGAGAGAAGTTCCATAACTCCAAGCCTAAATAAAAGCTAGAGATTGTGCTTAAAGGGGAGTCCGGTGGTCAAAGTTTGACCACCGACTACGGCTATTAGCTATCCAATTCCTCTAAACGCTGCAGTAATTCCCTTAAGCGGCCTGACCTGAGCTCTTCGAGCAAATAGTCATCACCCATCATGGATGCGATATTAAAGTGTTGAGTGAGTACAGCAAGGATGTGCTCTGCGCTTAGTTGTTCAATCACATTTTGTTTGAGGAATTCTGGAACAGGTAGGCCCCCTAGGGCTGCTTGAGGATTCTCCGGGCTAAAGGCTGTCAGTTGTTCCTTGAGCTTTGAGAGGAGAGGAATAACCTCTGTATCCGCCCCCTCGAGATTCTCAGCTTCTTCTAACTGTGGGATGAATTTAGTCAAATCGGAATATTTCTTTTCTACCTCTACCTCGAGTTCATCATCTCGGGGTTCTACATCATTTGCCAGTGGTCGAAGGGTGAAAACCAATGCTTCCTGCTCTAGCCCCAGTTGAGTAAAAACTCTGCGGAGGAAGCCAATCTTTACACTCGTACTAGAGCCAGTGTCTACAAAAAGCCCGTGGTCAATTTCACGGAGACTGCTGTTACTGTTGTTTGAAGTTGCCAGGCAGATTTCTTCATTGGTCAAAGCTATGAGTTCCTGGCGGAAGGATTGGTTCAAGACTTTTAGAACGCTCTGGAGCATGTCTGCCCAGGACGTTACCGTTTCCTTGTAGTCCTCATATTCAAAGGCGACAATTTCGCGTCCGCGGAAAGAAAGATCACTATCTAAGGATTCTGTAGGAAGCACAGCTTGTGGTGGCTGGAAGGTTTCTTTTGGAAGGGGCCAGTAGTCCAGCGCTGCTTGAGTGAGCAGCTCGGTTCGCTCAATTAGCTGTTCTTCAGACCAATGCTTCTGCTTTTTGATGAAATTATTGATGCGATAGGGGGATACCAAAAATCCATTTTCCATCGTCCGCTTGCGCTCATAGGAAGAATTTGAATAGGCGGAGTTGTAGCCGGTGATGGTGAGGTTACCAATTCTATTAATCCAAGTCTCATGAATTCGAGCATATTCAGGGCCGAGTTCAGCTCTCCACTGATCGTTTAGGCTACGTGGCATGATGTGTTCAATGGAGAGAGATCCTTCATCCAGACTTGTTTGGATGTCACGAACATCATTGGAATCGGCATTTTCTAGACAATCAAATAAGTAACGCCTGTTTTCGTTATGAATATTCCAGAAATTTTTGGTTGCGAAGTTCTCACGGAATTCACTGTCGGAGGGAAAACGCCCGGAACCATCGCGACGTTTCAGAATGTAGGCCAGCAGTGAGCTATAACTTTGCCCTGGAGTCCAGAATTTCTTGATGTCGCTATAAGCAGTGGAGAAGATCTTGCTTAAGGCGTTACTAGCAACCCCGACTGCAAAACGGCGGAATAAATAGGATTCCAGAACTTTTAGAACTCCGAGGAAGTCTGATTCGGTGATGATGCCGTCTTTAGCATCTTTGAGAACAGGCAGCAGAAAAGGCAAAACCACATCGCCCATGACAGGGACAAAACGCTTAAGACACCTATCGGCAGCTATAAACCCAGTAGTGGCACCTAAGAGATCTCGGTACAGCTTCGCGTACTCGTACATATCGTCGAGGATGAATTCGACCGGGAGCTTGGAGTTACGGATGAATTTCTTGAATTCCTCATAAACATCTTGCTTTCTTGGGGTGCGCGCGGTTTTGAGAGTTAAGTACCAGCGAATGAAATTGTCGGTATCAAATTTCACGCAGACTTCAATGGGATTCCAACGCTGCTCATAGAGCTTTTCTTGGGTTTTGAGCTCCTGATCCATAAGAACCAAGTTGCGTACCTTATCAGCTTCACTGAGCTCTAATCCCGTGGAGTTGAGACTTTCAAAGATTCGCTGCGGATCATCAAATTCCTCAAGGTCAAGATACATGACCCTGAGTTTCTCGATAGCTTCCCATAGTTGAGCTGCGGTGAGATCGGTTGCCTTAAGGACATTGCGGAAGTAGCGATAATTAGCAGTGAGGTTTGAGGACTCTATGAATTCAGATTCTGGGCCGAAGAGCTTTTGATAAGCCTCATTATCGTTTTTAACTGGCTTGAGCTTGAACTTGAGGTTTCCCTCATTGCCGGATCGGAGGTAGTCATCCTCAATCAATGTGGCTAGATCAATGTTGTAGCCAGCATTAAACTCACCTTCTTCAACTTCAGATGCGCGCAAGGAATGTACCAGCGCAAGCATGAACAAGCTGATTGTTGTAAGACGCTGCTGTCCATCGATGACAACCCAGGTCCAGCTGCCTTGAGGCTTACCAACCACAGCTCCAAAAAAATGTTGACGGTGGTTTTCTTTGACCACTTCGCTGAGGTCATCAAAGAGGCGTGAACATTGCTTTTCAGTCCAGTCGTAATTGCGTTGATAAACCGGGATTTCCAAGGTTCGGTGCTTGCCGTCATAAACCTTGGTTATTTTTTGAACGTCACCACGCATTGGATATTCACCCTTAGAATTGAGAAGAATTTTCTTTAAAAATACAGTGTATGCGCAGAGGCCGACACCGTTCGGAAATACTTTCGAACTTTAGTTACTTGGTGCTCTAAACCCGCGGCAGCAACTCCGAAGGCTCAGTATGCGTGGTGAGAACAAGGGCATCACGTGCACGAGAAGCTGCAACGTAGAGCAAGGAGCGTTCGCGCTGTTGGGCGTCGTTACGCTCGGCCTCGCCTAAACCTTGCATGGTGTATTGCAAAGGAATGAGGTCACGGCCCATTCCGATCAAGATGACATGGGTAAACTCCATGCCTTTAGCTCCGTGCATTGTCATTACACTGACAGTTTCGTGGGCTGCAAGTTCGGCATTTTGCGTCTTGACGGCATCGATGCCCTGCTCAGAGAGCGCATTAACCACGCGGTTGATCAAAGGACGGGTGCGTGCCAAAATGCCGATGCGTACATCGGTGGTCCTGTCCTGCCACACCTTGATGAGCTCAGCGATTGCTTCGAACTCGTCGGTCTCAGATTCAAATTGGTAGAGGTGTGGCTTGGGGCCCTTACGCGCTGAGCGATAGTGCTCAATTGTGTCCGTTTCGCCTTCGGCGTCGGTCCATTCACCGGTGAGCATGCCAAGTGCGTAACTGAGGTTTTCGGCGGTGGTGCGGTAGTTAAGGGTGAGTCGCTTAGACGCCCGACCGCGGGTGGAAATACCAAAACGGCTTAGCACATGATGTTGGCCGTAGATGCGCTGGTGTGAATCCTCAGCCAAGAAGATGTCATTGGGACCTTCGGCTACCGCAGCCCTGAGTAAGAGCCAATGTCCGGCGTGGAAGTCCTGGGCCTCGTCGATAAGCACATGGTCAAATAGCCGGCCCTGGCCGGCGGCGGCGCGCTGCTCCAGGATGTTTGCGGCGATGGAGGAAAGCGCTGGCCAGGACATCTTTCCTTCGCGCGCACAGGAAGTCATGAATTGCTGAATAATCGCCCACACTTTTTTGCGTTGTACGCGGTTTAGTGGGGTACCACGGCCGGGACGAGGTGCACGCAGATAGTCCTTTTCTTGGGTGATTCCGCGGGCTAGGATTACGGTTTCAAACTCTTGGGCGAGGAATTCAGTATTGCTGATTTCTTCTGATAGATCGCCGGGATCTGCGGAAATGATCGCGTCGATCCAAAATTCTTGTTCGCCGTTGCCGATGAATGGGGTGATTCTGCCGGCTGCACGCCCCAAGATAGCAGTGGTTGCTGCCTCACGTTCGGCGGTGTTTGCTAGCGCAACCACCTTATTTGCCAAGGCATCAATTCCGCTGATCCACAAGCCAGGACTACCGGGTTTTTCTGCCTCGGGGAAAGTGGGATTAAGCGCGTTCATGGAGGATTTCAACGCATCGGCCAAACCGCGGGTATAGGTGGTGAGCAGGACTCGAGGCGTCTTATCGTCGGTCTCAAGGTGTCCATCAGAAGTGACCAGGCGGTTGGCACGGTGGACTACCACCACGGTTTTGCCGGTGCCAGCTCCACCAAAAACGCGACCCGATCCGCTGAAGTTGCGGGTGACTAAGGAGCGCTGGCTGGGGTCGATATACACGCGCCAGCTATCAAAACCTTCAGTTTCAATAACGCGGCGCAGGTCATTGCTATTTGGGGTATCCAAATAGGCAAAGTCCATTTGCGCTGCTGGGGTTTTAAGCCCAGCAATGAGCCTGGTATCTTCGCTGCGGGTATCCGGCTCTGTGGAAGGTGCGGGGATAGCGAGCGATTCGCGGATATCTTCAATGCTCAAACCGGCGACAAGGCCGATAAGTGCGTCTTTTTCCCACGTCGGGCTGCTAGGAAGCGCTGCTGCGATGTCATCCTCTGAGGCAAGTTCCAACACAATACGGGTGGCAGCCGGGTCAATGCCGAGCTCGGCTTCCAGGACTTCTGGGGTGTGCCCTGCATGTGCGAGCGCCTCACCAGGGCTGGGCAGCTCCACTGGGGTGGGTACTTCGACGGCGTCCCGGAGTTGCTCCTCCGCCCGCTTTGCGGCCTCTTCCGCTTTGCGACGAGATTCCTGATCGTCTTTTTGCGCAGGAACGGTAGTTTCCTCGATGAGTCGAGTAATGCCGTTAACAGAGTTGACTTCAAGGCGGATTTTTCCTGCCTTGGTGATGGCATCATCATGGGGATAAACACCAACCACTACAAAGTGATGATCAAATTCGTCGTGAAGCTCAAAAAGCACTGCGCGGAATTGATCATTGACCCGACCTGTGCGGACGCGGGAGTCGATGCTGTTTTTGATGGGCTCAATATGAAGCCCCGGGGAAGCTGGATTGGTGGCTAGTTTATTGAGGAAATCGAGGGTGAGTTTTTTGAGGCTGCCGTCGATATCTAGTGCGCCGTGCACGCTATAAGAAACCATGATTTTTATCTTTCATAAACTTTGGGTGTACTAGGGACGAAGGGCAGCGGGAATATCGGAGGTCTCGAGGTCATTTGCAAAAAGCAGCGTCCAACCTTCAGCTTTGAGATCATCCTCCAAAGGCTCATCGGGATCAGATTCATAGAGCAAAGCGATCTTGACACTCGGCCACGTAGCAATCGTAGGAATACTCGAGAGCTCATCACCGGTGGTCTCTGGAACCAGGGCATGTTCCTTAGCCAAGATCTGCAAAGCGCCTTCGGCTTCTTCATCTTCATCGGCGGTAAAGCCATCCAAGATGGGAGCCCACAATTCAGGAACTTCAACAGCAAGCGGAGCTGCTGGAGCAGGCACAATATCAATTTTATGCGGTGAACCATTAGTGCTTACGTCTACGGATTCCGGTGCCAGCCACATGAGGTTGGCCAAATTGAGGAAGGCAGTCCAGGTATCCACTTCCAGCTCTTCTGGAGTGGTGGGAGCAAGCCACAATTGGCGGGCGCGCAGTTCCCGATTAACCATGGTGGCCCGCAAGGAAATCTTATTGCGGAAGGTACCAACAATTCCGTCGCCATTTTTTTGTGGATTATGCCCAAGCATGTGAGCAGCAGCGATATGAGCAAACTCCTTCCACGAGGATGCCGCGGGATTATCTAAAAATGCCAAGAGTTGATCCATAGGCGTTGCTGCCAGGAGTGCAGTTGATTGTGGATCAAGAATCAAATTTGCTTTGCTGAGCTGCCTGCCGATGGGGCTAAACCATGCTGGTTCCTCACCTTGTGCAGCGGGATTACTAAAGCGGTCGAGGTCTAAGCTAGTGATATTCCACGGCAAAATATTGTCTGGATCGAGCGCTAGTTTCATCCGTTTCTGAATATCGCCATCAAGACGGTAGTTAGCTGAAGAGATATGGAACGCAGCGCCATCGGTAAAAACAGCCACGGTGGGATAGTTGCCGTTGAGCGGTTCAAACCAGAAATCAGGGCGTGTATATCCACGATCAACTTGTTCGCTCATCCGCCAGCGCACACCGGAGCTCATCTCAATATCCACATAAGAGTTTGAGCCGTTGACGCGGTCCACAAGTTTGGCATGGCGATTTTTTAAGGCGCGTCGCAGCATCACGCGGAAACGCAGTTCCAACTGAGAGCCAAGAGTGTTCTCTGGGCGCTTTTCCAAGAAAGTCCAGTCCGGTACTGCAGAAAGGTCAGTGATTTCTTCGGGGCGCGAGCTATTGAGCAAAATTGCGCGCAAGGCTTTTTCTGCAGCTGCGCGGGAAGTCTGGAGGAGCGTGGCAGTGCGGGTATAAGGCAACAAACATTCTGGGCAGGCCAGCCTTTCATCATACTGGCATTGGCACCTAGACACCCGCTCCCAAGCTCGGGAAATAAGTTCACGAACCTTTGTAGGATCGGCAAATTGGTTAAGATAACCCGTGCCTCCTGGAACCTGATCGTGCAGCAAAAGGGCATCAAGTGCACCATCGCCAGAAGTACGGGGGACCTGCACACTGGTGACATCCAGGTGGTCAGGATCGCCACCCAACACCTCACGAAATCCTAATTTGATAGCAGCAATGAGGCTGGTTACCACCATAGAATCGGCTTCACTGCCAAAATATTCGGGCAGCAGCATGAGCACGCCTTGGGTTTTAAGAGTACGACCCAAAGCGAAAGATACGGTATCTTCTTTTTGCTCATAACGGTGTGGGCACCAGGGTCGGTGATCCCAGCGTGAGTTAGCTCCTGCCTCGGAATCTAAATGTCCACAGTGGCGGCACACATTAAATAGTGGGCTGGTGACTTCAAAGCCACCGAGCCGACGCTTTTGGCCATTGCCAATTCCTAAGTTCAGCCAGCGTAATTCCACCTTGGGCAGATGCTCAATGCCAAAACCATCATTCAAATACCAGGATTTTCCATGGCCATCTGGTGGAACGACAAAGCTGACGTGCTGGTTAAAGCGGGTGCTAAAGCGATCTTCACGGTCATCGCTAATGGCAGCGCGAGTTTTCTCCACTGCGGAGGAAACCTTACGCATTTGCACTACCTCTAGGATTTGTCCCTTATCGGCAAAGGCGGGGGAGCCACAGGTAGGACACGATCCCGGTGTAGAGACACCCGGCTGGAGGATTTCGGAGTGCGAGCACACGGGGCACAACCGCCATTGCTCAATGGCAGAGCCATGTTCACCAATCTCAATGGAATCAACTTTGGCAGCAATTCCTTGGGCATAAAAGGTCGCACCGGGAGCGAGCTCAAAAAGCGCTGCAGAGATCCCACGCGAGTAGGCATGATTCTTGGTATCAAATTCCACTTCCTGGGGGTTGAACGAAGTAACCGCCACATTAAGTTCTACGGAATCATCAACCAGGGTGAAGTTGGGCAGGAGACCATAACGCTCCAAAGCAGCGATCCAGAATTCACCAAGTAGATCACGGATTTGAAGTTTGACGGCTTTAAGGGAAGCTGCGGTTTTACGTTTTTCTTCCTTTAGCTCTTCATCATGTGCATCATTGCGCGCATCTAGTTTGTCAAAGATTTTTTCGAGTTCTCCCCGCCGCGCGGTAAGGCTGCGGCGTTCTTCCATCCACTCTTTTTGGGAGGTTTCCAGCAGCGCGAGGAGGGAGTCTGTGCTATTTCCAGATGCCCAAGTGCGCAGTTCGAAAATATTATCAATGCTGATTTGCATGTTGAGGGTGCGTACAAATTCCTCCAGCAAAGGATCTAGGCCTGCGTGAATCTGCGCTTTGAGTAATGCAACCAAAGGTGTTTTTCCGGCGGCATTATCAAAAACATCAATTGCTGTTTCGAGTTTTGGCAGTTCGGCGCGAGTATCTAAGCAGTCGATCACATATGCCAAGAATTGGCGGTGCAAGATTTCACTGGCGGAAAGATACGCAACTGGTGGGGTAATAGCTCCCTTGATCATGGAGAGCGGTTGGTTAAGACGAGGCAATGTGACACCGCGGCCACGCACCACGGCGAGTACCAACGAGTTTCCGCTGAGGCGCCCGGCACGACCAACACGCTGTACATAACTGGCCACTGATGTTGGCAAAGACGCAAGCATCACGGTGGAGAGATCGCCGATGTCAATACCCATTTCCAGCGTTGGCGTAGCTACCAACACATTGGGCGCATCGGGGGATTGTTTGGCCGAGCCTTCTCCACCTCTAAAGGATTGTTCGAGTGCGAGGCGGTCTTTTTTCTTGAGCATGCTGGTGTGCTCGCGGGCAATGACAGTGCGCGGTTCAATTGCGGAATAAAGCCTGCGGTAGTAGTTGTCTTCTACTTCCTCGGTATGGAGAACGCCCCCACAACTAGGGCTAAAACACGGAGCGCCATCAAGAAGTTCACGCACATGATCAGTTACACCAGTTTGGGCATGGCACACGCTGCATTCCAGAACTTCGGGATGGTCTTCGCTAAAAATACGGATGCGTTCGGCCTCGAGGCAGTAGATTTTTCCGCCGCTGTCGGTAGATATTGAGGAGAGAATGCTGCGGTTGCTTAAAGCGTCGAAAAGCTTTGTGATGGCGGTGGCGGCATCGTGGGTGCTGATGCCAAGCACCTGCGAGGTCCAGGACGCATAACGTCCGCGCGGGCTACCAAGCGGGGTGGTGCCGGTGCTGGAACGCAGGGATCCGGAAAGTGCGGAACCTACACGTGGGAATTCAGGTGCACCACCGCGGACAAAACCGGGAATGCCCTCAGCGCGGGCTTGGCGGCGGTTAAGCATATAGGGGTTGCCATCGGTGCGCAGGTAGGCGCCAAACCACTCATGGTTGATGCCCCCGCGGGCGCGCAAAAGTTCCAGGGCACCTTGCACCCAGCGCAGTCGCAGGTTCTCATCCTCAATATCTAAGGTGGGAACTTCGATGGCATAAAGTGCTTCGGCAGCCGCGGACAATGCAACACCTTTGGGCAAATCCACAAAAGCACTCAAAGCGCCGGTCAGCGCAAGGGAACGGGGTAGATCAGCGCGTTGTCCAAACTCGAGGGCGAGATCAAAACTTAAACGTTTATGCACATTGCGGGAGGCCTCACGGCGCTCAGCCTTGCTGGCATCGGGGTGCCAATAAGGTTTGTAAATATCAAGATCGGTCAGGTCAGGGGGTAGGAGCTCATAACGGGTGCGCCCAGAGGTGGCGTTATCCATCAGCGCCCGGGAGATTGATGGCAAGGTGACTTCATTATCACCCACTGCGCGCCGGGTATAGGTACGAAGGGCAAAAGCGCGGGAACGTGCTTGGACGTACCCGGCGCGGTGCGCGGCATCTTGCACGGAATCGGCAAAGACCAGCGTCTTTTTCTCAGCGCTATCCAAATCGGCCATACCAAAAAGATTGGAGAGTGAGACAGAGAGCAGGGTAGAGATTCCCGATCCGATATAACGGATGGAATCAACATCACCACAGGAAGGGCAGGTCTGTTTGGCGGAGAGATCGTCTGCCTCAGGGCCAAAGTGGGTGAGCACTGCGATAGAAGAACCTGATTGTTCTTCTTCTGGGCTGGGTTGGCGCGTGCTGAGTTCATTGCTGGCGCTATGGAACCACAGCACTGCTGAGGTGCCATCAACTCCTCGCGGCCCAGCAACGCTGCGCCCCTGCTCAATGGCTGCGCGCTGCTCAGAGGTGGCGTCGAGAAGCGCTCTTTGTTTATGGGGTTGTTCAAAGGAGTTGAGGCGAATTTTTTGTTCTTCCAACACCGGGATATTGGTGCCTTGTTCCAGGCTGACCATCCAGCCGGAACGGCCACAACTGCGGCAATAACACGCCGGCAACCATTGTTGGGTATTGGCATCTTCTGCCGGGCCATCATCGGACCAGCGAAACATGGATTGTTCATCCCCAACCCCCAGGGCGCGGTCAATGCGGGAGACCTCGCGCACCCAAAGATGCGTTTCGACGCCAGGTAGGCGCTTGGCACCCCAGGCGGCAACTTTGCCGTATTCCGCGCGCACAAATGCCATGGCAGCCAGTGCATGGCTGATAAATTCCGCAGCTTTAACCTCACCTAAGATGCGGGCGGTAGCCCCCAATACCAGCTCCGGAAGGGCAGTGACCTCATCTTGATCACGCCTGCTAAGCGGGGTGGAATCAGCAGCATGCTGCAAAATCGCAGCAGTTAAATCATGAGCCGCATAAGCACTGATCGCTGCGTGCAGATCAGCCTCACACAGCCACACTTTCTCACAAAAAACGCGGAAGCAGAGCTGTGCATAATCGTCCTCATGTTGAGCTGTGGCGATGGTATCTAAAACCACCTCAATATCTTCCACAGTGGGTAGCTCACGGGGCTCGCTAACTGCTGGGGCACCAAAATTCTGGGCAATTTCTGCGCGCCATTGATCCAGCTCCAGGCGAGTTTCCCCGACGATGGCATCAGCTGGAAAACGCTCACCAAAAATGGTGTAAGCAAAATCCAACATGGGGGAGCCGGAATCACCAGAACCCAAGGTTGCTGAGGTAGCCACTGGCGTAATAATGCCCAATGGCCGGTGCATGGCACTATCATCCAAAAAATTAGCAGGCTGCTGGGATTTCAGCATGAGCCCCAAACGCCGCAACAACAACGCCACATCTGTACCTTGAGCACCGTCATAAGTGTGGAACTCATCAAGTACTAAATACTGCAAAGAGGTGGCGGATTTTTGCCACATTTCGCGGTCGACGCTGCGCAGCAAGAGCTGATCCAACATTTTGTAGTTGGTGAGCAAAATATCTGGGGGACTAACCCGCATGGCTTGGGGATCATTAATAAGCTCCCTTTCGCCCATCTGCGTGCGATTGCCCTTGGCTTCACCGGTATAAATACCGGCGGTAACACCTTTAAGTGCTGGGTTATTGTGAATGAGCCGCGCCAAACGATCTGCCTGGTCATTGGCCAAGGCGTTCATGGGATAAAGCAACAGCGCCTTGATGCCTTGTTGGCCACGTTTCCGCAGGCGCAGGGCATGATCCAGAATCGGGTAGAGGAAAGATTCCGTCTTACCGGAACCCGTTCCAGTTACCACCAAGGTGGGATCGGGGCGGCGATCTTTACCTCGGTTATCGAGGGAACTCAGCCGCTGAAACGCCGCTTTTTGATGGTGATAGGGCACAAAGTTCTCAGGTAACCAACTCAGCACATTTTCCCATTCCTGTGCCTGAGCATAGGGCAAACGTGCACGCACATAAGGCCCGTGGAACATGCCGGAATCACCGTGGCCCAAGAACCGCTTGAGCTCGGTGGCCACTTGCTTATCCGCAAGGGAAAAACTGGTGGTCAAATATTCGGTGATGCCTTCTTGAATGCTGCCAGCCGCATGGACAGGAATGAGTGAGGACATAAGCGCTCTATGGCTCCTTTAGCTGGTTTTCAAATTTTGCATATGCAGCACGCAGATCAGCTTCACGATCCAACACCCGGAAAGGATATTCAAAGGTATAGGACACTTCTGATTGGGGATGCACCCAGGTGCGCTTTTCCACGCTGAGCTCTTGGCCATCTTTAAGTTTCTGCTGCAGCTTGATGATCTCTTTAGGAACTTTACGGCCATTGGCATCAAAATGATCTTCTTGATCATATCTACGCATCACTGGGAATTGAGTGCGATAAATCATGCACAGCTCATCAGCACTAATACCCAAAGACAATGCCACCATGGCATCAATATCGTTTTGCGCTGCTCGACGTTGCTCGGCATTGCGCAAAGGCACCTGAACATCCCACGGCTCACCGGTGATCTCTTCCCACAATGGGGCATAAGCTGAGGTCAGGCAGTTGAGGCGGAGGTATGTGCGGGCGAACTGCTTTTCCAAGGATGTGAAATTTGGAAGTGGAATCTTGCGAACAATGTCGTTAAATATGTGGCTTGAACCCGAGGACCGAGCAAAATAGTCACTTAGAATTGCACCAAGCTGTGCTCCAACGAGAATGGTTTTTAAGTTTGAACGTGATGCAGCGCTATTAACTGTGTGCACATGGTTGGCTCCCGGTGGAATTACTGATGGGTAGACAGTCCTAAATCCCGTGGTGGCAGCCATCTCCCTCCATGCAATTCGGAAAGTGTCTGCAACTGGTACCTGCTTGTCCCCGAAAGTCCAGGTGCCGTAGTCAGCATCATAAGTGGGCTTTGTTTGGCGATCGGGCTGGTACGCCGTTGCAGGTATGAAGTTTGCAGGAATGGCCTCGAAATCAATTTCAGACCAATCTTGATTATGCTTCATTGTCGGATTGGGCTGCTTGATCATTGGTGTAGCAACACCCAGGTGCGGCCCCTGCAAAATGGCATCAGACCAGGAAGCTGGGTAGCCCCAACCAACGTCAAAGTATCCCTTTTTCTTATCGGTGGTTTCATTCCAGCCACTGGAGAACTGCAGCCCGAGTTCTTTGATACGAGGTGCAGAAGCCAACTTTTCCAACACTGCTGCTGCTTCCGTGTTGACGGTATAAACCATGCGGGTATCCAAGTATGGCGTTTGTTCATCCTCCAGGATGGACTTCCACACCGTCAAAGTATCGGCATTGACCAGTTGGATACGGTCCTTGTGTGGGCGACGGTCCCAGTTGCCATTGTCGTCTTTAAGACCAGGGAGATTACCTGAACCGTCATGATCAAATGAATCAAGCACTGTTTGTGGGTGATAAAGCGACGCAGCACTTAAAAAGTTAATAGATTCCTGCGGAGCGCCATAGACATGTACGCCATATTTAACCAAGTCGTGGACGTCAAAAAGAATCAACTCATTAATGAACTGCCAGTGGCGGCGCAGACGCTCATATGCTCCCCGACGTAGCGGGGCAGCTTTTTTCTCAGTGAAGTGGGATTCGGGGTGGATCAGTGAGATCGCACCTGCCGGGGAGGCATTAGACCAAGTCTTTTCCATAAAGCCCCGGTAGAGGTCCGGGCGTTGATCTTTAAGATGCGGATAGAGAGTAACCGAACCGAGGATCGCAGAAGTAGCCACGGTTTCACCTGCACCACTGACCACATGTTCGAGGCTCTTAGGATTGTTGTGAAAATTCTTCTGGCGTTCTTTTTTGGATGCCTGGGTTGGTTTACTCATTACAGCCCACCACGGATCATGTTCAGCAAGCAGATCCTCAAAGTTCACATCTGGTCGCACCCATGGTGGATTACCAACCTGCAGATCAAATCCACCCTTGGCAAAAACGTGGGCGAAGTCTAGATCCCAGTGGAAGAAGCTCTGTTGTTTAGCCACTTGGCGGGCAACATTGATCCACGGGTGATTCGCGCTAACACGCTCAAAGCTCAATGCCCCAGAAAAACCAAGATCAGTAGCCTCGGCATCATTAATGGCTAGCCAATTGGTATCTGGACCTAAGACAATCTGATTTTCGTTTTTGGACTTCAGAGGGAGATCAATACCCAGAATCTCCGTCAGGGTGGCTAGCCACTCATCAAGATCTGGAAGGGCTGGACGCTCCGGATGCTCAGCGGTAGCAACAGCATCCAAAGGCCAGAACCACAGCGCACACCAAGCATCCATCACCAAGCGTAGACGGTTATATGCACCATCAATATTGCCAAAGAGGTCTTGTTCAATTTGCTCACGTGTGACAACCTCCGAAACCTCAGCTGGCTCTTGACCCCAGAGAGTAGTGCTACGTGAGATCTGGGATTCTGCAATGCGAATACGCATCAGCACAAATCGCCATAGTGTTTCCACGCGTAGGGCAAGGTTATTGAGCTGCTTAATCTGAGTTTTACTCAAAGACGCACGGATGGAAGTACGCCAAGATTTAAGCTCCTTGATTTCAGTAGCCATAAGATCTTTAAGATCTTTGGCATCTGCAGTGGCTCCCCAGCCAGTAGAGGGCAAGAGGAAGTGGTGGATGCCGTGGTTGAAGAGGGGTTCTGCTTTGTTTTCATCAATAGCCTGCGCGATATCATCAAGCCGATAGCGGGTTGGAGTAGCAGTTAACCAGGCTTTTTTATTAAGCAGACTAGGTGCATACAGCGAACGGGTGGCACCAACGAGGGAGTTACCATTACGCAGGTGCAGGCCATACCAAGGTGCGTCCATTTCTGCATTCATGGTGTCTAGCCACAGCGAGATTTCCGCCAACTCCACAGCAGTGCTGTTAAGGTCCACACCATAAACCTGGTGCAGCGCAATGTGCGCTTTGACCTTTTGGAGTTCCTTGGCACGGTCTTCCGCTGGAATCTGCTGCTCTAGTTCTTCTTGGCGCAATTCCAAATAAAGCTCTGCTAATTGGCGTACTGCTTCCACAGCGAAGGCGCCGGAACCCATGGCAGGTTCACAGATGGTGAGGCTGAGAACATCATTGGCTGTGGTGATGCGCTTTGATGCCTGGAGTTCTTCAATAGCCTGGGTGACAGTAAAGCTGGTGAGTACTTGTGGGGTGTAGAAGGACGCTGAGCGTTCGCGGTCACGAGAGGACTGACGGAACACAAATGATCCGCGCGGGTGGCGTTTACGCACCTTGATTACGCCGCCACCAGGGGCTTCTTGATCAACTTCGATAAAGCTATCGGCAGGGACTTCATCAGCCTTTGAGACCGGGAGCATCCAGGAACCTTTATCGGCTTTGCCATGTGGTGCAACCTCAAAAAGATCTTCCTGGGCGATAAAGCCGGTATAGGACATCAGACCCTCATAAACTTGGCCAAGCTCGGTAACACCCAAGGTGGCATAGGAGATAAAGCCGCGGTCTTTACCGGATTGCACCCGGGAGAGCAGGAGGTTTTCCAAGACCTTGTTTAGGGCTTCATTGGAAAGACCAACTCGATCAATAAGTTCTGTGGCTGCAGGGAGGAAGAGATCCGCTGAAAGGTTGCGGAAGTGCAGGCCTTCTTCTCCAGCCTCGGCATCAAAAGCTACAGCCTTAGCATCTGTTGGGTGGTGGCCTTTATCCACCAGAGTGAACAGCAGCTGCAGGGAATCATAAAGGTGGGTGCCCGTGCGAGCATGCTGGGTAACTGGGGGATTAAGAATAAGCTCGCGCAGGCGTGCCAAGCCATAACCCTCGTCATATTCCGGGGTGCCGGTTGGCAGGATTTCAAGCTCTGGTGAAGCCTCGGCAAAAAGCAGGAACAAAATGCGGTAGAGATAGCGCAAAGATTGCTTAGCTAGCTCGCCACCGTCGATCTCAGCGGTGGAGAGCTCTTTAGCTTCATAGCGTGTGAGCACGTCATTGCCCAGGATTTCAATGGATTCACGCACCGCACTGCGTAGCTCGCCAGAAACCTTGACAGCATGTTCGCGGGATTGCTCAATGGTTTCTTCCCACCAGGTGGTGCCATCGGCGGCACGCTCGGTATTTTCGCGGGCTAGTGCTACGACCGTCTGCTGCATCTCACCCTGGGCTTTGGTGTCATTACGTTCCACCACCAGGGAAATATCAATAGCTAGGTGGCGGCCTAGAGGCCAGGTTTCACGCTCGGCTAAAACCACCCATTTACCAGCGGTGATAACAACAAAAGCAGGGGGAGTATCACTAAGGAAAATCTGGCCCACCAATTTGGCTGCGGTGATATCCTGGGGCTTGTCATTGACCGCTACTGGCTCAAGGGGAAGGGATCGGAAGTTCTCTTCAAAGCTTTCAGCGGGAGTCGCTGCAAGAAATTCCACACTGCCGGCATTTCCCACCCAAGAGGAATAGGATATTGTGTCGGAGCCGCGCTGCGCGTGGCGCGCGCTGGGGACACCATACCCCAGTGCAGAGGCCACTAAACTGGCGGCGGTGGTGGCGTCGTCAAGCTCAGAAAGAGCATGCTGCAACTGCAGGCGGTTGCTGGAAAAACGAGTTAAAGGGCCACTCTGCTGGGTTGCGTCCTCGGTGGTTTTCCATTCTTTAATGCGCTCGCGCACCCGCTTGGAAAATGAGGCACCTTTGGCATCGTCATTGGTGAGGTAGTGGTCACTGATCCACTCTTCAACATTTAGGATCGAATCAAATGCACTCATTGTGTTAAACCTCGGTGTTCAAAGTTGCGGGCTGCGGAAGAATGACGGCCAAAGGCCTAATAAGTTCACGGTCTGGCTCGAGAGCATTACTCAATTTCTGCTGCTCCTCAATCAATTTTGCAGTTCGCGCGGTACGGGACGTGGACGCTGCGCCACTTCGTTTGTTATTCCAGGCTTCGGCTCGCTTAGCCCAATGCTCAACGCGAGTTTGAGCCTGAGCGCGGGCGGCGATCATTAATGGACGGATCTCGCCGCGGGCGGCCTGAACAGCAAGGGAAATAAGCTGCTCAATATCGTCGGGGAGTGCAGCGGTACCTGGGTTAATGGCGGTTTCATCGAGGCCTATGGAATGTAACCATTGGATGGGATCGGACAGCACCTCAGTATCAAAGGGGCCAGAAGAAGCCACAAAAGAACGAGACACAATTTGGCCACGCCGATTGCTCAATGTGGACATAAGCAGCACCGTTGGCTCTGTGACTTTGCCACTAGCCGCCGGAATTTCCGAACGTGGCATGGTTGCCAGCGCGCGGTCAGCTGCCCACGAAGTGACTGGGTGCAGGGGGCCTAGATAGTGGGCACTTGGCCAGGTACTGCCATCTTCACCAGTGCGCGCAGCGTTGAGGCGTTCTTGGCCACGCATCAGTGTGGAAGCTAGTAGGAGATCTTCCTTAACTTTCCGGGCAGCCACATAATCCTGCGGGAGGAAATCTAGACGACGGCGCAGATCATCGGTGGGGGTGAGCTCCACGATGTCATTATCGTGTTTTTTGAACCCCACGCCACCGCGGTTGATGGAATCCTCCGGTACGTTATTGAAACCTTCGAGGAGGCAGTCATAGAGGAAAGAGCTTTCCTGTGCATACAACCGGCGTTGTGCATGCTGCGTGCTATTGGAAGCTGCATCTGGTGCTGTTTGGTTTTCTGTTTCTGCTTCTGCTTCTGTTTCTGCCTTGGCATCGGCTTGGGCGATTTGGGCTAGCAACCAATCAATATCATCTAGGCCTGCTGGGTTTTCTAGGACTTCCGCTGGATCAGCCACTGCATCATTAAAGTTTTGGGCACCGCGCAGGACTTCGCGGATGGTTTCTTCTTCCAAACGCTCAGAGTGCTTGCCCATGAGAGATGCGGCATCACCGAGCAAAGAGTGCGCCTCATGTTCGCGCTCCATGAGCCTCTCCAGCACATGGACTTCACCTACTTTGGAATCCTCGGCGGGATCGAGCAAGAAGGTAACGATGGAAGGGTTGTGGGTTTGACCATAACGATCAATACGGCCATTGCGCTGCTGAATGCGGATCAGTGACCACGGGATGTCATAGTGCACCAAGTTGTGGCAGAGAGTATGCAGGTTCACACCTTCTGAGGCAACATCGCCGGTGATCATGATGCGGATGGGAGAATCCGTCTTTTTAAACTCATCCACCAGGCGCATTTGCTCCTGGTCGGGGAGACCGCCGTGCATAACAGCAATAGAGTTGGGTGGCATCTTGAGATCACGGATGAGGTTTTCCTGCAGCCAGTGCAAAGTAGCGACACGCTCAGAGAAAATCACCACGCGGGTATCGGAGTTCTTCTTCACTCCGATGTCACCGAGGTAGCTCAGTAGAGATTGGTACTTCTGTGAGGTCTGCGGGGTGATCGCAGAATTAAGTTGTGAAAGGGTTTCTAGGGCGCGTTTTTCTTCTGGTGCAGAGGCCTTTTTGAGGCGATTGGACACTGTTTCGCCCAAGGCTGCAGGGGAGGAGAGAAAAGCCTTCACCAATGTCCAGGGGAAGAGGCGATCCTTGATCGGATTGCTCGCACCTGGTGAAATCCACACATGGTTGAGTTCTGCAGCAACGCCGTTTTCTTCTTTTGACGCAGCGACCAGGAAGTTCTGAGGCTCATTGCGTGGAGCCCATTTTTCGCCCACAAAACCTGAAACCTCAGGGCTATTGCGATGGCGACGAATGATCAGACGCTGTGCAGCTTCGGCATCAATGGTGCCATCAGGCATCACAGCGGTGGGATCAAGCAAACGCAAGATCTCCTTAAAGGATTCTGGATCACCATTGTGCGGGGTGGCAGAGGCCAAAATAAGAGCCTCGGCAGTAGGCGCAAGTGTGCGGGCTAGCTCATTATTTTGGGTGCCAGCATTGGTTGCATTGTGGATTTCATCTATAACCACCGCATCCCAGTGCACCTTTTCTAGTTGCGCGCGGTACTTCGGAGATTTCAAAGTATCCATAGAGACAATCACGCGCGGGAAATAAGTAAAAGGGTTGCGTGATGCTGGCAATTTTTGGCGCACTTGCTGGATGCCCACGGAATCTAGACGAACGAGCGGGATGGCAAAACGGGTCCACATTTCCTGCTGGAACTGCTCCATAATGTGGCGCGGGGTGACTACCAAAATGCGCTCACCACGGCCACGGCGGATAAGTTCCGCCAAGATCATGCCCATTTCTAGGGTTTTGCCAAGTCCCACGGCATCAGCAATAAGCACGCGGGGGCGCAAGTTAGCACTAGAGAGGGTTTTGCGCACGGCTGCTAATTGGTACTCCAGTGGATCGGCGAGCATTTGATCTGCCACGGAAAGTGACTCTTGATAGAGCGGTACCGGAGTTTTACGCATGGTGGCCTCCAACCACAGGCGGGTGCGACGGTAATTGGAGGAATCATCAAGACTGACGGTGACCTGGGTAGGGTCAATGACCTTCAAATCTTTATCAAGTGCGGTGAAGAACGTAGCTTCGTGGTCCCGCACATAATCAGAGAGACCACGAGCTTTAACCCTAAAACCATCTGTGGAGCGAGTAACGTGAGTAACCAGCCAAATTTCATCTCGGACTTCAATGGTGACACCCGGGGATAGAGAGTCAGTAGAACTTAGCGCACCTGATTCAGACATAGGTTAAAGATTAACGCGTCTTAACAAAGTATTTGCGAATACGGTCCACTTTGTGGCAAAAACGCCACACCCCGCAGCCCACGGTGGTGGGCTGCGGGGAGGCGTCGAAAAGCGGGGTTTTAGTTAACGCAACGGGGACCGTCGCCACCAGCATCGAACTCGGGGCTTTCAATCGGTTCACCGACGTCCGCACCGGGCTGGCCGACGGTGCTGGATGTCACGGCGTTTGCTTCCGCGGTAGGGCCAGCGTAATCGCCGGCGGATACGACGATGACGGTGTTGTCGTCGAGGGAAGAGTTGGCCACGATGGGGAGGCCGCCGAGGGCTTCGGAAATCGCGAGGGCCTTGGCGCTGTCTTCTTCGGCGGCGAGGATCTGGGACTCGTAGTAGAGGCCTTCCGCTGCGTTGCCGGTCTCTGCGATGGAGTAACCCAATTCCTGCAGTTGCGCGGCGATACCGTTGGCGAGGCCTTCGACGTAGGAAGCGTTGAGGACGTGGACCTCGACTTCGCTTAGGTCAGGGGCCTGATCAGCAGATTGATCGTCGGAGCCGTCTTCTGGAGCTGGCTCTGCTTCGCCGAGTGCTTCTTGGAAGAATGCATGCACCTGGTTGACATCGATGGTGACAACGGACTCGCCGTAATCGCCGGTGCCGTCGATAGAGGTAACCGGGATGGTGGCAAATGTGACGTTGCCGCCCGCGAGGTTCTGCAGCTGAGTGGCAAAGCTCATGATCTCCCAGCCTTCGTCGATGACGACGGAGCGGGTGACGGCATCAGCAAGTGCGGAAAGCTTTGCAGGGTTGGTGAGTGTTCCAGAAGACAGCACCTGATTAACAAGCGATGCCATATACGACTGCTGGCGGACGATGCGGTCGAGGTCGCCGCGGGGGAGATCGTGGCGCTGGCGCACATAAGACAACGCATCGGAGCCACCGAGGGTTTGACGGCCTGCAGGGAAGTTGGCGCCGGATAAAGGCTCATCGACGGCGTTGTTGAGGCAGACTTCGACACCACCGACAGCATCGGTGAGCAGGACGAATCCCAAAAGGCCAACTTCGGCGTAGTGATCGACGGTGATGCCGGTGAGATCTGACACAGCATCGATCAAACCTTCTCGGCCAGCATCCTTCGCCCGGGTTTCCAGCTCTGACTCATTGGTGAAACCCTGTTCCATGAGCTCAGCGCGACGGGCATCCTTGTACGCACCGTAAACGCCGTTGATCTTCATGTTGCCGTAATCGTCATCATGAATATAGGTATCGCGAGGAATCGACACAGCGGTGGCAGAGGAACCATCGTTAGGAACACGAATCACCATGATCGTATCGGTGTTGTCGTTCTCCTCGTCGCCTGCGCGGAGCATCGCCAGCTCCTCCTCAGTCAGCGTGTTGCCCTGAGCATCGGAACGGGAATCAGAACCCACCAACAAAATATCGGTAGCACCGTCAGCAGCATTGCCGTCCTGGATGCCGCGACCGCCACCAAGGTTCAAGTTGCCAGAAGCGACACCATCCACTTTTCCGACAGCAAGATACCCCAAACCCGATACCAACAACACCAGCACTGAAACAAAAGCGACAACGCTTCGGAACACAGGATGGCCCGCTTGTTTAGTTGATTGCATTGCTGCCGGAGCAGGCTTAATGTCACGGACGGGACGATACTTTTCAGTCACGTGCTGCTAACCCTTCGCGGTAATTAGATTGTCGGTCAAGTTCTGTATGTGTTCTGTATTTATGGAGCGGGGGTTTTCATACGCGGCCATTGGCTGCTTGGGGCGGCCTTGGCGACTTTAGGCTGCTGAACTGTGCTCAAAAGCTTGTGTGCCGGTGTCCTCTCGGCAAGCGAGAAGCCCCGATGAAATTATGAAAAACCATAGGTTCTGGACAATTCTAAGCCATATGAGGGTGTTTTCCTCATCGGTTATCGGGAGTGGCGGATACTTCTTGCAAACTTAAACCACTATGCTTTCGCTTCGTGAGTACTTTGAAATCCCCCATCGCTGTGATCACAGTGACCTATTCACCAGGTAAATACTTGGCGTCGTTCCTGGATTCTTTGCCTGGTGCGACTTCACGAGACACCCACGTTGTGATGGCAGACAATGGTTCTGTGGACGGTGTTCCTGAGCAGGCAGCAGCCTCACGCAGCAACGTGGAGTTCCTCTCAACTGGCGGCAACTTAGGCTACGGAACGGCTATTAATATTGCCGCCCGATCGTTGCGTGCGCGCCGGGAGGCAGGAGAGATCGATGGGGAGTTCTTCCTCGTCTCAAACCCTGATGTTGTTTTTGACGAAGACTCTATTGATCAATTGCTTGAATGTGCGAAACGTCACCCTGAAGCAGGAGCGGTTGGCCCGTTGATCCGTGAGGCGGACGGTTCGGCGTATCCGTCGGCTCGGGCGGTACCCACTTTGGCGAATGGCATTGGTCACGCTTTGTTGGGTGCTGTGTGGAAATCCAATCCGTGGTCGGCGGCTTACCGTGACGATGAAGATATGGACACTGAGCGCACTGCTGGCTGGCTGTCGGGATCGTGCCTGTTATTAAGGTGGGATGCGTTTGATCGAGTTGGTGGTTTTGATGAGCGCTACTTCATGTACATGGAAGACGTTGACCTGGGAGATCGGCTGGTTCGCGCCGGTTTCACCAACGTCTTTTGCCCAAGTGCGCAGATCATCCACGCGAAAGGTCATGTTGCGGGTAAAAACCCAGAGAACATGTTGCCCGCACACCACGAGAGCGCGTATCGCTTCCAGGCTGATCGCCTCGCGAAGCCGTGGCAAGCCCCAATTCGGTTGGCTCTGCGAATTGGTTTGAAATTACGAGCCGGAGTCGCGGTTGGTGTCTCTAAGATGAGAACGAAAGCCTCTTAGACCGTCGACGACCACCGGACGGTGAATTCAACTCATTTCAGGCAAATGTAAAGTGAATCTACATTAATTTTCTGAAATGGATTTGCTGCGGCCCCGGAATTACCCTTTTCGCGGCCGTCATCAAATTTGTACCCCCTTAAAGACACCCTAAACACGAGTGAAATAGGAACACATGACTTTAACTGACAACAGCAAAAACGTTGATGCTGTCATCTTGGTCGGTGGCAAAGGTACCCGACTGCGCCCCCTGACCGTCAATACTCCAAAGCCAATGCTGCCAACTGCTGGCCACCCATTCTTGACCCACCTTTTGGCCCGCATCAAGGCCGCAGGCATCACACACGTCGTGCTGGGAACGTCATTCAAAGCTGAAGTCTTCGAGGAATACTTCGGAGATGGCTCCGAAATGGGCTTGGAAATTGAATATGTCGTCGAGGATCAGCCTTTGGGCACTGGTGGTGGCATCCGAAACGTCTACGACAAGCTGCGTCACGATACTGCGATTGTGTTCAACGGCGATGTGCTCTCCGGTGCGGATCTCAACAGCATTCTGGACACCCACCGCGAAAAGGACGCAGATCTGACCATGCATCTCGTGCGCGTAGCTAACCCTCGTGCGTTTGGTTGCGTCCCCACCGATGAGGATGGTCGCGTCAGCGAATTCCTTGAAAAGACCGAAGATCCACCAACCGATCAGATCAACGCCGGCTGCTACGTGTTCAAGAAGGAACTCATCGAGCAGATCCCGGCAGGCCGAGCAGTTTCCGTCGAGCGCGAAACCTTCCCTCAGCTGTTGGAAGAAGGCAAGCGAGTCTTCGGCCACGTCGACGCTTCCTACTGGCGCGACATGGGCACCCCAAGCGACTTCGTCCGCGGCTCGGCTGACCTGGTCCGCGGCATTGCGTACTCCCCATTGCTCGAAGGCAAAACAGGAGAGTCGCTTGTCGACGCCTCCGCCGGCGTTCGCGACGGCGTCCTGCTGCTCGGCGGAACCGTAGTCGGCCGCGGCACTGAGATCGGTGCCGGCTGCCGCGTTGACAACACTGTTATTTTCGACGGCGTCACCATTGAACCAGGTGCGGTCATTGAAAATTCCATCATTTCCTCGGGAGCACGCATCGGTGCTAATGCGCACATCTCCGGTTGCATCATTGGCGAGGGCGCACAGGTTGGTGCTCGGTGTGAACTCAACGCAGGGATGCGCGTCTTCCCAGGCGTTGTGATCCCAGACAGCGGAATTCGTTTTTCGTCTGATCAGTAGGCATTTTTAGCCCTTTTGGACGGGCGTTTTCACAGCGACCGTTCGGGGGCGAAAATGTTTTTGGTTGAGCGGTTTTTGGAGATTATGCAGCACTGCTTATACTTGTAGGGAGTGCTGATCTTGTGGCAGAATCTGTCTAATTAAGATTAATGACACAATATGTAGTACCCCCGGAAAATGCCCCCGCGAGAGGGCTTTTGTGACTGGTGTGAATATTGTGAATTAACCGGCGGAAGTTTGGCTGATTTTTTCTGTAACGGTTGACGGCGATGTACCAGCACGTGTGTAATCGCTTGGGAGAAGGAAAAATTTTCCAAACCTGCTCGGGGACCAACATCCCCGATGAGAACAGACTTAAAGTAGCTTTGAAAGTGAGAGGGGGGCGAGTAATGGAAGATTCAGCTGGGGACGTATCTGCAAAGTTGAAAGCAGGCCAGACTCGCACCGCACTGGAGATGACTTTGGATGATCTGTTCGGAGCGGTTGAGCAAGAATGGCAGGAGCAGGCGCTGTGTGCGCAAACTGATCCTGAAGCATTCTTTCCAGAAAAAGGTGGCTCAACTCGCGAAGCCAAGCGGATCTGCCAGGGCTGCCCGGTTCGGGATGAATGCCTAGAGTTTGCTCTTGAGCATGATGAACGCTTTGGAATTTGGGGTGGTCTCTCTGAACGTGAGCGCCGCCGCCTGAAACGCGAAATTTCGTAAAACTTCAAGACCAGTAAGCGAACCTTTAATTAATTGAGGGTTCGCTTTTGTTCTTGGCTGCACCGGCTTCTAAAAGACCAAAACCGGCGTGTTTTTAGAGCTACTTTGGTCTCGATCGCTACTCTGCAGGCCTGAATGGGGTGGAACTGGACCAAAAGTGGCAATGGCTGGAATCGTTCTTGGTCTCGATTGTTAACCTCCGGTGGAGTGCCATTGAAACTGGCCTGGCGTCGGAGAAGCCCAGAATCGTCTCCCAATTGCCCATGGTGCACCGGCCACGCTAGAGATCCTGGAATCCCGGATCGATGTCTCGTGGATCAATATTCAGATAGTTCGCCACCAAAGAGGTGAGAACATGAGTCAATAGCTCGTGGCGTTCCACAGCGTTGGTGACTCGTTGCTCGATCGGCATTCTGAAAATAACGATGCGCGCTCTCGTGGGGTTTCCCTTGGTATCGATCGCCGGTGGGATGACGCGACCAAGTGGAACGGGGCCGTCGGCGGTGATTTCATCGGGGAGAATGGCAAGGTCGGCGCTGAGTCGCATGCGAGGAACGGTATCGACAGCGATGTCTAGATTGCTGAGCTCTTTTTGGTAAATCCCGTAAAGAGGGGAGTAGGCCTCTAAGACTGCGCGGTCGAAGGCTTGGCGTCTAGAGGCGTGGCGGGGAACTTCGACGGGCATGAGTGGGCCGCGGAGACCGCGTCCGTGCCGATTGCGGAAAGTTCTCGTATGCATGAAAACAAATTCTATGTGTGTTGAGCTGCCAAAAGGGGTTGGCGCGCCGATGATGACTGTCCAAACCTAAACCAAAGGTCTAAACTTTGGCTTCGTGAGTCAGTTTCGTCGTTGTTCCCGCCCTGGTTGTGGCAAGCCTGCCGTCGCAACCCTCACCTACGCATATTCGGATTCCACTGCGGTGGTTGGTCCTTTGGCGCCTGCAGCAGAGCCCCATAGTTGGGATCTGTGTGAGCATCATGCCGAGCGTATTACTGCGCCCCTTGGTTGGGAGATGCTGCGGGTGAACGACATCAAAGTCGATGACGATGAGGATCTGACGGCTCTTGCTCAGGCTGTTCGTGAGGCTGGACGCACTGTGAGTGGTCTGGTTCCTGAAGACGAAGTGGGCGGCAACCATCCGGTGAACCGGAGTGCGCGGATCGCGGAACAGAAGGTTCACCGCAGGGGTCATCTCTATGTTGTGCCTGATCAGGACGAATCATAAGGTTTGCTATTCGGATTGGATCCTTTGGCAGGGGTAGGATTGCAAGCGTTATTTTGTTCCCTAACCCCTTCGAGGATTTATGCGTACCCGTGAATCTGTCACAGCTGTAATTAAGGCGTATGACGTCCGTGGTGTTGTTGGTGTCGATATTGATGCTGATTTCATTTCTGAGACTGGCGCTGCCTTTGGTCGGCTCATGCGTAGTGAGGGTGAAACCACCGTTGCTATTGGCCATGACATGCGTGATTCCTCCCCTGAATTGGCCAAGGCGTTTGCCGATGGCGTGACTGCACAGGGTTTGGATGTTGTTCATTTGGGACTGACTTCTACTGATGAGCTGTACTTTGCGTCCGGAACCTTGAAGTGTGCTGGTGCGATGTTTACTGCGTCGCATAACCCCGCTGAGTACAACGGCATCAAGTTGTGTCGTGCGGGTGCTCGTCCGGTCGGTCAGGATTCTGGTTTGGCCAACATCATTGATGATCTGGTTGAGGGTGTTCCAGCGTTTGATGGTGAGTCAGGTTCGGTTTCTGAGCAGGATTTGCTGAGCGCATATGCCGAGTACCTCAATGAGCTTGTTGATCTGAAGAACATCCGCCCGTTGAAGGTTGCTGTGGATGCGGCAAACGGCATGGGTGGGTTCACTGTCCCTGAGGTATTCAAGGGTCTGCCACTTGATGTTGCGCCACTGTATTTTGAGCTTGACGGCAATTTCCCCAACCATGAGGCCAATCCTCTGGAGCCTGCCAACCTGGTTGATTTGCAGAAGTTTACCGTAGAGACCGGATCTGATATCGGTTTGGCGTTCGACGGCGATGCGGATCGTTGCTTCGTGGTCGATGAGAAGGGCCAGCCAGTCAGCCCTTCGGCGATCTGTGCGATCGTAGCGGAGCGTTACTTGGAGAAGCTTCCGGGTTCCACCATCATCCACAACCTGATTACCTCTAAGGCTGTGCCTGAGGTGATTGCTGAAAACGGTGGCACTGCGGTGCGTACTCGCGTGGGTCACTCCTTCATCAAGGCGAAGATGGCAGAGACCGGTGCGGCCTTTGGTGGCGAGCACTCTGCGCACTACTACTTCACTGAGTTCTTCAATGCGGACTCCGGCATTTTGGCTGCGATGCACGTGCTGGCTGCGCTGGGAAGCCAGGACCAGCCACTCAGTGAGATGATGGCTAGGTATAACCGGTACGTTGCTTCAGGCGAGTTGAACTCCCGTTTGGCTAATGCAGAGGCGCAGCAAGAGCGCACCCAGGCTGTGCTCGATGCGTTCGCTGATCGCACCGAGTCCGTGGACACCCTTGACGGCGTGACTGTGGAACTCAAGGACACCTCCGCGTGGTTCAACGTGCGTGCGTCCAACACCGAGCCGCTGCTTCGCCTCAATGTTGAAGCTGCATCGAAGGAAGAAGTCGATGCGTTGGTAGCGGAGATTCTAGGGATTATCCGCGCATAATCCCATTTTCCGGCGGGCATCACGGGAATTCCTTATCCTTGGTAGTCAAAGTCAAGGAAAGGACTTCAATCCCCGTGGTGCAAGTGGACAATACCTTTTATGACGGTTCTGCTTATGATCCTGAAACCGTCCGATTTTTTGATGTGGCGCAGGAGGGGGCCCAGGTTCGCCAGATCGGTGGCCTCGTGGCGCAGGGCGCGTTGAGTGCGTTCGAGGGGTTGCGGCCACGTAGCGTGGTGGTGATGCTCGACGGCCAGATTCACCGCAGTTGTGTGCGATTGGTGGAAACCTTGCATTCCCCGATGCGCCAGCCGCTGGTTATTACCTCCACGCTGCCACA
>JGI2924J29684_1078379_pt1 | contig 44903 bp, 33 predicted proteins | sample BenlonsequencITS_FD_29684 | JGI IMG/M metagenome (IMG submission 29684) | reverse complement strand
CCCCCCCCCTTTTTCCTGTAAAAATTAGATTCTAAAGGACTTGACGATTCCCGAATCGGCAAAAATTAGATTCCAAAGGACTTACGGGTAAAAATCAGCAAACAAAGGACTTAGGGCAAATCACAGATGTCTGTGATTTGCCCTATTTCTATTGTAGATAGATTGGGGAAATAACCCGCCAAGTTTATTTCCTTTTGAATGTTGGGTTTAGGTGCGTTTGGGGCTTGACAGGATTCTGGCCGCTCGGCCGGGCGACGCCTCTTTCATCTGAGGGGGATGAGCCTTGTGGTTCGCTTCGCGAATAACCCACCCTTTCGCGATGAAGCCGCGAAAGAATGGGGCACCCGGTGTTGTGGGCCTTACAGGCTTTCGGTGATCTGGTTGAACTCTGCTTCGGAGAGGCGGAAGGTTGCTGCCGGTAGTACTCCGTCCACCTGCTGGGCGCTGCGGCCACCGACGATGGCTGCGGTGACGGCGGGGTTGTGGAGTGTCCAGGCTATTGCGACTACTCCAGCTTCCACGCCGTGCTTTGCTCCGATCTCCTTGAGCTTGTCCGCGAGTGCCAGATTCCTGGTGAGCTGCGGTTCCTGGAACGCCTTGGCTTTTTTGCGGAAGTCGTCGTCCGGGAAGGCTGCGACGCGCTCTTTGGTCATCTTGCCGGTGAGCAGGCCGCTTTGCATGGGCGAGTAGTTGATGACGCCGATGCCCTTCTTTTCGCAGAAGGGCAGAATTTCCGCCTCGTTGGTGCGGTTCAGCATGGAGTAGGGCGGCTGGAGGCTGGTGATGGGGGCGATTTTGAGGGCGCGCTCCATCTGGCTGACGTTGAAGTTGGAGACGCCGATCCAGCGAACCTTGCCTTCCTTTTGCAGATCGGCCATGGTGCCCCAGCCCTCTTCGATCTCTTCGTCGGGGATGGGCCAGTGGATCTGGTAGAGGTCGATGGCGTCCAGCTTCAGGCGCTTGAGGCTGTCCTCGCACTCCTGGCGGATCTGCTTCAGGGTGCGGACGATCTGACGATCTTCGCCCCAGGTCATGGCGCATTTGGTGAAGACATAGGGCTTTTCGCTGACACCCTCGAGAGCATGCGCGACCACCTCTTCGGAGTGTCCCAGGCCGTAGACGGCTGCGGTGTCAATCCAGTTGATGCCCTTGCCGATGGCGTGGCGAATGGCCGCGACGGATTCCTGGTCGTCCTGCGAGCCCCAGCCGAACTGCCATCCGCCGCCGCCGATGGCCCACGCGCCGAAGCCGATGGCGGTGAGGTCGAGATCTGAGTTGCCGAGTTTCCTGGTGGTGCCGAGGGTGTTTGTGCTCATAGGTAGAAGGATGCACCGGAATTGGATCGCGCAGGTACATCTGGGGCGGCTGAATTGCGCCTCCAAGTGATTCGCTCAGACATAATGAGGCATGTTCAGATCTTTTCTGTTGATCTCTCTTGTGTGCCTAGCGTCCTCAGCAGCGTCCGGTCAAAGCGCTCCGCCTGCTGAGGATGTGGGTCCCGCCAAGGCATTCGTACGCGGAAGATCCGTCCGCTTTATGTCAATCACGCAGGGCGATGGAGGGACTGGCGAAGAGTTCCAGCCGGCCAGTGGTAAACCTGGCACTTGGCCGAGCGTCCTTCTGGTGCCGGGTCGCGGTGGTCTCACGGACTCCATCAGGAGTGCGGCTTCGGCCTTGGCCGCTCAGGGGTACAAGGTTCTTGCGCTGGATCCAACCGACGGTACTGCTCCGACCAAGTTGGTGGGGAAGCCCGTTTGGACCGAGGGTCCGCACGACAAAAACGTTGAAAGAATTGAGTACGCGCTGGTTTATCTAGAGGCTTGGATGATGGATCCCTCAAAAATTGCTGTAATTGGATGGGATGAGGGAGCAACACTCTCCGCGGACGTAGCCGTAGCCGAGGAAAACGTTAAGGTCCTGGTGACGAATGACGGGCAGTTGCCAATTGATCCTGCTTCGGTCGCGCGACTTAAAGCAGCCGTTCTCGGAAACTTCAGCGCCTTGGGGCAAGTGGACCGTGATGGGATTAATACGTTCGCGACAGCCATGAAGCGCGCTCGCAAAACCACGGATTTGAAGGTCTACGTGAACGCGAGAGCTGGTTTCGAAGAGCAAGACTCGGAGAGCTACCGCCCGGGAGACGCCGCCGACGCCGAGCAACGGACTTTGCTCTTTCTGACGAAATATCTACCTGTGGCGGGGCTCTCACGATCACGGACGTCCCACTAACCTTTTCCGATCTGCCCGGTCTATTACTGTGAGATCGATCTTCTGACTCCGGAGTCAGTGCACGATGGGTACAACAGCTTTTGGTGACACGATGAGTGGCGGCGCTTTTGCTTCAAATGCCAGCTTTGCTGGAAATACCGGCGGTTTTGCCGGAGGCGGGGCATTGGCGGCGGGTGCTGTCGCGGTAGAATCGCCAGCAGTGGCGAAGGCAGCGGCAGGTCGGGCGGGACGGGCAGCGCTTACTCCAGCGCAGATGGAAGCCCGTGCGCAGCAGCGGCTGGAGGATGACGAACTCATCCGACAGGCGCAACGCGGCGAACGTGACGCGTTCGACCAGTTGGTGCGCCGGTATGATGGCGCGGTGTTACGGCTGGCGCTGCACATGCTGGGCAATGAGCAGGACGCGCAGGATGTGCATCAGGAGGCGTTCCTGAAGGCCTACCGGCACCTGTCGAATTTTCGGTTTGAGTGCTCGTTCTATACGTGGCTGTATCGGATTGTGACCAACCTTTGCCTGGACGCGCTGCGCCGGCGTAAGAGTCGTCGTGAAGATCCGGCAGTTGTGATGGACGGCAGCGGTGACGCGATCGACCTGATGAGCAACATCAGCGATGACCGTGCGGGTGCGAACCCGGAGCTGGAGCTGCGGCGGAACACGCTGCATCTGCGGATCCAGGAGGCGTTGAATCAGCTGACGCCGCGTGAGCGGATGGTGTTTGAGTTGAAGCATTACCAGGGCCTGAAGCTTCGCGCGATTGGCGAGATGCTGCAGACCACGGAAGAGACGGCAAAGAATACGCTGTTTCGCGCGACGCGGAAGCTGCGCGCGAATCTGGCGGACGCTTAGGACAAGTTTTAGTTTGGAGTTTTAGTTTCTTTGAGATTAAGCGCTTCACTTGCAACTCAAGCTAAGAACTAAGACGAAGAAGCAGGACCCCGCAGATCAGGCACAGGCCGGCGCGGGGAGTTTTACCCAGACCACGGCAGGCGATCGAGACACGTACGACCGGCCGGGATAGAAGCACGCAACATCTTTTTGGAAGCCATACAAGGAACACGCGCCATGAATTGCGAAGAAGTGAGAGAACAACTCGTACTGTTGGCCTACGACGAGCTCCGTGAAGCGGAGCGGGCCGATCTGGAGCTCCATCTGCGGGGATGTGCAGGCTGCCAGGAAGAATCCGAAGCCCTGAATGCAATGACCAACGTGCTGGCACAGGAGTCTGTGCCGGTGGTGACGCCGAATATGCTGGCGGCCAGCCGGATGCGTCTGGACGAGGCGTTGGATGAGGCTGGGAAGAGCACGTGGAGCATGCGCCTTCGGGCTGCGCTGCAGGGCACCTGGCAACATCTTTACGCGGCACCTGCGTTGGCGACACTGCTGGTGGGCGTTGGATTTCTGGGTGGCAACATGCTTACCCGGTACCAGGTGGCGCATGCGCCGCAACCTCATGGTGGGCTGGTCGCGACCGAGGGTGAAGGGATCATTGGCAACATTAGCGGGATTGTAACGACGCCGGATCCGGATGTGATCCAGGTGAAGTACACGCAGATGGTCCCGATGATGTTCCAGGGCCGTCTGGATGAGCCGCAACTGCGCCGGTTGTTGACGCTGGCGGCGCAGCACAATAGCGATAATGGCATCCGCGCGATCTCCGTGGATCTGCTGGCGAAAGAGTGCAAGGCCGGTCATGTGTGTGAGCACGGCGAGGGCGATGCAACGGGTTTCCGGGATGCGTTGCTGGTGAGCCTGCGGTATGACAAGAGTCCGGCCGTGCGGCTGCGTGCGCTGGAGGGTCTGGGCCCGTACATCGCGCAGGATCAGAAGGTCCGCGATGTCGTACTGGAGAGCCTGATGAGGGATTCCAGCGCAGATGTGCGGACGCATGCCATCGGGATGCTGGAGCCGGTCGAGGGCGACTCGAGCGTTCGGCAGGTGCTGCACACGGTATCGACGCAAGACGAGAATCCTTACATTCGCACTGCTTCCATGCAGGCGCTGGGGACCGTCGATGGGATTCAGTAGGCAGTTTGCGATTGCGGGTCTGGCGGTAGCGTTTTCGGTGGGAGCAGCCGGGGCGCAGACGACGCAGGTGCTGATGAGCAGCGCTGCGGAAATCGATGCAATGTTCGCGGGAGCGGGTTTCGGCGCGGCGGCTGGTGGTCACTCGCAGCCAGCAGCGGGATACCTGGGGATTGCATTCCATGATGTCAGCGACGGCGATATCGGGTCGATGCACTTGAAGGACGGCCACGGCGCCGTGATCGTCATGGTGGATCATGATGGACCTGCGGGTAAGGCCGGACTTCGTGAGCGCGATGTTGTGCTGAGCGTAAACGGCGTCACGGTCGATGGCGAAGAGCAGTTGCGCAAGATGCTGCATGACATGCCGCCCGGAAAGTCGATTGCGCTGTACATCTGCCGCGGCGGTGCGGAGCAGACGGTGACGGCGGTGATGTCGACCCGTGAGGAAGTGGATAAGCAGGCTCGGCAGCGATACATTGTGCCGGTTCCAGTGGACGACACGGCGATTGTTGTTGCACCGCCGGAGGCGCCGGCGCCGAAGAGCAGATTCGGCAATGGCTTCATTACGGGACATCTGTTGCCGACGCCGACCTATACGGGGGCGACGGTGGATGCCATGGGCGCGCAGTTGGCCGACTACTTTGGCGTGAAAGACGGCAAGGGTTTGCTGGTGCACGAGGTGGAGACGAACAGCCCGGCGGCTGCGGCGGGTCTGCGTGCGGGCGACGTGGTCACGCGGATGAATGGTGGTCGAGTGGCGACGGAGAAGGACTGGACGCGTGCTCTGCATGAGAGCAAAGGTCGTCCCGTGGTGATGACCGTGATCCGCGAGCGGCGTGAGCAGACGTTGACGATGGTGCCGGATAGTAAGCGACGGAGCGCCCTGGGTGATGCGGTCGAGCCACGTGCGACACCGGCCCCGGTTATGATGCTGCGATAGCTGTCCTGCCGTGGGATGCTGCCGGGATGCCCTCTCGCCTCTATACTGAGGCCACCGATGGACAATCTCGAGCCGCTTCGCCCCAACCTGGACGACTACCTGCTGGATAACGCCTACGACGAAATGTTCGCCGGGCCTGACCAGCTGCGCGGCACCTACGAAGTTCTGATGGAGCAGTTTTCTGCCCTGCCGCGTGCTGAAGTCGAGCGCCGAAAGCAGGCTGCGGATCTCTCCTTTCTGAACCAGGGCATCACGTTTACGGTCTATGGCCGGGATGAGGGTACGGAGAAGATCTTTCCGTATGACCTGCTGCCGCGCATGATCACAAGCACAGAGTGGGCGACGGTGGAGAAGGGCCTGACCCAGCGGATTACCGCGCTGAACCTGTTCCTGAAGGACATTTACACGGAGGGCCGCATCCTGAAAGAGGGTGTGGTGCCGCGTGAGCTGGTGTACAGCTGCAAGCAGTTTCGGCGGCACATGATCGGGCTGCAGGTGCCGCGGAATGTGTATATCGCGGTGGTTGGGACGGACCTGATCCGGCTGGAGAACGGCGAGTTTGTCGTGCTGGAAGATAATCTGCGCGTGCCCAGCGGCGTGAGCTACATGCTGACGAACCGGCGCGTGATGAAGCGGATCTTTCCGCAGATGTTCCGCAAGTACAACGTGCGACCGATTGAGCAGTACACGCAGTTGCTGCTGGGAACGCTTCGGTCGCTGGCGCCTGAGGGGCGTCCGGAGCCGAATATTGTTCTGCTTTCGCCGGGCGTTTTTAACAGTGCGTACTACGAACATGCGTATCTTGCCAGACAGATGGGCATCGAGCTGGTCGAGGGACGCGATCTGGTGACACACGACAACGTCGTGTACATGCGTACGACGAGCGGTCTGAGGCGCGTGGATGTCATTTATCGGCGCGTGGATGACGACTTCATCGATCCGATGAGCTTCCGCGGCGACAGTATGCTGGGCGTGGCGGGGCTGTTCAATGCGTATCGCGCGGGCAATGTGACGCTGGCGAATGCCTTTGGAACGGGTGTTGCCGATGACAAGGCGCTGTACGCGTATGTACCGGCCATCATCAAGTACTACTTGAGCGAAGAGCCCGTGCTGAAGAACGTGGAGACGTATCTGTGCGCGCGGCCGATTGAGCGGCAGCATGTGCTGGCGAATCTGGACAAGATGGTTGTGAAGGCCGTGGGTGAGAGCGGCGGGTACGGGATGTTGATTGGGCCGCAGTCCACCGCGGCGCAGCGTGAGGAGTTTGCACGGAAGATCGAGGCGGATCCGCGGAACTACATTGCGCAGCCGACGATTCAGTTCAGCCGCGCACCCTGTCTGTTTGGTAATGGGTTCGAGCCGAGGCATGTGGATCTGCGGCCGTATGTGCTGTACGGCGATAAGGTGAGCATCGTGCCGGGCGGCTTGACGCGCGTGGCGTTGAAGAAGGGGTCGCTGGTTGTGAACAGTTCGCAGGGTGGCGGCAGCAAGGATACGTGGGTGTTGAGTCAGTAATGGATTTCCGGTCTTCGCTTCTGGGTGTGGTGTTTCTGTTTGGATTGAGTGCGGCGGCACAGGTTCCCGCCGGACCGCAACCTTCGGCGACGACCCCTGCGGCGGATGCCTCCGCGACACAGACGGCGGCGCCGACGATGTTTCCGCACTCGGAGACGAGGCCCTGGTATATCGCGGGGCAGGCGAACAGTATTTTGCAGGGGCACGGGGCGTTTCACTCGCCATATGAGGGTTTGAACAGCCTGGTCTCACGCGGCGAGTACAAGGTTTCGCTGGTGGGTACGCTGTTCCTGGGACTGCAGCCGTGGCAGTTGTTGGAGGGCGGCGAGTCGACGAAGGCGCTGCGCTACAACACGGATTTGATCCTGCATGTGGAGGCGACGGGCGGCCGCGGCATCAGCCAGGCGCTGGGTCTTGCGGGCTTTACGAATCTGGATGTGGTTCGGAATCCGAATCTTGGATCGAAACCTTATATTGCGCGCGTGATGGTGCACCAGACCATCGGCTTTACGGATGAGATGACGGACAATACGCGCGGTCCGCTGGCGTTGGCGACGAAGGTGCCGGTGCGGCGGCTGGAAGTGCGTGTGGGCAAGATGTCGACGCCGGATGTCTTCGACATCAACAGCGTGCTGAGCGACAGCCATCTGCAGTTCACGAATTGGAGCATCGACAACAACGGTGCGTGGGACTACGCGGCGGACACGCGCGGCTACAGCTATGGCGCGACGCTGGACTACCAGGATCGCAACTGGGCGGTGCGTTATGCGCTGATGCTGATGCCGACGGTGGCCAACGGCATCGATCTGGATTGGGCGGTGAAGCGCAGTCGCGGGCAGAATATGGAGTTCGAGCTGCGGCGCGGCTTTCTGCCTGGCAAGAAAGGCACGCATCGGGTGCTGGCCTTTGTGAACAATGCGAACATGGGCAGCTATCGCGAGGCGATTACGGCCTTCCGGAATGGGGCGGATGCGACCCCGGACATTTCCCTGCATCGGCACCCGGATTCGGTGAAGTACGGTTTCGGCTACAACATGGAGCAGGCGGTGACCGATCACCTGACGGTGGCCGGGCGCGTGGGATGGAACGACGGTAAGACCGAGTCGTTTGCCTATACGGAGATTGAACAGTCGGCGCTGGCGGGCGCGAGCTACGACGGCAAGCAGTGGGGCCGTGCCGACGACAAGCTGGGCCTGGCGTTCAGCTCGAATGCCATCAAGCGCTATCACCAGCAATATTTGGCGAGTGGCGGCGCCGGCTTCATCCTGGGCGATGGCAACCTGCGGTATGGTCGCGAAAACATTGTGGAGGGGTACTACAACCTGCACGTGTGGCGTGGTTCGTACTTTGCGACAGGTGTGTCCCACATCAACAATCCCGGCTATAACCGCGACCGTGGACCGGTGTGGGTGCCTTCGTTACGGGCGCATATGGATTTTTAGGCCTCGAAGAAGACTGCACTACACTGTATGGACTAACGCCATGTAGCCGGAGCACCAGACTGCATGACGACATACGAGTGGGATGAAGCGAAGGCAGAAAAGAATCTGCGCAAGCACGAGGTAAGCTTCGATGACGCCCGCGAGGCTCTGGAAGACCCAAACCTCTTCTACCTTCCAGATCGCATCTACGAAGGCGAGCTTCGGCATCAGGCAATTGGTCAGGCGGGCGGTGTTCTTCTATTGATGGTGGCACATACGTTACGAGGCGATGATGAGCAAACACGAGTCCGGATCATCTCAGCACGACCTGCAGAACGACGAGAGCAAAGGCTCTATCGTGACAGTGCAAGCAGGAGCACGAATTACTAGGACACCTGCAGATGCTGAGCGTCTACGACGCCTGGCATCCCGTCCCGACAGTGAGATTGACTTTTCCGATATCCCGCCGCTCACCGCAGAGGAGTACGAAGCAGCAAAGCGAAGCATCGAAGAACGAAGCAGCAAGAAGCTGCAGAAGGCGAGCTAGATGCTTTCAAGAGTTGCAGACAGCCTGTACTGGATGAGTCGCTACCTGGAGCGCGCGGAGCATACGACGCGGCTGCTGGATGTGAACCTGAACCTGATGCTGGATGAGCCGCAGAGCAGCGCGGATCGCCGCTGGCAGCGCGTGTTGCAGGCGCTGGGTTCGCCGAAGGGCGTGAAGTTTGAGGGCGATGCCATTGCACTGGCGCGTTGCCTGACGTTCGATGAGGACGTGCACTCCAGCGTGTTGTCATGCATCATTGCGGCGCGGGAAAACGCGCGGCATGTGCGCGAACAGATCTCCACCGAGATGTGGCAGAAACTGAACAGTCTGTATCTGCAGGTGACGCGGCCGGAGATGCAGAGCGACATGCATGCCGAGGCGCTGCTGCAGCAGAGTGAAGGGCCGACTGAATTTCTGGGCCAGGTGATGGAGGGCGTCCACCAGTTCCAGGGTGTGACCGATTCCACGATGAGCCACGGCGAGGGCTGGCAGTTTATCCAGGTGGGCCGCTTCATGGAGCGTGCTTCCGCAACGGCCATGCTGATGGAGGCCTACCAGCCGGAGCTGTGGGCGAAGCACGACGCACTGCCGGACAGCAATGAGTACCTGGAGTGGATGGGTCTGCTGCGGAGTGCAACCGCGTTTGAAGCTTATTGCAAGGTGTACACCGCGGATCTTGCGCCGGATTGGATCCTGGAATTTCTTTTGCTTGATGAAGACTTTCCGCACTCGTTGCGATTCTCCATCGATGCGATGCAACATGCGCTGGAGGCTGTGCAGGATGTCAGCGGCGGCGTGCGTTCGCATAACCTGAGTCGTATTTCAGGGCGACTGCGTGCGACGCTGAGTTACTCCAGCGTGGAAGAGATTATGACTGGCGATGTGGTGATGTATCTGCGAGACATCCAGATGCAGTGCCGCGAGATTCATAACGCAATCTATGAGCTGTATGTCGATTATTCGATCCAGGCGGCGCTTGCGGGGTAGGGAGTTTCTTGGTGCTGGTTTCTTGTTTCTAGTTGCCGGCTGAAAGATTAATAGGTTTCCCGGGCACTAGGATCACTAGGAAGAAACACGGAGTCCCCATGTACTACACGGTCCGGCATCTTACGAAGTTCGTCTACTCGAATGCGGTGAGCGAAAGCATCATGGAGACACGCATGCACCCGCGGTCGGATGCTGTGCAGCGTTGCCTGAATTTTCAGCTTTCGGTCAGCCCGCGTTGCCGTGTGTTCAGCTATCGCGATCACCTGGCGAATCATGTGCACCACTTCGACATTCCGGGTGCCCATGAGCAACTGGTGATTGTGGCAGAGAGCCTGGTGGAGATGGAGCCCGCGCCGATGGTGCCATCGTTCCTGTCGCCCGACGCGTGGGCGGCGTTGGATGCGGATGTGCAGGATGGCGACTTCTGGGAGTTTCTGTTTCCGAGTGAGTTCACGATGCCAACGCCGCTGCTGGAACAGCTTGGCGACAAGCTGGATGTGCGCCGTCGCGACGATCCCTTGATGGTGTTGCACGACCTGAATGAGAAGCTGTTTCACTACTTCGATTACGTGCCGAAGTCGACCGAGGCGGACTCGCCGATCGACAAGGCGCTGGAGCAGAAGAGCGGCGTGTGCCAGGATTTCTCGCACATCATGATTGCTCTGGTGCGGTCGCGGCTGCGCATTCCTTGCCGGTATGTCAGCGGCTATCTGTACCACGGGCAGGGCGACAAGGATCGCAGTGCGACGAGTGCCACCCATGCCTGGGTCGAGGCATATCTGCCGCAGTTTGGATGGGTGGGGCTTGATCCGACGAACTGGCTGATTGCGAGCGATCGACACATCCGGACGGCCATCGGCCGCGACTACAGCGACGTACCGCCGACGCACGGTATCTTCCGCGGATCGGCGAATACAGACCTGACGGTTGCGGTGCGCGTCTCGCCCAGTGAGGGCACACCGCTGCCGGACCAGGAGCTGCCGGTTCCTGAGGATTGGTCGATGCTGGTGGAGAAGGCGCAGCAGGTGCCGCCACCGCCGCAGCCTGTTGCCGACAGCATCAAGCGCATGCAGCAGATGCAGCAGGCGCAACAGCAGCAGTAGGGCACTTCGTGCCGTTCTCGACGCTTCGCGTGAGCACTTCGTGCTGTTCTCGACGCTTCGCGTGGACAAGCCCGGCCTCGCGCCGGGCTTGCTTGCGTCTGTACCCTCCGCGAACTTCTTCCGAGATTCCATCCCACATCTCAACAGCGAGATGTGGGGCACCCGCTCTATTGATGGTGGTGGTTCTCCGTTGGTGTTACTTCATTCGATGGTGTCCTGTTTGTTGCGATGAAATGACGTGTGTGCGCACACCTTCAACGTGCATCTCACTTCAGCGTTGAGGTGATTGGGCATGAACGAACTGAGCATGAAGGACATTGCAGAGAAGATTGGCGACATTGACTTCACCATGTTGTCGACCAAGACGGAGGGCGGCGCGATTGCTGCTCGTCCCATGAGTAACAACGGTGATGTGGAGTTTGATGGCGACTCGTGGTTCTTCACCTTTGAGGAGTCACGCATGGTCCAGGAGATCAAGGTTGACCCGAAGGTGGGCCTGTCGCTGCAGGGCAAGGGACACCTGCTGGGCAAGCCGCCCCTCTTCATTGCCATGGAAGCGACGGCAGAGTTGATTCGCGACAAAACCGTGTTCGAGAAGCACTGGAAGCCCGAACTCGAGCGGTGGTTCAAGCAGGGCATCGATACTCCCGGCATGGTTCTCATTAAGGCCCATGCGGACCGCATCACCTACTGGGATGGGGAAGACGAGGGTACGGTCAAGATTTAGCGAAGTCTGAGTCTGTTGCATTGATTTGACCTTTGGGGATCAGCGGCATCAGCCGCCGAGATAGGAGCCAACGGGTTATCGGCACTATCCGCTGAAACTTAAGTCCGGCATTGATGCCGGTCTGCGCGGCGGCTATCTCGGCGGTAAGCCGCAGTTCAGCGAGGCCTCGTACTGCGGTACGCCCCGTGCCCTATCACCGATCCGCTAGGGCCGGAACAGCTCTCGCCATGTGCCATCCAGTTGCAGCCATCGTGCATTCTGGCACCAGCTCGTCTGCCACTCCGGCTGATGCAGCAGGCCGTGGCCGCGATCGCACATCTCTTCAGTAGCGTTGGAATCAAGCAGGCTCCACGAAGGCGGTCCCATGCGTGCGGGGCTGCGTAGAAGGCGCATGCAGGTGGGGCAACGCTCCCGCTGATCGTTGAAGGCCCATCCAATCACAATCACGTTGAAGACCAGGCCGCAGGGAATGAGCAGGCCATTCGCGCTTCTTCCGATGAGATGGACGAGCGGCAAGGTCAGGTGTACTGCCAGCAGGTAAACGCTCATGACCAGCAAGAGAAGCTTGGCACCAAGGAAGTACCATCGGCCCGCGCGTTGACGCATGGATGCCGCTTCACCTTCGTATGCATCGTGCGCACTGAATCGCGAGACTACTACTGTCGACGGTACGGTGAGGATTGCGAGCGTGAAGAACCATGCGAAGGTGATCAGACCCCAGCTTGAGAACACTGCATTCCGGAAGTGCGGCTGCACGAGTCCGCCGGCGGCGAGTGCAGCAAAGGCACCAAGCAGGATGCGCAGGCAAAATTCCGGGCTTCGCCAGTCGATGGCTTCCACGCGGTGCTGGAGATGGATGCGCCGCATCATGATGGCATCCGGCACGAGCCCCTGCGCGAGTTCGGCTGCCGCTGCCGGATCTTGCGCGTAGGCATGACTCAGCTCCGCGACCCACTCTGCCTGCCATGTCTCGCGCTTGATGCGTGGGACAACCTTCGCTGCGCGGCCAAGTTGGCGATGCAGGCTGCGCAGTTGCTGGTGCGGACTCATGCCTTCACAGCCTTTGGCCGCGCGAACTGCGCGATCAGCGGGTACTTCTTTTCGGCCTCGACGAGTGCGAGTTTTCCTGCGGCGGTGACCTTGTAGTAGCGGCGGGCGGGCCGGTCTTCTTTCTGGGCCTTCTGCTCGCTCTCCCAGGTGCCGTCGATGAGGCCGTCGTTTTCCATGCGGCGGAGTGCTGGATAGACGGTGCCGCTGGGCAGGCCGGTGATGTTCATGATGTCGAAGCCGTAGCCATGGCCCTCTTTGAGGGTTTTGAGCATGAGCGCGGCGGAGTGCGAGAGGCGAACGGTTTCGGACACGTCGAAGTCCTCCGATCTGACCTATGTAGTTTGCTACTTGACCATGCCGGTTCGTCAAGTGTATGAAGAATGCTACATAGGGGGTGCTGCTTGCTGGAGCTGCGACAGGTGACGAAACGGTATCGGGGGATTCCCGCAGTTGAGGATGTCAGCTTCTGCCTGGAGGCGGGTGTGGTGCTGGGCTACCTGGGGCCGAACGGCGCGGGCAAGTCGACCACGGTGAAGATGATCACGGGCATGGTGGAGCCGACGCATGGGACGATTTCGTTCCGTGGGCAGAGCATCTACGAGGATCTGCCGGCGTACCGGGCGCGGCTGGGTTATGTGCCGGAGGAGGCGCAGGTGTACACGCATCTGAGCGGGCTGGAGTATCTGCAGCTTGCTGGGCGGTTGCGTGCGATGCCCGAGGAGGCGATCGAGCGAAAGGCGCGTGCGTTGCTGGAACTGTTCGGGTTGAAGGCCGCGGTGGAGGCGCCGATCAGCGACTACAGCAAGGGGATGAAGCAGCGTGTGTTGTTGAGTGCGGCGCTGCTGCATGACCCGGAGCTGATCATCTTTGACGAGCCGTTGAGTGGCCTGGATGCGGTGACGGCGCGGCTGTTCAAGGATCTGCTGGTGGTGCTGCGTCGGGAGGGGAAGGCGGTGCTGTACATCTCGCATGTGCTGGAGGTGGTGGAGCAGGTGTGCGATCGCGTGATCATTCTGGCGGCGGGGAAGGTGGTGGCCGATGCGTCGCCGGGTGAACTGACGCGCATGACGTCGCAGCCGACGCTGGAGCGGGTCTTTGCGCAGATGGTGCAGCAGCGCGATACGGCGGGCGTTGCGGAGGACTTGGTGAGCGTGATGCGGGGTGCGCTTGTTTAGCCGGGTGCGGGCGGTTGTGCGCGGGCTGTTGCGGCCGGAACGGGTGACACCGCAGCGGGCGTTGATGGGGCATTTTCTGCGGCAGTTCTTTCAGGGCGGCGATGCGGCTGCGGCGGAGACGTCGATGGTGCGCGCGCTGGCGGGTGTGGCTGCGCCGATGCTGATTACAGCGTTCTGGATTGTGACGCTGGCGGGTGCGCTGCGGGGATGGGGTGCTGCGGGCGTCCATTACCTGTTTGTGCTGTATGCCTTTTGCGCTATGGGATGTGTGACGACGCTGCAGTGGGAGCGGCTGTTTCCGGAACGCATGGACTTTCTTGTGTTGCTGCCGATGCCGCTGCGTGGCTGGACGATCTTTGCGGCGAAGCTGCGGGCGGTTGCGGTGTTGCTGCTGCTGTTTCTGTTTGCTGCGAACGTCTTTGGGACGCTGCTGCTGCCGGTGCTTGCAGGCCGTAGGCTGCCGGTTGCCATGTTCGCGCATGCGGTGGCGGTGTTTGCGGCGGGAGCGGCTTCGGCGCTGGGGGTGCTGGCATTGGAGTCGCTTGTGGTTGCGATGGTGCCGGAGCGGCTGTTTCGCTATGTGGCTCCCGTTGTGCAGGCCGTGCTGGTGTCGGCGTTTTTGGTGCTGTTTCTGAGGATGGGGATTGTGACGGAGAGTTTGCCTGTGCTGCTGTCAGGGCAGAGCGATGTTGGCCGCTGGTTTCCGCCGCTGTGGTTTCTGGCGGTGTATGAGGTGTGCCTTGGCGGGCCTGCTGCGACGCCGTATGCGTATATGCTGGCGCGGGAGGCGTGGCTTTGTCTGCCAGTGCTGTTGGTGTGTGCGGTGTCGCTGTATCCGGCGGCGTGGGCGCGGCGTCAGCGCATGGCTCTGGAGGGCACGCGGAGTGCGGAGTTGCGCGACGGCCGTGTGTGGGCGGGGCTGGTGCATGGGACGGTATTGCGTACGACAGATGGTCGTGCGGTGTTTCACTTTATGCGGCAGTCGCTGGCTCGACTGAGCCGCTATCACGTGGGGTTGGCGGCGTATGCGGGCGCGGGTGTTGCGCTGAGTCTGACGGCTGCGTTTCGGGTTGAGGTGCTGGGAGATAGCCTGCGTGTAAGTCTTATCCAGACGGGTGCCCAGGTGGTGCTGCCGTTGCTGCTGTTCTGGATGGTCGCGGGTTTGAAGACGGCGTTTTCGCTGCCGGCGGACCTGGGGGCTCGGTGGGTCTTTCGGCTGGCGGGTCTGCAGACGCAGCGTGTGATCTCGACCGCGAAGCTGTTTGTCTTTGGTGGGTGCTGCGCGTTGATTGTGATGTTGCTGCTGGCGCTTGCGGCGTGTGGATGGCGTGGTGTGGAGCTTTGGCTGCAGGGTGTCTATGGGGTGATCTGCGCGGTGTTGCTGATCGATGTCTTCTTCTACCTGGAGGCGCATGTGCCGTTTACGCGTCCGCCGTTGCCGGGGCGCAGCAGTCTGCCGATGACGCTGGCGACTTACATCTTCGGCGTGCCGGTGCTGATCCTGCTGATGATTACGCTGGAGCACTGGGCGGGCACGCATGTGTGGCGGGTGGCAGAGGCCGTGGGAGCTGCGGTGGCCGTTCATGGGTTGATGCACTGGTTGCGGGGGCTGCCTTCGCACCCGGCTTCTGCCGATGTGTTTCTGGATGAGTTTACGGAGGAGATACAGACGCTGGGGCTGAGTGCCTAGCGGCAGGACGGAGGGAGGTGGCGCGACCTATACTCTCCGCATGATCGTTCTCTCTGTTCTGTACCCGAAGTCTGCCGGCTCGCGTTTTGACTATGAGTACTACCTGACCAAGCACATGCCGCTGGCCGCGGCTCGCTTCAGCAGCATGACGAAGTCGACGGTAATGCGTGGTGTGTCTGCGCCGGATGGCAGCGCGGCTGCGTATGAGGTGATTACGCTGCTTGAGTTCCCGTCGGCAGAGGCGTTGGCGGCGGATATGGCGGCGCATGGTGCCGAGGTGACGGGCGATGTGGCGAATGCGACGGACATCCAGCCCGTGTTGCAGATCAGTGAAGTGGTTGAGCCGCAGGGGAACTCGCTGGATCTGTAAGGATCGGAGCTGGACCTTGATCCCACGTCTCAGACGCGAGACGTGGGGATATCCGCTTTTTTCCGGCTACTTGGATTCGTTGCCGGTGTAGTAGCCGTCGCGCGCCTGCAGGATAAGTTTTTTCTGTTTGGGGACGTCGACGATGAGCTTGTGGTACCCGGCGTCGTTGTTGGCGGGTGAGAAGCCCAGGCGGTACTGGCTGCGGAGTTCTTCGGCGATCTCGCGGTAGATCTCGGTCAGAGTCATCTTTTTGGTGACTTCGAAGACGCGGCCGCCGGTTTCGTCGGCCATGCGCTCGAGGATCTTCCTGCCGTCGATGCGTTCGCGGTTGCCGCCACCGCCGCTGCGTCCGCCACCGCCGGGGAAGCCGCCGCCGCCACGTCCACCACCGCCCATGCCGGGGATGCGGCCGGGGAAGCCGCCTCCGCCGCCGCCGCGGTCCTCTTCGCCCTTGTAGTAGATGGCGTAGATTGTGGCGTCTGTGCGCTGGGCTGCTTCGATGGCGTCGGTCATGGATTCCTTGCTGCCGCGATCGTCGCCGTCGGTTAGCAGGATGATCGCCTTGCGCGTTGGGCCGTTGATAGCTGGCGTCTTAGCCGGAGCTTCGTCGGTTGTCATTGCGTTGTTCGCGGGAGTGGATGTGGGCGCCTTCTTTAGCACCTCGTTCGAGGAGAGGTAGACGGCGTCGTACAAGACGGTGCCACCGCCGCGACCGGGGCCGCCGCCCGGGCCGCCTCGACCGCCGTGACGGCCACCGCCGTAGCCTCCGTTGTCCCGGCCGCCGTTGCTGTTGTCACTGGGGTCGTTGCTGTTTTCGTTTGGATCGCCGTTGCGGAAGCTGGGTCGGTTGTCGGAGTCAGCCTCGATCTTTTGCAGGCCTGCCTGCAGTTTTGGCAGGGAGGGTGTCACGTCCGCCAGCAGGTCAGCCGACTTGCCGAACTGGACGACGAAGGCGCGGTCGCGGCCGGGCGTCAGCATGCCGTCGAGGAAGGCGGACGAGGCGGTGCGTTCCGCGTCCAGAACGGTGCGCTGGCTGCCGCTGACGTCGACGAGCAGGCCTACGGTCAGAGGCAGATCGTCTTCACGGTCGAAGTAGCGGATCGCCTCCGGCTTGCCGTCTGCGGTCAGCGTGAAGTCTTCCTTGGTGAGCGTCCGGATGAAGTGGTCCTTGCTGTCACGGACAGTGACGGGCACGACGACCAGACGGGCATCGACCTTGAGTGTTGTGGATTGTGAGACGGCGTCGGCCTGTGTTGCCGATTGGGCGAGTGCGTGGGGTGTGTTCGCAGCAGAGGCACACAGAAGCAAACTCAACGCGGAGACAGGGCTGCAGAATCGCATGCCTGATTGGACGGTCGCAGCAGTAGGTAGGCTACGATGCAGCCGGAAATCGCCCGCTACGACCAGTTGAGGCAGCCGCGCGGTGCGTGGACGCGATACCATCGCCGAATGATCCCACAACCCAAGCCTCATCACGCTGGTCTGCAGCGCGGTATGGGCACCGCCGGCGCACTGGGCGCCAATGTGATCGACATGGTCGGTGTCGGGCCGTTCATTACCCTGCCTCTTATCGTGGGCGTCATGGGTGGGCCGCAGGCGATGCTTGGCTGGCTGCTGGGTGCGCTGCTGTCCATGGCAGATGGCTGCACGTGGAGCGAGCTGGGAACAGCTCACCCTGAGGCCGGTGGATCGTATGCGTATCTGAAACACAGCTTTTCACCGCGATGGGGACGTGCATTCTCGTTCCTGTATGCGTGGCAACTGCTGTTCTCCGCGCCGCTGTCAATCGCTTCTGGCTGCATTGGCTTCGCGCAGTATGTCAGTTGGTTTCTGCCGGGCGCATCGCACACCGTGCAGACGGTAATCGCGATCTCGGCCTGCATAGCCTGCACCGCACTGCTGTTTCAGCCGGTGCGCAAGGTGAGCGAGGCGACGAAGGCGCTGGGCATCGTGGTGTTGCTGACGCTGGTTGCGGTGATCGTCATCGGCTTCACGCACTTCTCCTCGACCATGGCGCTGTCGTTTCCGCCGGGAGCGTTTCACCTGGGACATGCATTTTTCCTGGGGTTGGGCGGCGGTCTGCTGATCTCAGCGTACGACTACTGGGGTTACTACAACGTCTGCTTCCTGGGTGCAGAGGTGCGCGATCCCGCGCGGACGATTCCTCGCGCGGTGCTTGGATCCATTGCGATTGTAGGAACGCTGTACCTGCTGATGAATACGGCGGTGCTGGGTGTGCTGCCGTGGCAGTCGCTGATCCATGAGGATGCGGGCGCGCGGCAGTACACCATCGCCATCTTTACGCAGACTGCGTTTGCGTCGCATGCCTGGTCGCATACGGCGGCAAGCTTTGCCGTCGTGCTGATTGCGGTGGCGTCGCTGGCTTCCGTGTTTGCGTTGTTACTTGGCTACTCGCGCATCCCGTATGCGGCGGCCGAGGATGGTAACTTTCCCGCGGTCTTTGCGCGGCTGCATCCGAAGCATCGCGTGCCGACGGTGGCGTTGCTGACGCTGAGCGGCGTGACTATGGTGTGCTGCCTCTTCCGTTTGCAGGAGGTGATCGCGTCGCTGGTGGTTGTGCGTATCGTCTTCCAGTTCCTGCTGCAGGGCGTGGCGGTGATGATGCCGAAGCACCGTGCCGAGCGCCGGCAGCAAGGCCGCTTCCGCATGCCGCTGTATCCGTTGCCGACGTTGCTGGCCATGTGTGGCTTTGTCTACATCCTGCTGTCGCGGCCGCGTCTGCTGGTTGAATTGCGGCCCGTGGCGTTTGTGCTGGTGAGCGGACTAGCCGTCTACGGTGTGCGAGAAGTCCTGACCCGCCGGCGGCAGTCGGTACACTAGGCCGATGAATGCGTTGTTCGATGTCGGTGTGGGCGCGGCTGCGGTGGGACTGCTGGCGGGTGGTTACGCTTATGCGGCGAACTGGCCCACGTCACAGATCTTCGGCAGGACGTTGATCGCGGGGCCTGACAGCACGGACGGGACCCATACGGTTGCGCTGACCTACGATGACGGACCTAGCCCGCGCAATACGTCTGCGCTGCTTGACCTGCTGGCGGAGCACCGCGCGCACGCGACGTTCTTCCTGATTGGCGAGCATGTGCGGAAGCATCCGGAGCTGGCTCGCCGCGTGGTTGCGGGTGGCCATGCCATTGGCAATCACACGACGATGCATCCCAATCTGCGGAAGAAGAGCGATGCGCGTGTGCGGGAAGAGTTGACGGCGTGTCAGAAGACGATCGAGGACACGCTTGGCGTTTCGCCGGTGCTCTTTCGTCCGCCTTATGGCGCGCGGCGGCCCGGCGTATTGCGTATCGCACGATCGTTGGGGTTGACGCCCGTGATGTGGAATGTGACGGCGCATGACTGGGGAACGATCGGCGCGACGGCGATTCAGGCGCGCGTGGATAAGGGTCTGCATGCGAATGCGAAGCGGTGCGTTGCGTCGAACGTTCTGCTGCACGATGCGTCGCATCTGGATGGTGCGGAGCCTGCATCGCGTGCGGACACGCTTATCGTGACGCGTACGCTGCTGGAGCGGGATGGACTTCGGTTTGTTACGCCGTTGGCGTGGCTTGAGCAGTCGAACAGGGCGCTATAGGTGGTTCGCCTGAGCCTTTCCCTCAGGGGCTGAAGCCCCGTCTCATTAACGGCAAAAAGGCAGGGCTAAAGCCCTGCCCCTCCGAACGATTGAAAGACTGGGCCGGGGCCCTGCCCTCGAGAGGTTGAAAAAGGCAGGGCCGAGGCCCTGCCACCCCAAGATCTTTGAAGCCCTGCGAGATGACGCAGCACGTCAACATGCCATGAGTACGGCAATCGATTCGCGCTTAGGCCATTGCGTAGACTTCCTTCACGCCGATCTGGGTGAAGAAGACGACGATGGCGACGGTGATGACGAGCGCGATGGTGGCGGAGATAGCGCAGGTTTTAGTGCGCTTGCGCATGATGCCATAGGCGATCAGCGCTGCGTAGACGAGCAGTACCGCAATCAGCCAGTCAAAGTCATAAGTGCGTGTGTAGAGGTCTGTATGCGCCGTCACGCGCGAGATGCGGAGTGCCGGTACTGCCGCGCCCACCATGAATCCGCCGAGCGCTGCCACAAACATCAGTAGCGTCTGGCCCAGAACTGCAAGTGCCGTTCTCATCGTGTCTCCTTCTTGGTGCCAGCTTCAAAGTCGCGGAAGCGTTTTTCGAGTTCCCACTGCTGCCGGGCCTTATCGCTTGTCTTCAGGAAATCCTCGCATGCGCCAGCGGGTGCGTTGCCCTTGCTGGTGCTGCATTCGCGTCGCATGGTGGTGAACTTATCTGGTGCCTGCCACAGGCTGTTGCCTGCAAGGAAGGCGTGTTCCAGCGAGGCTCGTGCGGAGCTTTTTAACTGTGCGTAGGTCAGGCCCTGGTCGACGACTGCTCGCACATACTCGTTGGTCAGATCGATGCGTGAGACGCCCTCATCGTCGGTTGAGAGTGCGAAGGGAACACCTGCTGCGAGGTAGCTGTGCAACGGGTGGCGTGTGCCGGTGACGCCGAGGATGACGTCGTTGGATGTCAGGTTGATCTCGACCATCACGTGTTTCGCTGCCATGTCTTTCAGGAGCGCGTCGGCACCATCTTCGTACATGATGTCGACGCCGTGGCCGATGCGCTCCGCGCCGGCCTTCTCGACTGCGTCATGGATGTGGAAGCGTAGCCCCTCCGGCGGCACCATGCCCGGGCCAAGCTCACCCGCGTGCAGCGAGAGGTGCACCTTCGGGTAGATGGTGTGCAGGTACTGCAGCATGATCATGTGGTTGTCGTACTGCGACATCGACAGGTAGGTGTCTTCGGGCTGTACGAAGTTGATACCGACGACGCGGGGATCCACGCTGGCGACCTCGTAGCCAAGCAGGGTCTGCGCGAAGACACGCTCCGGAGGCCCAGACCGGAGGATCTGGTAGAGGTAGCGCACCTGCACCTTGCATGCGGGCTTTGCTTCGGGCGTGCCGCAGTGCTCGCGTGCGTTGCGCGTTGCGTCCATGGCGTCCAGCTCTGCGCGATCGACCGCGATGTTGTCGCGGAGGCCGCCGGCGAGCAGGGCCTCGCGCATCTTCGCAGGGTTACCGTCCCAGTGCTGTTGTATGGCGAGACGAATCGCACCGTTGAAGTCGGGCGACGTCATCAGTTCAAGATATTGTTCGTTCTGTGCGGCTGCGCGTGTCGCGACCTCATCCACCCATTCCCCCTGGTGGGACTTCGCGATGCCGCCAAAGCGCGGGAAGGTGGCGAAGAACTGGTCGTGTCCGCTAACGCCGGCGCTGGGTACAAAGGCACGCATGCTGAAGCTGTCGACCAAGTGGTCATAGAGCGTCTGGTTGGTGAAGGCGGAGGCGGCGGGTTGCGAGCCTTCAACGCAGACAGGCTTTGGCGGCAGGCTTTTTGTCAGGCCCTGGTTCGGCAGCAGGACGCCCTTGACCGGGTCAACGCAGAGATTGTCGGCGGCGGCGTTCTGCAGGAAGGTTTCGGCATAGACGGCGCCGGAGAGGTGCATATGCAGGTCGCCGCCCTTGGGCATGGAGACCAGCAGGGCGCGCAGTGCGGCGGGGTTGTTTCGCAGTGCTTCCACACGTGCGGCGGTACGCGCTTCGTTGCTGCCGGCCGCCGTCTGAGCCGATGCGCCTGCACTGCCTGCGATGGCCGCACCCAGCAGCGCACCGCAGAACACACTCTTCCAGAAAAGCATCAGTAGTGACCTCGCAAGGCGCATGCGGGCCGCAGATAGCGGCACTTTGCGCAGTTTGGGAACGATGCCTAAGCATAGCTGACAGAGCCTCGCGGTCCGGTGAAAATGGCGGGCCTTTCAGCGAATCGCACTGGCCGATTTGGCGCTCTGCGACTCCGTTGGTATACTCAGGAAGTCGTTCCAGCCGCAGCAGTATGTAGAGGATTTGGAATCACCGGCGGCACCAAGGGACCCCGGGCTTCAGCCCCCAAAGCAGAAGTGGCACAACCCACGGCCAGATAGCTCAGTGGTAGAGCGCGGCCCTGAAAAGGCCGGCGTCGGCGGTTCGATCCCGTCTCTGGCCACCACTCTTCCTACATCCAAAACTCTTCAAGCCGCGCTCTTCGAGCGTAGCTTTGTGGTATGCCCGCGGGCCTGGAAAGGCCTTCGCGTCGGGTTCGATCCCGTCTTTGGCCACCAGTTAGCCGCGTTGCGTCTGTGGGTACCTAGTTCATGATGAAGGCAAAGAGCTTGTCGCCGGCACCCACCAGAAGATACTGGTGGCCGTCCAGTTCGTAGGTGATGGGTCCGTTGGACATGCCGGTGCTCAGGTTGGTGTGCCAGAGCGGCGTACCGTTCTTCGCGTCCAGCGCTATGAGATTGTTGTTTGAGTCGCCGGCGAAGACGAGGTTTCCGGCCGTGCTGAGCAGGCCGCTTTCGCCGCCCGGTGTCTCCCACTTGTGACTCCACGCGATTTTGCCGGTGCGGTAGTCCACGGCTTGCAGCATGGCCTGGGTGTAGTGTCCCATCTCGTGGCCGCCCCAGCCTTCTGGCTTATCGCTGTCGTCGAAGATGTAGAACATGGAATACGAATGGGTCGCGTTGATGTAGAAGAGTCCGGTCGCCGGGCTGAAGGTGGAAGGCGCCCAGTTCACGCCGCCGGATGCGTCCGGCGCGACGAGCACGCCGGCGATCTGTGGTTCCTTGGCGGGATTGGCAATGGGTTGACCCTTGGCATCAATGCCCCTCGTCCAGTTCGTCTTTACAAACTCGGAACTGACGTAGTTCTTGCCGGTCTCGCGATCCAGAACGAAGAACCAGCCATTGCGGCTTGCCTGTGCGAGGAGTTTCTGGGGCTTACCTTCGATCACGCCGTCGAAGAGGATGGGCGTCTGCACTGCGTCCCAGTCATGGGTGTCATGCGGTGACGGCTGAAAGTACCAGGCCATCTTGCCGGTATCGGCGTGGAGCGCGACGATGGACTCTGTGTAGAGATTCGCGCCGTTGCGTCCGCTGGCGGCGATGACTGGCTGCGGATTTCCGGTGCCGATATAGACGAGGTTCAATGCAGGGTCGTAGGTGGGCGAGATCCAGGTCATGCCGCCGCCGTGTGCCATCGCGTCGGCATTGGGCCAAGTCTCGGAGCCCGGCTCACCCGGCTTCGGGACAACCGACCAGCGCCACTGTAGCGCGCCCGTCCTGGGATCATGCGCCTCGAGATATCCGGGGCGGTCCAGATCGTCGCCGCTGACGCCGGTGATGACATGGTCCTTTACGACCAGGGGCGCGACCGATGCGTAGTACATCTGGTCCAGATCGCAGATGGACTGGCTCCACAGCTTCTTACCATCCGCGATGTTCAGCGCGACCAGGTTGCAGTCCGGCGTCTCGAAGTACACCGAATCTCCGGAGATGCCGACGCCGCGATTGCCAAGATGGATACCGCCCTTTGATGTCCACGCGTAATGCCACAAGGGCTTGCTGGTGCGTGCGTCGATCGCCCAAACATGGTCAGGCACGGTGATGTAGATGACGCCGTTTACGACGACTGGCGTACCGGCAAGGCGTCGCACCAGGCCGTCGCCGAGATTGGGTAACTGGTAGAGCCACGCCAGGCTGAGCGACTTCACATTCTTGTCGTTGATTTGGGTGAGTGCACTAAACCGCCGCCCAGAGTAGTCACCGTTGTAAGTCGGCCACGAATCCGATGTCGGATGCACTAGCGCCGCCGGATCAAGCCCGCCACCGATTTGAGGGCTCGCGGTAGGCACCGTGGCGAGGGCGAACAGAGCAAGGAAGAGCGCGGAAAGAACCTTCATTGCAGGGTCTCCAGGTACGACACCACGTCGTGAATATCTTTGTCGGTGTAGGTGTCGAGCAGAGCATGATGGCCGGCCAGCGGATCATGCTTCTCTACCTTGAGATCGGCACTGCGGGTAAAGGTGAAGTAACGTCCTTCGGCATTGCGCAGTGAAACATGGAAGTCGTCGATATCGGTCGGCTCGCCAGTTACCGTCGTCCCTGAGGGCGTTGTGACGGTGACTGTCACGGCGCTGTGCTGACGCGATGCTGTTCCCTGCTTTGTGATGGCGCGGTTATCGGGGAAGACGATCTTCTGCTGTAGTGCGGGTGGATCGTACTTGCTGGCGATGTGTTGTAGGTCGCCCGTAACTGAATGGCACTGCGTGCAGCCGCCCGTGGTTTCAAAATAGACTTTGCCAGCCCGGGCGTCGCCCACCAGGATATTCAGAGGGCTATTATTCGGGCCGGTGCGCAGCGTGTCACCAATCTGCTGATGCAGGAAGTGCGAGAGGTCGACCAGTTCTTCCTTGCTCAGGCTGACCGGCCTGGCCTTTGGGTGTCCCTGCGCGAGATAGGGTCCAAGCGTGCTTCCGTAGCGGTCGTGCAGAACAAGCACAGACCGCAACAGATCGGCACCGCGTGCGCCACCGCGTGCCCGCGTGCCATGGCAGGTGATACATCCTGCGATGTAGACCGTCTTGCCACGCGCGGCGGCATCTTCATCCACAACCTGTTTGTCGTCAGAGCCAGCCTGATCGATCAAGCTGGGCTTGCGCGGAGTTTTGGTCTGCGCCGTTGTGGCGCCCGGTTTGCCATCGACCGGAAAAGTCGTTGCAAGATACCCGACGATCTGGTCGAACTCGTCGTCGCTGATCTTTGCGCCACGACCGATCATGTTGGAGACAGTCGCGCCCCACTGTTGCCGGCTCATCCTGCGTCCGGCAAACATCTGCACGGTATGACAGGCGGAGCAGGCGCGCTGCACCGTGTCGCGGTGCTGACCATCCGGCAGTGCACCGGGTGTTTGCCCGTGTGCAGTCAGAGGAGCGATGCCAGCCATGAGCAGGAGACAAAGACGAGGCCATTGCATGTGGTGAATGATACTTCCGAAGGGATATTACAGGCACGTGCCATCCGTACTTTTCCATGGGTGCCGGACCGCCGGTTACGCCCTGGGATGCATCTCGCCAGAAAGGATGAGGTCGAACCGGCGGCGCATATCTTTGAGGTAATCCGTGTCGCCTGGATCGAGTTCGAGAGTTGCCGTGCCCTGATAGCCAATCTCACCGAGTGCCGCGTGAATGGACATCCAATCGATATCGCCGTCGCCGGGCGAGACCCAGCGGGCCACGGAGTCTGCTCCGTCCTTACCGCGGATGAATTTGAAGTCCTTAATGTGCAGTTTGACGATGCGCTTACCTAACGTGCGAATCCAGTCCTGCGGATAGCCGTAGAGAACGACGTTCCCGACGTCGAAGTAGGCACGTACCCGCGGCGAGTTGTACTCGTCGATGTAGCGAGCGAACTCCAGTGGACTGAGGAGAAACTTGTTCCATACTTCCTCAAGCGCGAGCGTCACATTCAACTCTTCAGCAAGAGGAATGAGTTTGCGAATCGCCACCTGTGAGCGAACGTATGCGTCCTGGTAGGGCGTGCCTGCGTTTACGACGCCCGGAACCAGTAGAACGGTGGACGCACCCCACAGGTGTGCGTTGTGGATGGATGTGCGGGCTCCCTCGAGGCTTCGCTCTACCACTGCCGGATCAGCGGAGGTGAATGGGTACTTCCAGTGATCCATATTCATCACGGAATGGATTGGCAGACCGACCTTCTCGGAAGCAGACTTCATCGTCTGCGCGTCGGCCGGGTTTGGTGTCGTCGGACACTCGATCTGCTGGTAGCCGCAATCTTTAGCGAGTTGAAAGCGGTCCAGAATCGACAGCTTTTCGGGCAGCATGTTGTACTCAACAGCCATACGGATCGGCAGTCGTGTGCCAGCTCGCGCGGGTAGGGAAGACAACACGGTGAGTGCGGCGGCATTCTGCAGAAAGCTTCGACGGTTCAACATGGTGGCTCCGATGATCGCATTTCATTGATCGCGGAGACAACAGGTATCACGGACGAAAACGGCTGAAGTCTGAATGGTGAGCGCGCGTAGCAAGTCGTGCTGCTTCTTTTCCGTAGTTGCAAAGTAGTAGCATCGCTGCGCAACGGATTTCTACTTTCCAAGGAGCTGCATGCCAGCCTCTCACGTGGCCAATTCTTCCCGAACGCTGTTTCTGCGGGTTTGCTCGATCGTCGCCCTCGGCGCTTCCTTCTCAATTGGTCTGGCTCAACAGCCGCTGCGGACACTGATTGTGGGAGTGGATCATCGTCAGACCACTTCCTTGAATGGCCCGTGGCACTATCTGATTGAGCAGCCTCCCGCCCGCGAACTGTATGACGATCAGGGGAACGTGCGCGACAGCGGGTACGCGCAAAACACACGACCCAACATCAGCACCGGACCGCACAATTCAGAGTATGACTTTTACGCAGCGCCGACACTCAAAGTGCCGGGCGACTGGAACTCTCAGGATCCCACTCTCTTCCGCTTCGAGGGTGTGGTCTGGTACCAGCGCGAATTTCAGTTTCAACCGAAGCCGGGGAGCCGTACGTTTCTGCATGTAGGCGCGGCGAACTACCGCTCCTTCGTCTGGGTCAACGGAAAGCGCATTTGCCAGCACGAAGGCGGCTTCACGCCGTTTGATTGCGAGGTCACAGCGGCGGCGCATGCCGGAACGAATGCAGTGGTGATCGCCGTCGATTCGACGCGGCACAAAGATGACATCCCGACAGTCTCCTATGACTGGTTTAACTATGGCGGCATCACGCGCGACGTCTCTCTTGTTACGGTTCCGGATCATTTCATCGATGACTACGATGTCCATCTGCAACACGGCAACGTTTTTTCGGAGAAGGCCGCACGCACTCTCAGTGGCTACGTCCATGTGCAGGACGCAACCGCTGGAACTTCGGTGACGATCCGCATTCCTGAGGCGGGCGTCAATAAAACTGTGACAACGGATGCGAATGGACGCGCCGAGTTTACGGCCGACGCTTCTTCCTTGACCTTGTGGTCTCCTGCCTCTCCAAAGCTTTACCGGGTAAGTCTCGCCTCTGGATCCGATGAGGTTGCGGACGAAATCGGATTTCGCGATCTGCGGGTGGATGGCACGAAGATCCTACTAAACGGCAAGCCGGTCTTTCTGCAGGGGGCCAACGTTCACGCTGAGGCTCCACTGCGTGGTGGCCGTGTGAATACGGATGAGGACGTGAAGAATCTCTTCGGCATGCTTCATGATCTGCATGCCAACTTCGCTCGACTGTGCCACTATCCGCACGATGAGCGAATGGAGCGTTATGCGGACCGCGATGGCATCATGCTTTGGTCTGAGATTCCACTGTGGCAACGCATCTCGTTCGATAAGAGCGATGTGTACGACAAGGCAGTCGTCATGCTGCATGAAATGATCCGCCGCGATCGCAATAAGGCTTCGGTGATCTTCTGGTCCGTTTCGAACGAGACTCCGAACAATCCAACACGCACGAAGTTTCTTACGGATCTGGCGAATGAGGCGCGTCGCACCGACCCCACCCGCCTGATCACCTCAGCATTGATTGGTCCAAAGGTGAGTGAGGATCAGATCCGCCAGGAAGACCCATTGATGCAGGCTCTTGATGTTGTCGGCCAGAACGAGTACATCGGCTGGTATGAGGGGCAGCCGGAAGAGGCCGATCGTAAAGTGTGGACGTTTGCGGTCAATAAGCCGGTCATCTTTTCGGAGTTCGGTGCTGAGGCAAAGATCGGTAATCATGGCGGGGACCACGATCGCTGGACCGAGGAGCAGGAAGCAAATGTTTACGAGCATCAGTTCGCGATGATGCGGAAGATCCCGCAGGTGCGCGGTGTTACACCGTGGGTTCTGATGGACTTCCGCTCGACAACGCGCAACATTCCTAAGTTGCAGGATGGTTATAACCGGAAGGGCCTCTTCTCCGAGAAGATGGAAAAGAAGAAAGCCTTCGAGGTGGTCCGTAAAGCGTATGAAGGACACACCATCGGCAAGGCTGAGTAAGTGAGGTCACAAACAATAAGGGGAGCGGCGCATGAGCCGCTCCCCTTATTGTTTGTCTAACCGCCTTCTTAGAACAGAATGCGGGCGCCGAGTTGCATCTGCCGCGGTGGGAACGCCGACGAGATGGTGCCAAAGTTGCTGCTGCTCGTGTTCAGGTTGATGCCGTTGAAGTTGGTGCGGTTCAGCACGTTGAACATATCGGCCTGCAGTTTAAGACGAGCAATCTCTCCGAAGGGGAAGGTCTTGGAGAGAGTCGCATCCGTCTGTGCCAGACCGGGTCCGACCACGCCTCCAACGGGCGCGTTGCCATAGTGGTTGGCCTGCGCTTTGGGCGTCGTCACATAGGGCTTCGCGCTGTCGTTACAGACGCCGCCGGCTCCGTTATTCAGGTAGCCGCAGATGCCTGCGTGTGCGTTGTAGACGCGGCCCTGGCCCGCGACGAAATCGGCGCGCGTTGTGCCAAGCTGAATCGTCGATGTCTGCTGGATGGTGTAATAAGCGCCGCTCTGCAGACGTGCCACACCGCTCAGTTGCCACCCTCCTGCGATCTCCCGCAGCAGGAAGTTACGGCCCTTGAGTTCCGGTGCCTGAATCGTAAAGCTTGCCACAAAGGCATGACGACGGTCGTTGGAGAGCGGGCCGTAGTTATAGGCCAGATCTCGCCAGTTCTCCAGGGTTATGTTGTTTCCTGCAGAGTCACCCAGCGCTTTCGAGTAAGTGTACGAGAGCGTGGCTGTAATGGCTCCGCTGCGTTTGGAAGCGAAGACCTGCAGTGCGTTGTAGTTGTAGTTGGAATCAAAGCGGTTGGAGTTGATCGCGTTGAAACCCTTGTAGGGATTGAATGCAGCGATCGAGGAGTTAGGCGTAGCAGAGTTCTGATTTGCGAAAACCGGTGTTAGATCCGGGATGTTGATGTTTGGCTGACGCAACTGGTGATGGGCAACGCTGCCCACGTAGCTGGCTTCCAGCAGTACCTTCCCGGGCAACTGACGCTGGACACCCACGCTGTACTGCCACGTATACGGCGTCTTGTTCTTAGGATCAACCGCGCTGATACCTGCCTGCAGGCCGGTGCTGTTTGCCGAGAGGGAACCAAGTGTGGCCAGGTTGCCAACGCCAAACTGCGTGTTCTGCAGGAAGGGTGGGAGATTCAGCTGGCTGAAGACGAGGTTTCCCTGCGGGCGGTAGTAGAACAGTCCTGCACCGCCACGAATGGATGTTTTGTCATTCGCGGCATAGGCAAAGCCGAAGCGCGGTCCCACGGCACCGTTCATCTTGTAGAAGCCGCGGGGTGCGCCCGAAGGTATCAAGCCGAAGATCGAAGAGTTTACGTTCGTTACGCGCTTCTGCTGGTCCTCGGGAACTCCGTCTCCCACCCGGACCAGGCCGTTATAGGGATTGCCGGCGCCCGGATTTGCTAGCGATCCACCCGCCGTCACAGATACCGCATTCGCCGCGTTGTACGCAGCCGGATCGAAGTTGGTCAGGTTGTTTCCCTGCGCGTAGAAGGGCTGCAGCCACTGATAGCGCATGCCAAGGTCGAGGCTTAGGCGTCTTGTAACACGCCACTGATCCTGTACATACCCTTCAATCTGATTGAAGCGGAAGTGGCCAACCGGATCAGCGCTGTTCTCAGAATACGACTGGAAGTTACCGAGAAAGGCGTCGGACAGTGAGTAGCATGTTGTATTGAAGGCGGCCTGGCCGCAGTTACTGGACCGTGCTGTAGCTGTTCCGTTCTGGCTAAATCCCACCGTTCCGGTGTAGTTAGACCGACCATTCTGATCGACGCGATCGCGAATGTAGGCGATGCCAAACTTCATGTTGTGATCACCCTTTACATAGGTGATGTTGTCTGCGATCTGAATATCTGTGGACGGTGATATCAGGGAGAAGTTAGGACCCTGAAAGCCGGCGTAGTTGCTGATGTTTGTGATCGGAATGCCGTTTGGATATGGTCCGACGCCAGGATAGAGCTTGTTGAAGCCGAAGCCGTACGTCTCACGCTTCCAGTTATTGCCGTAAGGAGGAATGCGCTGCGCGGCCCAGCTTGCGTTGGCCTGTACCTGATTGATCAGGTTCTGGCGGATGCTCCAGGTTTCACTGATCAGGTAGCTCTGCCCGGGGCGGTTGCGTGTCGTTGGTGTTGTGTTTAGGATGCCTCCGTTTGAGAAGGTGCCATAGGGGTCGATCAGCGTGTTCTGGTCGTGTATCCAACGCGCAAAAAGAGAGTGCTGCTGATTTATTACATAGTCGATTCGAACGAGATCCTGGTGAAAGTCGAGCGGATTCGAAGGAGCCAGGGTGAGATTGTTCGATGGGATGCCACCGTCACGGTAGCTCAGGCCGCCGGCGATGATCGTCTTGTAGACGTTGGCGATTGCCTTGCCGTCCGGCGTCATCAACGACGAGATGTTGTTGTTGGGGATGGGCGTGCTGGTACCCGGATAGTAGAGCTGGCCAAAAGTGCCACTGGCCGCCGAGCAAACGCCTGCGCCGTTGAAGGAACCAGGATTGCCGGATCCATCCTTTGCTGCCGAGCAGAGAGAGCTGAAGTCGCCGTTGAGCATGGCCGTTGTTGGCACGGTGAAGGTGCTTGCCGTCGCCTGCTGGCGCAGCCGCTTCCACTCCTCACCTACGAAGAAGAAGAGTTTATCGCGGATGATGGGACCGCCGAGGAAGAAGCCGAAATCGTTGTAGATCAGTTGCGTCTTCTTGCGAGCGATGTAGTTTGTGGCATCGAGATAGCTGTTGCGATGGAACTCGAAGGCGCCTCCATGGAAGGCGTTGGAGCCGCTCTTGGTGACGATGTTAAAGGTGGGCCCTTGCGTGCGTCCGTATTCCGCAGACGAGTTGGACGTATTGATCTTGACCTCACTGATGAAGTCAGGGCCCACGTTATTCATGAGTGAGCCGTTGGAGCCGGCCACCTGGTTGTACGCGCCGTCCACCGTAAGGTTGTTGGAGTCGGAGCGATTGCCGTTGATGGTCTGGTTGTTCGAGGCAAGCGAGGTCGTGACGGCGAAGATATCCGGGTTGGTTACGACCGCGCCAGGAACCAGCGTGAGCAACTGTGTGTAATTGCGACCGTTCAGTGCGAGGTTTTCAACCTGCTTGGCATCGATGACGCGGGAGAGTTCTCCAGAGGTCGTGTTGAGGGTTTCAATGGCTCCGCCCTGGACCTCGACGACTTCGGAGACCTGGCCCATCTGCATTGCAAAGTTCGATGTCACCTTTGCGTCTGCCGTGATGGTGACGTTGGACTGCTGAGCGGTTCGAAAGCCCGCCTGCTTTACGGCGATGACGTATTCCCCGATGGGCAGGTTCGTGACGATATAGTTTCCGTCCGAATCCGTTGTTGCCGTGCGGGTCGACTGGGTTGTGATTGATGTGATCGAAATCGTTGCGTTCGGAATTGCTGCGCCGGTCTGGTCCGCGACAACGCCAGAGATCTGTCCGAAGCTGCTTTGTGCGTGAGCACAAACACTGATTAAGGCTAGGGGACTCGCAAGTGCTACGGCACACCATAACCTGCGGGAATCGTTCATGAAGGCTCTCCTAAGCGTCCAATTTCGGCAACCCGGAAAGTTGCCGTTTTTGGTCGTGGCCATTAAACGCTGAGAGTAGGGCAGTCTGTCAATGCTTCAAACTACGTTGTAGTAACCCCTGTGAGCAGGAAGCGCTTGTTCAGCCAGCGGCGCAGCGGTTCGTCGTAGAGCTTAAGGCAGGCATAGGCGATGGCGATCGAGGTGAAGAACAAAGCCACGCCCCAGCCCACACCCTGTGCCGGAGTGAGCTTCCCGTCATAGACCTTGGCTGTGTAGATGTAGATGAGTGCATAGTGCGTGATGTAGAGCGGGTACGAGATCGCACCCGAGAAACGGCAGAGCCGGGTGGCGGTGCGTCCATTGATCTGTTCGCCCGCGCCCATAGCGACGATGACCGGATACACGAGGATAATGATGAGTGCCTCATACAGTCCGTTTTTCCAGAGTGTGGCCGGTGTGCCAAAGCGTGGCAGCGCAAAGGTGAGAACGAGCAGCAGGCTGCACCACAGGAACGCGTTGCGGACGTGAAGTCGCTTGTGCATCCGCTGCACAAGCATGCCGGCGAGGAATGGATAGAGCAGCCGGAGAAAGCCGACTTTAAGTTCCATGGCGTTCACGGACCAGCCACCGGTGATGTCGCCGCGCGGCGTGGTGACAAGATAGTGCGTAAGCGCGGCCGCGGATAGTGCAGCGAAAACCACGAGCACGCGATTGGAAGCCCTGCGCAGACCGAGCGCATAGGCGATGTTGGCGATGTATTCGAAGAAGAGCGACCAGGCTGTGCCCGCGAGTGGATGCATCTCCTGCCAGCCGCGAATGTCCATGGAGATGGGGATCGGGATCACCGTGCAGCCGATGAGCGTGATGAGGATAAGCCTCGACACGGGGGTGGTCGCGACGAGCGGAAAGATCTTAGGGCTGGCGCTCAGGTAGAAGAGCAGTGCGCCGAGAAGATTGCCCATGATGACCATCGGCTGCAGGCGGATGATCCGGCGCTTAAAAAAGTCCCAAAGCGTCATGCGCTGCCGGCCATTGGCAGGTTGCCAGCGATCGTCGTACGCGTAGGCGACTACGAAGCCGGAAAGCATGAAGAAAAAATCCACGGCGAGATAGCCGTGGTTGATGATCTGCCGCGCGTGGTCTCCGCCGTTCCATGTCTCGCACACGTGAAAGATGACCACCATCATGGCGGCAACGCCCCGCAGGCCGTCAAGAATTTCGAAGTGCTGCTTGGGCTGGATGCGTGTGTCTGGCTGACTCATGGCTTCAAAACACCATACACAACGGGATGGCGGACTGGCTTGAGCGATTTCGCCATTACGATCCAAGCCTGGCGATCAATCAATGGTGCCAATCGCGGCTGTGGCGGTCCAACCTCCATCAACTCGTGCATCCAACCGTAAAGATCCTCGTATCGGAAAAGGAAGCATCCATTCATGTGGAAGAAAGATCCTCTCGCCAAAGTTGCTGATGTGTTTGTCGAAACGCTCATGAAAGCAGGAGTCAAGCGCGTCTATGGCGTAGCCGGTGACTCGCTGAATGGCTTCACCGATGCCATACGGTCGCACGAGGGAATCGAGTGGCAGATGGTGCGACACGAAGAAGTGGCTGCATTCGCCGCCGGTGGTGAATCTCAGATCAGCGGCCAGTTGACGGTGTGCGCCGGAAGCTGCGGCCCGGGAAATCTCCATCTCATCAATGGCCTGCACGACTGTCACCGTAGCCGTGTCCCGGTCCTTGCGATTGCTGCTCAGATCCCCAGTGCGGAGATGGGGACGAACTACTTCCAGGAGACTCATCCGGAGCAGATCTTTCTTTCCTGTTCCGATTTCTGTGAGGTCATCTCCACGCCCGAGCAGGTTCCTCGCGTCCTCGCCATCGCGATGCGCACAGCGATTGCAAAGCGTTGTGTTGCTGTTGTCGTTATTCCGGGAGACATCCTTACGAAGCTTGCATCGTCTCCGGCGATTGGCCTTGGTATCTCCGGTCCGGCTGCGTCTGTTCTGCCACCTGCGCAGTCTCTGGCAGACGCAGCGAAACTTCTGAACGAGACAAAGAAGATCACGATCCTCGCTGGCGCCGGCTGTGCAGAGGCTCGTGCAGAAGTGCTTGCCGTCGCCGAGGTGCTGCAGGCCCCTATCATCGTGGCCTTGCGCGGTAAAGAGTATCTCGAGTACGACAACCCATACTATGTCGGACTCAACGGTCTCATCGGTATGCCCTCGGCGTACCGCGCCATGCAGGAGTGCGACACGCTCCTGATGCTTGGTACTGACTTTCCGTACTCACAGTTCTATCCGGAAGGCATCAACGTCATTCAAGTTGATATTCGCGGCGAACAGTTGGGCCGCCGTACAAGAATTGATGTTGGTCTTATTGGCGATGTGAAATACACACTGCACGCCCTGAAGCCACTTCTGACAAAGCACAATAGCAGCCACCTGAAAGATTCGACCGAGCGCTTCCGGAAGATCCGTAAGGAGCTCGATGAGCGCGCCGTGGGTGAGCGAGGCAAGTCACCGATCCATCCGCAGTACCTTACCAAATGCATCAGCGATCTCGCTGCCGAGGACGCCGTCTTCCTGTGCGACGTAGGGACACCAACCACCTGGGCAGCTCGCTATCTCAAGATGAATGGCAAGCGCCGCCTTATCGGCAGCTTCAACCATGGCACCATGGCGAATGCCATGCCGCAGGCCATTGGTGTCCAGTCCGCGGCGCCCTCTCGCCAGGTCGTCACACTCTCAGGCGATGGCGGCATCTCCATGCTGCTCGGTGACCTGCTTACGCTGCGGCAGCTCAATCTAGCCGTGAAGGTGGTCGTCTTCAATAACGGTGCGCTGGGTTTCGTCGAGCAGGAGATGAAGGCGGCCGGTGTCGAAACCTATGCCACCGGCTTCACGCCGACAAACTTTGCGAACATCGCATCGGGTGCGGGCATACGCGCATGGCGCGTTGAGACGCCTGAGCAGGTGATACCCGCACTCAGGGAAGCCTTCGCTCACCCCGGTCCGGCCGTTATCGACGTTGTCGTTGCAAGGCAGGAGCTTTCCTTGCCTCCTACCATCACGCTGGCGCAGGCTGCCGGCTTCAACCTCTACATGTTGAAGGCCATGCTGCATGGAGACGGTCACGAGGTCCTCGACATGGCAAAAACCAACCTCTGGCGATAAGTCACTGTCACGAAAGAAGAGATGCCCGCAGCGATGCGGGCATCTCCTCTTTTACGAAAACGTAATTTACGGGTAGAGCGTTGCAGGTTGAATTTCGGGTGAGCCTTCGCCAGCATATTTCAGTAACTCAACCAGCTCGCCTCGCAATTGTTTTGCGACTTCCAGATATTCTTTGCGACCTGCGAGATTGACCAGTTCGTGCGGGTCGTTGCGTTGATCATAGAGCTGCCATTCGAGATAGGTTGGGCTTGCGGCCTTCTTTGCGCCGGAGATATCTGCCACGCAGTAGGTCCAGTCCTGCGTCTTGATAGTGCGTGCTGTCATTGACTCGCTGATCTGCACCAGCTCTTTATTCGGCCATGCTTCGCGGGCGGCCGTGTCCTTCAGGAGTGGCAGAGCGCTGCGGCCCTTCCAGCTTGATGGTACGGGCACGCCCACTGCTTCGAGCAGGGTGGGTGCAACGTTGATAAGTCCTACAAGTTCTGGGATTTGCTGGGCACCTTCAAAGCCCGGACCATCGATGATGAGTGGAATGCGCACAGAGCTGTTGTGCGTCGAGCGCTTGTACTCCTGGTTGCGTGTCATGAAGTGGCAGCCGTGATCGCTGATGAAGACAAAGATAGTGTTGTCGGCCTGGCCAGTCTCCTGAAGAACTTTTTTAATGCGGCCAACGGAAGCATCTATGCTCTCGCATGCGCCGTAGTAGTCCGGGAGTTGCTGGTGCCAATCGCCGGGCAACGCGCGCAGGTCCGGTGGTACATGCGCGTTGATGAAGCGAGCAGCCGATCCCTTCGGTCCAACCATGCGGTTCTCGTCGTTCTGCTGATGTGGCTCGAGCTGAGAGACGAAGAGGAAGAAAGGCTTCTCGTGCTTCTGGCGCAGAAACCTTTCGGTACGGTCCGTCAGGAAGTCGACGCGGTATTGATCCTGGAACTTGATCTCCTTGCCATCTCCATCGAAGAGCGAGCCGTAGAAAGGATGCGATGTATGCTCCAGCGCGTTCGCACCTTCCCATAGGTCGAGGAAGCCGCCACGATACTCGGGCTTCACGTAACCCGGGCCACCTCCTGCTGCCTCTGCACTGGGAGCCAGGTGCCACTTACCGATGAGGTTGGAGGTGTAGCCGGCCTTGCGCAGCTCACCCGCGAGTGTCGGCAACGTATGGTCGAGTGCAGGGCCATTACGCCACACGCCAGTCTCGGTTGCGTAGCGGCTGGTCATCAACACAGATCGTGCGGGGGCGCAGACGGGTTGATTGGTTACTGCGTGCGTGAAGTTTTTCCCACGCTTTGCCATTGCATCCAGATTCGGGGTTTTGGTGGAGCTGTTTGCGCCGTTGGCGCCGACAAAGTCCCATCGAAACTGATCGGACAGATAGAGGATGATGTTTGGCTTTCTCCCCGGTGCCTTCGCGCCCGTGTTCGTTGCTGCTGACTGCGCGATAGCATCGGCACCCAGAGATACTGACGCGGCTGCAGCCGCTCCGCTTTGTACTAGAAAATCTCGACGGTTCATAGATCTATGCCTCCTGTTACAAACTTCGAAATCATGTCGACTTGGCTAAAAGAAGAGCTTGAGGCTCGCCTGCAGTTCGCGCGGATCATTTGGATTGTCGCGCGTCGCGCTGATAGATGAGAAGGAGTTCGGCGAAGTGAAGTTGAGGCTGCCTGGCTGGGCGAAGTTCGGTGTGTTTGTCAGGTTAAAGCTCTCGGCACGGAACTCAAAGTAACGCGCTTCGCCCAGGTTGAATCGGCGGAAGAGTGAAAAGTCGAGCCGCCGAAAGGGTGGTCCACTTACCTGTGCAGGCGGCCCCCCAAGGCTGCCGGCTGCGGGGTTCGCGAAGGCTGCTGGGTTCAGGAAATTCGTCACGCGATTCCCGCTGCCGTAGAGCGGCTGGCCAGGGACCTTTAGCGCAAAGCAGCCCAGGCCTGCGGCGGTCGTAGTTGTGCATGCAACGGAGAAGGGCTGCCCGTCCTGTGCGGAGAAAATCCAGTTGATCTGCCATCCGCCAGCGAGCGCGGAGGCAATGCCAGACGTAGCGTATGCGTGGCCTTTGCCGAAAGGGAGTTCATAGCTGCCGCTGGTATGCAGAATGCGGCGAACGTCGATATCGCATGGAGCGTAGTCTGCACCAATGCCATAACCGGCAACGTAGGGTGCACGATAGCCACCAACTCCGTTATCGAGCAGATCCCTTGCCGTGCCCAGGCACTTCGAGTAAGTGAAGTTAGCGAGCAGGCTAAAGCCGTGGCTAAAGCGATGTTCTACACCCGCCTGCAGTGAGTTGTAGTTGATGGAAGCACCGCGCGAGACGTAGTTTCCACCGAAGGCAAAGCTCTTGAAGAAGGAGTTGTTCCGGGTGTTCGCAGTGGGTGCAAGGATCGAACCCACTGCGTTGGAGGCCATCGACGACATGATGTGCTTGCCGTTGCTGCCGACATACCCGATGAAGGCTAACGTGTTGGGTGCGATTTCATACTGTACCTGCAGGTTGAACGCCTGGCTGTAAGTGGTCTTGGGGTTACGTGGTTCGCCAAAGAGTGAGATCGATCCAAGCGAGGCATTCGCTGCAGTCAACGGAACGTTCAACAGGCCGTTCGAGATAGGGCCGACAGAGTTGTTCGCGGTCACGGGGGCGACCGAGCTTCCCGCGGTGTAATTCGTCGTGATCTGAAAAGGGTAGTTGACCCATGGGCTGATACTCAGGCCGTGATTCTCGTATCCCTGGTAAAAGAGGCCATAACCCCCGCGAATGACCAGCTTGTCCTTCGGCTGGTATGAGAATCCTACCCGTGGTGCGAAGTTACCCTTCTGCGCGTAACCGAGTACGTTGTCTGCCATTGGGGTGAAGACGATTCCGTCCTGCGCGAGCAGTGATTGAAATGCGGCGGGGACGTTCGCCACCTGCGATTGTGGAACGTAGAAGCGCGAGGTGTTGTCGCGCGTATCGCCCGTCTGCGCTGGAACGAAGTTTGCGAAACGGCCACTGCTTTCCGCCGGGATACCAAGAAACTCCCAGCGGACCCCATAGTTCAGCGTAAGACTTTTCGATGCCTTCCAACTGTCTTGTGCGTAGGCTCCGACGTACTGACGCTTGAGGTTGAAGATAGGCGAGAAGCTGGAGGCAGTGACAGCGTTGGATCCTCCCAAGCTCTGAAGGCTGGATCCAGAGACCGGGAGCGGAGCCAGCAGAAACTGCGCACGGTCTGTGGATGCGTCGGTATTTGCGACGATGGAGGTGTAAAGGCCGCTGTTGGTAAAGCTTCCGCGTGACGTCGTGGGCGTGAGCGTTGGAAAGGCGACGTGCTGATACTCGACACCCGCGCGAATCTGATGTCGATCCCGATCGATGGTGAGGTTTTCCGTGAACTGAAGTACCTTGCTCGACTTGTCGCTCGGAAGTGTGCCGGGCGTGCCAAGTGCGCTGAGTTGGCCGAAGGTAAATTGAGGCAAGCCACCGTTGCCGGCGACCTGCGGAATGCCAGGGATGCCGTACTGCGCGGGAACACCGAGTGTGTTGGCGTTCAACTGCAGTCGCGTGTCGCGAACCTTGCTGTAGCCGATGCGAGCTTCATTGACGAGCCGCGGTGTGATCACATGCGTTTCACTGAAGGCAATGTTCTGCGATTGTGTGCGGCCGTTCCCTGGGCGCGAAGCTGATCCGTCCGCCACGCCAGGAAACGGGCTGGGAACAACCTGCGTTGTGTCCACAAAGCTGTAGCGCACGAAGGCCGAGTCACGTTGACTGAGCGTCTCGTCGAAGCGCACATCGAAGCTGTTCGTGGTGGTGCGGTTTACCGGGCTGCTAACGTAATTATTCTGCAGCGTGCTGCCGGTGGGTGCGGGGTACAGATTCATTAACTGAACAGCATTCGATGCGAGGCGTGCCGCAGGAATCTGGTTCAGGAGTGCGCGATTGGCGGTGGTATTGAAGTTTGTCACACCACCCAGCGAGCCGCTGTAGAAAGGGTCGCGGACGTAAGCGCCGGCAGTGCCGCGCAGACCTGTGATGGGATCAATTCCACCGTTCGGTATAGCGCGCGTCGTCGACGGATCAAAGACGGTGCCAGTTGGAAAAGTGCGGCCAAGGCCATCGGTAAGGGTCCCCGATTGCAATGCAATCAGATCCTGAAGATTGGTGAAGCCACTGTTGCGTTCTGCCAGCGTCGGTACGGTGCTGGTATAGGTCTTCCCCTGGGCGACGCGCGTGCCCTGATAGTCCGCGAAGAAGAAGGTACGGTTGCGGCCGTCATACAGCTTCGGAATCACGACTGGACCGCCGAGCGTGCCTCCAAACTGGTTCTGCCGGAAGGCGGGCTTGCGTTGCGTTGGAAGAACGAAGCGGTCCTTCGCATCCAGCGCGTCATTGCGCAGATATTCCCAGATGTTGCCGTGCAGTCTGTTGTCGCCGGACTTTGTGCTGACGTTGAGGACGGCGCCCGCAGAGTGACCGAACTCTGCCGAGTAAGTACTCGTCTGCACGGTGAACTCACGCAGTGCGTCGGGTGGTGGCATGACGACGTACTGCCCTTGATTCACGAGATCGGCGATGGCGGCATTGTCATCCATGCCGTCCAGCAGATAGTCGTTCTGGGTGCGACGCGCACCGTTGGCAGTAAAGGATCCGCTGGCCTGCAGGTTTCGCGAGTCGTTTTGCGCGAAGGTCACACCGGGTGAAAGCTGCGCCAGGAAAGTGGCATTCCGGCCGTTGAGGGGCAGTGCGTTGATGGTGCGCTCCTCAACCAATTGCTGCACCGACGAGGATCGTGTGTCGAGCAGCGGGCTGCCTGCGGATACCTGTATGACTTCTCCCGCGGCCCCAATTTCCAAGTGTGGGTTCACTTCCAGGCGCGATTGAATCGTCACATTCAGGTGGCTGGTAACGCTCTGCTTGAATCCGTCACGCGTGACCGTGAGCGAGTACGTACCAAGCTTCAGAGGACTGAAATTAAAGCTGCCGTCATTGCCGGAGCGCAGTCGGGCCGTGACTCCCGTTGCCTCTTCGCGCAGCACCAGATCGGCATCAGGAAGTGCAGCTCCGGTTGCATCGGTAATTCTTCCGGCGAGAGAACCCGTATCCACCTGTGCTTGAAGGCCTGTCGCAGACCCAAGCAGAAGAGCCGATGCCAGGACAAGGTGATTGGAACGAAGGGATGAAGATCGCGCAAGTTTGCGTCGACCTTCCGTGTCGAAGGGGTGATTCTGCATCGGAATCCTCTGCAGGAAACGCGCAACATCGCGCAGGAGCACGATCGCGTTCGCTGCTGATATGGGGAGTCTAGGGGGCAGAACGTGCCGGAGCACATGCTGTTATTGGACGAGCAACGGTCTCATCGACAACAACAACAAAGCTGACAATCTTCACTGAACGCACGGTCGGAAATCCAGGAGGATTGCATGGCCGAATGGTACATCACAGTTCTTCAGAAGCCAAACGGGCGGGCTGCGGGCAGGCTGGGACTCGCCGTAGAGACGGCCTTTCACTGACCAAAACACGCTAATTGCAGCGCGGGCGTTTGCCGCTCGTTCCGCCGGCGCAATGAACAGGAAGTGCTAGCGGATCCTGAGAGTTTTTGTAAGCCATGCGGGCGCGCGGCTATCTCGTGGGGATGTGGGATTCAAAGCTGTTACGCGAGCACGATGAGAGGTCCCGACGTTTTGGAAGCCTCAACGTCAGGAATCGCCGCAGGGGTTTTCCTGGGCTGGCTGTGACTTACCGTTGAGCCAATCATGGTGCTGCAGGGCTGCCAGTTTTTCGGCGGCTGCAAGAATCATGAATTCTTCAACGGATAAGCTTTGCGCTCCAGCAACAGCCACGATCTTGGAGTACAGAATTTCTGGTATTTGCAGCGAAGCGGTCAAATCATTTCCTGTGGAGACCGCAATGCGTAATGCGAGAGCGGTAATGCATTAATGGATGTTAGGTTGAAATCCGAGCGCGCGGGCGTCCGCGTCGGTCAGTTGCCGGTGAACTGTCTCTCCACCATCGATTAATTTTATTACATCGTCAACTTCTGCTTCGGTGAAACAAGCCAAAAGGCAGGTTCGGAGTGCGTCCTGTGAATTACAAGTGAAAGGGTCTGCGCAACTGAAAGTCACCTCGGTCAACGCTATGCAACTGACACGCACATATGTTTCTTGCCCGTTGACGGGAAAGATGCTTAACAAATGATTTTTCAAAAGTGTGATCTGCCTCTGGGCGTGTGCAGGGGGAAACGTTGTCGCCACACGCCTACCACTAATACGAGGCAAATTACCCCAAATTGGTTTTCCATCGAAGCTGTTTTTGTGTCTGCTTTCGGACTTTGCGTCGTGCACGGCTATACCCCTCAGGCTGTTGAGGTTGTACGTTTACACGTCAGGCCTAGCGCCTTCGGATCTGTGCCGTGGGGGCGTTGGCGCGGATCGCGGTCGGCGAAGGGGCTTTGGCGTCGTTCTGCCGGATCCAGCTGTCATGTTCCAGCCGGCTGAGTTTTTCGGCCACAGCGAGACTGATGAAGTGATTGAGTGAGATGCCTTCTTGATTTGCAATCTCAGTCGCCTGCTGCCGGATGGAGGGGCAAAGACGTAGCGGAAAAGATAAAGCGCGTTTCTGATCCATGTTTCCTCGGCTGCCCCATGGGATGCGAGCGCTCTACAAAGGTGACTTGCCAATGACAAGTGGAACTGCATTTAATCGATGATCCGCGTTTCGATCATTCGACTGGGGGATTTGCATCTCTCTTGCTGAAACGGTGCCGTGAAAGTTGTGTGCAGAGGGCTCCGGACCGTCCGCGTTATGTTGCCTACCGTACAGAGTTCGCCAGGCAACAAACCGAGCTTCCCATGCTGCGAATTGAAGGAGCAACACCGCTAAAGTGTTAGATTGACGCGCCAAACATCCGTATTTATTTCGTGAAGATATCGCAATGCAAACAGTTTTGGCCAGTCCTCCTGTTCCCAAATTGGGAATAAAGAAGTGCGCAGTCGCAGAACTTTCAAGTAGCCGTTGCAATTTAGTCGGACGGAGGGTGCGTTGAACTCACTGTTATTGACGGGGCGCACGTCTGTGATCTTTTGCGGTCGCGCAGCCTATGCGACGAGCTTTGCCGCCTGACGTTTGCTTCTTAGAAGACGTTGATATCAAGCGTGATATCCAAACTGATGTTTATGTTCCGCTCCGCAGTCAAGCACCCCTTATGGGGCTTACAAGCAAAGAGAGACACGTCCGCACTCATATCGTGTGCCAACTGTTTGACTTGCCTTTTTGCTAGGAGCTGCCATGGAAATCCCCCGTTTTGTTCCTTACGCTTTCCCCGTATTGGACACACATACGGACCACCAACCGGTGATCGAAGTCCCTTCTTCCAGGAGGGGTGGAACACCGAGATCCCACAAGAGCAAGAAACAATCCCTGCCCGTGTTGTTGATGGTCGTGATTGCCGGCTTTGCGGGGATGTTATCCGGTTGCGGTGGCGGTGGTTACGCAGGCATAGGCATCACCAGTCTTTCGAAGAGCACGGCAACGATCGACGCTGGGCAGTCGTTCAGCGTTGCCGCAACAAACCCAACGAATCTGCCACTTACATGGACAGCGAGCGGTGCGAATTGTTCCGGCGCTGGATGTGGAACGGTGGCTGCGGGCGATAGCTCGTCCAGCGTCATCTACACCGCACCAACCAATGTTTCCACGCCGATTACGGTTACGTTGACGGCTATGGTCTCCGGAACGCAGAGCACAAAGGTCGTCACCATTACGGTGAATCCGGCACTGGCGATCACGGGCAATACGCCGTCTGGTGTTGTGGGTACAAGCTATAGCGCGACCGTCAGCAGCACGGGTGGCACAACCCCCGTCACGCTGAGCCTGGTCGCTGGCACGCTGCCTCCCGGCCTGACGTTTGATCCGTCGACTGGCAGAATCAGCGGCACGCCGACTGTTGCGGGCACGTCAAACTTTACGATCCAGGCGGTCGACCGCAGCGATGTCGTTGCCACCGTCACGTCCCTGCGACAGATCACCATCACTGCAGCGGGCGCAGCCTTGACGGTCAGCGGCAATCCCCCTGCGGGCGTTGTGGGCACCGCCTACAGCAGCACACTGCAGGCAGCGGGTGGAACCCAGCCATATAGCTGGGCGGTTTCGTCGGGCGCACTCCCGGCTGGTCTTACGCTCTCGACGTCTGGCGTGATCTCGGGTAATCCGACCACGGTTGGCAGCTCGACGTTTGTAGCGTCCGCAACCGATGCAACCGGCACCCGCGCGAGTGCTTCGTTCACGATCGCGGTCACTGCGGGCGCCTCCAACGGCACGCTCGCCATCACCACGGGAACACTGCCCAACGGCACGGTGAGCCTGCCGTACAACGCAACGATCGGCGTCAGTGGCGGTACTGGACCTTACACCTGCTCCATCGTTACCGGGACACTGCCAGCGGGGCTTTCGCTCGGTGCAGGCTGCGCCGTCAGTGGTACGCCAACGGCTACGGGCACAAGCCCGCTCACCGTTCGTGCGACCGATTCCTCAAACCCGGCTTTGAGTACCACGGGCAATGTCAGCATCACCATTGCTGCCAGCGGCCTGGGTATCACCAGCGTGAACCTGCCGAGCGGCACGGTTGGCACGGTCTACAGCGCTCCACTCCCAATCACGGGTGGAACGATGCCGTATACCTGCACGGTGACGGGTGGCACACTCCCTGCAGGCCTGACGCTGGGTGCGAACTGCACAGTTACGGGCACGCCAACGACGGCAGGCACCAGCACGCCGACCATCACCATCAAGGACGCGTCCAACCCGCAGCAGACCATCACGCCGGTTATCAGCATCACGATCAACCCCGTAGGCCTGGCGCTCAGCAGTGGCACACTACCAAACGGCACGGTTGGCACGGTCTACAGCGCAATCCTGCCGGTAACGGGTGGAACGTCGCCCTACACCTGCACGCTGGCCAGCGGCACGCTGCCCGCAGGCTTGACACTCGGCACCAACTGCACGGTCAGCGGTACGCCGACGACGGCAGGCACCAGCACGCCCACCATCACCGTCCATGACTCGTCAAGCCCACAGCAGACGATCACTCCGACGGTCAGCATCACCATCGCACCCCCTGCATTGGGCGTCAGTAGCAGCACCTTGCCATCGGGTACGGTTGGCATCACCTATACGCAGACGATCCCGGTCACTGGAGGCACAGGGCCTTACACCTGCACGCTGGCATCGGGCACCCTACCCGCAGGCCTGACACTTGGCGCGAACTGCAGCGTCAGCGGCACGCCGACAACCGCCGGCACCAGCACGCCGGTGATCAGCATCCACGACGCGTCGAACCCACAGCAGACGATCACGCCGACGGTCAGCATTACGATCGCTCCTGCGACGCTAACGGTCACAGCCGGTCCGCTGCCTGGCGGCACGGTTGGCACCGTTTACACGCAGCCGATTCCTGTCACCGGTGGCACCGGTCCTTACACCTGTACGGTGGCTTCAGGAACGCTGCCTGCGGGCTTGACACTCGGCGCAAACTGCAGCGTCAGCGGCACGCCGACGACAGCCGGCACCAGCACGCCCGTCATCAGCATCCACGACTCGTCGAACCCGCAGCAGACGATCACACCGACGGTCAGCGTCACGATCGCACCTTCTGCACTTGGCGTTGGCAACAGCACTTTGCCTTCGGGCACGGTTGGCGTGGTCTACACGCAGCCAATTCCAGTCACCGGCGGCACCGGACCTTACACCTGCACGGTGTCTTCGGGAACGCTGCCTGCGGGACTGACGCTTGGTGCAAATTGCACGGTTAGCGGAACTCCCACGACAGCCGGTACCAGCACGCCGGTCATCAGCATCCACGACTCGTCGAACCCGCAGCAGACGATTACACCGACGGTCAGCATCACGATCGCTCCTGCGGCGTTGACCGTCAGCAGCGGCACCTTGCCTCCGGGCACGGTGGGCGTAGTCTACACGCAGCCGATCGCGGTCACCGGCGGCACCGGTCCTTACACCTGCACGTTGTCTTCAGGCACGCTGCCTGCGGGCCTGACGCTGGGTGCAAATTGCACGGTTAGCGGAACTCCCACGACGGCCGGTACCAGCACGCCGGTCATCAGCATCCACGACTCCTCGAACCCACAGCAGACCATCACGCCGGCCATCGGCATCACCATTAATCCCAGCGGGTTCATGGTGACAAATGGAACGCTGCCGAACGGTACGGTTGGCACGCTCTATAGCCAGACGATTCCGATCGTCGGCGGCACTGCTCCTTACACCTGTGTCCTGGCATCGGGCGCCATGCCCCCGGGCTTGACGGTCAATGCAAACTGCACGGTCACGGGAACACCGAGTGCGACGGGAACCTACTCGCCGACGCTCACCATCAAGGACACGTCGAATCCACAGCAGACCATTACGTCAGCGATCAGCATCACGATCGACCCCAGTGCTCTTGCTGTCAGTAACGGAACGCTGCCTGCCGGCACGGTTGGCACGGTCTACACGGCGACGATCCCGGTCACGGGTGGA
>JGI2924J29684_1078380_pt1 | contig 44916 bp, 36 predicted proteins | sample BenlonsequencITS_FD_29684 | JGI IMG/M metagenome (IMG submission 29684) | reverse complement strand
CCACCTCCGCCGAGCCGATCATCCGCGTCGAGGGCCTGCGCAAGTCCTTCGGGAGCCATGAGGTCTTGAAGAACATCGACTTCGAGGTCATGCCCGGCGAGGTCGTCACGGTCATCGGGGCCTCGGGCTCCGGCAAGTCCACGCTCCTGCGCTGCATCAACCTGCTCGAGACGCCGGACGCGGGCCACGTCTGGTTCCGTGGACAGGACCTGGCGGCCGAGCATGTCAACGTCAATGCCCTGCGCGAGAGGATTGGCATGGTCTTCCAGGGCTTCAACCTGTTCAACAACCTCAACGTGCTCGACAACTGCACGCTTGCCCCCATCACGCTCAGGAGGGCGACCAGGGCCGAGGCCGAGGCGGAGGCCCGACGCAAGCTCGAGGCCGTCGGCCTGCTCGAGTTTGCCCAGGCCCCCTCGGCATCGCTCTCCGGCGGGCAGAAGCAGCGCGTGGCCATCGCGCGCGCCCTCTGCATGGAGCCGGACCTCATGCTCTTCGACGAACCCACCTCTGCGCTTGACCCCGAGATCGTGGGCGAGGTCCTGGGCGTCATGCGTGACCTCGCGGCCGACGGCATGACCATGGTCGTCGTCACCCACGAGATGGACTTCGCCAAGAACGTGTCCGACAAGGTCGTCTTCATGGACCAGGGCGTCATCGCCGAGCAGGGGAGTCCCGAGCGGCTCTTCACCCGACCCGGGCACGCGCGCACGCGCGAGTTCCTGGCGCGCTACCTCGAGGATACCGGCGTCGCGCAGGGGGTGTAGCCATGGCGGACGTGTGGCGGTTCTTCTCGCATGAGGACGACTACGCCGACCTGGCGCAGGACGAGCTCTGCGCACGTCTTGGACGGGCCCTCGCCATCCGCACCGTCGGCGGGCCCACGCGCGAGGAGACCGACTGGGCCGCCTTCGACGAGCTCGAGGACCTCTTCCGTGACTCCTACCCCTACGTCTTCGAGTCGGCGTTGGTCGAGAGGATCGACCATTCCCTGCTGCTGACCCTTGAGGGCACGGACGAGGACCTCGACCCCGTGATGCTCATGGGCCACATGGACGTCGTCTGTGTGGTGGAGGGGACCGAGTCTGACTGGACCCACGACGCCTTCTCCGGCCACGTGGACGGCGAGTGCGTCTGGGGCCGTGGTGCCCTGGACATGAAGGACCAGGTCGTCGGCGAGCTCGAGGCGGTCGAGTACGCGCTCAGCCACGGATGGCGGCTCCGGCGCACCATCATGCTGTGCTTCGGTCAGGACGAGGAGACCTTCCAGTCCGGTGCCCGTGCGTTGGGGCGTACGCTCGAGGAGCGCGGCATCCGCCTTGCCTTCGCGGTGGACGAGGGGGACTACCGCATCGTCGACACCGCGCCCCTCGGCGCCCCGGGGCACCATGGCATGTGCGTCGGCCTTGCCGAAAAGGGCTACGCCGACGTTCGCCTGACGGTCCGCAGCCCGGGAGGCCACTCGTCCAACCCCTTTGGCGGCACGTCGCTGGCCATCCTCGCCAGGGCCATAGACCGCGTCGCAAGTGCCCCCTGGCCCGTCGAGCTCATCGAGCTGGAGCGCCAGGCGCTCTCCGTCCTGGCGCCGCACGTGAGCCAGGATCCCCTGGCCTCGCTCGTCGCGGGCGGCCGTGCCTCCATTGACGCGAACGCCGAGAGGATCGCCACCCTCTTCCTCGCCGACCGCGACCTGTACCCACTCGTCACGACGACCGTGGCGCCCACCATGGTCGAGGGCGGCTCCCAGCAGGCAAACGTGATGCCCCAGGACATGTCGGCCACCATCAACTTCCGCATGCTGCCGGGCGTCAGCTGCCAGGACGTGCTCGAGCGCGTGCGTACGCTTGTGGCGGACCTTCCCGTCGAGGTGGAGCTGCTTGCGGACGTGAGCAACGACCCCAGTCGTGTCTCGCGCGCGGATGGTCATGGCTTCTGCAAGCTCGCGGATGTCGCGGGCCGCTACTTTGTGGATCCCGATGACGGTGAGCCGCTCACGCTCATTCCGTCGCTTGTCGTAGGGGCCACGGACGCCCGCATGTACGAGGGCGTCTGCGACAGCTGCCTGCGCTTCTCGGCTTTCGTGGCCGACGACGGGGAGGTCGGGCGCGGCGTGCATGGCACCGACGAGCGCATCACGAGGCGCGCCTACCTCCAGGGCGTGCGCTTCTTCATCCGCCTGATCGAGGAATGCTGCCTGTAGGGGTGCTTTGGGGCCACTATCGTCGACGGTGCCATTGCTGCGACCTCAACCAGAATCTCAAGCGGTACTTAGCTGGTATTTGCTGAGCTTGCATGGCATGGCACACGTTGGCGGCGCGGCGATTCGAGCCTTGCCGTCCAGTGTCCAAAATCGACCGTTCGCCAGAGGGACCGTGGCTCTTGACACAGCACCTGCGGCCGATGGCATTGTGGCGATGACGGATGGATTGGGGCGGCAGGGCTCTCGGCGACCCGTCTACCAGTCCGTTTCACCCAGCTTCGCACTGGGGTGAATGAGCTGATTACTTTTTCTAACTAATCTGCATCACTTAGAAATAAAACGCATAAAAAATTAAACATATTCGCTATATCATCCAAACATGTACCAGCGGGAGGGAGCCGATGACCTATTGGGTCCCAGACTGTGCCAGGGGACATCCGAAAGGAGCTGGTTTTCATGAGTTGGAAGATCACGCGCAGGAACGAGGCCACGTTCTACGAGCCGCCGGCCCACTTTGACGTGCGCTGCACCCGCCTGAACAATGCCGACGAGGTCAATGACGGCAGGGTTGTCTTTGGTCTCTCGCACTTCCTGCCCGGTGGTGGTTGCGAGTATGGCTCAAACCCCTGCGAGAGCATCTATTACATCGTCGAGGGCGAGATGGACATCACTACCGATGACGGCAAGACGACGACCCTTCATAAGGGCGACTCGTACCACTGCGGCCCCGACACCGAGAAGGGCATCAAGAACAATGGCCCTGTCACCTGCCAAATGCTGACCATCATCGTTCCCCCCGCAGCCAAATGAGGCCGCTCCGAATAGTTCGGAAGGGTGTCGGCGTACGCCTGATGCATCTCGATCGCCATCCATGGAAGGAGTACCGCAATGACCGACCTATTTGATCTGACAGGTAAGAAGGCTGTCGTCGTCGGTGGGGCCGGCGGCATCGGACAGGCCATTGCCGAGGGGCTTGGCGAGGCGGGTGCCCAGGTCATGATCACGAGCCGCAAGGAGGAGTCCCTCAAGCGCGCCCAGTCCGAGATCAAGGAGAGCTCCGGTGTCGACGTCCTGTACCACGTCGCCGACGTCACTGACGAGGACGCAGTCGAGAAGCTGCTCGATGCCGCGGTCGACGAGATGGGGACGGTGGACATCCTCGTCAACTCCCAGGGCTACAACAAGAAGTTCCCCGGCACGGAGTTTCCCGTTGACGAGTGGAACAAGCTCATGGACGTCAACGTCAAGTCCCTGATGCTCACCTGCAAGCACTTCGGGAAGTACTGGAAGGACAACGACAAGCAGGGCAAGATCATCAACGTCGGCTCCGTGCGCGGCATCCGCGCCGTGGGCAACGGCGGCATGGGAAACGTCGGCTACTGCTCGACCAAGGGTGCCGTCGAGATGCTCACCAAGGCATACGCTTCCGACCTTGGTCCTAAGATCCAGGTCAACTGCATTGGCCCCACCATCACCTACACCCCAATGATGGTCGGCCTGCTGCCGGATGACGAGACCACCCGCAACGCCATCGCCAAGGCCATGCCTGCCAAGCGCATCGGCTACCCCGATGACTGCAAGGGCGTCTCCATCTTCCTGGCCTCAAAGGCCTCGGACTTCATCACCGGTTCGTCAATCTATCCCGACGGCGGCCTGAACGCCGTGGGCTAGGTCCGCTTACGGCGGCGAGGTCGTCTTGCCACCCTGCTGCCCTTTGGATGGGCATCGCGCACGTCACTGCGTACATGAGAGAAGAGACATATGGGCCTCACGTTTGAGAAGAACAAGATATACGAGATGCCAGTCTTCTTCGGACCCTCGCCCGATCCGAAGAACCCCCGCCCGGACGGCACGATCCTCAACAAGCCGGCTGACGTCGAGGCGGCCACGGTCATGTTCGAGACTGATGCCAGCATGCTCGAGGCACTGCTCCCGGATGGCTTCTCGCTGGCAGAGCCCGTCCTTTCGGTGGCGCAGTGCGAGTTCAAGCACATCGGCAACTTTGCGGGCAACTCCTATACGCTCATCAACATCTCGGTTCCCGCGAGGTTCGATGGCGAGCGTGACCATCTGCGTGGGGACCTTGTGCTTGCCATGTACGAGAATCACGCCGAGCCAATCATCGGCGGTCGCGAGCTTCTCGGCTACAGCAAGATCTACGCAGACATACCCCGTCTTGCCGAGCATGACGGCATTGTGAGGGGCCAGGCCTCCGACTGGGGCTTCAAGTTCCTCGACCTCAGGCTCGATCTGAACAGGCAGCCCGAGGACGGCGAGTACATGAGTCGGATCACGGGCGAGTCAGAAGCGAAGTTCAACTACAAGTACATCCAGGCGTGCCCCGAGAAGGGGCAGAAGCCGTGGGAGGCTGCGGTGGACGCGAGCTATCCCGTCGCCAACCCGACGATCGGCTGGGAGGCGCCCGAGGGCTACCCCTACACGCTCGCGGAGCCAAGGAGGCAGCCCTGCGCAGGTACGGTCGAATTTCATGCCCCTACAGGCGAGGACATGCCCATGTCCTGGTGGATTCCCGCCTACCTTGCCAAGCTCCCTATCAAGCGCTATGTCGGCGCCTCGCATGCGTTCTACACCGATCCCGCCGACTACACGCGGATCTACCGGCTGCGCTGATCGCATCCTGCAGGCTGGCACCTCCCCGGTCACATCTGCCTGCGGTCCCACCATCGACGAAAGGAATCTCACAACATGTCAGTCAAGCGAAAGGGATACTGCGTCAACGGCGAGTGGAAGACGTCTGCGACGGACATCTACACCAAGGTCACCGACTCCAGTACGGGCGAGATCATCGCGGAGGTACCCCGCTGTACCAAGGAGGAGGTCGACGAGGCCATCGCCTCGGCCGAGGCGGCATTTCCCGCGTGGTCGGCGCTCTCCCTCTCCAGGCGTGCCCAGATGATGTTCAGGTGGCGCGACGTCCTCGTCGACCATCTCGACGAGCTCACCCTCCTGTGCGCAAAGGAGCACGGCAAGAACCTCAACGAGAGCCGAGGCGACATTCTGAAGGCCATCGAGCCCACCGAACTAGCCTGCTCGCTACCCTACGCCATACAGGGTTCGAATGCCGTGCAGGTGACGACGGGCTTCGATTGCTCCACGTTCCGTCAGCCGCTCGGTGTCGTGGCCGGCATCGTGCCCTTCAACTTCCCGGCCATGATTCCCTGGGGCTGGATGGTGCCCCTGGCCATCGCCTGCGGCAACACCGTCATCCTCAAGGCCGCCACGCCCACTCCGCTCACCTCGATGAGGATCCTGGAGCTGTTCTACGAGGAGGCCCACTTCCCCAAGGGTGTCGTCAACCTCGTCACTTGCACACACAACGAAGCCGACATCCTGCTCACGGACGAGCGGATCAAGGCCGTGACCTTCGTGGGTACCACCGGCGTTGGCAAGCAGGTCACCGCGACGGCGGCTGCGCATGGCAAGCGCGTCCAGGCGCAGTGCGAGGCCAAGAACCACGCTCTTGTGCTGGCGGACTGCGACCTCGAGGCCACGACCAACGCGGTCATCAACTCCGCCTTCGGCTGCGCGGGCGAGCGTTGCATGGCGCTCCCTGTGTGCTGCGTCGAAGAGTCCATCGCCGACGAATTCGTGGCGATGCTCAAGCAAAAGGCGGAGGCCATGGTCATCGGACGCGCCTACGACTCCGAGACCAAGCTTGGTCCGCTTGTCTCCGCCGAGCACAAGGCCCGCGTCGAGGGCTGGATCGCCAAGGGCGTCGAGGAGGGTGCCCAGCTCGTCCTCGATGGGCGAGGCCGCGTCATCGAGGGTTCCGAGGGCGGGTTCTACCTCGGCCCCACCATCTTCGACCACGTCGAACCTGGCATGACCGTCGGCGACAGGGAGATCTTCGGACCGGTCGTGTGCATCAAACGCGTGCATGGCTACGAAGAGGGCATCAAGATCATGAACGCCAACCCCTTCGCCAACGGCTCTTCCATCTTCACACAGGACGGCTACTGGGCACGGCGCTTCAAGCTGGAGACCGATGGCGGCATGGTGGGCGTCAACGTCGGCATCCCCGTCCCCACAGCCTACTACCCCTTCAGCGGGAATAAGCAGTCCTTCTTTGGCGACCAGCATGTCCTCGGCCTTGACGGCTACCGCTTCTACACCAGGGCCAAGACCGTCACCGAGCACTGGTTCGACGAGAAGAGCTCCACAAAGAAGCTCGACAGCTGGGAGGGCACGGTCGAGCGCGCCTAGCGCCACGCCCGCAGGGGGCCGTGGCTCCTCGCCGCCGCGGTTCCCTTCCCACGTGACAGGAGGAAGTCGTCGCAATGTCAACACAAGGCAGCGGGCGCAAATGGCTGGGGTTCGCCGTCCTGATGCTTGCCGGCATCACGATCAACGTCTCCCAGCTCAAGGTCGTCCCCATCAACAACGACATCGTCACCGAGCTCGACGTCGACCTCACGAGCACGGCGTGGCTCACGAGCGTCTTTACCATCGCCGGCATCTTCCTCGCACTTCCTGGTTCTGGGATCATGACGCGGGTCGGTCCCAAGCGCATGTTGGTTGCCCTCCTGGCGTGCCTGCTGGCCGGCAACCTTCTCGGCATCCTCGGCTTCGCCGTCTCGTCCTACGTCGTCGTTCTCGTCTCCCGCATCATCGAGGGCATCTCGTGCGCCCTGATCATACCCTGTGGCCTGAGCCTGCTGGCCTTCTGGTTTGGCGGCATGTCGAGCATGGGCCTGGCGACGGGCCTGTTCACCATCGCAAATCCCGTCGCCAACTTCGTCGTCATGAACGTGAGCCTGCCCATACTGGTGACCACGGGCAGCGTTACGGGGTGTTGGTGGTTCGTCGTCATCTTGGCGCTCGTCAGCCTGGTCGGCTCCGTGGCGCTCGTCGATGACGGTACCTCTGCAGGCGAGGGGCCAGACGCGTCCGAGAAGGTTTCCATCGCCGACGCCACCATCAACAACAGGCCGCTCGTGACCATCTGCATCGCCATGTTCTTCCTCTCGTTCTGCCTGATGGGCGTCGTGACCGACTACCCGACGATCTTCACCGTCGCCCACGGCCTCGACCAGGTGACGGCGAACTTCTACACAAGCCTCAACGGCTTCATAGGCATCCCGGCAGCCATTGTTCTGGGCTGGGTCATAGGCAAGACTGGCAAGCCCTTCACGGTGGCCCTCGTCGGCGCCATCGGGACGCTCCTGGTCGACCTCGGCCTCCTCTGGCTGAACCCGGCAACCTATCTCCTCAACGTGATGGCCGCGTCCATCTTCACGGGCGGCTTTGCGGTGACGGCGTTCTTCGAGATCACGCCTCAGCTGGCGGAGCGCAAGGAGTACGTCCCCCTGGCGTCCGGTGCGCTTAACACCTTCTACTACCTCGGCATCTTCCTCTCCACGCCGTGCCTCACGGCCCTGTCTGCGGACGGCACCGACTGGACGGTCCCGGCGCTGCTCATGGCCTGCTCGGCCGCAGTGCTCTGCGTGCTAGTCGTGGTTACGAGGCACCTGGCAGAAAGAGAGGGGATTGAGGTCCACTAGCACAGCGCTGCCAGTCCCGCCTGCGTTCTGTCCGCCTTCGTTAGCATCAAGGCGCTTCGTGCTCTCCCGCCCGTGCGCCCCTGGAATATAGATCGTGCCGTCAGGCACAGGCAAGCAAAGGAAAGAAGGTCGCATCATGGGTACGCCCCTAGCAGACTATGTCAAGCTCCCACAGCTCGAGGAGTATAAGGAGTGGTTCAAGGACTTCGCCGACCTCTATCGTGAGGACGGGATCCTTCAGGTCACGTGGAAGACCAACGACGGGCCGATGTGCCACTCCGGCATGAGCCATCGCGCCTGCAGCCAGCTCACGCGCGTGCTTTCCCTCGACTGGAAGAACGAGATCATCATCTTTACCCACATCGGCGACAGCTGGATGACCGAGAGCGACCCCAACGGCTGGGACACGTATGCCGAGCTTCCCATCCAGCGCTTCCAGCACCAGTACTTCGATGACACGAACCTCATCAAGAATATGGTGTTCGACCTCGACGTACCCACCATCGGCGCGATTCCTGGCCCCGGCTTCCACTGGGACTCCGCAATGCTCTGCGACATCACCATCGCCTCCGATGACACGTGGATGGAGGTCCCCCACGCCCATGGCGGGCTCGTTCCCGGTGACGGCATGGGGCTCATGGCCCAACACTTCTTCGGCACCAAGCGCGGCAACTACTACGCCATGACAGCCCGCCAGTGGACGGCCCAGCAGATGCTGGACTGGGGCATGGTATCCGAGGTCGTCGAGAAGGGCACGGTCATGGACCGCGCATGGGAGATCGCCCGCATGCTCAAGACCATGCCCTATGAGAACCGCACCATCATGTCCAACCTCGCGAAGCGCCCCCTTAAGAAGCTCTTCGTAGAGGACCTCAAGCTGCACACGGTGTCCGAGCAGTACGCCTCCCTGTTGCGCATCGCCGCAGGGGACTTGGGTGACACCAACGCCGGCCAGCAGGACGAGAAGTACATCAGCCAGACCAACGACTGGCGCTACTGCCATGACTGGATGCAGCAGCCCCCAACCCGCGAGAGCTGGGAGGGCTTTCGCACCAAGCCGTTCGAGTGGGCGAAGGAGGTCGAGGAGGGTAAGGCGACCAACCCCTTCACGCCGAAGCCGACCGAGCCGTACAGGCCCAAGAAGGTATAGAATGATACAATTCGCATGATTTCTGGGGGAGGGGCCCTCGCCCCTCCCCCCGCGCTGCTCTCGGGCCACGTCCATCACGGCTAATGAGGGGCATATGGAAATCAGACAGTTGCGCTACTTCGTGGCAGTTGCAGAGATGCAAAGCTTCACCAAGGCAGCCAAGATGCTCTTTGTCTCCCAGTCCGCGCTCTCTCAGCAGCTGGGTAAGCTCGAGGATGAGACTGGCCTGCACTTGGTGGATAGGACGACGCGTGCCGTGAGTCTGACGGATGTCGGGAAGAAGGTCTTGCCGTCCGTCCGTCACATCCTGCGCGAGGTCGACAACCTCGCCTCTATCGACGAGGCTTCCAGTGGACTTCTGCTGGACGGGCGACATGAGGTCCGGATCGGCTTCGACCTTCGTGGCATGTACAACCGCGACCTTCGCCACACGATCACCGACTCCCTCTTCAAGCTGCGTGCGCTGGTACCGGACCTGCACGTGAGCTTCGCGGCGCTGAACCATGAGAACCTCGTCAGCGAACTGGAGGATGGGCGCGTGGACCTGGGCTTCTTCCTTCATCAGGACAGGCGGTTGCATGGCAGCAACGCGCTTGAGGTCAAGTATCTCGGCCAGGATGAGATGGTCATCGCGATTCGCTCGGCAGAGGACGTCGGGGAGGGTCCGGATGCGGCCAGGCATGTCCTGAGGAAGCATGACGTCTGCCTGCTCGACCGAGAGAGCACGGGATCTTACCAGTCAATCAAGATCTTCGAGGAGCTTGGCGTCGAACCGCGGCTCTACTTTGCCTCGAGTCGAGAGAGCATGCTGATGCTGCTTGACAGCGGGGAGTGCGCAAGCGTGTTGCCCCGTGGGGTCATACTGCGACACGATCGCAGCAATGTCCGCACCATCAGGCTCGATATGGGCGACGCAACGCTGTATTGGCTCGCCGCTTGGCACAAGGACGGTGACAGCCGCATCATCGACGCCATCCTTGATGCCATCTCGTGTCGGGAGGACCTGTTCTTCGCGTGAGCCCTTCCGCTCGACTTCTCGCGCGCATTCTGTAGAGTGTGGGTGAGAAAGCTTGCCCGGAGGTTGCCGGAGGAACCCGCAATGAACAGTGAGGCCAACAGCGAGGCCGTCGCGCTCGCGTCCAACCACGTCTTCGTCAGCGCACGGCGCCCCGACGAGGCCGCAACCCTTGTGCTGAGGGGCGGCTGCGTCGAGCGCCTGCTTCCCCGCGAGGCGGCCTCGGATCTTGCGGCAGCAGGGATCGAGGTCCGCGACTTGGGCGAGGCCTTCGTGACGCCGGGATTTCACGACGCCCACCAGCACGTGTTCCATGCCGCCCTCTTTCCCTCGGGACTTGCCACGGAGTATCGTGGCACGAGCGAGCGGGACGTGGTCGACCACATGGTCTCCTTCGCGCGCACGCGCCCGGGAGATGGCTGGCTTCTGGGGCATGGCTGGCGCGAGACCTTCTGGAATCCCGCGCAAGCGCCCACGCGCAGCTCGCTTGACGCCGCCTTCCCCAATCGCCCTGTGGCGCTGTACTCCGGAGACGCCCACACCCTCTGGGTGAACTCGGCAGGCCTGCGGGAGCTGGGGATAGACGAGGGAACCGAGCCTCCCCAGGGCGGCAGCTTCGATCGCGACGACGAGGGGCGCCTGACGGGCGTCCTGCGCGAGGCCGCGGGTATGTTCTATGTGGCGCGTGTCCTGCGCAGCCTTCCCCTCGACGAGATGAAGGGCATCTACCGCTCCTACTTCGTGCGCCTCAATGCCATGGGCGTCACGAGCGTGTGCGACATGGCGCTCTCCCTGGTGCCCGGTGCAGATGGCATCAACCCTGCCGTGTACGAGGCGCTGCTTGCTGAGGGCGACCTCACGCTGCGTGCCCACCTGTTTCCCACGCTCTCGGAGGACGAGTCCAACCTGGAGGGGCTCCAGGCCCGCCTCACGGGCGACATGCTGCGCGCTCCCGGCTTCAAGCAGTTCTTCGATGGCGTGAGCAGCCAGCATACTGCCTGGGTCACGGACGAGTATGCCAACCCCCGCTTTGCCGGTGACGTCGGGCGGCCGACCGTCGCGCCGGAGCGCATGCGCGCCCTCGTGCTCGCCGCCGCGAGCCGAGGCCATGCCGTGCGCATCCACACCATCGGCGACGAGGCCGTCCGCCAGGCCATCGACATCTTCACGGAAGCTCATAGGCGCTACGGCGACCCCCACCAGGGCGCCAACACGATGGAGCACGTCGAGGACATCCACCCCGAGGACATCGCCCGCATGGCCGCGGCCCACGTGGTCGCATCGGTGCAGCCGCCCCACGTCACGATCGACGTCACGCAGCCTGCACGCGATCTGGGCGAGTGGCGGGCGCGGCGCATGTGGCCCTTCGACCAGATGCTGCACCAAGGCGTGACGTTGGCGTTCGGGACGGACGCGCCGGTCGTCGCACCGAATGCACTCGACGTCCTGTGGTGCGCGACCGAGCGCTCCGACCCCGACGCCCACGAGCCGGCCTCCGGCTGGCATCCCGAGCACCGCGTCTCGCGCATCCAGGCCATTGGGGCCTACACCGCCGGCTCCGCCGCTGCCGTCGCCCGTGCGGGCGAGCTGGGCACCCTCGAGCCAGGCATGCTTGCCGACCTCGCTGTCTGGGACACCAACCTCCTGACGGTGCCGTCCGAGCGCCTCCAGGGGTCGCGGGTCCTCGAGACATACGTAGGGGGTTGCCGCGTCTGGTGCGCCTAGCACCTGGGCCCTGAGGTCGCGGACGCAGCGCTCGAAATCACGCATGATCTCGCCGCCTATGGCATGGAAGACGAGGCACAGATGCATACGATGCGGACGCCGGACTCGATTGCCAACGCATTCGATGCCCTCGAGGTCGCCCGCCGGCGAGGGGTCACGCGTCGTGACGACCTCTATGAAGAGCTCTATCGACGGCAGCGCATCGAATGGGCGAGGAGAGAGGACGAGAGGCGCTCCTCATGGGGAGGCTATTGCTAGACTGTGGTGGGAGCGCTAGCCGTTCGCCCAGAAAAGGCATCACGTCGAGAGGGCATGCCCATGCAGGATGGATTCGTCAAGGTTGCCGCCCGCTCGCCCAAGGTGAGCGTGGCCGACGTGCACGCCAACGTCGACGCCTGTGTTGCCGAGGCTGCTGATGCCGTGCGGTCCGATGGTGCCAAGCTGGTGGTGCTGCCCGAGCTCTGCGTCACGGGCTACACTTGCGAAGACCTCTTCTGGCAGGATGAGCTCCTCGATGCCGCCGAGCGTGGCCTTCGGACGCTGGCCGAGCGCACGACGGTGCTTGACGCGCTCGTGTTGGTCGGCATCCCTGCGCGCGTGAACGACAAGCTCTACAACTGCGCCGCTGCTCTCGCGCACGGCGAACTCCTAGGCCTGGTGCCCAAGCGCAATATCCCTAACTACAACGAGTTCTATGAGGCGCGCCACTTTGCGGCTGGGCCCACGGATGTGTCGCACGTCCGCTTCGCAGATTGGGAGAACATACCCTTTGGTACGTCCCAGCTGTTTGCCTGCAGCACTCTTCTGCAGCTCAAGGTAGCCGTGGAGGTCTGTGAGGACCTCTGGGTTGCCAGCCCGCCCTCCATCGCCCATGCTCAGGCGGGCGCCACGGTCATCTGCAACCTCTCCGCCTCCAATGCCGTGGTGGGCAAGGCGGACTACCGCCGCGAGCTTGTGGTGGGCCAGAGCGCACGCTTGGTTTCCGCCTACGTGTACGCAAGCGCCGGGTGGGGGGAGTCCACGCAAGACCTCGTGTTCTCCGCACATGACCTCATTGCCGAGAACGGCGTGCTTCTCGCGCAGGCCAGTCCCTTTGGCGAGGCTGCCGTTACCACCGAGATAGACGTGGCCTCGCTTTCCGCAGAACGTCGTCGCCTCTCCACGTTTGGCTGCACGCCAACGGCCCAAGACGCAGGCTACGAAGTCACGACCTTTTCGCTCGCCACGGCAGACACGCGTCTCACGCGACGCGTCGATCCGCACCCCTTCGTGCCGGCCAATCCAGCGCGCCGCGCCGAGCGCTGTGAGGACGTGCTCTCCATCCAGTCGCATGGCCTTGCCAAGCGCCTCTCGCACACGCGCTCCGACTGCGCCGTGGTGGGCGTATCCGGGGGGCTCGACTCCACGCTGGCACTGCTGGTCTGCGCCCGGGCCTTCGACATCCTCGGGTTGGATCGCTCCGGCATCCTCGCCGTCACCATGCCGGGCTTCGGCACCACAGACCGCACGCACGGCAACGCGACCGTGCTCGCCGACACCTTGGGCGCAACGCTCCGCGAGGTTGACATCACGACCGCCGTGCTCCAGCACTTCTCCGACATCGGCCACGACGAATCCGACCACTCCGTCACCTACGAGAACGCCCAGGCCCGCGAGCGCATGCAGGTCCTGATGGATATGGCCAACCAGGAGGGTGGCCTGGTCGTAGGCACCGGAGACCTCTCCGAGCTGGCGCTGGGCTGGGCCACCTACAATGCCGACCACATGAGCATGTACGGCGTGAACGCCGGCATCCCCAAGACGCTCGTGCGTCATCTCGTGCGCTATGTGGCGGACATCACCGCCTCCGACGGCCTCTCGCGCGTGCTGCTGGATGTTCTCGACACGCCCGTCTCGCCCGAGCTTCTGCCGGCGACGGCGCACGGCACCATCTCCCAGCGCACCGAGGACCTTGTCGGCCCATACGAGTTGCACGACTTCTTCCTCTACCAGGTCCTGCGTCGAGGCTTTGCTCCGCGTAAGGTGTACCGTCTCGCACGCTACGCGCTGGGGGAGGGGACGGCTGCTGGCTACGATGACGCTACGATCCTCAAGTGGCTGCGCACGTTCTACCGCAGGTTCTTCTCGCAGCAGTTCAAGCGCAGCTGCCTGCCCGACGGCCCTAAGGTAGGCTCGGTGGCGGTGAGCCCACGCGGGGACCTGCGCATGCCGAGCGACGCCTGCGCCAATTCCTGGCTGCGTGAGCTTGCCGGACTGGGGAAGTAGCAAGACGACAAGGCCCAGCCACAGGACCCTGCTCTCGCATGAGCACGCGGGCAGTACAAAATCTAAGTGTCATCACGAAGATTTTTTCTCTCAGGGTGGTATAAGGCTTGCGCGCTGGGTATCATCTCCAACGTTGGAAACGCTCGGGGCCCGGTGGGGCCACCAGCGCAAGTCTTGCGCCCCGTCGGCGCACGAGAGGGAGGTACCTCGATATGACTCTTAAGCCTTTGGGCGACCGCGTCCTCGTCAAGCCTGCTCCCAAGGAGGAGAAGACCGCCAGCGGCCTCTACATCTCCTCTGGCGCTCAGGAGAAGCCGCAGCGTGGCGAGGTCATCGCTGTTGGTGCCGGCAAGCTCAACGACAAGGGCGAGCGCATCGTCCCGGACGTCAAGGTGGGCGACCAGGTCTACTACGGCAAGTTCGGCGGCAACGAGATCAAGGTCGACGGCGAGGACTTCCTGCTCCTGCGCGCCGATGACATCTACGCGATCGTTACTGAGTAGCAGGATCGTCTTCGCACTCTGACACCAACCACTTCTTTGGAGGTTACGCACAATGGCCAAGGACATTGCTTTCGGCACCGACGCCCGCGCCAAGCTCGCCAAGGGCGTGAACACGCTGGCTGACGCCGTCACCACCACCATGGGCCCCAAGGGCCGCTACGTCGCGATCGAGCGCTCCTTCGGCGCCCCCACGATCACCAACGACGGCGTCTCCGTCGCCAAGGAGATCGAGCTCAAGGACCCGATCGAGAACATGGGTGCCCAGCTGGTGAAGGAGGTCGCCACCAAGACCAACGACACCGTGGGTGACGGCACCACCACCGCGACCCTGCTCGCCCAGGTCATCGTCAACGAGGGCCTGCGCAACGTCGCCGCCGGCGCCAACCCCATCGCCATCCGTCGTGGTGTCGACAAGGCCGTCACCGCTGCCGTCGACGAGATGAAGAAGGCCGCCCGCGACGTCTCCACCTCCGAGCAGATTGCCTCCGTCGGCACCATCTCCGCCGGCGATCCCGCGATCGGGGCCAAGATCTCCGAGGCCATGGAGGTCGTGGGCAAGGACGGCGTCATCACCGTCGAGGACTCCCAGACCTTCGGCATCGACATCGACACCGTCGAGGGCATGCAGTTCGACAAGGGCTACATCTCCCCGTACTTCGCCACCAACAACGAGAACATGACGGCCGAGCTCCAGAACCCCTACATCCTGATGACCGACCAGAAGATCTCCAACATCCAGGACATCCTGCCGGTCCTCGAGGCCATCCAGAAGAGTGGCTCCCCGCTGCTTCTCATCGCCGAGGACGTCGACGGCGAGGCCCTCGCGACCCTGATCCTCAACAAGCTGCGCGGCACCCTCAACGTCTGTGCCGTCAAGGCCCCCGGCTATGGTGACCGTCGCAAGCGCATGCTCGAGGACATCGCCATCCTCACCGGTGGCCAGCCTGCCATGAAGGAGCTCGGCGTCGAGCTCACCGACGTTACCGCCGAGATGCTCGGTCGCGCCAAGTCGGTCAAGGTCACCAAGGACGAGACCACCATCGTCGATGGTGCCGGCTCCAAGGAGGCCATCGAGGAGCGTCTGGGCCAGATCAACTCGGAGATCGAGAACACCGACTCCGACTTCGACCGCGAGAAGCTTCAGGAGCGCAAGGCCAAGCTGGCCGGCGGCGTTGCGGTCATCAAGGTCGGCGCCGCCACCGAGGTCGAGCTCAAGGAGGTCAAGCACCGCATCGAGGATGCCCTGCAGGCCACCCGCGCGGCCGTCGAGGAGGGTATCGTCGCCGGCGGCGGCGTCGCCTTCCTGCAGGCCACCAAGGCCCTGGACGACGTCGACTGCGCCGACAACGACGAGCGCATCGGCGTCGAGATCATCCGCAAGGCCCTCTCCGCGCCTGTGAGGACCATCGCCCAGAACGCCGGCTTCGAGGGCTCCGTCGTGGTCGAGAAGATCAAGGGCCTGCCCGAGGGCGAGGGCCTCGACTCCGCAAACGGCGAGTGGGGCGACATGATCGAGATGGGCGTTCTCGACCCCGTCAAGGTCACCCGCACCACGCTGCAGAATGCGGCCTCCGTCTCGGGCCTGATCCTCATCACCGAGGCCACCGTCTCTGACGAGCCCAAGGACACCTCGATCGAGGATGCCATCTCCCGTGCGGCTGCTGCCGGCGGCCAGGGCGGCGGCATGTACTAAGCCATCCGCTCTTACCGAGCTGCTTGCTCTCACAGCCGAGTGACATGCCAAGACGCCCTGTCCCTCATGCGAGGGTCAGGGCGTCTGTCTCTGCCGGTCCGCGTCCATCGAGGCAGCCTGGGTGCTCCAAGGAGACCGACAAAGGAGGAGCTCGCAGGTCTCACTCGCGTCCCTTCTCGCGTCCCTTGGTGCCGCCCCTCTTGGCATCGACCTTCGCGGCTTGGCGTCGTCTCTCGGCCCCCAGAAGTGTGCACCGCTTCGCCAGAAGTGAGTACTTTTTCGTCCTTTGGAGAGGAGTACAAAGCCCGATCGACATGTGCCCCTCGACATCATCGCAGGTACAGTGGCTGCCGAAAAAAGCAGAGGTGGGCGCAGGCACACACTTCCACAGCACAGGCACACACTTCCACAGCACGGGTACACACTTCTGGTGGGTCCGGCGTGGCAGTGTCGCTTGGCCTACAGGCTTAGGCGCCATCGGTCGCCCTAGCTCCAGGTAACGACCGCCACCCCTAGGTGGTGACCACCTCCCCAAAGCCGACATCGCGCGCGCGGCGCTCCAGCTGCGCCATGCGCTCGTCGCTGGGCGAGGCCATCGAGGAGAGCTCGCCGATGACGCCAAAGCGCCGAAACCGGATGAGCTTCAGGCGCTGCCTGCCGACCAGCTCGCCCAAGGTATCCGCGATGCCGTCGATGGCGTCCTCGGGGTCGTTCCAGCCGTCCACCACGACGACGCGTATCTCCTCGAGTTTGTCCCGCTCGCCCAAGAACGCAAGGTTCTTCAGGACGGTGGCGTTGCCCGAGCCCGTCAGGCGACGAAAGAGCCCGTCGTCCCAGGCCTTCACGTCGAGCATGACGCCATTGGCCACGGCAAGGAGGTCCTCGTGTCCCTCGAAGTCGATGGTGCCGTTGGTGTCGATGAGCGTTTCCAGCCCGATGCCCCGGCAGCGCTCAAAGAGCCCCTTCAGGAAGCGAGGGTGCAGCATGCACTCGCCGCCCGAGGTGGTCACGCCGCGGATGAAGGGCACGTAGCCGCGCACGATGCCAAAGACCTCCCCGGCGTCCAGGAGGCGCACCTTGGGGGAGGCCCTGTGGCCGCAGACGTGGATGCACTGGTCGCAGCCAATGCACGTGGCCTCGTCCCACACCACGCGCCCCTCGCGCAGCGAGAGTGCGCCCGACGGGCAGCCGGCAACGCAGTCCGTGCAGTTGATGCATGTCGCCTGGGTCTCGGGGTTGTGGCAGTAGGCACAACGGATGTTGCACCCCTGTAGGAAGACGGAGCAGCGCGAACCCGGGCCATCCACCAGGCTGAAGGGGATGACCTTGTTCACCATCACGCGCTCGGATGTGCGCTCGGATGCCCGCCTTCCCAATCTGGGGGCGGCAGCGTCGTCAGCTGGCATCACCCGAGGCTGACCTTGCGGTCCGCGAGGTGGTTGGCGGTGTAGTTGCCCAGGCCGTCGTGGGCGGTGTCCTGCAGCACGGCGCCGCCGCCCTGGAAGCGCTCCATCTCGGAGCGCTTGGCCAGGAAGCCGGTGATGCGCACGAGGTCGCTGTCAGACGAGTAGAACGAGAGGTACTTGTCATCCAGGGCAAAGGCTCCCTTCACCACATCGAGCAGGGCGTCGGGGTTGCCCTTGGCCGTCGGCTCGATGGGGAAGATATCCGAGACGCCCGTGTTGAAGAAGCGGTGCATGCGCGCCTGCATGCGGATGTGGTCGAAGAGGCTCTCTGGCTCCTCGCCCACGCGGATGCGCACGCCGGGCGTGACGCCCTTCTGGTCAGAGAAGCCCGCCTGCGCATGCATGAGGAAGTGGCCGCCGGCCACCTCGGAGTAGACAGCGTCGAAGCCGGCCACCTGGGAGCAGATCCTCTCCATGATGCGCTCCGCGAGGGCATTGGCCTCGGGGTCGGTGCCATAGACGTGGTTGCCGCCAGGGGAGAGGAGCCGCTCCACGCATTCGCTCATGCCGGCGACGCCAAACATGCCACAGAAGCGCTCGCGCTCGATCAGGCCCTCCCTCACGAGGAAGGAGCTTTCGAAGAAGTGGGAGCGTTCTACGATGAAGCGCACGCGCTCGTTCATGAACTCGAGCAGCGCGCCTGTGGCCTCGGGAATCAGGTTGTCCATGAAGTCGTCCACGCCCGTGGCGAGCTCTGCCAGATGTGGCAGCAGGATGCGGTCGAGGCAGTAGGCCCCGCCGCGCAGGGGCAGTACGTTGTAGCAGCTCACGACCGTGTAGTCGTCAGGATAGGTCTCTCGGTGGATGCGGTCGTTGGCGAAGGCGGGGTTCGAGCAGAGCATCGTGGTCTCGAGGGCGAGGCGGGCGTAGCCGTCGGGCGTTATGGCAGGGTCGTACTTGAGGGTGAAGTTGGGCACGGCGTTCTGCAGCCTCTGCTCGACCCTGAGGAGCAGCTCTCCGGCGCGGGTGTACTCCGGGCCGATGTTGGCATGGCAGTAGCCGCTGGCGACGGTGCGGTCGACGTAGTCGAGGAAGCGGGCGAGCCTGTCCATGACCGACTCATCGTCGAGGTTCGCGATGAAGGGCTCGATGACGCGATCGAGCTGGCCCACGTAGACCGGTCTGCTCGTGACGGAGGGGACGTTGTCGTAGAGCATGGCCAGGCCCCAGAGGAGGTCGTCGAGGTCCTTGGGCGCGTCCAGACGCAAGAAGTCGCTGCCCTGCTCGGCAAAGAGCTGGTAGTCGGGGGCGATGTAGCGGGGTCGGTAGGGAGCGTTGCCCTCGCACATGTCATCGATGGCATGTGCGGCGAACAGCCGGTCGAACTCCTTCGTCGTCTTGAGGGGATGTTCGCTGTTCTCAGCGGCCTGCGCCAGGTGCAGCACCTTCTGCTTGTAGGTGAGGTTTCTCGCCGTGATGATGTCCATGAATCCGCTCATCGCGCCTTCCCTTCGTCGTTCGCTCCGGTCGCCCTCCCCTGCTTTGAGGCAACAAGCTGTCAGCCCCATCTTATGGGAGCGAGCCAAGGCAAGACGAGGACATTTGTCCACTTTTGCGAGAAAATCGCCAGCTGCCTTGCCAGCTGCCTTTGTGGTGCCCTTCGCTACGGGGCGTCAAGGGGAAAGGGCGCACCCCTGATGGGATGCGCCCCCCGCCTGCCACGTCCCTCGGACGCTACGCCCTGCGTGCGCAGAGCTCCTTGGCGACCTCGGCACCCAGCGCGACGTTGTTGTACACCAGCTGGATGTTGGCCTCGAGGCTGGCGCCGCCGGTCATCTTCTGGATCTTGTCGAGGAGGTAGGGCGTTATATCCTTGCCGCGCACGCCCAGGGCGCCCGCCTCGGCGACGGCCTCATCGATGGTCTGGTTGATCGCGTCCGCATCCATGGAGTACTGCTCGGGGATGGGGTTGGTGACGAGCAGACCGCCCCTGAGGCCGACGGCCTCCTTGGCATTGAAGATGCCGGCGAGTTCGGAGGCGGTGTCAACGCGGTAGTCGACCCCGAAGGCGCTCTCGCGGGTGTAGAACGCGGGGAGCACGTCGGTCTGGTAGCCCAGGACGGTGACGCCCTTGGTCTCGAGGTACTCGCGGGTGAGACCGAGGTCGAGGATGGACTTGGCACCTGCGCAGATGACCATGACCGGCGTCTGCGCGAGCTCCTCGAGGTCGGCGGAGACGTCCATGGTGGTCTCGGCCCCGCGATGGACTCCGCCGATGCCGCCCGTGGCGAACACGGAGATGCCCGCCAGGCTGGCGATGATCATGGTCGCGGCGACGGTGGAGGCGCCGTCTGCCGCACGCTCGATGAGCACCGGGAGGTCCCTGCGGCTCGCCTTGGTCACCTCGAGGCCCTTCTTGCCCAGGCGCTCGATCTGCTCGGCGGAGCAGCCGGCGACGAGCTTGCCGCCGATGATGGCGATGGTGGCGGGGACGGCGCCGTGGTCGCGGATGATCCTCTCGACGTTGAGGGCGGTCTCGACGTTTCTGGGGTAGGGCATGCCATGGGAGATGATGGTGGACTCGAGGGCGACGACGGGCCTGTTGTTGTCAAGCGCCTCCTGGACCTCAGGCGAGACGACCAGGTAATCCTTGAGGTTCTTCACGGTACCTCTCCTTCCTTCTTGCCCCGCAGGGGGCACGCGTTCCTTCGTGCTATGTCGAGCGGGCCGTCGCGGCTGCGGTCGCGACCGTCGCGTCACTCCGTCGTGCAGGTCTCCATGCGGGCGAGGAGCGCGTCCTCGCTCATGGAGGCGCTGATGGTGTCGGGGCTTTCCACGCAGATGGCCGCCGCCGCGATTCCTGCGCGGCCGCCTTCCTCGAGGGAGTGCCCGCAGAGCCAGCTCCAGGTGATGGCCGCCATCATCGCGTCCCCGGCCCCCGTCGTGTTCGCCACCCTGGTCTCGAGGGGGGGGAGCAGGGTACGATGCGTGTGGTCGGCACAGAGGACGCCCTCGCTTCCGAGTGAGACGAAGACGCGTTCGAGCCCCGTCCCGAGAAGCCTGTCCACTGCTCTATCGAGTGACGTGCGGTCGCTGATGTGCACGCCCGTGAGCACCTCCGCCTCAAGACGGTTGGGCTTGAGCGTGTGGAGCCTCCCGAGGACACCCCCGAGCTTCTCGGCCTTTGCCGTGGAGACGGGATCGCAGAAGAGGGGCGCCCGCACGTGCTCGGAGAGGTAGCGGATGGATGCCACGGGCAGGTTGGCGTCGATGACGCAGACGTCCGCGCGGTCGAGGGCATCGAGGTGGCGCTCGAGGAAGGCGGGCGTGAGCTCGTCGAAGATGCGCATGTCGGCAACGGCGACGCTCATGTCCCCCCTGCGGTCCGCCACGAAGAGGTAGGTGGAGGTGGTACCGCCGCTTACGGTGAGGGAGGATGAGATGTCTATGCCGGCGCTGCGACAGGCTCCCGTCAGCAGGGCCGCGCGCTCGTCGGTGCCGAAGGCGGAGACGAGACGTACGTCCTGCCCCAGGAGCGCGAGGTTGTGGGCGATGTTCCTGCCCGCCCCACCGGGTGAGGTGGTAACGCTGCCTGGATTTGAATCGCGTTGACGGAGCTCCTGGAAGGGACGTCCGCCGATGTCGAGGTTGGCTCCGCCCACGACCGTCACGTAGGGGGCCTTGCGCACCACGTAGCGCCTCCCCAGTATGGCTCCCTTGCGCATGAGGCTCGAGACGTGCACGGCCACGGACGAGCGCGAGATGCCTGCCCGCCCGGCGAGTTCGGACTGTGTAACGGCAGGGTTCTCCTCTATCCAGGAGAGGATCTGCCGCTCTCGCTCTGTCAGGGAGTCCATGTGCCCTCCGCTCCTGCTGCGTAATTTAAGCATATGATTATATATATAAGCACCTGTTTAAAATAGTGAATCGAGACGAGTCCTCTGTCAAGGGACTTCCGTCGGCCGGGGCGATTTCGGCCCTCACGGCGCCTTTGTCCACAGAGCGAACATAAGCTGCCTCTCGAATACAACCGCTTACGACGCGATGGGCCCCGTCTGCTTGCGATCGACCGAAGTCTGGCCTGCGAGACGACAAACTGTCCTATCGTCTTCTCTGTTATTTCGTACGTGTTTCGTGGCTGCCCCCATGACGCGCCGGGAGATGGGTGCGCGTGGGGGCGCAGGAGTTTGGGAGGTGGGGGATGGGCAGACGTGCGTTCCTGGTCGTGCTCGACAGCTTTGGCATCGGCGAGGCGCCCGATGCGGCGGAGTACGGTGACGAGGGCAGCAATACCCTGTGCGCCTGCGCGACAAGTCCGCACTTCTCGATGGACAATATGCGCGACCTGGGGTTGTTTAACATAGAGGGTGCGCTGGACTCCGTCTATGACGTGCACCTCTCGCCCACGAGCGCTCCCCAGGGCGCCTTCGCGCGCCTGCGCGAGGCGTCCAAGGGCAAGGACACCACGGTCGGGCACTGGGAGATGGCAGGCGTCATCTCGCCCAAGCTCTTCCCCACCTACCCCGACGGCTTCCCTGCAGAGGTCATAGAGGAGTTCGAGCGCCAGTGCGGTCGCAAGGTTCTCTGCAACAGGCCCTACTCGGGCACTGACGTCATCCGTGACTTCGGGGACGAGATGGTGGAGCGGGGCGCCCTCATCGTCTACACCTCAGCCGACAGCGTGTTCCAGATCGCCGCGCACGAGGACGTCGTCCCCTGCGAGAAGCTCTACGAGTACTGCCGCATTGCCCGCGGGATACTGACGGGCGCCCACGGAGTCGCCCGCGTCATAGCTCGCCCCTTCGTCGGAGAGAGCGGCAGCTACGTGCGCACGCCCCGTCGTCACGACTTCTCGCTGGAGCCGACGGGCACGACCATGCTCGACCGGCTGACCGAGGAGGGCGCAGACGTCATCTCCGTGGGCAAGATCTTCGACATCTTCGCCCATCGGGGTATCAAGGAGTCCATCCCTACCACGGGCAACCCCGAGGGCATCGAGCGCACCATCGAGCTGCTCGACCGCGACTTCGAGGGCCTGTGCTTCACGAACCTGGTGGACACGGACATGATCTACGGTCACCGCAACGACGTCGACGGCTACGCCAAGGCGCTCGCCTACTTCGACGCGCACGTCCCCGCCATCCTCTCCAAGCTGCGCGAGGACGACCTCTTCATGATCGTCGCCGATCACGGCTGCGACCCTGTGACGCCCTCGACCGACCACTCGCGCGAGTACGTGCCCTGGGTCATCGCTGGGCCGCGCGTAAGGGCAGGGGCGGACCTTGGCACACGTCCGACCTTCGCGGACGTCTCGGCGACCATCCTCGACTATCTGGACGCGAGCCCCCTTGGCGTCGGCGTCTCTCATGTCAGCGAGATTCTGGAGGTACGTGACGATGGCTAGCGTTCCCACGCCCCACAACGACGCCCTCGAGGGGCAGATCGCCCCGCTCGTCCTCATGCCAGGCGACCCCCTGCGCGCCCGTTACATCGCCGAGGGCTACCTCGAGGATGTGACCTGCTTCAACGGGGTCCGCAACATGCTTGGCTTCACGGGCACCTACCAGGGAAACCCCGTCTCCGTCATGGGCAGCGGCATGGGCATGCCCTCCATCGGGATCTACTCGTACGAGCTCTACAACTTCTACGGCGTGGACGCCATCGTCCGCATCGGTAGCGCTGGTGGCATCGGTGACGGGCTCAGGCTGCGCGACCTCGTCATTGCCCAAGGGGCTTGCACCGACTCCAACTACGCGCGCCAGTTCGCCCTGCCGGGGACCTTCGCCCCCATTGCGGACTTCGGCCTGCTCCGTCGTGCCGTGGAGTCGGCCGAGCGCCTGGGCGTGCCCGTGCGTGTGGGCAACGTGCTCTCAGAAGACGCGTTCTACTCGGCAGATGAGACGGGTGCCGCGCGCTGGGCGGCCATGGGAGTGCTTGCGCTCGAGATGGAGGCCGCAGCCCTCTACATGAACGCCGCCCATGCGCACAAGCGTGCGCTGGCGATGCTCTCCATCTCGGACCTCGTGTTCACGGGCGAGGCACTTCCCGCCTCCGAGCGACAGACCAGCTTCACGCAGATGATGGAGGTGGCGCTCTCGCTCGCCGTTCCCGAGGCAGAAAAGTAGGGCCTCGTGACGTATGGTGTTAGTGGATAGGCCTGCGGGTAGACCCCGCGGGCAGTGGGTGTCGCGCGGACGAGGGTCCGCGCGAGGAGATAGGAGAAGGAGAAGAGCATGAACATGAACCTCTCGCGCAGGCAGTTCATGAGGGGGACGGCCGCGCTCGCCGTCACCCTGGGCCTTGGTGGCTGTGGCGGCACCAGTGGCGGCACCGACACCGGTGCCACCGACAAGGCCTCCGAGGCCAGCTACAAGATCCAGATGGTCACGGACACGGGCGGCGTCAACGACCAGTCGTTCAACCAGCTCGCCTGGGAGGGCCTGCAGAAGCTCAAGGACGAGCGCGGCTGGGACATCAGCTACCTCGAGTCCAAGCAGGAGTCCGACTACGCCACCAACCTCGACAAGGCCGTGGACGACAACGCCAACCTCGTCTGGGGCGTTGGCTTTGCCATGGCAGACGCCGTCGAGAACAGCGCCAAGTCCAACCCCGACGTGCAGTTCGCCGTCATCGACAACGCCTACGAGAACCCGCCCTCCAACCTCGTGGGCGTCTGCTTCCGTGCGCAGGAGCCCTCGTTCATGGTCGGCTACATTGCCGCCTGCACCACCAAGACCGGTCAGGTCGGCTTTGTCGGTGGCGTCTCCAGCTCGATCATCGACCAGTTCGAGTGGGGCTACAAGGCCGGCGTTGCCTATGGTGCCAAGGAGAAGGGCACCGAGGTGACGGTCTCGGCCCAGTACGCCGACAGCTTCACCGACTCCGCGAAGGGCAAGGCCATCGCCTCGAAGATGTTCTCCGATGGCTGCGACGTGGTCTTCCATGCTGCCGGTGGCGTGGGCACGGGTGTCATCGAGGCAGCCAAGGAGGCCAACAAGTACGCCATCGGCGTCGACAAGGACCAGGCCTACCTCGCCCCCGACAACGTCCTGACCTCCGCCCTCAAGCGCGTCGACAAGGCCGTCATCGAGGTCTCGCAGAAGATCGAGGCCAAGGAGGTCTCCGGTGGCGACAACATGAGCCTGGGCATGTCCGAGGAGGCGGTCGGCATCCCCGAGGACCACAAGCTCATGGGTGAGGATGTCTACAAGGCCGCCATCGAGCTCGGCGACAAGATCAGGGGCGGCTCCATCGTTCCTCCCGCGAGCGAAGCCGACTACGCCACGTACGTCGCTGCGCTCTAGAGGCGCATCGAATCGATTCCCAACCGTTGCCTTGTGAGGGGGAGCGCCCGTTTCGGGTGCTCCCCCGCTGCAGGGCCCCAGGAGGGCGAAGGAGGTAATGCATGGAGGCATGCTCCGAGTATGCCGTGCAGATGCACGGCATCACCAAGACGTTCGGCACGTTCACGGCTCTCGATGGGGTTGACCTCGACGTACGCAGGCAGACGGTCCACGCCATCCTCGGCGAGAACGGTGCGGGCAAGTCGACGCTCATGAACGTGCTGTATGGTCTCTATCAGGCAGATTCCGGTGAGGTCTACCTTGGCGGCGAGCGCGTGGAGATAGGCGGGCCCAGCGATGCCATCAAGCGCGGTATCGGCATGGTCCACCAGCACTTCATGCTCGTGGAGAACTTCACCGTCACCGAGAACATCATCCTCGGCGACGAGGTGTGCGGTCCTGCAGGGACGCTTGACATGAGGCGCGCCCGCGAGGACGTCGCCAAGATCGTCGACGAGTACGGCTTCGACATCGACCCCGACGCCAAGATCGAGGACATCACGGTCGGCATGCAGCAGCGCGTGGAGATCCTCAAGGCCCTCTACCGCGGTGCCGACACCCTGATCCTCGACGAGCCGACGGCGGTCTTGACGCCCCAGGAGATCGAGCAGCTCATCAGGATCATGCGTGACCTCGTGAGCAAGGGCAAGACGATCATCATCATCACCCACAAGCTCAAGGAGATCATGTCCTCGGCGGACGTGTGCACGATCATCCGCAGGGGACAGTACATGGGCACCGTCGATGTCGCCGACGTCGACGAGGCCGAGCTTGCCGCCAAGATGGTCGGGCGCCGCGTCAACCTCACGGTCGAGAAGGCCCCGGCCACGCCGGGCGAGACCGTGCTGTCCATCCGAGACCTCCATGTGAAGGACGAGCGCGGCATAGAGCAGGTGACGGGCCTCTCCCTCGACGTGCGCGCCGGGGAGATCGTGGGCATAGCGGGAGTCGACGGCAACGGCCAGAAGGAACTCGTCGACGCCATCACCTGTCTCGTCAAGGTCGAGTCGGGAACGATCAGCGTGCAGGGGACCGAGCTGCAGAACACGAGCCCCCGCTACGTCCTCGACCACGGTGTCGCCACGGTCCACTCGGACCGCCACCGCTTCGGCATGGTGCTGCCCATGACCGTGGCCGAGAACATGGTGCTCGAGCGCCATGGCGAGGAGCGCTTCGGCAAGGGGCTCATGCTCGACTATGACAAGATGCGCTCGTTCACCCGCGAGCTGATCGAGGAGTTCGACATTCGACCGTCGGGCTGCGAGGATAGCGTCGCCAAGGGCCTCTCGGGAGGAAACCAGCAGAAGGCCGTCATCGCACGCGAGGTCTCCGGGAGCCCGGAACTGCTCGTTGCCGTCCAGCCCACACGTGGCCTGGACGTGGGTGCCATAGAGTTCGTGCACAAGACGCTCGTGCGCGAGCGCGACAAGGGGAAGGCCGTCCTTCTCATCTCGCTCGAGCTGGACGAGGTGATGAGTGTCTCGGACACCATCGACGTCATCTACGGCGGGAAGATCGTAGGCAGCTTCGAGCAGGGAAGCGTGGGCGAGGAGGAGCTTGGCCTCCTGATGGCGGGAGGCGGTAGCAAGTGAAGACGCTCATCAGGATCATGAGGAAGCCCATCACCTCCTCGTTGGTCGCCATCCTCGTCGGCTTCGTCGTCGCGTCCATCGTCCTCGCGGCTGCGGGCTATGACCCCCTGGCCTCGTTCGCGGCCCTGTTCAACGGGATGCTCGGCAAGCCCAAGTACATCTCCAACGTGGTCATCAAGGCCACGCCGCTTTTGCTCACGGGCATCGCCGTCGCCTTCGCGTTCAAGGTGGGCCTGTTCAACATCGGCGCCGAGGGGCAGTACATCATCGGCACCATCTGCGCCGTGATGGCGGGCACCACCCTCAACCTCCCGGCCCCCATCCAGGTTCCCCTCGTGGTCCTCGCGGGCATGCTCGGGGGCGCGGCGGGAGGGGCCTTCGTCGGGTGGCTCAAGGCGCGCTTCGGCATCCACGAGGTCATCACGAGCATCATGATGAACTGGATTGCCCTCTACCTCTGCAACTTCGTGGTCAACACGAGCGCGTTCCACCAGCCGGACTCGACGGCGAGCTATCCCGTGAACCCCTCGAGCTATACCATGGTCCTACCCAACTGGAAGCTCTCCGAGGCGGGCATGGACACGCTCAAGGACGTGCCCTGGCTTTACGACGTGCTTGTCAAGACGGACGTCAACGTGGGCATCCTGGTGGCCATCGTGGCGGCGGTCCTCGTCGCCGTCCTGCTCTCGCGCACCAAGAGCGGCTATGAGATGCGCGCCGTGGGCCTCAACCGGGAAGCCGCCCGCTTCGCGGGCATCAGCGTCGAGAAGAACATCGTCCTGTGCATGCTCATCTCGGGTGCCCTCTGCGGCCTTGCGGGTGCGCTGACGATCACGGGCACCGCCCCGCACAGCCTGTCCATCCTCGCCGCCTTCGAGAACGCCGGCTTCAACGGGCTCTCCGTCGCCTTCATCGCGGGATGCTCGCCCATCGGCTGCATCCCGGCGAGCCTGCTCTTCAGCGGCCTCATCTACGGTGGCCAGACAGTCCAGCAGGTCATGGGGGCACCGTCTGACATCATCAACATCATGATCGGGACCATCGTGTTCTTCATGGCTCTCGGAGGAGTCATCCCCATGCTCGCCGCACGGCTCGAGAAGAGGGAGAAGGAGGCCGCACATGCTCAGTAATCTGCTTCTCCTCGTGGGGATCACGCTCATGTACTCGACGCCTCTCGTGTTCGGTGCCCTGGGAGGCGTAGTCTCGGAGCGCTCGGGCGTCACCAACATCGGCATCGAGGGCATGATGTCGGTTGGTGCCATAGCCGCAGCCTCCACCAGCTACTTCACGGGCAACCCCTGGCTTGGCTTTTTGGCTGCCGGCATCGCGGGCACGCTCATCGCGCTGCTGCACGCCATCGCCTCGGTGACGTTCAATGCGGACCAGACCGTCTCGGGCGTGGCCATCAACCTGCTTGCGCCTGGTGTGTCGCTGTTCGTCTGCCGCAGGCTCTTCGACAACGCGGCCATGACCCCTCCCGTCACCACGCTTCCCAAGCTCTTTGGCGAGGGGGCCTTTGCGGGCACGGAGTTCTCCAACCTCAACGTGGACGTCACGGTCATGCTCGCGCTCGTGGCGGCACTGGTCGTCTGGTTCGTGCTGTACAAGACCAAGTGGGGACTGCGCGTCCGTGCCGTGGGCGAGCACCCGGCGGCTGCCGACACCCTTGGCATCGACGTGGGACGCACCCGCTACGTCTGCGTGCTCGTCTCGGGGCTTCTGGCAGGGTTCGGTGGCGCGTCGGTGACGCTGGCCATCATCTCCCAGTTCACCCAGACGGCCATCAGCGGCCAGGGCTTCATCGCGCTCGCCGCGGTCATCTTCGGCAAGTGGAAGCCGCAGGGTGCCTATGGCGCCTGCCTGCTCTTTGGTCTTGCGCAGGCCCTCGCGGTCATCCTCGGCGGTGGAGCGACCCCCATCCCCAGCCAGATCGTGGCCATGTTCCCCTACGTCATGACCATCGTCGTGCTGGTGCTGTTCGTGGGCCGCTCCGAGGCCCCCAAGGCGGACGGCGTCCCCTACATCAAGGGCGGGCGCTAAGGCAAGGCACGTATGCTACCAGGAGGGGCCCGCCAGCGCGCCATGCCCTGTGGGCCCCTCCTGACTCATTCTTTCCGGAAGGAGCGATGGGGGATGGAAGACAGCGAGCTCGTGCGAGAGGCTATCGTTGCCCGCGAGGGCGCGTACGTGCCCTACTCGCACTTCTCCGTCGGCGCCGCGCTGCTGGACGCGGACGGGCGCGTGTGGCATGGCTGCAACATCGAGAACGCGGCCTACTCGCCAGGTAACTGCGCGGAGCGCACGGCCATCTTCAAGGCGGTGAGCGAGGGGGTGCGAGGCTTCGTGGCCATCGCCGTCGTGGGCGGGGCCGAGGGCAGGCCCATCAGCGACTGGTGCGCCCCCTGCGGGGTGTGCCGCCAGGTCTTGCGCGAGTTCTGCGATCCCGGGAGCTTCAGGGTCGTGCTTGCACGTTCGCCACAGGACATGCGGGGCTATCTCCTCAAGGAGCTGCTGCCGATGGGCTTTGGGCCCGAGGACCTCAGGCGTGCGGATGACAACGGGGAGGCTGATGCACAGTGAGGATGTACGACGTCATCGAGCACAAGCGCAATGGGGGGGAGCTGAGCGACGAGGAGATCAGGTTCTTCGTCGACGGCTACTCCTCCGGCGAGATTCCCGACTATCAGGCCTCGGCCCTGTGCATGGCCATCTACTACCAGGGCATGACGGAGCGCGAGACGGCCAGCCTCACCATGGACATGGTGCGCTCGGGCGACGTCGTGGACCTGTCGGGCATAGACGGCGTCAAGGTGGACAAGCACTCCACGGGTGGCGTGGGTGACAAGACCTCGCTGGCGGTCGCTCCCATCGTGGCCTCGCTCGGCGTGCGCATGGCGAAGATGAGCGGACGTGGCCTGGGCCACACGGGTGGCACCCTCGACAAGCTGGAGTCCATCCCCGGGCTCTCCTGTGACATAGATGGTGCGCGCTTCGAGGAGATCGTGAGGACGGTGGGCGTCGCCATCGTCGGACAGACGGGCAACCTCGTGCCCGCAGACAAGAAGCTCTACGCGCTGCGCGACGTCACGGCGACCGTGGACAGCCTGCCGCTCATCGCCTCGAGCATCATGAGCAAGAAGATCGCCGCAGGATCCGACAAGATCCTGCTTGACGTGAAGTGCGGCAGCGGCGCCTTCATGAAGACCGTAGATGACGCCATCGCGCTTGCCAAGTCCATGGTCTCCATCGGAGAGCACGTGGGGCGCACCACCGTCGCCCTCATCACCGACATGGGCCGGCCCCTGGGCAACTGCATCGGGAACGCCCTCGAGGTGAGCGAGGCGGTGGCCACCCTCAGGGGAGAGGGTCCGAGGGACCTCACGGACGTCTGCGTGGAGCTGGCGGGCAACCTCCTGTTCTTGGCGGGGAGGGGCGAGCTGGACGCATGCCGCCTTCTGGCCCGTGGACAGATCGCCAACGGGGAGGGCCTCGCGAAGCTCAAGGAGATGGTCGCTGCCCAGGGGGGAGACGCCTCGGTGCTGGACGACTGCGCCTCCAGGCTCGTGGAGCCGCGGCTGTCGCGCGAGCTGCGCGCCACGCGGGACGGACACCTCTTCTCGATGGACACGGAGCGCTGCGGCATGGCGTCAGTCGCCTTGGGCGCGGGTCGTGCCCGCAAGGAGGACGCCATAGACCACTCTGCCGGCATCGTCCTGGCGAAGAAGACGGGTGACAGCCTGGTCGAAGGCGATCTTCTCGCCACGCTCTTCGCGGCGGACGAGGGCCTGCTCGACGAGGGGGAGCGCGTCTTCCGCGACGCGCTTGACATCCGAGACGAGCCTCCTGCGGCTCCGCCGCTCTTTCATGCGCGCGTGTCGTGCGAGGGTGTGGAGCGCACGGACGCGTGAGGTACGAGGTTCGCGTGGGAGGGGCCTGCCGCGGGTGGCGTGCCCCCTCGCCCCTTCCTTCGGCGGTGGATGGTAGGATGATACACTGCAACCTCACGCACGTAGGCCCCATGGGGAGAGGGAAGTATGGCGGACAAGCGCGACATGCTCGATGACCTCATCGACATCCAGCGCGATTGGCGGAAGGTCTCCAATCCGCTGGGCGACCTCGCCCGCGGGCTTGCGGCCGACCCCAGCGGGGTCAAGACCTTCAACCCGGCAGACTACAAGGAGCGCCCTCGTGCGAACTCCGTGTTCTGCCTGGACGTCGCATCCAAGCGGCGCGACGTGTGCCGCCGCTGCCTAGACGTCTGCCCTGTCGACGCCATCGAGATAGGCGAGTCGTCGGTGAGGGTTGCGGATGGCTGCCGCAAGTGCGGCCTCTGCACCATGGTCTGCCCCACCGAGGCGCTGCCCGTCCAGAGGATCATGGCCAAGGCGCTCTACGACAAGGTCGCTCGGGCCGCCCAGATCCACGAGCGCTGCTACCTCACCTGCACCCGCGCCCTGGGACGTCTTCCCAAGGACAACGAGATCGTGTTGCCCTGCGTGGGGGCCGTGCCATCGGAATTGTGGTTCTCCCTGCTCGCGGAGTACGATAACGTGGACGTCTACCTGCCCCTGGGCATATGCGACCGTTGTAGGACCACGACGGGCGAGGAGGCCTACGCCACCCAGATCGCCAGGGCCGAGGAGTTGACGGGCGCTTCGGTGGGCCTTGAGGTGGAGGAGGGGGACCTCAACCACGAGCAGTCGCGCGCCTACAAGCGCAGCCAGTTCATGGGGCAGATGGTGCGTGCGGGGCAGTCGCTCGCCGCGACCGCGAACCCCGCCCTGGGCGGCATCCAGGCCGTGGCACGGCGCATACAGCAGCACTCCAACCAGATCTACGAGATGCAGCGCTCCCTCGAGCGGACCGTGGGCGGCAAGACCTCGGGAAACCGCAGGCGCATCCTCACCCAGAAGCGCAAGATGATGCTCACCGCCATCCAGCATCATCCGGGCCTCTCGAGGGACCTCGAGCTCAGGGTGCCGGTCTGTGACCCCACGCTCTGCACGATGTGCGGCGCCTGCGTCACGGCCTGTCCCCCGCATGCCTGTGACCTGGACGAGCGCGGACACTTCTCGGTGGAGCCCGCCTACTGCGTGAACTGCGGCGCCTGCGCCACCGTGTGCCCCGAGCATGCGCTCGCCATGGAGCCCTGCGACCCGCAGGACCTCGTCATCCGCGACGAGGAGGCGGAGCGCAGGAGGAAGGCTGCCGAGCGGCAGCGCGCCCAGGTGGCGCTTGCCAGAGAGAGGGGTAGGCGCCGGCTCGAGCACGGGCTCGATGCGCTCGAGCGCCTGGCCGACGAGTAGGTGCCGACAGTCGGCTAACACGACGACGGACGGAGATGAGGACGTGTCACTTTCGATTGGTATCGTAGGCCTGCCCAACGTCGGCAAGTCGACGCTCTTTACCGCACTCACCAAGAAGGGCGGCCTGGCGGCCAACTACCCCTTCGCCACGATCGATCCCAACGTAGGCGTCGTCGACGTACCGGACGAGCGCCTGCAGCGGCTCGCCGAGATGGCGAACCCGGCCAAGGTCGTTCCGGCGACGGTCGAGTTCGTGGACATCGCCGGCCTGGTCAAGGGAGCCAACGCAGGGGAGGGACTGGGCAACCAGTTCCTGGCCAACATCCGCAACTGCGATGCCATCTGCGAGGTCGTCCGCTACTTCAAGGATCCCGACGTCGTCCACGTCGATGGCCGTGTCGACCCTGCGTCAGACGCCGACACCATCATCACCGAGCTCATCCTCGCGGACCTCGGATCCCTCGAGCGTTCCATACCCAAGCTCGAGAAGGAGGCCAAGCGTGACAAGGACAACCTTCCCAGGCTCCAGATAGCCAGGCGCCTCCAGTCCTGGCTCGATGAGGGCAACCGTGCCGCCACGCTCGACATGACCGACGACGAGCGTGCTGCCGCCCACGACCTCTTCCTGCTCACGATGAAGCCCATCCTCTACGTCGCCAACTGCGACGAGGACCAGCTGGGTGACAGGCCGCAGATCGACGGTACGCCCGCCATCCCCATCTGCGCCAAGGTCGAGGCGGAACTCTCGGAGCTGGAGCCCGAGGAGGCAAGCGAGTACCTGGAGTCACTGGGTCTCGAGCGCTCGGGGCTCGAGACGCTTGCGCAGGCGGCCTATCGCCTGCTGGGACTGCAGAGCTTCTTCACGGCCGGTCCGAAGGAGGTCCGTGCCTGGACCGTCCGCATCGGAGCGAAGGCGCCCGAGGCGGCCGGCGTCATCCACTCCGACTTCGAGCGCGGCTTCATCAAGGCCGAGACCATCGGTTACGACGACTATGTGTCCCTCGGTGGGGAGCAGGGTGCCAAGGAGGCGGGACGCCTGCGCATGGAGGGCAAGGATTACGTGGTGCAGGACGGCGACGTAATGGTCTTCCGCTTCAACGTCTAGCACGTCGTTGCGTACGGGCCCCCGCGCGCGGGGGCCCGTACGGCCGACGGTCGACGCTAACGTGCGCGGTCGGTGCCCAAGACGACGATGACGTCAGCGTCCTTCTCGTACGAGCCGTCGTTCTGACGTGCCGAGACCGAGAGGCCCAGCGTCTCGATGACGCCCTGGGCCTTGTCGGCGGCGCCCCCGTTGTAGATGACCTTCGACGTGTCCGTCCTGGACGACGCGTTGTCGGCCTGGGCGGAGTAGCCCCTCTGCGTGAGTTTGTCGGCGGCACTGCCCGCAATGCCCGCAACGCCCGAGGCGTTGTAGACCATGACGGTGCCCGAGTAGTCGGCTGCGACCTCGGTTGCGGAGGAGGTGGCATCCGAGCTCCCGTCGCCTCCTGCGCTCACGCCGACGGAACCCGCGATGCCCGCCGTGGAGTCCTGGCTCGCGTCCGCGTAGGGCGGCAGGCCCTGGTCGACGCGCTCCATGACGGACTTCCATGCGGCGGTGTCGCAGATCTCGTACCAGGTGGCGTTGACGTACTTGGACTCGGTCGGCATCTGCCCGGAGTAGATGTCCTCGTCGACGTTGATGCCCACGAACTTGGACGCTATGGAGAGCATCGTGCTCACGTCCATGTCCGTGGTGACGTGGCCCGCCATGGTCGAGACGGTGCCGGCCATGGTGATGGGGTCGGACGCCAGGACCTTCTTGACCACGGCCCCTATGAGCATGCGCTGGTTGGCGGCGCGGTAGAAGTCGCCTCCACCGTAGCTGTCGTAGGCGTGGCGCGTGCGTCCCAGCAGCGCGGCCGTCTGGCCGTCGAGCGTCTGCTCGCCGGCCGGCAGGTCAAGACCCGTGTATTCGGGGTCCCTGACCGGTACGGGCAGGTCGATCGTGACCCCACCCACGGCATCGACCACCTGGGCGAAGCCGTCCATGTCGACCTCGGCGTAGTGCGAGATGGGGACGCCTGCGAGCTTGGAGACGACCTTGGTCGCGTAGGCGGCCCCCCCGAAGGAGTAGGCGGAGTTGATCTTGCCCCTGCCATGCTCCTCCATGTCGACGTAGGTGTCGCGTGGTATCGAGACGAGAGTGACCTTCTTGTTCTTGGGGTCGACGCGCGCAAGGATGATGGTGTCGGTGCGGTAGGCGCTGCTGTCCGATCCGTACTCGCTGCCCTGGGCGCGCTCCTCGTCCTTGTCTATGCCCAGGAGCAGCGCGTAGAAGGGTTCGTTGTCCTGCGCATCGGTCAGGACGGAGAGGAGGTCCGAGCTGACGTTGCCGTTTATCTTGGCGTTGATGTGCGCGACATAGGCCGCCAGTGCGATGCCAGAGACCAAAAAGACGCTGGCAACGGTGATGAGTGCGGCGCGCAGGCCACGAGACAGCCTGGGGCGACGCCTGCGGCTGCCATAGTACGCGAGGGCGTTGCCGCGCGAGAGGTCACTGGCAGACGGTGCCCCGCGATCGAGGCCATGCCGTGCGGCCGAACGCGCGCGCTGCTCCTCGCGCGTCATGGACTCGTGCTTTCTGTGCAGTGCCAAGATGCCTCCTTGCGGCAGCCGGACGGAGGGGGTCAGATGGCCTCGCCCCCCGTTCGGCTGCGTCAGGCTAGTTTGTGTCCGTGCCCAGAACCACGACCACGTCGGTGCCGGTAGGCTGGGTGCCGTCGTTGGGCTCTGCCGTTACGCCCAGACCGAGGGTCTGGACGACGCCACGTGCGGCGGCCTTGCCGTCTCCGTTGTAGTACACGTGCGTGGTCTCGGACACCACGCCCGCGCTTTGCGCGCTTGCCGTGAATCCGACCCCCGAGAGTCTCGTTGCGGCGTCGCCGGCGACGCCATCCGTGGTCGAGGCGTTCACGACCGTGACCGTCCCCTTGAGGACGGCCTTGTCGCCGTCCGCGGCTTCGCCGGTAGGTGACGCCGACGAATCGGACGTCGGGGCCTTCTCGGTCGAGGTCTGGTCGGCGGACTGGGCGGAGACGCCACTGGATAGGTCGGAGCTGGCGTCCTCGTAGGGGGAGAGACCCTGGTCGACACGCTCCATCATGGCCCTCCAGGCATTGGTGTCACAGAGCTCGTACCAGGTGTCGTTCTGGTAGCGCGAGGTGGTGGGCGCCATGCCGGTCAAGATGTCGGTGTCGGCGTCCATGCCGCTGAACTGCGTCGCCAGCGAGAGGATCGAGCTGACGTTCATGTCGGTGTTGACCATGTCGGCCATGGCCGAGACGGTGGCGGTCATGGTCGCCAGGTCGCTGCCCAGGACCTTCTTTACCACGGCGGCGATGACGCTGCGCTGGTTGGCGGCGCGGTACACGTCCCCGTCACCATAGCTGTCGTAGGCGTGGCGCGCACGGCAGAGGAGGGCTGCCGTCTGGCCGTCGAGCGTCTGCTCGCCGGCGGGCAGGTCTAGGCCGGTGTAGCCGGGGTCCCTGACCGGAACGGGCAGGTCGACCGTGACGCCTCCCACGGCGTTGACCACGGCGGCCATGCCGTCCATGTCGACCTCGGCGTAATGTGAGATGGGGACGCCCGCGAACTGGGATATGACCTCGGTCGCGTAGGCAGCGCCACCGATGGAGTAGGCGGCGTTGATCTTCTGCTTGCCATGCTCTCCCAGGTCGACGAGGGTGTCTCGGTGAATCGAGACGAGCGTGGCCTTCTTGTTCTTGGGGTCGACGCGCACCAGCATGATGGAGTCCGAGCGGTATGCGCTGTCGGACGAACCGTACTCGCTGCCCTCCGCGCGGCCCTCGTCTTTGTCTATGCCTAGGAGCAGCATGTAGAAGGGATCGCCAGGATCCTGCGCGGTGGCGGACTCAAGTGTCTGCCTGAGCTTTGGGTCTATGTTGCTGCCCAGGCGTTGGTTGATGTTGTTGATGTAGGCCCAGGCCGCCCCGCCTGCGCCGAGGAGGAGAGCCGCGAAGACACCAACGATGGCGCCGACGATGCGCCGCCGCCTGTGCCTGCGCTTCAGGTTGGCCTGCGCGTAATGCTTAGCAGCCCGTGCACGAGAGAGCCTCTCCGCATCCGAGGCGAGGTCCTCCCCGCTCATGTGTTTACGCGCCAAAGCTGGATCCCATCGACGTGGCCGTAGCTGGCACAGCAGGTGGTGGCAGCCTCCTAACTCATAAATAGTAGCCGCAAGGCCCCGTTCTCGCATGAAGTTCACAAAAGGGCGCCGCGTCTGAAGGTGGGGAGCGCGTGAAAGTGCGAGAAGTGGCACGGGCGCATGTGAGTGCATCGAGGGCGGATGCATCGAGGGGCACGCAATGTCTGTTAATCTGCGATACGGTCCCAAGGCACTGCCGAAGCGTGGCATCATGGCAGCGTGAGACCCTTGGCCCGGCGCCTCTGACGTCGGGTCGGCCCAGACAGGCTTTGAACCAATCCCATGACGTGGAGGACCCCATGCAGACTTCCCGGCCCCAGCAGTTCGTCGCTGTCTTCGACTTTGGCGCCCAGTATGGCCAACTCATCGCACGTCGTGTGCGCGATCTCAACGTCTACTCGGAGATGGTCCCCTGCGACATCTCTGCGGACGAGCTGGCCGCCATGGCACCCGCCGCAATCATCCTATCGGGTGGCCCCGCCTCCGTGTATGCCGACGATGCGCCGGACATGGACGGGCGCATTTTCGAGCTGGGCGTTCCTATCCTGGGCTTCTGCTACGGGCAGCAGATCATGGCCGTCAAGCTGGGCGGCAAGGTCGGCCATACCGAGAAGGGCGAGTACGGTCCCGCTGAGCTCTGCCGCTGCGGGGAGAGCCGCATCCTCGCTGGCACGCCCGGCAGCCAGACCGTGTGGATGAGCCATCGCGATGCCGTCAGCGACGTGCCTGCGGGCTTCTCGGTCACCTCGACCACCGAGACCTGTCCCATCGCCTCCATGGAGGACGCGTCGCGTCGCTTCTATGCCACGCAGTTCCACCCCGAGGTGCGTCACACCGCCTGCGGCCAGGCCATGCTCGAGAACTTCCTCTTTGGCATCTGCGGCCTGGGGCGCAGTTGGACCATGGACAACATCATCGATGAGAAGGTCGCGGAGATTCGCGAGCAGGTGGGCGGACGCAAGGTCATCTTGGCCCTTTCCGGCGGAGTGGACTCCTCTGTGGTGGCGGCACTTGTACACCGTGCTATCGGCGATCAGCTGACCTGCGTCTTTGTGAACCATGGCCTTCTGCGCAAGGGTGAGCCCGAGATGGTGGAGGAGGTCTTCCGCGAACAGTTCAACGTGCCACTGGTGCACGTGCATGCCGAGGAGCGCTACCTGCGGCTGCTTGCCGGCGTAAGCGACCCCGAGCAGAAGCGGCGCCTCATCGGAGGCGAGTTCTGGAAGGTCTTCTTCGAGGAGGCCCAGAAGATCGGTGATGTGGAGATGCTCGCGCAGGGCACCATCTATCCCGACATCATCGAGAGCGGCGCGCGCAAGACGGGCGGCAAGGCCTCGACCATCAAGAGCCACCACAACCTGATTCCGTTCCCCGAGGGGGTGCGCTTCGACCTCATCGAGCCGCTGGATCACTTCTTCAAGGACGAGGTCCGCGCGCTGGGCATTGCCTTGGGCCTTCCCGCCAAGATGGTCTGGCGCCAGCCCTTCCCCGGCCCCGGCCTCGCCATTCGCATCATTGGCGAGGTCACGTCCGAGAAGCTCGACATGCTGCGCGAGGCGGACGCCGTCGTTCGGGAGGAGCTCGACGCCTACAACGGGCGCCTCTTCGAGGAGACGGGAGACCGCAACAGCGAGCACAGCTGCTGGCAGTACTTCGCCGTGCTGCCCGACATCCGCTCTGTGGGTGTGATGGGAGACGAGCGCACCTATGCGCGTCCGGTCATCGTGCGTGCCGTGGAGTCGAGCGACGCGATGACCGCAGACTGGGCAAAGCTGCCGTACGAGGTGCTGGGCAAGATCAGCAGCCGCATCGTGGGCGAGGTGGATGGCGTGAACCGCGTGGTGTACGACGTGACGCCCAAGCCACCGGCGACGATCGAGTGGGAGTAGGCTGATAGGGTTCTGACCTGTATTTTTGAGTACCGCACTGTGCCGCCGAGTTTCGTTTCGTACGAGAGTCATGGCAAAGCCGCCAGCGACGGCAGTGAGTAAAAACGATTTCCTAGCCTCCGTTCCCGAGTTGGGACGGAGGCTTTTTTCTTTGCCGTTTTACTCCCTTTCACCTGCGATTATTTTCTTTTAGGAGCTTGCGTGCTATTCAGGAGTGAAAAGATCCGACAGTGGTCTGACATTAGAAGCCCCACGCCCTTAGTGTGGGACGAGCGCAGCCTTTGCCGACCCTTCCGATAATAGGGTGGCGGCCAAATACAGCTGTTTACCTCGGGGTTATAATCGCCTCAACCATTAATTTCCTCTAGATAGGTTGCCCATGATGTTCAACACCGCCGAATCGGTTCTTATTGTCGAGGCCGGAAACACCGGCAAGTTCTCCAAGCTTCTCTACAACATGATTGGAAAGAACGATGACACAGAGGCTGGTCCGACCGGCCCCGTCGACGGCAGCGTCGATGCCTCCATCTTCAACGAGGACCAGTTCGCTCAGACCGCCATCTCGTCGAGCCAGAAGGTCGTCTTCATCGGCTGGCCGGAAGGCGCCGGAGACTACATCGACGCGATTCGGCTTGACAACCCCGAAGCCATCGACGAGGAAGGCGTCTACATCGGCGTGAGCGGGAACCACGCCTGCATCACGGTGAATACCGAGCCGCCTTCCAAGGAGGACTATTGGAAGTTTCTCGAAAGGGCAAGAGAGCACGGCATGGAGTTCGATGACCTTCTCGCAGCCCTGCGCCCCGAAGAGGAGGCGGCGGAACCCGAAGAAAGCAATGATTCCAATCCCGTGCTTGGTTTTGCCAAGATGGTAGGCAAGACTATCGGGAGGGCTGCCGCCGATGGCGCGAACGGCATCAACCAGGCCGTCGTCCTCCATCAGAAGGCGGGCGAGATCCGCGAACAACGCTACCAGTACGCTGTGAAACGCTTCTACTACGAGAAGCTCAAGGGCTTCGTCGAGGCTTAGTGATGAACGATTTCGACAAGGGGTTCGAGTTCTCCGCGCGCCATGCCGCTGCCGTGCCCGCCGGGATGGATGCCACGAGCTGGGTGAACAGCGTGGAGGCCGCCATCGAGGAGCTGTACTCCGCGATGGACTCCTACGACCACTACAAAAACAGCAAGGCGGCGCAGGACTCCCTCAAGGGATTCCTAGCAGAGGAATGGGCCTTTGGGACGGCGAACGTCGACGCTGCCGTTAAGAGGGTCGACGCCAAGGGTATCAGGCTCGACTCGCACGACCTCGGGTCTGCGGATGTGGCCTGGGGCGCTGACCAGTACCAGCTCAAGTTCCTGACCGACCCGAAGAATATCGCGCGCAAGCTCGCGACGACGCTTCGCGATTCGTACAATGGCAGGCCGAAAAGATATGCGGATCTTTCTTTTGACGAGTGGGCCGTTGAGAAGGGCTTCGCGGGCAAGACCCCAGACGACTTGCTCTACGGCGACATGGGGGGCCTGATCCCGTCGGACAAGCTTGAAGCAGCCAAGCAGTACACGCTGATGCGCATCGAGTGCGCGAAAGGCCGCGGCTTGGACGAAGAGGTGCGGCGGTGGACGAAGGTGCGCGACAATCTGACGGACCGAATCAAGACCCCTGAGGGCGTCGAGGGCAGGCCCGCCACGAACGAGGAGATGCGCCGAAAGGCGGCCGACGTCTCGAGCAAGAAGAAGCTCGACCCTGCGGACGACGGCATGACCACGTCCCAGCTAATCGCTGCGAGCGACATAGTGAAGCAATCGCTCAAGGCTGGCGGCACAGCCGCTGCCCTGAGCGCTGCTCTGAGCGTTGCCCCCGAGATCTACCGTGCCATCGATTACCTGATTGCAGAAGGAGAAATCGACGACGAGCACTTGAAGTCCATCGGGACGGCGGCATGCGCCGGCGCCGCCAACGGGTTCGTGTCCGGATCGGCGACCGCGGCAATCACGGCCGCCGCAGCAAAGGGCACCTTCGGCGAGACGGTAAAGGCCGCCGCAATGGGATCGAGGGGCGCGAACGTCATCGCGTCACTCGTCGTGCTAACCATGGAGACGTGCCGAAACTCCTATCTCGTGGCGTCGGGGCAGATCGAGCCCGTCGAGATGGCGAACAACATGGGCCAATCTGTGTTCTCAACCGTCATGATGCTCGGCGGAGCCGCTGTCGCGACCGCCCTGACAGGCGGGGCAACTTTCCCTGTGCTCATCGGGTCCTTCGTCGGCGGAGCGGCGGGAAGCATGGCGTTCAAGCCCGTCTCGTCTTGCGTCATGAAGGTGTGCGTCGATTCCGGCGTCACGTTCTTTGGCCTCGTCGAGCAAGACTACGAGGTTCCCAAGCACCTGCTCTCGATGCTCGGCATCAAAGGGGCAAACATCAAAACGGCGAACATAAAGATGGCCGGCGTTTCTACGGCGCCGCGGTTCTCTACACCCTCTGTGAAAACGGCGAGCCTGCACACCGCAAACGTCGCCTTCTTTGAACGAGGACTCGTCGGAGTCAACAAGGTCGCCTATTCGTAAGGCGAACCGGATGTGCAGTCTTTTATAACTCAGCGATCTCTGAAGAAGCGCTTCCATTGAGCAACTGGGGCTGTCTTACGGGTATTCGGAATAGGGCTAATAGCGTATTGCCGCTCATGCTCCACAGGCAATCTGCTGCTGCGCGCGAAACGGACCTGCTGTTTTGCAAATCAATTGAGTCGTTCCAAAATCGTGAACCGAGGGGTTGATTCGTCCAAGTCGCGTACGAATCAACCCCTCGGCGTGGTGCGACACGCAACGGCAGCGCTCGTATTCAATTAGTCAAAGAGCGGGAACGTCGCGTTGGATTCGATAACGGGCTAAAGTCTGATATGGATGACGCCGATACTGCTGGCGATCAGAACAAGAGCTATCAAGGCTACAACGGCTGCCAAAACTACGTGCAAAGGCTTCATTTATGTCTCCTGCCAAACATGATAGAAACGAATAAAACAGCTGCTGATAAAATACCATCAGCAGTCAAACCACCCAACAGCATGAACGAGGCTTGTTTTGGAACAGGACAAACACGAAGAGGGCGTTCGTCACAGATCCGCCTCCGAGCACGATGAGCGTCAAGGGCAATCTCTAGAAGAGGCGGCTCAGAAGGAAAAAGGGCGAGGAAAGAGCGTCTTCGGCTTTTTCGGAAAGCTCTCACTCAAAGCCAAGCTCGCCGTGTTTGCCGTAGCCGCAGTGATCGCCATCGGCTTCTTCGGCTTCGCCCTCCCTTGGATGACAGACAACCACGAGACGCAGTACCTCGCGACATCGGACCTCAAATCGGCCGTCGACATCGACAGCCTCTCCACGATCGACTACACGTACCACGGCATCGCCGAGAAGCACGGTAAGTTCCTCTGGCAGGATCGCGTGGACTATCGCGTTAAATACGAGGCTCACATCCGCGCATCCTACACGCTGAGCGACATCCAGTTTGGGATCAACGAGGAGGATAAAGTCGTCACCGCGTATCTCCCCGAGGCGCAGATTGGCGACCCCCAGCTCGACAACAGCAAGTTCGGCTACCTCCCCGAGAGCGCAACAGCGGACATGAAGGACGTCATCGCGCTTTGCCGCGAAGACGCCGCGAACGACGTCGACAAGGAAGAGATAAAGGAGCAGGCGGAAGCGAGCCTGAAGGACACCGTCAAAGCGCTGACCCTGCCGCTTCTCGGCGATGAATACCAGCTCGAATTCAAGCCGATCGCCGAGTACAACGAGGGGGCCGATCTCAATGCGTAAACCATGGCTTGCCTGCCTCGCCCTCGCAGCAGCGCTGTCGCTCTCCGCGCTTTCCGGTTGCGCCAAAAGCAGCGAAACGCCCGATTTCTCGGGCTATACCGAGATCGCGGAGCTCGCCACTGTCGAGTGCACGTTCCACAACGTCGCTGAAGTCTACAACGACGGCACAAACATGCTATTCGGGATAAACGTGGGATACAAGAAGGCTTGGTTCGAGTACGACGGAACGGTCCAGCTGGGCGTCGATGTCTCCAAGGTTCGAATCGACGGGCCGGATGCGAACAACGTCGTCACCATCACGGTTCCCAACGCGCAGGTCATCGGCCAGCCACAGGCCGACGAGAGCACCTTCTCCGATATCCACAGCGACACCGGGCTGCTGACCCCCATTACGACGGTCGACCAGTCTATCGCGCTGGAAGAAGCGCAAAAAGAGATGAAGGAGAGTGCCGAGGCCAATTCGACGCTGATGAACGGCGCCCGCGAAAGGGCGAAAACACTTCTGAGCCAATACGTCACAAAGATTGGCGATCTGCAAGGAGTGAAGTACGAGGTCCAGTTCAAGGATGCCGAATAGGTTGGCTTTAGGGCTAAGTCGATCTTGAGAGGGACTGCGAAAGCGGCCCCTCTTTTTCAGTTGCCAACTGATTTGCGGGCAGCTTGAAATAAAGCGGCAATAAGGCCTCCTAGCTCGGTTCTTTCGCTCGGTTTCTAAAGCGCTTTGAGGTCGTGCATAAGGTCGAAAAAGAAGCCGCCTGCTACGATTCTTTCAGTTATCGCTCTTACGCATCCCATCTGACCTGCGGAAATACAAGACAATAAAGCCGCTGGCTACGATTCACTTAGTTAAACAGGTGCCGATGAAGAAAATCAGCCATTTTGGCATCCATTTCAGGCTGTTCTGAACCTCAAAACCTGCCCGTTTTTGTCCCTGGACAAAAACGAAACTGCGGGCTCGCGGTTTCGAAATGGTTTGCGGATTTGTCCCAGGATTTGTCCCAAACGCCCACGCGAAGCCACGCGACGGGATTTGACGGCAAGACACCTAAAGCTGACGACCCAACTGGAGTTGACTGGAATGGCACAACGGCAAACGAACGTGAAAGAGTGGGAGTAGGGAAATAGCCCATTTCATCTGGTCTCATCCTGTACGCCTGGTAGCGGTGGCTAGCAACCAGTGCCCTGTATTGGACGAAGCCACCGGGACTTTTGGGGAGTGACAGACGCGAATAAGCCCCGAGACCTTCGGATTTCGGGGCTTATTTCATGGGTGTTAACCTGCGGAAATAATCTTCATACAGCGATTTGAGTGTGACTTACTACTCTTACCCACCAGTTGTACATTCATGCTTAATATTAGATAATATTAAGCGCGTTAGTACACATGTGAGAGGAGAAAAGACGGACACTCTGTTGGACATAGCCACAAGCTGCAACGGCTACGTTACCTCTGCGCAGGCAACAGACGCCGGTATCCCCCGACGCAAGCTTACAGATGCCGTGAGCGCTGGCAAGCTCGTTCGGGTGGATCGCGGCCTCTACGCGCTTCCTGATGTATGGGAGGACCCCCTCTACATCACCCAGCGCCGCTTCTCCCGCGGCGTCTTCTCAGACGACACGGCGCTCTTCCTCCACGGCATGACGGACCGTGCACCATTCGCGCCGACGATGACCTTCCCCAGGAGCTACAACGCAACCGCAGCCAGGGCAGCTGGAATCATATGCCGCACCTGCGCCGATGATGTCCTCGATCTGGGGCTCTGCGATGTAAAGACTGAGTACGGTAACGCGGTCAGAGCCTATGACGTCGAGAGGACGCTCTGCGATCTTGTGCGCGGCCAGGGCACTCCTGATGCCCAATTGGTCACCCCAGCGATGAAATCCTACGTGCGAAGCAAGATCTGTGACCCCATGAAGCTCGTCGAGTACGCGCGTGCTCTCGGCGTTGAGGCAAAGATCCGGAACTACCTGGAGGTGCTGCTGTGAGGACAAAGAACGCGATGCAGCTCAAAGCGCGCATCAACGCCCGAGCGAAGAATGTAGGCATTTCCGCGCAGTCCATGATGCAAAACTACCTTTTCGAGAGATTCCTCGAGCGCCTCTCGAAATCCAAATGGCGCAGCAACGTCGTCATCAAGGGCGGCATGCTCATCTCCTCTCTCGTGGGGGTGGCATCCAGGACGACGATGGACCTCGACACAACCATCACCGGCTTCACGCTGACGCATGAATCTGCCGAGAAGGTTTTTCGCGAGGTGGCCGCCGTGAGCGTGGATGATGACTGGAGCTTCGAGTTCGACCGCACCGAGGACATCAGGGAGGCCGACGACTACCCGGGCATACGCATACATCTCAAGGCGATATATCCACCGATGTCGGTACCACTCATGATTGATGTCACCACGGGCGACAGCATAATCCCGGGCCCCATCGCCTACAACTACCCGCTCCTGTTCGACGAGGGAAACGTTCGGCTGATGTCCTACCCGCTCGAGACGGTGCTCGCCGAGAAGCTCGAGACCGTCGTTTCGCGAGGCGTGACCAACACCCGCCCGCGCGACTTTTACGACATACACCTGCTATGGCGAACCAAGGGTGACAGTTGCGTTATCTCGACATTGTACGAAGCGCTCGAGGCCACGTGCGCTAAACGCGGCAGCGCCGAGCGGATGAAGCGTTGGCAGGTAGTCCTCGACGAAGTCTCAGCCGACCAGACGATGCTTGCGCTCTGGGGCAAATACATGAAGAAGAACCCCTACGCATCTGGCATAGAGTTGGCGCAGTGCTGCGAGACCGCGAGGAAGATACTAGGAGCGGCAATATGAGCGGGAGTGGCCAGATAGACTATCTTAATGAAGAGAGAAACAGGAATCCTCAGTTATGGCCGATAATTAAAGGGCTACTGGCCCTGCTTGTGATTGTGCTTATCGCTGCATGTGGAACTGCAGTCCTGATTAATCTTGCTGGCCCTGGAGTCGCGGCCTTCTTTGCATCTCTTTCGACTCTGGACTCTGCAATTGTAGTCGCGCTAATAACCGCAACGGTATCCGTGATTACGTACGTTTCTGGTAACGTTGCGAGCAATATCATGAAACGCAACGAGTATTTGCGTATGCATCGTGAAAAGCCATACATGCAGCTCATTTCGATGTTCTACGACTTTCAGTCCCAGACCAAAACGGGCAAGGAATTCACTCAAGAAGAGCTGATCAATCTATTCAACCAGTTTACGAAAGAGTTGACTCTTTGGGGCTCTTCCAAAGCGATTAAGGCTTGGGGGAATTGGCGGG
>JGI2924J29684_1078381_pt1 | contig 45009 bp, 31 predicted proteins | sample BenlonsequencITS_FD_29684 | JGI IMG/M metagenome (IMG submission 29684) | reverse complement strand
AAACCATAAAAACCACTATGGACTGGTTAAAATACGAGTAAAGGGAGATAAAAGGGAAAAGCTGGCCGTGCTGTTCGGCATGATGGCAGCCAACGCCGTAGCAGTTGCCAAACGAAGAAACCAACAGGAATCCCCGCCCACCAACAAAGCTGCTTGACAAAAACTACCGCCGGAAAGAAGAATTACAGGACAGGTGTGTCCAATTGTCAAAACCACCCCAAAAATCAACCTCTTCAATTCAGTAATTGTACTTTTCCTTACACAAATTGTACTCTTAATTTGCTTCAAAGTACCCTAAAAACAAATTAACCTTTCAGTTAAGTCTCTAAAAGGTTAATTATATCTATTTTCCAAGGAGGCCTAGATAAACCTATCCTTAAGATCCCGCACAATTGTCATACAACAATTTCAATTGGACTTACCAGACCTTTAAAATTACGTCTTAACTTTTGTCATTATCTTGGATAATTTCCAACTTATTCCCAACCATTCATTCTAAAGGAGGAGACTGGTAATCCTGAGGAACTGTACAATATCCCCATGGTATAATTCTCAAAGCCATAATGAACAGCAATGGGTTCATCCACCTCATCACAACTTAGGAAAAGTTTATTGCTTTTCACTCTTGCATCAGCTCGATAAAAGATACTATCTCCCGATGAAATAAAAAAGCTTGCTGCATTATCAACATCTTTTTTGATTATCAATCCATTTGGCGCATTTTCAAATTCAACAATCAGTTCATTTCCAGACCGGGACAATTTACTGGGCATGGGACTGGTATGTTCAAATCCCTGCAAATTATATGTCTTTGCCAATGCCTGATAGGCTAAACGTAGCCCCACTTCCCTTTTCTTCTTGGGATGGATATTGTCCTGTTCACCAACATCCATTAACACAGCCATTCCTGAATTGGGAATCCTATAACTCGCCTTCAACTGGGCCTCCCGGAGTAATGCTCCATTACGCTCTCCCACTAGCTTTCCATAGATATATCGTTTATAGCCATATGGCGCAATTTGGGCATAATAAAAGTCCATTTTTTCTTGCCCCCACTCTTTTCTCCATGATTTGACCAACTGAACCATTAGGTCCTCATAATTAAAGGGGTTGACCACATTTGATTCACCTTGATACCATAAAACACCCTTTATTCCATAACCTATGATTGGTCGCAGCATGGCATTATATAGCAATGTAGCTTCCCTGTTTGGAGTTTTTACCTCCGTCATACTTTCTGGAATTGAAATCTCATTAAAATCCGATAACATCTGCTTTGACATCCAGGACTGGATATTGGATCCTCCATAAGCAGAAACAATCACACCGACGGGAACATTTAATGATTTGTTTAAATAGTTGGCAAAATACCAAGCAACCGCGCTGGATTCGGCAACTGTTTTGGAGGTTGATTTTTCCCAGCTTCCCTCAAAATCCCCAAGCGGTTCCAAACTGGCGTTCCTTGGGACTTTAATTAGTCTTATCGATGGATTATTTGACATTAATATTTCCTCGTTGGCCCCTTCGACGGGCTGGGAAGTATATCCCTTCATGGGCATTTCCATATTGGATTGTCCGGAACATAGCCAAACCTCACCAATGAGTACATCTTTAATTTCCAACTTATCACCATCATCAAAACTCAGGGTGAACGGACCACCGGATGTTGGGGTGTGGACGTCCACTCTCCATTTTCCATTGGGATCGGATTTTATGTTGATTTCCTCCTTTAACCATGGCACTGAGACACGAACTGTCCTTTCAGGTGCTGCCCATCCCCAAATGGGAACTTCGGCATCTCGCTGCAAAACCATCCTATCTGAAAATATGGCCGGCAACACCACCTTGGCATTGGAGGGAATATGGACTATTAAAATCACGGCCAACGTGGCCATAAAAATTTTGATCGATTTGTTCAGGTTCATTGTGTGGTTAATTTTAGGTTTTCAACTACCTCCCCCTCTCTCTCATACATCTTATACTTTTCAACATATACTTGCTGATGTTGAAGGTCAGGGGAATAAACTTTTTTAAATGCAGGCACCATTTTGGCAACCGCCTGATCCATTGACGGATACACCTTGCTCGCTACGGCTGCATGAATTGCAGCCCCCAATGCTGGAGCTTCTTTGGATGCAGCGATTTTTATGGGCTTGCCAATAATATCAGCCATGGTCTGCATGACCAATGGTGACTTATTGGCCACGCCCCCAATTGCGATGATCTCTTCTACGGTCAGGCCTTTCCCCTCCAAGTGATCTATTATCTTTTTGGAGCCAAAGCAAAGTGCTTCCACCATTGCCCTGAACATATGGGAGGCTTGTGTCCCCATGTGGAGATTCAGAAAAGCGCCTTTCAGTGTTTCCTTTGCAAAAGGGGACCGCCTCCCATTTATCCAGTCCAAGGCACTTGCCCCATTTAGGCAGGGGGCCAGTTCCAAAGCCTCGCGCGACAATTCATCTAAAATTGAATGCTCAAGTTCTTCTATGATGGTTTCCTTAATCACAGCATCCAACTGTGTACTGCGGTGTATAATTTGCCTTGAGGGTCCTAAAACAACCTCTGCAAACCATGCCAGCACATCACCAAATCCTGCTTGTCCAGCTTCAAGGCCTATTGTCCCCGGTAAAACAGCATCTTCAACTTGTCCGCAAATTCCTTCAATGGGATCAAGCTCTGGATCAGTGGGAGATCCTACTAAAATATCACATGTTGATGTTCCGACCACTTTAACAAGCGTATTGGGGGAAATCCCTGCTCCCACAGCGCCCGCATGCGCATCCAATGTCCCTACCGCAACGGCGGTGTCTGCAGATAACCCAAGTTTTTCAGCCCACTTTGAACATAAATGGCCGGCTTTTTCCGATCCATGAAATGTTTGTTCATATAGCGTTTCTCTGAGACTTCCCAGTTCAGGGCTTATGCCACCCCAAAATGATGCTGGTGGAAGTCCGGACCATTTTTTGTTCCACATGGCCTTATGACCGGCTGCAGTCCTGCTTCTCTTTAAATTCAAAGGCCTTTCTCCAGTTAACTGACCGACGATAAAATCGCAATGTTCCATCCAAGTGCAGGTATTACGGGCAACGCCTGGATCCTTTTTATAAACCGAAAGGATCTTGGCCCAAAACCATTCGCTAGAATAGCTTCCACCAGAAAAAGCGGTATAATCGACCTCTCCATTTTTTGCAGCTTTGGTAATTTCTTCCGCTTCGGCAACAGCCGTATGGTCCTTCCAAAGTACCACCATGGCATTTGGGTTATTTGAAAACCTGGATGACATGGATAGTGCGTCACCGTTTTCATCAACTGGAATCGGGGACGACCCCGTAGTAGCAACACCTATTCCTTTCACGCTGTCGGGATCGATTCCTGAATCCCGAATGATGGCAGAAACGGTATGCTCCAAGCCTTCCAAATGATCCAATGGATGCTGCCTAAACTGATGGGAACCGGCATCACAATATAATTTCTTTGACCATCTGGGATACCGATAAACGGCACTTTTCACTATTTTCCCGTCCAAAGTATCCACCAGAATACTCCGTACCGAGTCAGTACCGAAATCGACCCCTATCACAAAATTTTTTGACATTATTTTTCTTCGGTTTTAAGTTTAAGGAAAACTAGATTTGAAGCCACGAATCCGACAACAAAAATTGTAACGGTACCCAACACAATCGTCAGGTTTGTATGCAATGTGTTTTGGTAATCCTCCATCCCAGTACCTGTCAATAACCATGGAGACAAGCTCATCCATGAAATTGCCAAAACCCCGACAAGGACCCCTATTCCAGCCATTTTCCCTGAGACATGTTTTGCTATAAGTCCCAATAGAAATAAGCCCAAAATCCCCCCGCTAAAAATGGATGAAAGGGCCCACCAAGCATCCAAGGCACTAGACACTCCATTAAATGCCAAACCAACAACGATGCTTGCGCCTCCCATCACAAACGAAGTCAGGAAAAGTACTCCCATGGCCTGTTTGTCACTTGCACTTTTATTGATGTATTTTTTGTAAAAATCAGATAAAAGTACTGTGGCCGAACTGTTGACACTTGTTGACACTGTGCTCATCCCAGCTGCAAAAATAGATGCAATCAACAAACCGGTGATCCCCTTAGGCAGTCCCGTAACAATAAAATATGGAAACACCTTATCCGCACTGGCACCAACCTTTAAATCCTCAGGAAGAAGCTCTGGATAGACTTGATAATACGAAAACAATGCAGTCCCTATAAAAAAGAAAAGTAAAGAAACGGGAATATACAACAAGCTCCCAAACCAAGTCGACCTGACTGCCTCTCTTTCATTTTTTGCGCTTAAATACCTTTGGACATAACTTTGGTCGATTCCGAAATTCTGTAAATTAATGAATAGGCCATACACAAGGATCATCCAGAAAGTCGATGAGGTAAAATCAAAATCGAAACTGCCCAAACTAAACTTATTGGCCTCATTTGCTACTTTTATCACTTGCTGGGGACCCTCAGGCATGGAAAAAAGCACTACCGATACACAAACCAATGCTCCGGCAATCAATACTATTCCCTGGATGGCATCTGTCCATACAACGGCTTCTATTCCTCCCAACATCGCATAAATAATCACACTTACCCCCGTAGAGATAATTATCGTGGATATGTCCCATCCAAAAAGTGCATTCATTGGTAGTGCCAGCAAATACAGAATTGCCCCCATTCTAGCAAGCTGTGTAAGCAAATAACAAATAGAGGCATAGGTCCTGGCCCATGGGCCAAAACGAGTTTCCAGATAATAATATGCGGATTCGCTTTTGATTTTCCTGTAAAGGGGAACAAAGTATTTCACCGCAACCCATGCAGCTATGGGGATAGACAAACTGAATACAAAGCCATTCCAATTGGACAGATAGGCATTACCCGGTAGGGCCAAAAAACTTATGCTGCTCACAAAGGTAGCAAAAATGGACATTCCAATTGCCCATGAAGGTAATCTTCCACCACCAGTTGTATAATCTTTAGGTGTCCTTTTCCTGAAGGAAAAGGACACTCCAAATGCAATAATGGCGGTCATATAGACCACAAAGACCACAAGGTCAGTAATAGGTAAATCCATGTAATTGTTACGGTTAATTTGGTTTTAAAGTCCAGCCAAAGCTCAAACAGGAAATCAAGGTCATGTCACTCAATGATCATTGAGGCTATCTTACTGAACCTGGCTTTAAGTTCTTCTTCTTCATTTGGTGCAAAAGGGAACAATGGTGGGGCAAATTGGGCCTGAATGATTCCTGAAAATGACAAGGCGGTTTTAAGTCCTTTTAAGTAGCTGGATTTATAACCACCATGCCGATAAATGTTTTGGCTAATAGTCATCACCAGTTTCTGAAGCCGGATAATTTCATCAATGTCATGGGCCATTGCCGCTTGATAAAGCTTGACATAGAGCCTGGGAAACAAATTGGCTCCCCCACAAACGCCCCCATATCCACCCATTAAAACCGTTTCAGCTAACATTTCCTCTGGCCCAACCATCAAAACAAAATCTGGTTGATCATTAAAATAATACCGTAAGGACTGGAAATAGCTTCCATTAGCTGAACTATCCTTAAGCCCTATTATATTCTTGTGTTTGGACAGTGCAACTGCAGTTTGTACATCAATGGAAACTTTGGTATGTGATGGCATATTGTACAGGAACAAGGGCAATGGAATACTATCTGCCAATTGCCCATAAAAATGACAGAGCTCTTCCTGGTCAATCCCCATATAGTAAGGAGGGGCGGCCACCACTGCATATGCTCCCGATCTTTCGGCAAATTTGGAAAGCGCTATAGATCCCTTTAGACAAACATCGGTAACACCTACCAGGACGGGGATCCTCCCATCCACAAATTTACAGGTTGCTGCTATAAGTTCCTTTTTCTGTGCTATGTCCAAACTGGAAAACTCTCCTGTTGTTCCCAGGATAAACACCCCATGGACGCCTCCAGAAATCAAATGCTCAACTAATTTTTCAACACCTTGAATATCCACCTCTCCGTTGGTATCCATAGGTGTCACCATTGGAGGAATCACTCCTTTTATTGATATTTTTTGATCTAAAATTTGCATTGTTTTTATTTGTTTTTAAAATATTTTGAAAGATCCAATAGAAAAATCTGGTAAAAGTGTCCTGTTCCATTCAGAACTTTCCGGTTGTAAACCAATTGATAGCCCTTGTTCGACCAATTAATGTTGGACAACCCGGTATTGGAGGATGCTTCAGAATTAGACAACACCCTATGGGTCTCCCCATTTGGAACCTCTGTAACAAAGACCTCCTCCCGGTACCCATAGGCAAGGTATTTGCCATCACTACTCAAGGAAAAAGAGGTATCCAAACTAAAATGATTGTTGGTGATTTGGACCATTTCACCTGTATCGGGAGCTACTTTATAAATTTGGACCTCTCCTTGATTATCCTTCATACAGAAATAAACCGCCTTTCCATCTGGAGAACTGCGCAACCACTGCCGCGGACCTTGCACACCTGGATATTTTCTGTTTTGGGTAAAAGTCAACCTTTTCTGGATCACTCCCGCAGGTACGGACGGGAGTGAAAACTTGGTCCCTGCATCAATGGAGGTGACCATTTGATCGGCCTGGGAAGGTAATTGACTGATAAATACTTCAGTAGACTTTTCCTTTTTTTTATTGATAATATCCCCGAGATATGCCAAGGCATAGGTAATCGTTGACCTAGGCCCCAAACCATCCCTAAATTGAGGTATCCAGCATTCTTCGTAAGCTTTCATTATCTCACTTGAACCCGGCTTTGGTGCCTTGGTCACGCTTGCAAGAATAAATGCGACCCTTTCCCCATTAAAGTTTTTTTCATCTTGTTTTCCCTTTATACCCACAGAATCGCCATTCCATAAGGCCCCAACGGTCCTAAGGTCTGCTATACCGTGATTTGTCTCTGCCTCCCTCCTTAGGATATCATCATTATATGTAAAACTCACCCATTTGCCATCTGGACTATAGGAATAGGCATGGGAACCTCCTCGAAGTGCACCTTTCGTAAAAGGGAATTCCACGTCCCGGGATTCCATCGGTCCGAAGACATGGTCTCCTGCTTCACCAATTTGAACTTTCATGGCAAATCTTCGCGTAAAACCGTATGGATCCTCTCGGGAGGCATTTTTTAACCCATGAATAAATACCACCTCTTCCATGTTAGGGTGATAACTCACCGCTCCCATCCCCGGGCCATATTTGGACTGCTGATCATAAAAATAAATTGTTTCTATTTTGCCAGTTTCGATATTGAGCCGTTGAATTGATCGGTTTTCACCAATTTTCCCATCTTCATTTCTGTTATCAAAGACTACGTGGACATCATCGGGAGAAAATACTTGCCTTTGATTAAGAAAATGTCCCTTGGGTTCGAAGGTTAACTGTCTTTCCTCCAACCCTATTTCTATTATTCCATCAGTAGTTTTAACAGGCCCAATTGATCCTGTTCGACAACTATGCACCATTAGCGAAGCCACTCCTATTAAAAGCAATTTATTTATATCGATTCCCTGCTTTTGGAAACCAGAAGTTCGGTCAACCTTTTCCATTTTTAGGAAGATTACCTTTCCATATGGTAAAAATGACCGTCCTCTGCACCAACCAACACATCCCAAACACCATTTTTATTCCAATCCACAAAAGTTGGGCTGGTGGTATGGCCTGCCAAAACCTTCTTTGAAATGGCACCTTGATGCTTAAAAAGCACCTTTCCACTATCTTGGCGGATGTTTTCAAAAAGGGACACGTTTATGCTGTTTACCAATAAGTCCATATCCCCGTCATTGTCCCAATCAAAAAAGGATATCTTCCTCCTGCCACTTCCTCCTGCCTCAGCATGGTTCAACCTCAATGGCCCACCTTCCTGATTTATAGCCTTATCCTTATTTGAATATACAGAGGCATCCTTTCCATAAAATATTCTACGGCCAGGGCTTACCACTCTTTCTCCATTTATAGTGTTTCCCTTATATAATGAAAGAAAACCTTCATGATCCAGCATCACCAAATCCATAGTTCCATCATTGTCCCAATCGATGGCAAATGGTGTAGTCCTCCATTGGGTGACCAATTCATTATTGGAGGGTTTCCACCAGTTCCATTCAGGGGATGGAATTTCCGTATCACTATCCATTCTAATAGGAAGGGGCCCTTCAAGTGACTTTCCGTTATTCCTTATCCACTGGACTTTACCCCAGATTGAATTGAATATGATGTCCTTATTTCCATCTCCGTCCCAATCTGCCACCGAAAGTGTTGTATAACCCCATTTGGCCTCTGCAGGTCCTTGAATGGATCCTTTCCCTCCTGCTTGTATCCTTAGCGTTTGGCCATCGACTTCCAAAAGTTTGGGTTCTGCCCATTTAGGTAATGCTTTACCATTTAAATTTTCTATAAAGGCAATATATCCCGCTGAATTACCGGCAATAATATCTTCATCTCCATCATTATCCCAATCAACCCCTACCGGGGTGGCCAAGGCTCCGAATTTTAAATTATCAGCTTTCTGTCTGAAATATTTGGGGGATTCAAACAACGGTGCTCCATTATGGGTTTTCCCTGTATGCTTTATCAGTGCGACCCTACCATCTTCATCTCCTACGACCAAATCCATATTTCCGTCTTTGTCCCAATCTACGGCCACAGGAATGATCATTTCAAGGTCCATCTTGATGATCCTCCCAGTATTCCTCAAAAACTCCCCTTCTCTGTACTTGGGCTTACTACGGGTCCCTATATTTTCAAAATATGTTAATCGGTCCAAAAATTCTCCACAGATAAGGTCTAGATCTCCATCACCATCGAAATCGGCAAAATTAGGAGTAGGGGCCCCATAAACATCCAACGTTTTACCGCCAGCCTTTAACTTTCCTCTGTTGATATAACTTCCCTCCTTGTTTTCCAAAAGAAACACATATCCGTGTAAGGGTCCATTGGTCCATTCTCCTTTTTTATTGAAGGCATTATCCCATCCGTAATCCGCCCAATCATCAATACCCACCACCACATCCAAATCACCATCCCCCTCATAATCAACCATTTTCCATTGATTAAAACGTACTTTTTCCAATCCCTTTTTTAAACTATCGGCATCATACAGTCTTTCTTGGACTTCGGCCAAATTATTTCTGAAATCCGTAAGCTCGGCTCCTGGCACATTTACCCTTACCCCTTTATCAGTGTGGGACACCTGAATGTTCCTAATGGCGTCACCCAACCTAACGGGTGGTTCAAAATCGGGAAATTCGTCACCTGAGATATTCTCAAAATAATATATGCCATTAAAAGGTTTATCCGGACATGAAACCAACATATCCATATCACCATCCCCATCATAATCCATAGGAAGTGGCCAAGCCCATAGACCTACCCCTAAAAATGGAGTTGCTTCAGGGTTGTTATATTTGACGATCTTAAATTCGGACTGTACTACAGAGGAACTGTTATCAACTGAGTCCTTGGCTTCTGAGCAGGAGAACAACATCAGTACACTAGCCGCTAATCCCGTATAGAAAAGATTCTTTATCATAGCTTGTTTATCATTTGGTTATTGAGTCCAACAGGGGATCGTTGAGCTCTTCCATTTTACTTAATATTTTATATGTAAGGTGCTTAATAATATTCCTTATTTCACCCCGCTTCTCTTTTATTAGATTATTTTTCTCATCAGGGTCCGTTTCAAGATGATATAGTTCATCCCTTCTCGGATCCTGAAAATCCTTGACCAGTTTCCATTTTTTGGTCCTGTACGAGCGCATATGGGCAGTGCTGTAGTTTACCATGCTATATTCTGTATAAAGGTCATTTTCCCAGTCATCCGCCAATTCCCCTTTAAGGACGGGTACAATGCTCCTTCCCCGTAAAGTCTTATCCTCAGGCACCGGTATATTCGCCATTTCGAGTAAGGTTGGGAACCAATCCAAATTGGAGAATGTCTTTTTTATTTTTAGATCAGGCTGGATGGCCCCTGGCCATCTGATCAGCACGGGAATATGGAGTGATTGATCATATAAGTTGGGCCTGGAATTTTTCGCCAGATTCTCTGTGGCCGGGTGGTCGCCCTTGGTAATCCAATATCCGTTACCCTTGTGTTCTATCCCGTTATGTCCCATATTATATCCATGGTCCGAAGTAAAGATCACGATCGTATTTTCATACAATCCCAATTCGTTCAATTTCTTCATTAGCTTTCCTACATTTCTATCTATCCCTGAAGCACTGGCCAAATATTCCTTCATTCTGGATTTAACCCTTTCGGTGTCCAGGTCAGGATAGTCTGGATGAGGCACCCTCATTTCCATGTTTTCATATGGGGCCCAGTCCTCATCGGCTACCGGCAACCATTTGCTGTGAGGAGACCTATAATGAACACTTAGCAAAAAAGGGGTGTTTTGATGATCATCGATAAATTCCAATGCCCTGTTGGTCAGGATATCAACCGTCAATCCTTTCATTTGGTGGATTTCACCGTTTTCTTCCAGATTAGGGTCCACTGGTGACTCCCCTCCTCCTGTAAGTCCCATAAAGTACCCATAACCGTGATTGGTTGGATGAAACTTCTTATCCATCCCGGATTCTGTCCAGTCCCCCAAATGCCATTTTCCAATCAAACCGGTTCGATAACCATTGTCCCGTAATACCTCTGCAAAAGTGATATTTGCAGGATCTAGCCCAGTTGCTCTTCCAGGCTGGTAGAGCTTATGCCCTGGTTGGGGGATAAAATCCGGAATACCCAATTCCGAAGCATATTGACCGGTTATCAATGTCGCTCTCGAAGGACTGCATACGGGGGTGGTTACGAATGCATTCTCAAAGAAGGCCCCTTCTGAAGCCAACTTGTCCAAATTTGGACTATAAGCCTGGTCATTGCCCGATGTCCTCAATGTCCAGTAAGCTTGATCATCGGTAAGGACAAACAGGATATTGGGCTTTCTTATTTCACCGTTGGACCCATTTGAATAAGCACTTACACAAATGAACCAAAGCGAAATTGTCAAGGAAACCACCAGGCCGTTCTTGAATACTATCATAGAATTGATTAAAGTGTTTTCCTGAAATTCCTGACACGATGGAAGGTAAGGTAGTTGGCATCATGGTTGTTTCTAGCACCCACTCCTCCATCATCATATGCCGTCCGTGAAACGAAAATGACGTCCTTTCCCTCAAAAAGGAAATCCACATATTGGAACCCATGCCTTGCCACGTCCTCATGCTCCAACAGGACTTTTTCCTTTGTCCAGTTTTTAAGGTTCCTAGACGAAAACAGTGCAAGTGTATTCCTTATGCCTGCTGGATTCTTTCCAAAATTCTCTTCCTTGACCTTTTCTGGAATTTGATTGGCTATGGTCCAATAATGCTGGCTTATGGAGTCATACAAAATGGTAAACTTCTTACTACCACCATCAAATGGAACGAACCCCTGATCATCATTGAAGCTTGCTTCCCTTCCATTGGAGGTAATTTTAACCATGGCTGCCTTTTCAGCGGTAGTCGACCGATCATCCACTCTTAATATATCCCAAAGCTGGCCACTTTGATCAACAACTGCATTTCCTTCCAACCAGCCTCCGAAATTTCCATCCAAATAAGTAGAATCATAATAAAGGACATTACTTGCGGTCCAGGAGTCAGCCTTTAATAGATCTGCGTCAACGGGAACTGACAGCATCATGGCCCCATATCTTTTGCCCCATTTTTTCACAGGTCCCATGGCGCTCTCCATTGCCCTCCACAATCTACCGTTGAACTCTATTACTGGCATCGGTGCACAATGGTATTCCCCTTCTAAAAGCAATCCATTGCTGCTATCAGTTGGCGCGGTCCACGTACTGCCCTTATCCGTTGACTTCCGAATAATCGTGTTGCCGTGATGTCTATCGGTTCCCATGAAATATACATGGCCTTTATGTGTAAATAGTTTTGACCAAAAAGCCCCCTTTATGGTGGCCGCCAGTGTCCAGTGCTTCCCTTTATCGGTAGACCTATAGATATGGGAAGTAGCCAGGACATGTTCATTGGATTCGGGTCCAAAAAAATCATGGGACGCCAAATAGCTTCCGTCCGGAAGCACTGTTATACTAGGCGACCCTATATACTTTCCACTGGATTGCGGGCTATAGGCTATCGTTCTGCCCGGCACCTTCGAATGATTTCCTTTTTGCGAAAACACTTCGGTTAAAGAAAATAGGGCCAGCGCGACAGTTAAGAACAAATATTTCATGGTTGTCAGTGTTTTAAATAATCATTATAGGGGTAGTGGGGAGGATATCTTGAAATCACCTCTCTTTCCTCTTGGGAATCCTTGCATGGACCTGACTCAAATGCCTCTGCAAGTTTTTGAGAAGTCCTTTTTTTATTTGGGGCCTTTCACTGCCGATTTCATTTGATTCTGATGGATCGTCTTTCAGATTATAAAGTTCCGCCCTGTCATCCTCATAGAAATATATTAGCTTAAAATCACCTTCCCTCCATGCTGAATGAGGTTTGGTCTGACTTACGAAGCCATCTCCTGTACCAATACCTGAAGGCGATTTAAAGAACTCTTCCCCTTCGGGATGATAATATGGAAAATGCCAAGACAAGGGCCTGGATGTTTTATACGATCCCTTCCCTGTCAAAAGGGGCATTAAGGACACTCCGTCCCAATCTTTTGATTTTTTTCCGGAAGCCGTCAAATCCATAAAGGTTGGCATAAAGTCAAGTTGCGAAACGATTTGATCACATACTGAACCTTCTTGGATATGAGCTGGCCAGGACATGATCATCGGCACCCTTATTCCTCCTTCATAAAGGTTCCATTTGCTACCTCTGAAGGGGCCATTATCGGCAATTTCCGGATGTCCCCCATTATCAGAAGTAAAGATGACGATGGTGTTCTTACTTTTGCCTGTACGTTCCAGGGCCTTTAAGATCCTACCTACATAATGATCCATTAAACTGATATTAACAGCATAATGAATCACCTCTTCACGGGTTCCTGAGGGATATTTCCCTTTATATTTTTTGTAGAGCCATGGAATGTTTTTTTTCAATGGTGTATGGACAAAGTAGAAACTCGACATTAGAAAAAAAGGTGAGCCATGCGCTTCATTGATAAACTCAATGGATTTTTCGGTCAGTTCATCTACTGGATATCCACCATCCGGTACCCTCTCCCCACCAACCTTCGCGTATGGATGCGCTCCAAACGTTTCGGCTGTAAAGTCAAATCCCTGTTGTTTGGGACCATGTGTCAAGCTCCATCCTTTATAAAACCCATGATGGGCTGCCACATGCCACTTTCCTACCAAGCCTGTCCTGTACCCCTGGCTTTTAAGTGCCTCTGCCAGCGTGATTTCCTTCAATGGAAGGTTAAGTGTGTAGGGAGGAGGGACCAAGGACAATCCCTTGAATTTATCCAACCACTTGGGATCGTCCCATGTAAATTCGTCTTCCGGATATTTCGTTACAAACTCGAACCTGACCCTGGCAACATCTTTTCCGGTCAACAAAGCAGCCCGTGACGGCGAACAAAGCGGGGCCGGTGCATAGGCCTGGGTAAAGGTCATCCCATGTTTTGACAAAATGTCCAAGTTAGGGGTTTCGACTATTGTATTTCCATAAGGCCCTGTGTCTCCATAACCCAGATCATCTACATAAATAAGCAAAATATTTGGGGGGCTTGGATCAGGTTTTCCCTGATCATTGGCCCAAACGTTTATTTGCAACAAACCAATGCAAAGGTACGCCGACAAAGTCCCCAAAATCATTTTATCACTCGGTATCCTCATTATCAATAGCCTTCATTTTGTTCAAGAAGAGGATTGGCATCCATAGTGGCGAATGGAATGGGATACCTCACATGGTGCGGCTGGGCATTGGTAATCCCTCTTTCTTGGGCATTGGAGATCAATTTCCCCATACGGATCAAATCCAACCTTCTTTTACCTTCAGAATAAAACTCCCATCCCCTTTCTTTCAAAATATGGTCCCGAAGTGCTTCTTTCGAAGTAAACTGACTTAAGGACAACCCCTCCAGACCGGCCCTTTCCCGTACTTGGTCAATCAGGTCAAGGGCTTGTTGGGAAGGCCCATTCAGTTCATTCAAAGCTTCTGCCCTACTTAATAAAATATCAGCGTACCTGATTTCAGGTATATCATTACCAAAGGACGCATTGATACCCTCCGGATCAGGCCAGTATTTAAAGGACCTGGTATTGTCGTTATCATCCAATAAGTTGACCAACTCCCCATCGTTATTGATGTATTCTGTCAAAATCAGGTCTTTCCTTTTATCATCACTTTCAAATGAATAATAGAATTGATCCCGGATCCTGGACTCATTGGGCCAATTTCTCCATGCATTCGAAAATTCCAATCCCGTACGCGGATCCTTGGCAAATCCCTCGGGAAAAGCCGTATTCATCCAGGAGTTGGAAGCTCTTCTATCCGCACTTGTCTTGGCAGGCCTTACCCATATCAATTCTTCATTTTGCTCATTTTCTACTTTGAACAAATCTTCATATTCAGGAAACAGGCTGTAATTCCACTGGTCTATAACCATTCCGGCCATATCAGCAGCCTGTTGCCATTTTTTTGCATTTAGATAGTAAATCACCAACCAGCCTTGGGCCGCAGCTTTATGGGCCCTTCCGTATGCGGCTTCATCCCCTGGTTCTGGCAAATTGGGTATGGTGGCCAACAGCTCGGCTTCCATAAAAGAAGTTATCTCTTCCTCGGTTGCCCTTGGCAATTGGAGATCTTGGGCGGTAGATGTTCGCAATGGAACGGGACCAAACTTAAAATAAAGTTTAAGGTAACATGTTGCCCTCAAAAACCTTGCTTCAGCTTCATATAAGGACTTATCAGCATCACTGGCCTCCAAATTCTCCAGGGATTCCAATACCTGATTGGCATTCCTGATAGCCCTGTAAGGGTAATCCCAATTTTGTCCCTGCAGCAGATCAACGGTAGGATCCCAGGTGTAGTTCATATATTGCAGTGCCGTGGCGTGTACCCCATCTCCGGATTGACAGGCAATATCGGTAATCCATTCATCTTGGGCGAAGGTGTAAATGGAATTATTTGACACCATATTGGAGGCAGAGGCATAAGTTGCCCCCAATAAAGATTCAATCCCCTCCCTGGTCTTGAGAAAATTCTCTGGGGCCAGTTGGGAATAGGGCTCTTCCGTCAAATAGCCTTCACAACTGGTAAGGACAACGGTGAACAATGCAATCGCTATATTATTAATTTTATATTTCATGATATTATTTGGCTTAAAAGGTTAGACTAATTCCCCCTGTAAATGTCCTTGCCACAGGATAGGCATTCCAATCGATTCTAAAGTTCGCTGAGCCATTGGGGTTAATGGCAGGATCCATACCTGAATAGTCGGTAATGGTGAAAAGGTTCTGGCCTGTAATATAAAATTGCATGGACCTAAAAGTCTTACCGTTGAAGGGCAGGCTGTAACTTAACCTAACGGTACTTAACCTCAAATATGATGCATCTTCCACGGTCTTGGAATTCACCCGTTTCTCCCCTTGGGCACTGGTCCTTACAAAAGACGGGAACTCATTGGTCGGATTTTCAGGGGTCCACCTGTTCAAAAGTGGTTCTGCATACCGGTTTCTGCGGACACCAGCGGGGAAATAAGTATCTATAAGGCCATTATTGAGCATTTTTGCCCCCTGGACCCCTTCTAAAAACACATATAGTTCTAAGCTTTTGTGCTTAAACGTATTGCCTATGGACCAGATTAAATCGGGAAATGAATTTCCAAGAACGACCCTGTCGTCGGCATTGACCACACCATCGCCATTTACATCTTTATACTTGATATCTCCGGGCTGAACAGGATCCTCAGTGGCACCATAATCATCCCCCTCCTGCCATATACCAAGAACTTCATATCCATAAAATGATTCCAATGGAAGTCCTTCTTCAATGATCGCAATTTGACTGGTTGCCCCTGCGCTTCCGGTAATGATCCTGTTTATTCCACCCAAATCCGTCACCTTGTTTTTTACGGTGGTCAAAGCTATATTGGTCACCCAGGAAAACCTTTGCTTTGTTATGTTCCTTGAGGTGAGGCCGAACTCCCATCCTGAATTCTGGATCCCTCCTATATTGGTCAGCTGGGAAGTGAATCCACTTGACCTGGGTATTGGAAGGGAAAGCAACATATCAGATGTGTTTTTCACATACCAATCCAAACTTCCATACAGCCGATCATCCCAAAGACCATAGTCCAAGCCAAAATTGACCTGCTCGGTAGTTTCCCATTTCAAATCTGGATTTGCAATTCTTGCCGGCTGGGTCGTGGTATATTGTTGATCGTCATATACCACCACCGGGCCATTGCCAAATGTCGATATGGACCTATAATTCCCAATTTCCTGGTTACCTGTCCTACCCCAACTGGCCCTGAACTTCAATGTACTGAACAACGGTTCAAGCGGTTTGAAAAACTCCTCTTGGTTAACTTTCCATCCAAATGCAAAACTTGGAAAATAACCGAATTTGTTGTTTTGGCCAAAACGGGAAGAACCATCCGCTCTTATCGATGCAGTCAACAGGTATTTATTCCTCAGGGAATAATTTGCCCTTGCCAAATAGGACAATAAGGTATTGTCCACCTTGGAGCTAGAAACCACGTTCAATGACGGGTTACCCAACCCCAGGTTGTAGGTTTCTGTTGCATCCGAAGGAAAGCCCCTTCCTTCTGCAGAAAAACGTGAGACGATAAATTTCTGGGTTGTCACTCCAACTACGGCGCTAAAAGAATCCTGGCCGATATCCTTTGTATAGTTAAGCAGGCCTTCGACCAAATAATTGGAGGAGGTGCCTTGGAGTTGGGAAGCTATTCCTCCCGCAGCATTACCGTCCAACGTGGACCGGTCGATATAAAACTCCCTTACCTGGTTGGAAACATCTCCGCCAATATTCAATTTGGCACTTAGCCCGGGCAAAATTTTATACTCACCATAAATGGTCCCAAATGTCCTGTAGGTATTTCCTATTCCCCGTTTACCGTTTGCCAATGCCACAGGATTATCTATATTGATATGGGAGGAGATAACATAATCCCCGTTATCGTTCCTTATGGGCAGGGTAGGATCCATGTGCATCGCTGCAAATACGACCCCGGCATGCTCATTGAGCTGAAAACCTCCGGGAGTAAATTCATCCCTGGAATAATTGGAACTCATGTTAAGCCCCATCTTAAACCTTTCCGAGGCCTTGTGGTCCAAGTTAAGCCTTATGCCATATCGTTTGAAGCCCGAATTGATTATTAATCCTTTTTGGTCAAAATAGTTGAGGGAAACCATATAGTTGGTTGATTCATTGCCTCCGGACATTGATAGGTTATGGCTCTGGATTCCCGCATTGGGTTGGTAAACTTCTCCTAACCAATCTGTACCTGTACCATTAAAATCCTCCACGCGGTCCTGTTCACTTCCCCCTCCTTCATCAATAATGGCATTTATCACCTCGTAATACTCACGTCCAGAGAGCAATTCGATCTTATTGGCCACGTTTTGCACTCCGGCATATGCATCATAATTTATGGACATCTTACCTTTTCTTCCATTTTTGGTGGTTACAAGGATAACGCCATTGGCTCCTCTGGCTCCATATATGGCTGTTGCACTTGCATCTTTAAGCACTTCAATGGATTCAATATCTGCCGGATTAATGGAAGATAGTGGAGATCGTTGGGTCCTCGGTGCTCCGAATCTATCCCCTACGCCGGTTACGGCAGAGGAATTGCTGAAAGGCAACCCATCTATGACATAAAGAGGACTGTTCCCTGAATTGACCGATCCTACCCCCCTGATATTTACCGAAATACCACCACCTGGTTCTGCGCTGTTTTGCACAACTTGTACACCGGGCATTTTACCGGCAATTAACTGTTCCGCAGAAGTAATTACACCTGGATTGAAGTCTTCTTTTTTCAATGCAGCTACAGATCCAGTAAGATCACTTTTCTTAACGGTTCCATAGCCCACCACAACAACTTCGTCCAAAGCAGAAATATCCTCGGATAAGGTAATATTTATGTGATTGTTGTTCCCCACAGTGGCTTCCTGTTTTTCGAAACCTATCATCGAAAAAACCAGGACTATGTTGCCCCCCTCTGGAACACTGAGAGAATAATTCCCATCAATGTCTGTAATTGTTCCTGTCTGGCTTCCCTTCAGTAGTACATTTACCCCTGGCAGACCGAGCTGATCGGTACCTGATATCACCGTTCCTGAAACCGTACGATCTTGAAATCCATATGCACGCTGGCCCAACAGTATCCCAAAAGTGCATAGCATGCTCATTATGCCAAGGAGATATTTCCTTGGCATCAAGTAAATTTTGTTTTTCATGGTTATTAATGGGTTAGTTAATTATTTTTATATTTCTCCGCAAAAGCGGACCTTAATACCAAGCGCATCCAGCGCTGATGCCTTAAGGTAAGCGGCTTCAACAGTCGATTCATAAGATTCACCATAGGCGACTTGAATATGATTGGCCTGGTGCTTTGCCATCATTTGATCTCTGGAAACCCCAGGTAATACCACATTCATTATGGGCCATTGGGGAGTGGTGTTATGCCATCTTCGTTGGGTTTCGCCCAGAGGTAATTCCACTACTTCCCCTATTCCAATATCACAAAAAAGCGACTCATCTTCCATGTATATCCGGCTCCAAACTATATATCCGGGTTTGCTGATACCTTTCAGACTTCCCCCCCCCTTCTGAAAGTACATTGGAGGCTGCCTTTCGCTTGAAGCTCCCTTGAATCCATCGATGAAATGGGCAGGGGGTACTGCACCTGAAATCAGAAATACCCATACAAATTCGCTTCTCCCTCCAAATTCAACGTCTTCTCCCCATCTTATATCATGTAGGGTATTCTCAGGTGGTAAGCCCAATATTTCCCAAAGTCTCGTAGTGATCAACCCATCTAGTCCGGCGCATTCATCCACTTCATTAAAATGAGGGATGGATTTCCCTTTATAAAGTTCCTCACCATTTTTGCCATAAACCGGAGGTCTGACCACATTATTGAGCAATCCTTCAGCCAAGTCACTTGCAGCAACCAAATCCTTTAAACCTTGCTGATACTGTATACCTATTGTATCACAACCAAATTCATCCGCTATTCTAACCGCGGCAATATACATTTTACATTGCTCCAGGGTCTGTTCCCTGGTCAGTTCCGTTTGTGGGTTTTTCCCCCATTCAAAATGCATCCCTTCATCTTCAAGCCATGTCAATATCCTATAAGCGTCATCATCACCTACCCTGCTCATCTCTGCATATAATGCCGATTGGCTTAATCTTTCCTTAAAAACACCCAGTTGATGTAAATAGGTATCCGGTATAATGGCATTGTACATTCCCATACATCCTTCATCAAAGACCCCCATGATAGCCTTCCCCTGCTTGAAATCATGGGCAAAGGATCTTCCTTTATCAGCTAGTTCAGTTGGTATTTGGACTTCAGCTAGCTCTTTAACGTGACTTAAATCATGGCTAATCTTCCCTGTTTCAAGCCACTCCTTTAGTTTTTCTATAAAAAATGAATCCGTAAAATCCGTGCTCCACAGGCAACTATGTGCAATCCCGGCCTTTGTCAAAGATCCTTTTAAATTAAGGGCTCCGACCAGTCCACTGGACTTCCCATCCCAGTTCGCCAACACTAAAATCGGTGCATTATGGCTATATAGACCTGGTAGGACATGATGAGTATACTGCCAGACACTTTCTGCCACGATGATGGGAGTAGTTGGGTCCAAGGGCTTGAAAACCTCTATACCCATCCTCTGGGAATCAATAAATCCATGCTGCTTTTCTTGATTATAGGCGTGGCCCCTTTCGACTTCCCATCCCAGTTCTTTCAATACACCTGAAAGCAGTTCTTCCATTTTATCCTGGAACGCCCAACCTACTTGGTTAGCGGATAATCTTAGATCACCACTGGCCACCACATATACTCTATTTGCTGACTTCATGAATGTTATTTTGAGTTCGATAAATATTCTATACAAAGGTCAACAAATGGACGGGACGCATTTTGGTTATTCTTATCTAAAAATTATACTATATTAGCATAAACTATAATTCTAACTTTTTACCAAAAAACAATACTATGCGCAACTTTTTTATTGTTAAAACAACAATATCTAATAAAAATTAACACTAATTCAAAACAAATCGCTAAACTCATAAAAATCAAAAATGAAACCTTATTTTCACAAAGTCCCAATAACCAATTCTGGTTCTTTTAGTATTCGACATGATATCAAAGCCAATTTCGGAACACTTTGGCATTATCACCCCGAATTAGAGCTGCACTATATTGTTAAGGGCGAAGGCATTCAATATATAGGGGATAACATTAGTTCGTTTTCCAGTGGCGATATGATATTTCTTGGTCAGAACCTTCCACACACTTGGAGATGTCATGAAGACTACTTTGTTTCAGGCTCCGGAAAAAACATTGAAGCCTATATTCTTCAATTTCAGCCGAATTGTTTTGGAAAGGATTTTTTTCAATTGCCAGAAACTTATGCAATTCCTAAATTATATGAAAAAGCAAAACATGGATTGAACATAAAAGGTGAAACAAAAAGAAAATTGGAAAGGTATATGCAACTTGCCGTTAGGGCGGACAACCTAGACAGGCTGATCCATCTGTTGCAAATTATAAAAACCTTGTGTGAAACAAATGAATATGAAACCATTGCTCCAGGATATGCCTATAGCCACTTATCGAACCTTTCTGAAATGGCCCGCTTGGAAAAGATATATACATATGTAATGGCGCATTATAAAGAAGAAATCACCCTAGATCAAATAGCCTCTATTGCTTATTTAAGCAAAACTTCCTTTTGTAGATATTTTAAAACCATGACCAACAAAACATTCTATGATTTCCTCATAGAAATAAGAATTTCCAACGCTTGTAAATTACTTATTGATGATAGGTTTCCGATAGAGATAATCTGTTATGAATGTGGTTTCAATAATGTTTCCAATTTCTACCGGCATTTTAAAAAAGTCACAAAACTTACTCCAAATCAGTATCGTAACAATTATTTACCCACCAAATAAGGGAGTGGTAGCTAATAACATTACCCTCTTTTCAATCTCATACCCCAGTAAAACCATCACACTTTTTTAAAAGCACCTCCAAATCGTCGACAGCTCGGTTCGAAAAAAGCACCGAGTGATCAACACAAATAAAAACCGCATCATAAAATGCGGTTTTTGTTGTTTTAAACCAACCTGTTATTCCGTTTGCTTTAAATGACAGGTATACCCATATTGTTTTAATGCCTCTTTCTTCTTATCTCGATTTTTTTCTTTTAATTTTTCCAAAAAATTTAAACGCTCAACTTTTTTAATGAAATCTTTTATTTGGCCAATGATTTTTCTCCTACGGGAACTGTTAGCTGAGATTCTAACCAAATTACAAACTATTTGGATTGTATACACGTTCTTAACGGTGTATATTTACACCAAAACTACATATAAAATGGCCAGGCAAACTATCTCTGTAAATGAACCTAACGATCGCTGGATGAAACAAAAAATTGAAGGAAATGAATATTCCAGTAAAAGTGAGTTGGTCAATGATCCTATCCGTAGACAAAGAGAACAGGAAGAAGAGCGATTATGGCTAAGAAAAGAACTTTTAAAGGGTGAGGAAAGTGGGCTATCTAATAAATCTATGGCTGAAATTTTAGAAGAGGCCAAAAGAAGAGCAAAAAGAGGGTAATGTATTATATACTTACCCGTCAGGCAGAAGAAGACCTCATTCAAATTTATCTTTATGGGCAAGAAGTTTTTGGTCCTATTCAGGCCGAAAAATACCATGAATCTTTAGAGAGGGCTTTTGAGAGGATTGCCAAAAATCCTGAAATGTTTCCTATGGCGCTGAAATCTTAAATGACTATAGGTATTATGTACATATATCACATACCATATATTTCAAAGTTGAAGAAGAAATCAAAATTATCAGGGTCATTGGCAAACAAAAATTCCCATGATTTTCCCCTTTTCACTCCCTCTCACAGTCCAGTAAAGTGATCACAAATTTGCAATACAATCCCCAAGTCCTCCACAAACTGGTTCGAATTAATCACCGAGTGGGTCAACAACTCGGTCCAAAGTTGAATTTTTCGACTTTGGACCTTTTTTTTAATAGGCTATCATACTGTTAATCTTATAGGTAGTCCTAAAGAATTCGTTCACCCGTGCAGTTCGATGTTTTTTACGGATCAAGCCAACCACTATACATGAGCAAATAGCTGCGACGACTTGTACGATCCAAATCAACTAATCATGGATCAAGCAGAAAAGATGGGGACTAGCCTATTTCGATGGCTAAATATGTTCTTTGTTACCTTTGGTTGCTATTTGGCCACGGATGAACGCTGATAAACACAGATAGGATGCTGAGGCATTGTAAATCCGTGTTATCTCCCCAGAAACATTGCTTTATCCGTTATTATATCCATTGTCTTCTTACCTTTAGGGATTCATATCGGCAAACTTCATTGCACTAAAAACCAGTATAATAAAAATTCCAAGTAAACACTTAACCTTTAACGGTCATGACACAGCATATTTTTTGGACATTGCTATTTTTGATTCACTTTGATGCAGTTGCCCCATCCTCTCAAAACCACGTTGCTTTTGTCGAGCATTTTGAGGATCCTGATTTGGTTCACTTCAGGTATGGCTCCACCGGCACCGAGGCCGGTTTTAAATATGCGGTGGGTGTAAACTCCCCTTCCGAGCCGGGCACTAAAATCCTGTCCTTTAAAATAGACCCGGAAGATGTGGCCGGTGCAGGGCATGGCCCTGAGATCATCTCAAAAGACCACACCCATTTTGGCACCTATTCAGCACGGTTAAAAGTACCCAAGGTCAAGGATGTCCAGCCGAACATTGGCGCCGTAGTAGGATATTTCACTTACCATGAAGACAGTTTGGCCGGGCTGAGTGAAATAGACTTTGAATGGCTCCCCGCCAACCCTACCGTCATCTATATAGGTACATGGACCGGAGGACAATCCGGTAAGTTGGAGCGGATCGGCAGGACCATCAACCTTGCCAAAGGAATCATCTATGAAACAACTTACCGAAAGGGGCATTCAGGGCCCCGTGAAGCCCTTACCGGGCTACAAAGCCAGCCCGAAACCATCATGGCCATTCCGGACTTTGATGCTTCTTCTTCATTTTACACTTATGGCTTCGACTGGCACAAAGATCGGATCCAATGGTGGATCCTTCATCCCGACACGGGTGAAAAGGTCATCTTATGGGATTACCGGGGCTCCCCCCTGGGCATTCCACAACACCGAACGTACTACCGAATGAATTTTTGGCACACCGACCAGTGGGCGGTGGAAACCAACCCGCTATCGCTTGAAAAACCCCTGAAGCCTTTCCAAATGGAGGTAGACTGGATGTTCTATGAACCACTTGAAGGCAATACGCAGTAGGTAAAGCCTATATTAAAATGCCTTTTTATACATCGCTTGTACTTTTAATGGGCATGATCTTAGTAGCAGCCCCTATCTGTTTTTCAATAACATTACTCTTCTACAATGGAAAAACCACTTTAAAAGGTCGTTATTTATTGGCTAAAACGACAACATCGAAGTCACGGGCAAGTGGTCAGAGGGATATTTAGCGTCTCCATACGTGTCGGAAATCACCTTGTAGTCCTCCACTCCAAATTGGGGGGACACGAATATATAGTCAATCCTGTTTTTACCATTTCCCTCAAAGACACCTCCTCCGAGGTTTGTTCCCTCCACGCCTTGACGGGGAGTTTTTGTCATGTCAAATGCATCCGACAAGACTTCTTCAACAGCTTGGATCTGGGAGGTTCTATCGGTCGAATTGAAATCTCCCAAAGCAATGGAGGGGGCTCCTTTTGTGATTTCCTTGATCTTTTTGGCCAACAGTGGGCCAGACTCTCGCTTTGCAGTCTCCAGACGCCAATAAAAATGGACGTTGAACACAAAGAATTCTTTATCGGTACCATTCACCCTGAATTTTGTCCATGTACATATCCTTCTATCCGTGGCATCCCAGCCAATACTGGGTACATCGGGTGTTTCACTGAACCAAAAAACCCCTTTATCAAGGACAGAAAACAGATCTTTTTTATAAAATGTGGCGCAAAAATGCATATCGTTTCCCCCGTAAGGAAATCCAACATAGTCGAACCCCGGCAATAAACCCAAAAGGTCGGAAAGCTGTCCGCTATCCCCTTCTTGAGTAGCTACCAAATCAAACTGGTGCCTGGAGATCAATTGGGCCAATGGCTCCCGGCGCACTTTCCAGCCGTTGCCCGAAGCCACGTCCTCAGCGGGGTTATAGCGAATATTGTAAGTGGCAGCCCGGAAACTTGTCTCGGCAGTATCTCGGGGACTGTCCATAGCAGTATCTTGCGCGCTACATGATAATAACGGCAACAATACCGTGGCAATAATCAATGGAAATACTTTCATTTTCTATGTTTCTTTAAAGATCGACGGGTACTTAATTTCCCCAACCCATTATTTAAAACAGGGAGCTGCCAAATTCGCAGCCCCCATTAGATAGATGGTAAAGACCATGGTTCCAATTCAGGCTCAATCGACGTCCCACCAAGCTTTGAAATTGATATCATCACCTCCCATCACTTCCAGTGCCGCCTTATAATGTTGCGGGTTGTAAGTTTGTTGGTCTGATGGATACATCAGTCGACTAGGCAGGACACCTTCATTGAGCATGGATTCCGTCGTGGGCAACTTTGGAAACCCAGTTCTCCTGTATTCAGACCATTGCTGGTAATCGGTAAAATAAAGCCCTAGGTATTTATGGAGAATGATCCGTTCAAGAGTTCCGTCATACTGGGCCAGCGGCTTCTCAAAGTACCCGTCAGGAGCAGTCTCCCCCGTCCATAGCTCCAAGGCCGCATCAATGCCCTGCTGATACAATTCCTCAGCACTGGATGCAAGGTATCCCTTTTGCGCCAGTTCAGCCTTGATAAAGGCCACTTCGCTAAAGGACATGATCGGGGCTATCATCGGCGCGACCACCTGTTCGTTGTTCATATAGGAAGGGGAATAATCGAAGCTTTGCTCATCATATCCGCTGGGAATTCCTTCATAACCAACGGGATTATTGTCCAAATCCTTGGCTGGGGTGACGTACACCGGCCTCCTTGGATCCTCTAATTCGTTGAGAATATCTATAAAAAACTTTCCTACTGCATGCTGATTGCTAAAATCCAAGGCCCTGGACCATGGGGACAAGTTGGGCGTAACTCCCGTAATCTGAAGGACGGCACTCTCTTCGAGATTTTCCATGATCGGAGCATTTGCCGGATCATTGATAATATCTACCATCCTTTGATAAACACTGGAATCAACCCCCGATATCCTCAGCAACAGCCTCAATCGTAACGAATTCGTGAACTTTTGCCAGAGACGAGAATCATTTCCAAACAAGATATCAGTACCATAGACCATGGTAACGTTATGGTCGTATAGCTGATTGGCCTCTTCCAAGTCTGCCAAAATCTGCGTATATATTGCTTCTTGACTATCATATTTTGGTTGCAATATCCCAGATTCTGACTGGGATGCTTCAGAAAAAGGAACACTACCAAAATTGTCTGTCAAATTGGAATAAATCCAAGCCTTGAGCGTCAGGCCAATGGCCTTATAATTATTGGCATTGGCCTGCTCGGAGGCTAGGATCATTTCACGAATATTTTTCAGCCATTTATAAGAACTGTTCCATTGGGAAGCGCCTGTGGATTCCAGAATTTCATAGCGCTGCACACCTCCATAATACTTGGGATAGGGCAATTGGACCTGCATCAATTCACAATTCACAAAATAGTGGTTACGAAGGTTATTGGAAGTCTGATTATAAATTATCTCGTTTAGAAGCGCCCCGGGACTGATCTCACTGATCAGGTTGGGATTGGTATTGGTCTGCTCGAAGCCCGAGGTACATGCCCCAAGAAGTGCGGCCAGGATCGCTCCGTATATCAATTTGAGTTTTTTCATTTTTGTAGTGGTCTTTAGGATTAAAACTTAAGCTTGACATTGCAGCCGTATGAGGCCGAAAATGGCATCGGCGTCACTTCCATGCTTGGCACGAAACCGTTGCTGTTCATTGTCCCTGCCTCAGGATCCCACATGGGAAACTTGTCAAATACCGCCAGATTTCTTCCATAGACGCCCAGCGACAGATTATAAATCCCCAGCGGTTGAGTCAATTTATTGGGAAAGTTATAATTAAAGGTAAGCTCCCTGATTTTTAGGAATGTCGCATCGAAAACGCCTGGCTCAGTGGTCTGGTGCCTCTGAACATAATAGGCTTGGGGATCAGCCTCAACCGTATTGGAGGAATAGCTGCCGTCTTCATTTTGGACCACCCCATCACCGACGATAAAGCCTTCTTCCCTACCAGGGATGGTATTGGTAGTGGTACCCGCCCAAGAGGCGCGATTATAAGTTCCCGAATAGATCAACCCTCCCATTTGTCCATCCACTGTTAAGCTGGCACGGAAATTCTTATAGACAAACGTATTGGTCAAGCCATATTTCCAATCAGGGGCAGCGTTGCCAATATACTCTTGCGTACTGGTGCGCGTAGGTACACCATTGCTATAGACGATGTTTCCCGCAGGATCTCTAACGAATTTGGTGCCGTAGATATCGGAAGTGGTGCCGCCTACCGTGGCAATCATGTATCCCTGCCAAACCCGGGCAAGAGTCTGACGCTCCAAATTATCCGTCAAGGTAAGGATCTCGTTTCTGTTCATGGACCAATTACCGGTAATGTCCCATTTAAAGTCCTTATTGAATATGGGTGTCGCCGTCAGGATCAGTTCTACCCCGCGATTTCTTACTTCACCTGCATTGATCACACGACTGCTATATCCTGCCGCAATATCCGATGGAAGGGTAAGAATTTGGTTTTTGGTAGTGGAGGCATAATAGGTAAAATCAACCCCCAGCCTATTTTCAAACATCTTAAAGAGAAATCCAGTCTCAAACCCTGAAGTGATCTCGGGCTTAAGATGGGTATTGAACAATGCTCCCGGTACAATGGCAGAACTGGGGAAGCTACTCTGAGCATAATATTTTGAAGTCTGATATGGGTTAGCATCAGAACCTACCTGGGCATAGGAAACACGATATTTGAGAAAGCTGATCTTCTCAGGAAGCTGGAACATATTGGAGACCAAAAAACTCGAACTGATCGATGGATAGAAATAGGAGTTGTTTTCCTCAGGAAGAGTACTGGACCAATCATTTCGTCCGGTTACATCCACGATGATATTATCTTTCCAAGAAAATGTAGCCATTCCATAAAGGCTATTGATGTCCTTTAGGGCATCTCTTGTCTCTACCAAAGGAAGGTTCACGCCGTTGGACAGATTATATACTCCGGGGCTGATCAAGGCATCCACAGAAGACATTACGTTTCTATTGACCATCGACATCCTATTGCCACCTGCCCTCACTTCATAATCGATTATTTCCGAAATAGTATTCTTATAGGTAAGCAAGAAATCCGCGTTAATTTCCTGGTTGGAAATGTCCTGCCTTCCGTAGTAGCCCCTAGGGTGCTTTTTACTGGAGTACCCTCTTTCACTCTCCCTCAATTGCGAAAGGGAATTCAACGAAAGCCTTCCCATCACACTCAAGTGATCCGTCAACTTGATATCCGCACTGACATTTCCTACGATCTGGTTGCTCTTCAATTTGTTCAAGTCCACATAAGACAAAAAATAGGGGTTGCTGGACCATTGAGAAAATGGATTGAGCTGTTGCAAGTTTTCTTGTCCATTTTGCCAGATAGGCCGGTACCAATCGATGTCCACATTGGGCATCAAGAACATCATGAAGTATCCCAGCGAGCCATTGCTCAGTCCGAAGCCCGGGAGGTTGTCCGATGTCCGCTGGTTATAATTCAGTACTGTGGAAACTTTGATCCTTTCGGAAACTTGGTAGTTGGCATTCAAGGAAATACTGTTTTTATCATAACCGGTATTGGGGACCAAGTATTTATTGTCGGCATGGGTTAGGTTCAATCTCATAGCTCCCTTATCGTCACCGCCTTCCAAGGCCACCGAATTAATGAAGGTGGTACCGGTATTATAGAAATCCTTCATGTTGTTTTCATACGGCCTCCAAAGGGTGCGTTCACTACCTTGAGCTTGGGTGGCTGGATCATATTGATAGAAATACTGCCCGTCGAATTTTGCTCCCCAAGCTTGTGGCACATTGGTAGAAATGCCATCTTCAGAATTTCCATAGGAGTAAAATTGCTCCCCTTCGTCATTTCTCACCGCATAATTGCCAGCCCCATATTGATACTGATAATTTGGCCAGTTGGTAGGCACATCGAAAATCGCCGTAGAACTTACAGAAACCCCCAATCTTTGACCTTTCCTTCCAGACTTAGTCGTAATGATCAAGGCTCCATTGCCGGCCCTTGAACCATAAAGCGCTGCGGCGGCTGGACCTTTCAACACCGTCACACTCTCGATATCATCCTGGTTGAGCTCAGAGATTGCGTTGCCATAGTCCACGGGCGCCTCCGTACCATAACCCGCATCCACACCGTCTCCGAAAGCCGTGGCGTGCTGGTTCATGGGAACACCATCTACCACGATCAGTGCATTGTTTCCACCAGGTGCCAGGGAAGTGGCTCCCCTTAGCTGAATACTTTGTGAATTTATCGGCCCCGTACCACCCGAGATAATGTTCAATCCCGCTATTTTTCCTTGCAGTCCATTGGACCAATTGGGCGCCATAGCAGTGGACAGAAGTTCCGAATCCACCGTTTGCTCGGCATAACCTACTTCGTTTTCATTCCTTCGGATACCCAAGGCCGTGACGATAACCTCGTTCAGGGAACTTTCCGACGGGATCAACCGAATATCCAACACTGCCGTCCCGTCAATGCTTACCTCCTTGGTCTCGTAGCCGATAAAGGAAACCAAAATGGATTGGATATCATCGGGGACTTCCAGTGAGAACTTACCATCCATATCTGTGACGGTACCTGTGCTGGATCCCTTGGCCAATATGGTTGCCCCTGGTAAGGGCTCCCCTTTCTCATCCAAAACCGACCCACTGACTTTCTTGACCACTTGTGCAGTCCCTCCTTGGACAAACGTATCTTTCCGTTGCTTTCTGACCACAATATTTTTGTCAATGCGCTCAAATCGCAGGTGCTTGCTGTAGGAGAGATGCTCAAGAAGTGATTTCAGGTCATGTCTGCCCGGCCGAAGCGAAAAGGTGTCGTTCAAATCCAAGTGTTCATTGGCATAGGCAAATTTAAATTCTGTCTTCTCTTCAATGGTTCTAAAAAAGCCTTCCAAGCTATAGTTTTGCTCTTGAAGCATGATAGATACGTTCTTCAGCGACTTTCCAGAGCCGGTAGACTTCGCCCAGACTGGATAGATGATGGCACATAGCACGACACTGACAAACCATATCCTTAGCAGCTTAGGCCCACTCCCAAAGATGTGCAACTGGTATTTTTCTTTCATTGTAACCGTTTTGATTTAGTACATCATTTATAAAACTCAATCCTTTGTTCTGCTACAGTCCGAAATTTCAGTTCATGGGCCCTGGCTATAGCAGTCAAAATGATCGATAACTCTTCATCCTTAAACTTTCCTGTAAATTCATACGCCGAAAAAGCTTGGTCTGCAAACTGTATTTCTACGCCGAATGATCGTCGCAACGTGTTGGCAATCTCACCTAATGGAGTACCATCGAAAACAAGCCGTCCGCTTAACCAACCTCTTTCAACAATCTTATCAAATGCCAACACCTCAAAGTCCGCCGCTCCTATTTCCAAAATGGCCTTCTGACCAGGAACCAAAATGGATTCACTTCCTCCAGACGACAGCTTTACGGCCCCCTTCACCAGGGCTACGGACTTATGGGCTTCGTCATCATAGGCACTGACATTAAATTCCGTTCCCAGCACCCGTGTAGTCATAGCTCCCGTGACCACCTTAAAAGGCCGGGCCGAATCTCGCTTCACCTTGAAATAGGCCTCTCCAGTCAACTTCACCACACGTTCACTTTTCGAGAAATCCATAGGATACGTCAAGGTACTCATGGCATTCAGCCATACCTCGGTGCCATCTTCCAACTCCAAATACTTATGCTCACCAATCCCCGCCGACAGCTCATGTTCATGGTTTACAGTATTTTTTTGGTCCAACAGGAGAAAGGCTCCAATGGCTAGAATACATGCCAAGGAAGCAGCCACACCATAGCGCCACAATCTTCTGGTCTTGATGCTTGACTTGATATTTCCTTGCCACTTTCTGTAGATGCTATCTCTAGTAGAGTATGGATTCTCCGTTATTTCCCGTAAATGATCATCATCGGGCTTTTTGTCAAAAGATCGGTACCAATTGTCCAACTCTTCTTTTTCCGCTTGATCCAATTCATGGATTTTGCCCAATAGATATTGTAATCGTCTTATTTCCATAATCGTGCTCGGTCAATCATAAAGTTGCGGAAAAAGGACTCAACCCTAGGTGAGAAAAATTATCGATCTATTAACTATTAGGAATCACTATTAACATTTTCTTAAAAAGAAGCACGAAAAAAATCAAACGTAACACATTCTGGGACAAACAATATTTCTGGGGGAGGAATTTCCGACCAAGCCGAAAGATTGGAGAAATTGGTGAGAAATAGTGCTGGTGGGCATATTTACCCACGCGCGCAGGCAAACTCCTCCGTTTGGGCAGTGATTAGCTTTTTAAGCACCATCACGTCAGAACTACCTACCGCCTTTAGGCAGGCATGCCTGCACTTTTTTTCAGTCCGCTCGGTTGGTTTCTTCACGCCGAAATCCCTCAAGGCAGCGTATAAAAAACTGAAATCGATAAATGTGGGAAGGTCGACATAGCAGCGGGACGGCGGCTGGCTAGCGGGCGGAAGCTTTGCCATGTCTTGATTTTTTCGTTCTTTTTTATCAAGAAAAAAGGACAAGGAAGTCCCGAAGGCATCTGCTCTTATCCGATGATGAGGCAACTAAAAAGTCCCCTTTAAGGGGATTTAGGAGTAGAAACGCCAATGGCTCACCATTCATCATTACACCCATCCGGCCAAGGCATTCCCCCAACTTTTCCGCTTGATCCCACATTCTCTTATCTGCTCAAGCGAATAAAAAAGACGAAAAGACCATGGTCAATACATAGTCCGGACAATGATCCCGCAAATAGGTCAGGGAATAGTGGATGTGGTATTCAACGGTCTTGACAGAAATCTGCAGCCTGTCGGCAATTTCCATATTGCTCAAAAATTCCTTGCGACTCAACCGGAACACATGTTTGGACTGCTCAGGCAGGCGTTCGATCAGTTCATCGACATGGGAAAGCAAATCACCGTAATCTATTCGACGTTCGGTGTCGCTGTCATGAACGCTCAAATGACGAACAAGCTCATCATATTTTTCGCTGGCAGCGTATTTCTCCCTGAAGTGCATGAGAATCTTGTTTTTGAGCATCCCCATCAGATAGGATTCAATGGACTTAGTGATCACTAGGCTTGCCCTTTTCAGCCAAAATTGAAAAAACACATCCTGCACCATGTCCTCTGCCAATTCAGCCGTCCCCACCCTTTTGTAGGCATGAAAATAGAGTTTTTTCCAATAGAGCGCATACACCGCATTGAAAGCTTCACTATCCCCATGCCGCAGTTTGGCCAGTACATCAGCAGCATCAATTGACATAAATCAGGTCATTAAGTCCATAGCACTGGTAAAACTACCCATCAAATTAGCAATCTATCAAAACTACAGGTTAATATTGCGTTAATTTTAATCCTTGAGCCCTAATTAGCGTTTTTTCTTCATCAATTATTTTAAGATAATGGGGCTGTTCATTCAAAAGCTCAAACCGCTATGCTCTCCTGTTCTAATTCTTCATTGTAATTGTAAAGGGGAGATCCAATGGGACTAGTGTACATATCTTCCTCTAACGTCGCGAAAGGGAAGTCAAGTGGGATGTAGATACCAAATACTTTATGCTGAAACTTTTAACTCGCACCTAGTACTTTACTGCTCACCAGGCATCATCATTGAATGAACTGCCACAATATTTTGGGCACGAAATTGCTACCATAGCATTAACAGCCTACCAATCTCGTTGTTTGTTAACCCCTTCCCTAGTCGTAACCTTAACAAAACCAAAACCTGCCCTTAATCATTCTTTTATGCTGAAGGATGATATTTGCTGGTTATGATATCACTGCTGAGAATCGTTATTTCCATCTTTTTTCTTGCTGTCACTTTTGTCCCGAAAACCCTCGCCCAAATTCCGAGGCAACTTGACCAAAAGCTGGCTGCTGCCCAAGAACTTGCCAAGCGCAATCCCGAACTGGCCTTTCTGACCGCCACGGAAGTCTATGAACAAAGCTTGCCACAGGAGCTGGACAGTATCACGGGCAAATCGCAATTGGTCCGGGGAAAGATCCTTTTCCAGTTTGGACTATACCAGCCTGCCGCAGAGGCTTTCTATGAAGCCGAACACCTCTTCGAACACCTCCGTCGGCCCTACTACCTGGCACAGGTGAACAATGCCCTTGGAGAAGTGTATTATAAAATCAAAACTCCTGAAGATGCCCTTTCCCGCCATGAAAAGGCCTTGGAGCTCTTCAAGGGCATCGACCATGGTGAAGGTGAAGCGGAGACCAAAGGCTTTATTGGAAGCATGTACGAAAAAATGCGAAACTATCCGAAAGCCCTGGCTTACCAGCGTGAGGCCTTGGGACTTTTTGAGGACTTGGGGCTCAAGGGGCACTTGGCCTTTGTCCGCGAAAATATCGGAAGCATCCACGAAGACCTGGAGCAGTTTGATTCTGCTTATGTCAATTTCCAAAAGGCCTACCTGCTGAATTCCGAGGTGGGTGACAGTCTCCGGCTGGTGGGCACCCTGAACAACCTGGGTGATGTATTCCGCAAAACCCGCGAGCCGGAAAAAGGCCTGGACTACTCCAAAAAGGCCGCCGAAATGAGCGCCCGTCTGGGCTTTCTGGATGCCCAGAACAGTGCCATCGTGGACATCTCAAAAGCTTATGCCGGAATGGGCGATTACAGCAATGCCTACAGGTACCTGGAACAAAGCCGCCAGCTGAGCGAAGTGGTCTATTCCGAAGAGTCGGCCAGACAAATCGCCATTCAAGAAGCCCAAAACCAACTCTATACCAAAAACCAACAAATCAGCCAATTGGAACAAATGCGGGAATTCGACACCCTCGTAAAATGGCTCTTGGTATTTCTGGTCCTCCTCCTGTGTGTGCTGGGCTGGGTGATTTTCAACAGGCAAAAGCTGAAAATCAGGAGCAATAAGGAATTGCTGCAACAGCAGCAGGAAATCCTGCAGGTCAAGGAGCGGCTAATTGCCACGGAAAAGGAAAACCGACAATTGCTGGAACTCAAAATCAAAACCGAGGACCGGGCCCATTCAAAATCCCTGACGGCCCAAACCCTCCACCTGATCGACAAAAACCAAATGCTCGAAGGCATTCAAGTGAAGCTTAAACATATCCTGGAAGAAAACCCCAAAGACCAAAAGAAAAAAATCAGGAACCTGATCAAGGAAATCGATTTTAATTTCTCGCACGATACCGACTGGGATGACTTCAAAAACAACTTTGAAAAAGTCCACCAGGATTTCTTCAAAAACCTCCAGCGCCAAACCGCAGGATTGACCCCGGCAGAAATGAAACTGGCCAGCCTCATGCGCCTAAACCTGAGCTCAAAGGAAATTGCCTCCACCCTCGGCATTTCACTGGACAGCCTCAGGATTGCCCGCTACCGGCTCCGTAAAAAACTCCAGCTCGAAAAAGGAGAAAGTTTACAGCAATTTATCCTTTGTATATAGTTCATAATTTATTAACCCCATTTTAACAATGCTCAACTTGATGAAAAACAGTTACTTACATAACATTTTTAGATTTCTGTTTAGATTTTGTTAACGGTCATTTTCCCGATTGTTGCCTAAATGATTACAGTGGATCCTGGCCACGAGGCTCCTTCAGGGCTAACATTGCAACATCAAAATCAAACAAAACCTATGACAAAAAACAGACTCGTTTACGGGCTATGTTCACTGGGTATCCTCGCGGGATCTTGCAGTGGACCAAGCCAGCAGAAAGAAACTCAGACAGGCCAACGTGTCGTCAAACCGCTTTATGTAACAGACCAGGTCATCCACGACACGGACGATCCGGCCATTTGGGTAAACCCTTCCGATGCGGCCAAGAGCCTGATCGTCGGAACGGACAAAGATGCCGATGGAGCCCTGTATGTTTTTGACCTAAAAGGCAAAGCCATCGATTCCCTGACGGTGCGCAATATCCAACGACCAAATAATGTGGACATCAGTTATGGATTGTCCCTGGGTGACAGCCTGGTAGATTTTGCCGTTACCGGTGAGCGCCTCACGTCAAAGCTGCGGTTTTATGCGCTACCTATCATGCAGGAAATTGCCCCTGGGGGAATTGAAATCTACCAAGGTGAAACCGGTAACGAATATCGGGACCTTATGGGCGTGGCCGTGTACCACAGTCCGAAAAACGACAAACAATATGTCATTGCCGGCAGGAAGAACGGGCCTCAGGACGGCACCTACTTGTGGCAATATGAAATCAAGACCGATGGAGGCCAAATCAGCCTTGAGCTGGTCCGCAAGTTTGGCCAGTTCAGCGGGCAAAAGGAAATCGAAGCCATTGCCGTGGACAACGAACTGGGATACATCTACTATTCCGATGAAGGGGTGGGCGTCCGCAAATACTACGCTGATCCGGAAATGGGCAATGAACAACTGGCCCTATTTGCCACTGAAGGATTTACCAAAGACCACGAAGGCATCAGCATCTATAAGTTGGACGACAAAACCGGCTATATCCTGGTGTCCGACCAAGAGGCCAATCAATTCCATGTATTTCCTAGGGAAGGTGCAGCCGACAATCCCCATGACCACCAGCTGATCACCAAAATAAAGACCAGCACCGTTTCCAGTGACGGATCAGAAAGCCTCAGCACCGCATTGGGGGCAGATTTTCCGCATGGGATCTTTGTGGCCATGTCCGACGACAAAACCTTCCAGATCTACACATGGGAAGACATGGCCGGTGACACCCTCAAACTGAAAAAATAATCTTTTAAACCACTCCATTATGAAAAACCTATTACTGAAAACATTGACCTTGATGGCCTTCTGCTGCTTGGGCCAAGAGGCACTTTTTGCGCAGGGAGTCCTCCGGGGCAGGGTCATCGATGCCCAGAACCTGTCGATGCCGGGCGCCAATGTGGTACTGCAAAACACCCGATTGGGTACCGTTACCAACCAGGCCGGCGATTATGCGATCGTGGACCTTCCTGAAGGGGAATATGAAGTATCCGTTTCCTATCTGGGATATGGATCGGTCGTCCATACGGCCACCGTTGAAGACGGAGAAACCACCATTTTAAATTTCAAACTGGACCAAAAGACCATCGAAAACCTTGAATTTGTGGTGATGGGAGACCGCTTGAAAGGCCAGGCCAAGGCCTTGAGCCAGCAAAAAAACAATCCCAACATTACCAATATCGTTTCCTCTGACCAAATCGGCCGCTTTCCCGATGCCAACATCGGGGATGCCCTAAAACGCATCCCGGGAATTACCATGCAGAACGACCAGGGAGAAGCCCGGGACATCATCATCCGGGGAATGGCGCCGCAGCTAAATTCGGTCACCCTGAACGGTGAAAGGATCCCTTCTGCTGAAGGGGACAACAGAAGGGTGCAGATGGACCTGATTCCTTCGGACATGATCCAGACCATCGAAGTGAACAAGGCGGTCCTTCCCAACATGGACGCCGATGCGATCGGTGGATCGGTAAACTTGGTCACCCGGCAGGCTCCCAATAACTTGCGGATTTCCGGTACGGCCGCTTCGGGCATCAACTTACTTTCCGACAAGCCTATCTGGACCGGTGCCATGATTGTCGGCAATCGCTTTTTGAATGACAAGCTGGGAGCCATCGTCTCTGCTTCCTATAACAACCACAACTTTGGTTCGGAGAACATTGAATCCGTATGGTATGAAAGTGACAACGGCGTAGGGCTAGAGGAATTTGAAATGCGCAAGTATCTGGTCCAAAGGGTCCGGCGTTCGGTTTCCCTGGCTTTGGACTATGAGATCAACCCCAACCATACCCTTTTGTTCTCCAGCATGTACAATCATCGGGACGATTGGGAAAACCGCTTTGCCATGAAAGTGGACAATCTTGACGACGTATTCGATGACGGAAATTATGAGGAGCGCTCTCCAGGAGTATTCACTTCCTCGGGCGCAAGGGTTGAATACGAGACCAAAGGCGGTCAGGTGGCCGGCAGGAACAAGCAGCCCAGGCGATTGGAAGACCAGCGGGTAAAAAACTTCACCTTGGGAGGTGACCACCTGTTCAACAAACTGAAAATGGATTGGTCTGCCACCTATGCCAAAGCATCCGAGGAACGTCCACATGAAAGGTACATCACCTTCCGGGAAGAAGACCAAAACGTCAACATTGACATCACCAATCCCAGAAAGCCTTATGCGGCCTTGACCAATCTGTCGGACAATCTTGGCTTTGGTTTGGACAACCTGTCCGATGAGTACCAGTACACATTTGACGAGGACCTCAATGCAAAACTGGACTTCAAGCTTCCTTACAGCGATAAGGGGATCGTACAATTCGGAGGCCGCTATAGGGGTAAGTACAAAAACAGGAACAACAACTACTTCGAGTATTCCCCACTGGATGAGGACGCCTTTGGAACGACACTTGGTGATATGCCATACACCGACCAATCTGACCCTGACTTCCTCCCTGGCAGTCAGTACCTTATCGGGAATTTTGCAGATCCGGATTTCCTGGGCAACCTTGAGCTGAACGACCCGTCCCTCTTTGAAAGGGAATCCGTACTTGAAGAATTCTTGCCTGGCAATTACTCGGCCAATGAAACCATCACTGCCGCCTATGCCATGGCTGATCACCAGTTTACAGAAAAGCTGTCCGCGATCGTTGGTCTTCGGTGGGAGCATACCAGCATTGACTACACGGGAAACCTGTATGATGTGGACAACGAAACCTTCACCCAGGCCACCCAAGACGACAGTTATTCCAATTTCATGCCTGGTGTGCATTTGAAATACGATGCGGATCCAAATACCATCCTAAGGTTTGCATGGACCAACACCATCGCCCGGCCAAACTACTATGACCTGGTTCCCTACGCGGAATATGTCGCGGAGGACGATGAACTTTCCCGAGGAAATCCAGACCTGTTGCCCACGGTTTCCATGAACTTTGACTTGATGGCCGAGAAGTATTTTGACAATGTTGGATTGATATCATTGGGTGGTTTCTACAAAGACATCGACCAGTTTGTCTATGAGAAGACCGACCTGAACTATAACGATCCGGTATTCGGCGACAATTTGGAATACACCCGACCGGAAAATGGGGGAACCGCCGCCGTTTACGGGCTGGAGGCCTCCATCCAAAAGCAAATCTGGAAGGGGCTGGGCATTTATTTGAACTACACACTTACCCAGTCCGAGACCACCGGCATCGAAGGCAGGGAAGAAGATGACCTTGAGCTACCGGGTACTGCCCAGCACATGTTCAATGCCTCCCTTTCTTATGAAACCAAAAAATTGGTGTTCAGGGCTTCTCTAAACTATGCAGGCGACTACCTTGATGAACTGGGCGGCAGCCAATTTGAGGACAGGTATTACGATGAGCAGATGTTCTTGGACATCAATGCTTCCTATGCCTTCACCCCCAAGTGGCGGCTGTTTGTTGAAGGCAACAACCTGACCAACCAGCCGCTGAGGTACTACCAAGGCATCCGTGCCAGGACGATGCAGGAAGAATATTACAATGCCCGGTTTAACTTCGGGATTAAGTTCGACCTGTTTGAGTAATCATAATTGAAACCAAAGCTAAAAGGCTGCTCCTATATGGTCAATTGCCATTTTGAAAGGGGCAGCCTTATCTTACAAGGGAAGTACGGCATCAATCACTACCAATTAAAATTACCCCTTACATTTTTTAGCTCCTTACCTCCCTTCGCATAAACAAATAGTAGGTCAGGGCAAAGCACAACACCGTGGCCGCTACCAGGCCGCTCACTTGTGGCCAGACGACCATCAAGCTGTCTTTCAGGGAAAGTGGAGAAGGTACCGCTCCGGCCATTTGCTCCATGGTTACCGGCCCCAAGCTCCTGACGGAAGGCATCAGCAAGGTGGTGGTCGCATCGGTAAACAGCTGACTGGGCGCCAACCGAAGCAGTGAAAGGATTATCCCATTAAAACGAATGGCTTCCGACGGTGCCAACTCCCGTGTATCTGGAGCAAAAGCGCTGACGGCCAGCTCAATCACAATCCTGTAAAAAACCGTGAAAAAGAGCCAAATGCCCATGGCGGTCAATGCAGAAGTGGACGGCTGCCTGAACACCACTGACAGCAAAATGGACAATGCCAACCAGAACCCCACGTAAACGGTACACAATACGGTAAAGCCCAAAATTCTCATTACCTCCTCCGCTTCTATCAGTATGCCGGTCATCACCATGCCTCCTCCGATCATCAACAAGGCGAGGCTCAAAAGCAGCACCCCGACCAATATCAGGGAACTGGTGAATTTTGAAAGCAAAAGATTGTCCCGGTAGACGGGCTGCGCCATCACCCGGGCCAGGGTTCCGTTCTGTTGTTCGGAGTTAATGGCATCAAAGCCCAGCCCAATCCCCAGCAATGGCCCCAAGAAATTCAAGAACACATGAAACGGGGGAAGGGTACCTTCAGTGGTCGTCAGCAATTTCAGGTAAAGGAATAGTTGACCGGTGTCCTTGGCCTTGGTGACGACCTCCCGGAGATGGCCCATGGCCACGGCGGTGGTTCCCCAAAAGGTCAGCGCGATCAATACCAACAACACAATAAACCGCCAACTTCGCAGGTGGTCAGCCACTTCTTTTCCCACCATGGTCCAAAAAGGGCTATGCCAACGCCCAGCCCCTTGTTCGTGACGGTTTTCCGATGATGACATTAAGGTATTCATGGTAGTTTATCCTCTATTTTTTGGTGATCAAAATACATTTGGTAAATATCCTCCAGCCCATATTCCCGTTTATGCACTCCAGTGACCGCATAGCCTTTCTCCACCATAAAGCGCACAGCATCTGGAGTGACATCTGCTGCACTGACCATCTCCAGCACATTTCCCTTCAGGGTCACCCCTTGTACATGGGGAAGGTTCAGCATGTCTTCTTTATGCTTCCAGGGCTTCTCCAGGTTTTCGGCCAAGGTGATCTTTACGCCATGTCCCTCTTGGGCAAACAATTTATGGGAAAGCGCATGAATGCTCCCCTCTCCCAACAGCTCGCCCTTCACAAAAATCCCCACCCGGTCACATACCTGCTGGACCTGGTACAGGTGATGGCTGGAGAGCAATACCGTTAGTCCCCTTTCCCTGCTCAGGGAGGATATCAGTGACAGGAATTCTTTTACCCCACTGGGATCGATCCCCAATGTCGGTTCATCCAAGACCACTACTTCAGGCTCTTTGATCAGCACCTCCGCCAAGCCCAGCCGCTGTTTCATGCCGCGGGAATACGCCCGGGTCTTTTTGTCGACCGCCTTCCCGGTGAGGCCTACCGTTTCCAAGGTTGCCAGTGCGCGGGACTGGATTTCGTTTCGGGGAATGCCATTCAGCTCTCCGATATACATGAGGTTTTCCATGGCCGTCATGTTATCATAAAATCCCACGCTATCGGGCATGTACCCAACCTTTTGCTTTACCATGATCGGATGGGTGGTGGCATTGACACCGCATACTTGGGCCATCCCGGAAGTGGGCTCGGTGAGCCCCATCATCATCAGGATGGTGGTCGTCTTGCCTGCACCATTGGGGCCGAGCAGTCCGAAAATTTCACCTTTGCCAATTTCCAGGTTCAGTCCCTTGACCGCTTGGAATGCCCCGTAATTTTTGGTCAGGCCGCTCAGTTTAATGATTGGATTGTCCATGGGCGATCTTATCTTCTTCCAAATTTCCGGATCAGCAAATAGACGAGACCGATGGCCATCAGGATGACGAGCATACCGACCCAACCTGACAGCAGTGATGTGGTCACGGTCATACGGTAAGATGCATCACTGCTGGTTTCGGAGGCCTTGGCCGTAAACTTGGTCACGTAATCCCCGGGCAGCGTTTTATCGGGAATGGTGATGGTCGCCACCACATCGGTGGATTTGCCGGGCGCTAACCGCTCAATGGTGGATGGTGAAAAAGTCGCTTCCCACTTGGGCGGAGTTCTGGAAGAAAGGGATATTTCCTCAAGGGCCAGCGAACCGGTATTTTTGACCTGCAAGTTGACCTGTTTGCTTTTTCCTTCCGTCACTTCACCACTTAACCTTCCGGATGGCGTGGTAAGCTCCAAGGCAAACGATCCCTCTACCACGGCTTCCAGGTTTAGGGAAAGGGAGTCCTCTCCGACCGCATAAACAGGAATGTCGTACTGATCCGGCTTTGCCCCATAGGCGGGATGGACCTCAATGGAGATGTTCTCGGATTTTTCCGGATCCATTTGCAGGGAGGTGACCTGTTTGCCGCTGACCTTGAATTTTACCCGCCAGCCCTTTGGAGCCTTGGCATCCAAGGTATAACGGGAAGCGGAGGAGCCGTTCTTTAAGGTGGCCTGATACCGGAAAGTCTCATTTACCGGAGCTTCCATGTTTATCAAACGGGCCGAAAATGAAGGAGCTTTGGTGGACTCCTGTGCTGAGGCAATGGGTGATGCCAAGCAAAAAACCAAAAACAATAAAACTACGAATGGGTGAATGCCCAAAAAGGGCCTCTCTAGGTTAACACTATCTACTGACATAATTCAAATAAGTGAAAGTTATTAATAGTTAATAAAGACGCCTATTCAATTTATCCCTGGATAATCCTAAGAATTGCAACCCCAATTTTATTACATGAATGATATTAACGCAACAAATTAACTTTTTTTAACAATCACTTTAAAAGAACCATGCTTGGTCCGGCAGGTTGCTCCCTACGCTGCACAAAATGGGTTCTGGATGATTAACTGCGGATAACGCTTGGCTTGCTTGCCAAATTCGGGCGTGACCTTTACCTTCTTGCGACAAGTAAAAAAAGAAACCAAAACCTGTACACCTGGGCCTTAAAACCCGCTACTGTGACTGGCCTTGGTATCCCGTGAAAATGGCCTGCACATCGTCAGGCAAGCTGCCAAAAAAAACTAGCATTGCTGCGAAAGTCTGGCCTTATCAAGCCAACTTTTTCAGCCAATCTATCAGCTCCTTAAAATGGCGCTTCAGAAAATCAAACACGTCCGCAATGGCTTCATCCAAGGCATTTTCCAGTGGACTAAACTCCTCCCCATTGAAATATCGCGGCTTGGAGCCAGGGCCGTCGGGCGAACCGTGATGTTCATCAATTGACTTTCTCCACCGCTCAGCATGTGTTCGCCACTCCTGTTGGTTGACCAGCTCCGGGGCTTCGAACCAAACGTTCCAAGAAAGGATGTTCCCTGGCGCCAGCATATTGCCCGATGCGATATTAAACGCCTTCATGACCAGCTCATTGAATTCGTCGACCTTGGGATCGTTTGTTTTGGTGATGTCACCAATTTCGACGTCAAGGTTTCCTACCACCCAGGCCATATCCTCATGACGGCTAAAATCTGGACTTTTGAACTTCTTCGACTCCCCTACACGCAGTGGAAAAATCGGTTGTTCGGGCTTCTGTGGGCAATGTGTCGTCACCTTGATGGCATTGGCCTTGTCCAATGGAAACGGATGATGGCTTTTTTCCAGTACTGCCCACAGCAGTTGGCCAAAGATCCCTTGTTTTGGGCTAAACCATATTTTGCCCTCCACAGTCATATCGGCTGCCAACGAAGGGCCTTTGGCCTGATCATCCGGCTGCTCATTGACCCATCCCCGCTGTCCCGTCACGGTCACTTCCACATTCAGGCAGATTTTATCAAAGATCCATACGCCCTGCTGAGGGCAGATGATGGAGTAAACCCTTCCGATATCGGTGTAACCCAACCTTGAAATATAGGGCGCAAACATCTGAAAGCAGCGACTTGACTCTCCTCCATCCGGTTGGGTCTTCCAACTGAATTCTGGCCATTTTACCGGCATCTGCCTTTGGAGCAGGTTGATATTGGCCAAATTGTCCAACATGGGCAAACTGCCCAATTGGGGATTGGGATATTTCCAATCAGGATGCCCGTCAAGGAAGCCTCCTTTCCAGCCCGGCACAGGGATTGAATTTTTTAAGGTATACATGGTGATGTGGTTTATGGGTTAAATTAAACTATAGAACTACCATTCAAGGCATTTCAAAAAACCTGCTCACGTAGACCGTACGACCACACCCTAAAACCAGTCCCTATTTGGTGTGGATCCGGCCTGTGTCAGGAGATTTACCATATCAGCACTTCATCGGGCTGCCTTCGCTCATTTTTCCTGAACAGGTTAAACACCAGCATAAACTCTTGGGTGTTGCCGGGAAGCAAATAACTGCCATTGGTAGGAAACTCATACACATAGCCCATTTTAAACTTATCAAAGATCAACCCTGCCTGTAGGTTATTGGCATAATCAATGCGATGCCCTGCTCCGATCCAAAACCTGTCCATAAACAAGGCCTTGACATTGAACTCCACATTATCGGGCAAATCTTTCTGGGAGCGGAAAAAAAAGTTGGTACTGACGGCCAGATGATGGCCCAACGCTTCCCGGTATCCCGCCTGAACAATATAGTTGACAGGACGTCCTTCCATAAAATCATCTCCACTGGAAATCCTCCCTCCATTCACTTGATGCATGGCATAGGAAAGGTAATAATTGGAATGGGTCAGGGCCAACCCAAGGTTAAAATCGACGATCTGCATATCCGAGAACCCACCGATATAATGGCTGAGAACATCATCTGACTGCTGCTCTACGGTCATGGCCGTACCGTCCAGCCTTACATTGGTGTAGCTCACCCCTGCCCCTAACCTGAGGTTGTGCTTTTCCGTCAACCTCACCCGGCTGGCATAGGACACCACTAAACCGGTCTCGTTAAACGCCCCGTATTTATCAAATAGCAGGTTCAGCCCGATAGCATTTTTGCCCATCAGGGCGGGATCCGCATCCCCCTTCATCTCGGCAAAATCCAGTTCTCCGCTAAAAAACATGGTCTTGGGCGCTCCTTCAAATCCGCTCCACTGGTTACGGACAAAGCCCCGCAAGGTGCTGCCCTCATACCCTGTCAGGCCAGGATTGTAATAGCTCTGGAAAAAACTGAACTGGCTGATATACTTTCTGGACTGGCCCTTCACAGAGGTGGCACTTGCCAACATCAGCAACAGCATTGACATGACGATCTTGTTCATAATAATATTGGGGTAAGTGGCCAGCTCGAAACGACGCCCCTGCTGACCTGTCGGTTTTGTGAATCCTTTCATCTCCTCAATAAGTTTAATGTTCCTCTTCTCACTTCTCCGGTTTCACCCACTTCTATCACCCAGAAATAGGTTCCTGCCGCCATCTCTTTTCCATTGAATTGCCCCTCCCAATGCTCATCCGGATCATCGGTAAAGAACACCCGGTTTCCGCTACGTTCGAAGACCATCACCCTTACATCAGTGTAAAACTGCAGCTCGGGAACACCCCAAGTATCATTGGCACCGTCTTGGTTCGGCGTAAAAGTGTTATAGATCGTCACCTCATCAAGTGGCACCCGCAGGCGATTGACGACAAAAAGCTTCTCCACCTTGTTGCCATCTGCATCGGTCACGGCCACAAGAACCTCGAAAGTCCTCCTGCCCGGCAATGCCTCCCCAGAACTCCAGAAAAGGGCTGTCCCTGACAAACTGAAATAGGCATTGTCCTTGGCATTGCCCACCAAGTTCAGCGTATGCTGATCATCCACAGGATCGATTACCGATAGACCACCTACGACAATTTGATCCGAACCAATGTCAGCGACAAAATTATCATGGTCCAATACAATGTCCTCAGGAGCGGGTTTGGCCTCAACGACCACCTGCTGGAAAGGCCCTTCAGCTGTACGGGTAACCCCTTCGGGTAAGTTCAGCTCTCCTGTCACGGTATAGCTTCCCCGGCTCCTCACGTTTATGGAAGAGCGGTCCCATTCAACGGCCAAGTTGATCATTTCATCATGGCGTGTCCGAACCAGCACTTCCGTCGGAAGAGGGATTTGGTCTGATGCCGTTCCCCAAGCGACCGCTACGGCAGGTTGTTCATAAAAGGCCACCACCTCGATGGCTTTAATGGTCAACAATGCGCTCGTGAATTGTATTTGGTAATTCCTTCCTGCCGATAGACTTCCCTTGTTGATCGCATATGCCCCCACACCTTCTCCAGGTGCGCGCTCCAATTGTCCTTCAAAAATTTCATGCCCGTCCCCGTTTACGAGTCCAGCCACCTGATAGGTGAACCTAGGATCACTGGCCCCAAAAATCCGGACATGGTCATTCGCTGTCACCGTCAAAACTGCAGGGATAATGGCAAAAGTACCCGCAGTGTAAGTGATCGTGTAATTCATCGAGGTATAACCCGAAGCCGTGATCGTGTAATCGCCCACATCCTCACCCGTGGCGCGCGTAACCTTCAAGCTGCCGCCAAGGGCAGTTTCATCGTCACCGTTCACAAAGCCCGCATAGGTAACCGTCATGGCCGGATCAACGCTGCCGTAGACTTTGGAATGATCTGCTACCGTCACCGTCATAGCGGCAGGCGTGATTTCAAAAGTACCTGAAGCATAGTTGATTGTATAATTCGTAGAAGTATAGCCGGAAGCAGTGATCGCATAATCCCCCACATCCTCGCCAGCAGCCCGAGAAACCGTCAAGCTG
>JGI2924J29684_1078383_pt1 | contig 45110 bp, 41 predicted proteins | sample BenlonsequencITS_FD_29684 | JGI IMG/M metagenome (IMG submission 29684) | reverse complement strand
GGTCGAGGGTGACTGAACAATGGGAGGGTCATAAAGATCACTGCTTGTACCAAGAATCTTACGCGCGTAAGATTCTTGGTATAAGCCCCGGAGCATTCTCTCTTTTTTATAATGTCGAACATGCGGCTTGAAAAACCCGCAAAAGTTAAGTAGAATTACGAACCCGCTTCAAGTCATTCGCTTAAACAGCCGCTTCCTTAGCGGGAACCATTTTCTCCTTCGTCTTAGCTGTCCTTCGCTTAATAAATAAAAAGACACAGGGAATACAGACAAACAAAGGTATAGCGGAGATCAGAAATGTATCCGCAATGGCAGAGTTTAAGGCTTCTTTTTGCATAATACCGACTAAAACAGCACTGGCACCACCCGTCGCCGTGGCAGCATCCGTACCCATTTGGGCTAGGGCTGATGAAATCTGACTAAGAGCTTGTGTCGCAAGATAGGAATCGGAGGGAATACCGTCTGCGATGTTCCTGACATGAAAAATCTGACGATTGGTCATGATCGTGGTAAATATGGCAATGGACATAGTCCCCGCAACCTGACGCAAGACATTGGATAAGGAGGATCCCCGTCCGATAAGTTCTTTAGGAATCGAATTCATTCCGGCGGTGGTAATTGGCATCATACATAGCCCAATTCCCATTCCCCGCAGGGCCAGAATCACAGTCAGCCAGGGAATGGGTGTATTAATAGCCAGGTGCTGCAGCTCATAGGTGGTCGTACTCATTAAAAGCAAACCGGCTATAGCCACAGGGACTACCCCCAGCTTATCAAATAGCCTGCCGCTGAGGGGCATCATTAAGGCCATTAAGACACCTTGAGGTATCATAATAATCCCTGTGTCAATGGGAGTTAACCCCTGCACATTTTGTAAATAGAGGGGAACAAGAAAAGACCCTCCCATTAACCCTGCCATGACCAAACCGCCGCAGATCACACTTAAGGTGAAAATCGGATTTTTAAATAATTGTAAATCGAGGAGGGGGTCTTCCGCTCCGGCTTCCACCCAGATCAGCAGCAGCAGGCTAAAGAAGGAAACAAACAATAGGCCTACGATATAAAAGGAAGTCCAGCCTTCTTTATTTCCCTGACCTAAAGCCAGAAGCAGGGTGGAAAAGAAAATAACGGATAATACCGCTCCCCCCAGATCAAAGCTGGCTTGCTTCAGGGGTGATTCTTTCAGCAGGAATATCCCTGCCGTAACGGCAAAAATCCCAAAGGGAACACTGATGAAAAACAGCCAGCGCCAGCTAAAGAAATCAATTAAATAGCCACTGATGGTAGGTCCGACTGCCGGGGCTGCCATAGCTGCGATTCCCCATATGCCCAGGGCTGTGCCGATTTTGTTTTTAGGAACAATCCCGTAAATGATCGTCATGCTTAAAGGGGAGAGTACCCCCCCTGATATGCCCTGCAGAACCCGAAAGGCAATCAGGCTGATATCACTCCAGGCCAAACCGCATAATACCGAAGTTATGGTAAAGCCGGCTAAGGCGATGATGAATAGTTTCTTAGTCCCAAACCGGTCACCCAGAAAACCGCTGAGCGGTATGACAATTGCGGCAGCCAGGGAATATCCCGTTAATACCCACTGCATCGTATCGGTGGTAGATCCAAACACATTGGTCATTTCTGGTATGGCCACATTGATTAAGCTATTATTGAGAACCGTTACGAAGGTTCCCAATATGACCGCGCATAAGGCTAACCACATTCTGTCGTCCCTCCTAATTAATCTGGACTTTAACCCCGTCGGTCAATTGGGAACCAGGATTAATGACGATCTCATCATTATTGGCAACTCCGTTTATGACGTAATTCCAGTTAGAGTCTTTTTCCTTTAATTCCACCTGGACGAGACGAGCCACATCTTTATCTACCTTGTAAACATAATATTTCTGGTCTTGCTCTACAATAGAGGACTTAGGCAGTTCTGAGATTTTACCGTTCATGGAATCCAGGGAGATCCTGGCAATCATGCCAACCCGCAATACAGCAGAAGTATTGTCTATCCTTACTTTTACAGGGAAGGTATTGTTGGTTGAATCGGATACAGGGCTGATAAAGTCGATGGTTCCGTTAAATTTCTGGTCTATCCCGTCGACAAATACTTCTACAGGAGTCCCCGGCTTGACCTGAAAAATTTTATCTTGAGGAACGCTTACCTGCAGCAGAACCTCCTGCATATTAACGATCGTCAGCATTGAGACCCCGGGAGAGGCCATTTCGCCTGGATTAATCAGCTTTTCGGTTACGGTACCGTTAAGGGGAGAATAGATGGACGCATCCTGTACGGCACTTTGGGCCAGGGCTAAAGAAGCTTCGGCTCCGGGCAATCCGGCCTTTGCTTGTTCGTAGGCTGCTTCAGCTGTCTTCAGCTTCGTGTTGACAGCATCCAAATCACTTTGCGGAACGACTCCGGCTTCCGCTAGGGCTTTGGTGCGATCGTAATTGGTTTGGGCGTAGTCCAGGGCAATTTTGGTCTGAACAATGGTTTGCTTTAAAGTATCCAATGAGCTTTGGGTTTGGATCACTTTATTCCCACTATCAAACGCATCCAACTGAACAAGCAAGTCGCCTTTATTGACAAGGTCGCCTTCCTTGACGTTTACCTCGGTCACCTTGCCAGCCACCTTGGAGAAAACTTTCGCTTGTTGGTCCACAATAATCTTGCCGCTTAAATTGGCATTATTGGTGGTACTGCCGACTTTCATTACTTTTACCGGTATTGCTGTCGGTGCCGGAGTGCCGGAAGATGTAGTCTTTACAGCGCAGCCGGTCACTATTAAAGTCAATGTTGAAGATAAGAGGGTAATTGCTAATAGTCTGTTAATCATGCCTTTGCTCATGTTTCTTTCACCTGGTTAACCTTTCGCTTGGATTTTTAAGACGACGTTCATACCGGGAGATAATGAAAGCCCCTGTTGATCATCAATGGATAGTTTGATAGGAATCCGCTGAGTTACCTTGGTGAAGTTGCCGCTGCTGCTGAGAGAAGGCATTAAGGAAAAGCTGGAAACCGTCCCTTCACCGATTTCGATTATTTTTCCTGTCAGGGTATGTCCGGGAAAACTATCCACGGTAAATTCTGCTGTTTCTCCGCTTTGCAGGCGGCTGATATAGGTTTCCTCAATGTTAGCGGAAATGTATAAGTTGCTTTTATCCACCACTAAAGCGATAGGCTGGCCGGGGGAAAGAACTTCCCCTTCTCTGGCCAGGGTTTTGGTTACGGTTCCCGTGATAGGAGCTCGGAGGCTGGCGTTATCCAATAAGCCTGTGGCCAGATTGTTCGTATCCTGCTGACCGACAATCTGGTCAGCGACAACCGTATCACCCTGTTTTATTTGAAGGCTGAGGAGTTTTCCGGATATGCGCGGCATAACCCGGTAAGTATCCCCGTCAATACGGGCGTCTTCAGTAGACACGTAATGGGACCCTTCATACCAGTAGTAGTAACCAATACCTCCTCCGGCAACAACCATTAAGGCTAAAATGACATACAGCACTATTTTTCGTTTCATTTTTATAACTCCTTGCTCTTTCTAACTGGTTAATCGGGTGTTTCCATTTCTATGTAGTGGCTAGTTTGAAACTGGCTGCGTCCCTAATGGTCAAAGCCCTGCAGAAGATCCTTGAAGCAGTGGCGGATCACATCCCCACGGCTAATGATGCCAACTAATACTCCATTTCGCTCAACAGGGAGTTTCTTAATTTTCTTTTTCCCCAGAATAGTAGCGATGTTTTCAACTTCTTCGTCCCAGGAAACTTTAATGACCTTACTCTGAGCAATCTTAAGTACCTCTAAATCCAGTAGAAGTTTGATTCTTTCCGGGAACTCCTCATCATCCTTAATTACGGTAAAGTAGTAGAGTGAATCAAAGATTCGATGTTCATGGGTGCCGATATAGCGCATGATATCCCCGTCGCTTATATAACCAACAATCTTATTTTTAGTGTTGATTACCGGAACACCGCTGATCCTGTGAGTAATGAATTTAGCAATGACTGCACCGACAGTATCGCTTTCTTTAACGGTATAAACATCACTTATCATAATTTCATGAGCCTGCATAATTACCCTCCTAACCTTTGCTTGTACGCTTTTTAATATAGTTGCATGATGAAACTATGTAATTGTATTATACAACTAACTTGTCTGATGATCAATTCCTGATTTTTAAAGAGTTCCTCGTTTTTTAAAATCTTGTCGTTATGATAGAATAAGTCGTGTTATAAATTCGGCGAGGCAGTAAGGAGGCAATCATGAAATGAATGAAAATTGGCTGGAGACCATTCTATCGGAATTAGCCGTCCTTCATCGCAGTCTTGGATCGGCAGCTAAATATAAAAAGCCCGGAACCATTGAACGGTCCGCCCATTTGTTGCTTGGACAAATTACTTCTCAGGGTCCAGCCGGTGTGAAAGCTTTGGCGGAGGAGTTCCAGTTGGATATTTCCACCGTAAGCAGACAAGCGGCAGCCCTGGAGAAAAAAGGATATGTCTATCGTATGCCGGACCCTTTGGATAAAAGGGCGTATTCACTTCAGATCACGGAACTGGGCATGAAAGAACTTATGAACTATAAGCAAAAACGATTGGCTGATATGGGGAAACTGCTCAAGGATTGGTCTGCTGAAGACTGCGAAGCATTCGGTCAGCTTTTGAAAAAATTCAATCATACCTTGTTGAATTCGACCAGCAAGTAGAAAATCATCAAGGCCCGTACCTTCTATTATGAGGAGATTAAAAATCCGGCGGTTTTGAGGGCACTAATCTAGATTAGTGCCCTCAAAACCGCCGGATTTTTAATCTGAGTTTGTGATGGATGGGGAGAAGGGCTTTCCTTATGACGGGGCAGTAGAGCGACAGAGTGTTGGTGAGATTTTTTTAATTACGAGGGGAGGATATTGAGGTAAAATGTGGAAATAAGCTATGACACTTATATTGGAGTTAGCAACAACCCATGTATAGCTTTATTGCAATCATGAGCTTACTAACTTCTTATACAATACTTTAAAGTTACTTCGCTTTTGTCTTAATGCGTGATCCATTCGTAGGAAAATGTGTTACTACCACCGGAGAAAAATCAAAAAAGGCCAAGATTAGATGTTAGTCTGAAAAAAATTGGTTGTTGCAGATATGTTAAGAGGGAGGGATTGGATGAGGAAAACTATTGCCTATCTAGGCTATGGATTGGGTCTGATGATGCTTGTGTATTATGGCTTAAATTATCAGGAAGCACTGCATATTGAAGCAGGCAGAAACTTTGATCCGTTTCCATTAATGCAGTTTAGTTATGTTTACTCCTTGATGATTGGTATGTATATTGCTTTGCCTGGATTTATAAAGAGAATGGCTCTGAAAGGAACGTTATCAGTTAACTGGTTAAAGATCTTGATTCTCGGAATACCTATGCTGTTAATCAGTGCTTCAGGTATACTATTTTATTACTCCGTTTCATCGCAGCTTAATTCATTAATTAGATGGGTATATCTCAAGTATAATATGATGGGAACCACTTTAATCGGAGTAGCTTGCGGATACATATTATTAAGTTCGATTTTCAAAAAAGAGATCGAACAGAACACTGTCTCGGTTGTTAAGTCTAGCCTTGCCAAAATCGTTGTCCTGTTTATCTTAGGGTTTTCTTTGCTTTATGTTGCTTTGAACGGATTCCTTCATCCTATGAAGCTTGTGGATGTTCAAGCTGATATCGTAAAAAATGATGACCAAACTGGATATTTAGTCAACGATGGAAAGGATACAGTTTACTTTATACGCACAGAAATTGAATACCGTTTGAAGTTCGAGAATATGCCGGTCAGATCTATCAGGCAACCTGGTGGGGATCTCAAGATAAAGGTTGAACCTCAAGAAGAATTACGCAGCTTATTCTCAGAGGATATCTTCAAGCAGCCTGAAGGCATCGGATTTACCGGTGGCGGTAAGGAGACAGAAATAACTCTGACCTATACAATTGGATCCATTGACCCGGAAGGAAATAATGTTGATCTTCCCCCACCTGCTCCGGAGGTTTTAGAAGAGATCAAGGATCGTTTATATAATGCTGAATTAGTCTTCGAGTTTAGTGATACGGATATAAAAAGATTTAATTTGTTAGATTATAAAGGGAATTAGCTCAGAAACCATCCTAAGGGATGTTTTCTGAGTTCAAGGAGGCGTAATGATAAGGAAGAGGATAAATATGAGTATGACGCAGGCCATTTTAGATTAGTTGATTGGGGGATTCTTTATGAAGAAATCTTTAGTGGTTTTGTTTATATTTGTAAGCGTTATTATCTTTATCGCAGGAAGTTCTGAACAGATAAATTTAAATAGTAGGCTACTGTTTTTAGAAAAGGAAAATAAAGAGTTGCAGATGAAGTTAGAACAAGTTAATACGATATCGATGCTCTTTCAAGATTACAAAGATAAACAAAGGTTAGTACCGAAAGAATCCCAAATTTATACTCTTCCAATTAATGGGTTGAAAAAACTGAACATGATTGAACCGAACACAGTTATTCTAAGTAATAGATGCGGCACAATGCCAAAATGAACAGTTATGGTTTTATGTGTCGATACCAGTCTACGATTCCCCAATTAACCATAAGGGATGGATTCCAGAATCCGAAACGGTAAAATTAACCCAAGACAATGTAAAACAAGTGCAGGGAGATGTTTACATTAAAGAAGGAACTCCAATCTATGAGGTGGAGCAGTTTAATGAATTAAATTCTGTGGCACTTAATAAAACTCCTAAGGACGTTAGAGGAAGAATAGAGAAAAGAGAAGGTTCTTTCGTAAACTTAATGGCACCTGGTGGATGGTATTTTTGGGTAGAGGATAAGTATTTGATTTTTCCAAAAGTAGAAGAAGAGGAAATCGGTCTTATCTTCCCCCTTTTACTAATTTTATTGACATCTTCCTTGTCCATATAATATCATCTTCATTTTTTAATAATATGAGACAATAGGCTAACACCCTTTCTGATGACATCAGGTTCCAGATGACCATAGCCCATAAGCAGCTTGCTTTGATGCCTGCCTTTTTCAAGGCAGTGGCTTTCGACAGGAGTAATATATACTCCGTTTTTTAGACAGCTGCTTTTAAACCCCTCGTCAAATCGCCTTCCTGGAAAATCTATAGCAACATGCAGCCCGGCGGAATCTCCATAAGCAATCCACTCGCTGCTAAAAGCTTCTGCCAGCGAATCCAACAACACCTGCCGGCGCAGGCCATAAATTTTACGCATCTTTTGGACATGCCGGTCAAGCTTGCGTGTTCTTAAAAATTCTGCCAGAGCAGCCTGCTCAAAGGGTGGATTTTGTACATCCGTATAAGTACGCAGATTTCGCCAGTGCTCTTGAAGCTGATAAGGCAAAATTACATAACCTATTCTCAGGGCTGGAAAAACTGCTTTACTGAAGGTGCCGACATAAATCACACGTTGCGGGTCCAAAGTGTAAAGGGGAGCAATGGGCTCGCCGCTATAGCGGAATTCGCTGTCATAATCGTCTTCGATGATATAAAGATCCTTTTCTCTGGCAAAGCGAATCAGCGCGGTACGGCGTGAGGCGGGAAGAATTCCCCCCAAAGGAAACTGATGAGATGGCGTAACGTAGATTGGGCCTGTACTTCCGCATTTTGACAGGTAATCAGTCTGCATCCCCTCGGCGTCAACGGGGATAGGAATAATGGAGCAGCCCTTGTTTAGGAAGGTGCCAAGCATGCCGAGATGACAGGGGTCCTCCATCAATATTTTTTGGCCTTTCCCACAGAGAATATCCGCAATGAGATGCAGTCCTTGGGTTGCGCCAGCAGTAATAAAGATATCTTCTGCTGAAACCTTAAGCCCTCGACTTCTGAACAACCAAGCCGTAATCTCCTCTCGAAGGTCAGGCAATCCCTGGGGTCCGGTATAACCAAAATCCTCAAGGGGCAGTTCCTCGGAGGCCTTATGCAGCAGCTGCTGCCAAAGAAACCGGGGAAATTGTTTTAAGTCGGGTCTGCCCGTCCGAAAGCTTACGGAAATTGACCGGACTGCCTTGCTTTTTAGCTTAGGAGTGGATGCCGGTTTAACTGGTTCAAGGCATAAACCCTCCGAAACCCGGGTGGGGGCTCCCTGACGGCTGATGATAAAGCCTTCGGCAATCAGCAAGTCATAAGCCTCGCAAACAGTATTGCGGGAAACCTTCAGATCCTTCGCTAATTCCCGTGTGGAGGGCAGAGCTTCTCCCGCTTTCAGGTGCCCGGATAGCATTAGTTCTTTTAAGTACTGGTAAATTTGACGCCATAACTGCAATTCATGGTTCCGGTTCAATTCAATTCCTAACATAACCCCTCCAACTGGCACCGTAAAATCTGCTCCATACTGGCTCTTTAACAGAACCAGTGATCTGGGTAGAATTATACCATCAGGTTAAAAGAATGTAATGCATTTTTGGAGAGATGTTAGAATGGATGGTTTGAGCGGGAAATTATATTTGATTTGCGCTTTTTCCCTGGCAGGAACCAGCGTCATAGCGGCCAGGTTCGTTACGGGAAAGCTGGGCACATTTACAATCACGGCAGTAAGCCTGTTTTTTGCCCTTGTGTTTTTGCTTCCATTATGCAGAAAACAACTTGTCCGATATCTTCGCTTAATGTCCTTGCGTAATTTTCTCTTTTTGTCACTTCAGGCCTTATGCGGTATTTTTCTGTTCCGTATGTTTTTGCTATGGGGCCTTCATTATACTGGTTCAGGAGAAGCGGGCATACTCACCGGCGCTACGCCGGCCATAACAGCCCTTCTGGCTATGATTGTATTAAGGGAGCCGGTCAGCGGCAGAAAACTTGCCGGAATACTCTGTACGGTAGGAGGGGTTCTGATCATTCAAGGAGTATTAACGCCGGGAAAGGGTTTATCTTTAGAACATATCGGCGGGAATTTGCTCATACTTTGTGCGGCGGCTTGTGAGTCGGCCTTCAATACGCTGTCACGTATTTCCGCTGTCAAGGCGGCGGCGGACTTGAAAGAACCAGCAAGTCCTCTTGCTCAGACCGCCATTGTATCGGCAATTGCTCTGATTCTCTGCCTGATCCCGGCAGCCTTTGAGCATCCCTTGAAGGAACTTGCCGGAATCGGCATGCTGGAGTGGACGGCTCTTCTTTGGTATGGCGTATTTGTAACAGCTCTGGCATTTATCTGCTGGTACTCTGGCATAAAGCGCTGCGGTGCGTTTACAGCTGCGGCTTATTCGGGCATGATGCCGCTTACTTCCCTGCTGCTGGCGACTGCAGTGTTGGGCGAAAGCGCCGGTTACCAGCAGTGGTTGGGCGGTCTTCTTGTAATCCTCGGCATGTTCCTTATCGGGACTGAAGGATTGTGATAGAATAGTAGCATGAAAAGGGAGGGTCTGCTTCATGCATAAGATCCTGATTGTTGAAGACGATGCTGTGATTGCTAAAGCGATTAAAAACCATATCGGGAACTGGGGGTGGGAAGGGGAATGTGTGACGGACTTCGAGCAGGTGATGTCTCTGTTTATCTCTTTCAATCCCCAGCTTGTGCTCCTGGATATTTCGCTGCCTTTTTACAATGGCTACCACTGGTGCAGCGAGATCCGCAAGGTGTCCAAGGTACCGATCATCTTTATTTCCTCCGCTACCGAAAATATGAACATCGTCATGGCCATCAATATGGGCGGTGATGATTTTATCGCCAAGCCTTTTGACCTGAGTGTCTTGACGGCTAAGGTGCAGGCCATGCTGCGCCGAACCTATGATTTTGCCGGACAGACGGATTTGTTGGAGCACCGGGGAGCCATCCTTAATACCAGCGATGCTTCCTTAACCTATAATGACAGCAAGGTCGAGCTGAGCAAGAATGATTATAAGATCCTGAAAATGCTGCTGGAGAATAAAGGGAAGGTCGTGGGCCGTGAAGCAATCATGGCCCGCCTGTGGGAAACGGACAGTTATATCGACGAAAACACCCTGACGGTGAACATGACCCGGCTGCGCAAAAAACTGGAGACAGCAGGGCTGGCCGGATTTATTGTGACCAAAAAAGGGATAGGGTATATGGTGACGTGATATGAAAGAGATCAGCCTAGGGGCAGCGGGGAAGCAGTACCTCCGGGGGCAGAGCCGGGGAATTCTTTTGTACTGCATCTTTGCCGGGGTCTTTGCCTTGGTGTTTTATCTGTATCATCTGCCGGCGGAAGCGGTGCTTTATGCTGGTTTGCTCTGTGCCGTCCTGGCTCTCCTGGTTCTGACAGCGGATTTCCATGGCTATTATCAACGCTGCAGAGTGCTCCGGGATTTGCAGAAACAGATTATGTTCAGCCTGGAAGGGCTCCCTGAGGCTAAGGGATTATTGGAAAAGGAGTATCAGGAGCTGATCACCGCCCTCTACCGGGATAAGATCAGGCTGGTTTCCCGGGCCGATAATGAACGGAGGGATTTGGTGGATTATTATACCCTGTGGGCCCATCAGATCAAAACCCCTATCGCCGCCATGGGCCTCCTCCTCCAGTCCCTCCCCTCGGCGGAGGAGGATGGGAGTGCTGCTCAGAGTATGGAGCAGAACAGGGAGCTGGCCATGGAGCTGTTTAAAATTGAACAGTATGTGGAAATGGTGCTCCAATACCTGCGGCTGGAGAGCCCTTCCTCCGATTTTGTGCTGAAACGCTATGCTCTGGATGATATCGTCCGGCAGGCGGTGCGCAAATATGCCAAGATGTTTATCCGTAAGAAGATCAGCCTGGATTTCTCCCAGCTGAACTGTGACGTGCTGACGGATGAAAAATGGCTGGTGTTTGTCATTGAGCAGATCTTGTCCAATGCTTTGAAGTACACCAACCGGGGGAAGATCTCCATTTATCTGGAAAAAGACGATGCCAAAACCCTGGTGATCGCCGATACAGGGATAGGCATTGCCGGGGAAGACCTGCCCCGTGTCTTTGAAAAAGGCTTTACCGGTTATAACGGCCGAAGGGATAAAAAGTCCACTGGGATCGGTCTTTATCTTTGCCAGCGGATCCTGACCCAGCTGTCCCACACCATTGTGATTGAAGGGGAGCCGGGCAAGGGCACGAAAGTGAAGATCGGCCTGGATAGGGTGGATATGGTGCTGGAGTGAATCTAAAGGGCATTTGGGCAGCTTGTCAAAAATAAGTCGGTCCTGATTGAAACGATGAGTAGTCGAATACCGGAATGTCAGCGATGACGGATCAATAGTTAGTATCAGGGATAAGAATAAAATCTGTGACCTAAAAGAGAGGGTGTAACCCGGGAAGATTCTCCCGTCCTTCGGAAAATTGAAGGACGGGAGTTTTATATTCGTGACATAAACATGGGGAACTAAACTTCTTTGACGGATAGAGCAGTTTAAATTGGTCACTGGTGACCAATTTAGCCTAATTGACAAAGAAAGGTTTTTTGACTAATATTATGTCATGCGATATATCGCATGACATAATATTAAGGAGTGGGATAATGTGTCCTATTCAGGGGGCCCGATGACGGAAGCAATGTATTATATACTCTTGGCTTTAATGAATCCCAATCATGGCTATCAGCTAATGGCTGCAATTGAACAAGTATCAAATGGGCGGATAAAAATGGGGCCGGGAACGTTGTATGGCGTTCTCACAAGACTGCAAAAAGATAATCTCATTGAAATATTAAGTGATGATGGCAGAAGGAAGACCTATGCTATTACGGAAGAAGGCAGAACTGCCCTCAAAGCAGACTATGAAAGGTTAAAAGACATGATTCAGGATGGCAGAATATTAGAGGGGTGAATAGAGATGGGCAAGATAGTAAGGAGGCTAATGCTTGACGATATCTATGCTATCGGCCGGAATGAGAGCTGGTTTTCTGGTATGGCAAGAAAAGGTCTGCATTTAAAGAAAATTGGTCGTCTATTTGTCTATTTTGAAAAAGGAGAACCAAAGGAAACCAACTATCGAATCGATTACCTTAAAGAAGCACCTTCCCAGGAACAACTTGACGTTTATCATGATTGCGGTTGGAATTTTATCGCAAAGGCCGGTTATTTCTATGTCTTTTCTGCTGATGAGAAATCCTGCACCACTGAGCTGCATACTGACCCAGTTGAGCAAGGTTTTGCCCTGTCAGAATTAAACCAGCGACTGAGAAATAATTTAATCATTCTATCCATTGTAATGGTGGTTTTCTTGGGAATGATGATCAGCGTCTATTATTTTAACGACGAGCCCTTTTTATATATGATAAAAGGTCAATTTGTCCAGCAGATGTTCATTGTGATTGTTGAGCTGTACGTTTTTTATTCTGTAATTCGCAACTATAGAGTAGTTCGCAAGCTCAAACAATCTCTGCTTCGGGGTGCAGAAATCGATCATAACCAGGATTATAGAAAAGCCAGGTTATTGGGAGGTATATGGGCAGGTGTATTTTTACCCATGGCCTTATTTACAATTTTCATACCAATTGTTGATATTGCTAGAAGCAATGACTATACACTTTCGGAAGGCAATACTAATCTACCTATTATCAGGCTGGCAGAAATAGAAAAAAGCCCAAATCTTAGGCGGAAAACAGGTTATTATGATAATGTTGATCGGGAAAATAGGGTCAGCTTCGATTGGAGCCTGCTGGCACCTGTTCAATATGAAATCGATGAACATGGAGTTATCAACGGCGAAATGTGGGGAGATAACAGCGGTGTATATTCTCCCAGTATCACCACTCGATACTATAAGCTGACTTTTAGGAGCATGGCAGAAAACCTTACTCTTGATCTTATTAATCGCTATGTTTGGCGTGATAACAGTGAAGTTAAGGAGGTTAAACACCCGTCCTTTGATAAACTATATATGGTAGAGGATGGAATCAGCAAACAAATCTTTGCCTATTTGGATAATCAAGTAGTGCATGTTACCTATTATGGGGAAGAGGGAATAGAGGATATTATACCGATCCTTGCTCAAAAGATGAAAGAGGTGATTCCATGATACCAATTTCACATACGGAAATATTTACCTTTTCGTGATGTAATGGTATTATCTCATCGATAAATGTCTCAATGGCTACACAGATGAGGAAAAAATAAATGTATCGATATTTCCAGATTTAACGGTAGATTTGACTGCGGTGTTTCCTTCTATTTAATAAGGGTAGGATAGAGTGACGGAGTAAACTCCTTTGGCTGAATAAAAGATGATCTACCTTAGAAAAGGGTAAGTTCAAACTGGAAAATGTAAGCCAAAGTTATGGCAAGGCATTTTCCAGTTTTGCTATACTGAACCTACTCAGCAAAGGAGGTTCTTCTTGATAACCATGTCGGCACCTTTTGTAGATTCCAGACAGAACATCTGTTCAAAACTGTTCTCTCCATGGTAAATAAGGGCAAAGAATGTTAAGATGGCAATTAATCCATTTTTTATTGGGCCTATCCAAAAGATGATGTGGAAGCTGATACCAATTGAAATAAGGAGCTGAGACTAGTTGCTTCTTTTTAAAGATCTTATGTGGTTTTTTAAGCAGGAGAAAAAAGGCTATATCTTAGGGATCATTGTCTTAGTCCTCGTCGCCTTGCTAAATTTATTACCTCCATATATTGTTCGGGTTATTGTCGATGAAGTCAGTCGCGGGGCCCTAAGGTCGGAATCCTTGCTTTATTGGACGCTGGTCCTTGCCGGGATAGGTTTGGCCGTTTATGCTTTGCGCTTTTCCTGGCGGTTAATGATATTTGGGGCGGCAAGCCGTTTAAGCAGGTTGCTTAGAAAACAGCTTTTTGATCACTTTACCCTGATGTCCCCGCAATTTTATCAAAAGCATCGCACCGGGGATTTAATGGCCCATGCCACCAATGACATCCAAGCCGTTGAAATGACGGCCGGCATGGGGGTCTTGACTTTTGTGGACTCCATAACAACCGGGGGGTTAGTGGTTTTATCAATGACTGCATTTATCAGTTGGAAACTGACCCTTATTGCCCTCTTGCCAATGCCCCTGATGGCTTGGTCTACCAGCCGTTATGGGACAATGCTGCACAACCGGTTTCACCATGCCCAAGCCGCCTTTTCTGATCTTAACAATAAAGTGCTGGAAAACATTAATGGGATGAGAGTTGTCAAAGCCTTCGGAGAAGAAGAGGCAGAATTAGAAGCTTTTCGCGGGTTATCCGAGGATGTGGCGGCGAAGAACCTGGCTGTTGCCAAAGTAGATGCCCTCTTTGACCCGACAATCCAGCTGATTATTGGGCTTTCTTTTTTTCTGGCCCTTATTTTTGGCTCCATTGACGTGATTCATGGTGAATTAACCTTCGGGCAGCTTACTCAGTTTACCATCTATTTAGGTCAATTTATCTGGCCCATGCTCGCTTTCGGCTGGCTGTTCAACATTCTTGAACGGGGCAGAACCTCCTATGACCGAATAGAGAGTCTATTGAAGATTAAGCAAACCATCAAGGAAAAGGAGGGGGCTCTTAGCCGCTTCAACAATGGTGATGTCATCTATAAAGGAGCTTCCTTTACTTATCCCGGAGGCAATACACCGGTTTTGCAAACTATCAGTGTTCGGGTGGAGCAGGGGCAAACCCTAGGGATTGTCGGTAAAACAGGGAGCGGGAAAACTACCTTTTTGCGCCTGCTTCTGCGGGAGTTTGACCTTAACCAGGGAGATCTTCAAATAGGCAGCATGTCGATTTACGATGTAACCCTGGAATCTTTGCGCAGTAAAATAGGGTATGTGCCTCAAGATAGTTTTCTTTTTTCCACAACTATTGCTGAAAATATTGCCTTAGGCCAACCGGAGGCCTCCATAGAGGAAATTCATCAAGCAGCAGAGATTGCCGGCATCCACGCAGATGTGCTGAGTTTTCCCGAGGGGTATGGCACCTTGGTCGGAGACCGGGGGGTCACCCTTTCAGGAGGGCAGAAGCAGAGGATATCTATTGCCCGGGCCCTTTTGCTGGAACCGGAAATTCTCATTTTAGACGACTCATTATCGGCAGTTGATGCGAAAACGGAGAAAAAGATTTTAGAGAGCCTGGGAAAAATGCGGGTGCAAAAAACCACCTTTATATCCTCTCATCGTCTTAGCGCCGTTGAAAAAGCAGACCTAATCATCGTGCTGAAAGACGGACAAATCACGGAACAAGGTTCTCATCCGGAACTAATGGCTCTCAAGGGCTGGTATGCCGCGACCTATCGAAGGCAGCAGCTGGAATCCTTGCTTGCCGATGGGGAGGAGCATTGAGATGGTGATCCGACGCTTACTGACTTATCTTATCCCTCATAAAAAAGCCTTGACCTGGGCTTCTTTCATTCTGATCCTGGCTACCTTTGCCGATGTCATCGGTCCTGTTCTGGTTAAGGTTTTTCTCGATCAGCACTTAGTTCCCCGCTCCTTTGACCGGGGTGCCTTGATCATTCTGGCCTCAAGCTATCTGGGGCTGAACATACTGTCGGCAATATTACACTATTATCAACTAGTCAGCTTCAACGAAATTGCCTTGAAAATCGTCCGGCAGCTGCGAATTGATGTTTTCTCTCATGTCCAAAACCTGGAGTTTAAGGTCTTCGACACTACTCCCGCCGGGGCCTTAATTTCGCGCATAACCAACGATACGGAAGCCGTTAAAGAGCTGTTTGTGGGGGTTTTAGCGGCCTTTGTCCAGAATGTGGTTTTCATGCTGGGCGTTTTTGTGGCTATGTTTTATTTAGATGTTCGTTTAGCCTGTTTTTGTTTGATCTTGCTGCCGATTATTATCATCCTCATGATTTCCTACCGCAAAGTAAGTACCAAGGTTTACCGAAGGCTGCGCCAGGAACTTAGTCATCTTAATGCCAAACTGAATGAATCCGTCCAGGGAATGAATATCATCCAGGCTCTGCGCCAGGAGAAGCGCTTTCGCCGGGAATTTCAGACCATCAGCAATAATTACTACCGGGAAGAGATGGTTAATATTCGTTTAGAAGGTCTTTTTGTCCGGCCGGCGGTTGACCTGATCTATACCTGGGCCTTAATCATGGTTTTAAATTATTTCGGGTTCCAATCTTTGACGGGGCCCATTGAAATAGGGGTGCTTTACGCTTTTATCAACTACCTGGACCGTTTCTTTGAACCTGTCAACATGATGATGGAGCGTTTGTCCCAATTCCAACAATCCTTCGTTGCTGCCGAGCGGGTTTTTGAATTGTTGGATGACCGGCGAGTAACTTCGAAGGGTAGCTCTGTGGATTCTCCTGGGATCAGTCAGGGAAAAATTGAATTTAACGATGTCAGTTTCTCTTATGATGGCGACAAGGGGGCAAAGGTCTTAAAATCAATCAGCTTCACAGCCTACCCTGGTCAAACTGTTGCTTTAGTCGGGCATACGGGCAGTGGTAAGAGCACCATTGCTAACCTGCTCATGGGGTTCTATCCGGTCACTCAAGGAGAAATCCTTATCGACGGAGTTTCCCTTTCCCGGCACTCCCATCAGGAGCTGCGCTCAAAAGTAGGGCTGGTTGCCCAAGATCCCTTCTTATTCGCAGGTACTATTTCCAATAATATTGCCTTGGCCCGAGCTGAGATTAGAGAAAAGGAAGTTCGGGAAGCTGTTTCCTTTGTTCAGGCCGAAGACTTTATCAGCAGGCTGCCCCAGGGACTTCAAGAGCCCATGGGAGAACGGGGGACAACCTTATCCAGCGGACAGCGCCAACTGATCTGTTTTGCCCGGACTATGGCCGGCAATCCCCAGATACTGGTCTTAGATGAAGCAACAGCCAGCGTGGATACGGAAACAGAGGAAGCTATTCAAAAGGCTTTAAGCAAGATGCGCCAAGGCCGGACAACTATCGCTATTGCTCATCGGCTTTCAACCATTCAGGATGCCGACCTGATTTTAGTCCTGCACCATGGTGAAATTGTGGCGAGGGGAACTCATGCCGAACTTTTGGCTCAAGAAGGGTTGTATTATAAGATGTTTATCCTGCAGCATGGGGGTAAAGAAAAGGAATAAGAAGTGATTTCGGAGGAAAGGTTTAGTTACCGGTCATTTCCATAATGATGACATCAAAATTCTGGAACTTATCTCAGGACTCATTGCAGCAGCGATGTTTAACGCCATGAAAAATGAGGAAAATGAGCTGTTTCATCAGGCTACCCACGATAGCTTGACAGGGATATCCAAAATATACAATGGAGCAAAGGAGAGCAAATCAAGAGCGGCTCATGGGCCTGGAACGACAAGCACTGGAGCAGCTAAGGCAATTTGGTACCCCAGTAAGACTTCGTATTCAACAAAACCATCATGCTTAATGTGCAGTGAGCAGGACACAATGTCCAACTCTCTGCTTTTTTATCGGATAGCACTTCTTTTATATTTTTGAACGGTTTTACCGGTCGGAGGGTGCCCGCAGGCGGGAAAGAGGGGAAGGGAATTTTCAAGCATAAATATAATCGTGATTAAAAGGAATACTATAATTATTAAAATCTTTAGGAGACAAAAGATGGAAATAAAATATATTCCTTTCTTTTACACGTTGATTTTTGCTTTAATTCTCGTTGCAGTAGTACCTAAAGCTGAAATTCGCAGATTATCGATATACGGAATTATTTTTGGGGCAGTATTCGATGTTGTGCTTGTTAGCATAGCAAATATAACTGGATCATTCAGGTATATTAATTATGAGCCTTTTGGACTAATAGGTATTCATTTTCTGGCACCGATCAGTTGGGCTATCTTCTTTATAATGTATTTTCACCTCTTACCGAACAAACGATCTTATATTTATCTGTACACGGTTTCTGGTGTGTTTTATAGCATGATGTTTTGCCAAATGATTACGAAACTTGGCGTTTTAAAACTCTCACATGGTCTATTAGACTCAATTATCCCCTTTGTTTTTTGGTTTCCCTTGGCTACTTGGGGTTATTTGAAGTTAGAAAAGGCTAATTGAAGGTAGAGTGCGTAGCTGCTGAGAGAGGGCGACTACATTCGTTTGCATAAGCCACACCCGCGAAATATCCTCAAGCTGTATCAAGTAAGGGATGTCATTACAGCTTTACAAGAAAGGGGATTGAAGATAGTTGCTCATAACGGAACCCCTAAGAGGATAAGGGCTTGGGAGTAGGTCAAATTGTGCAGCGTTGCATAATTTGAGCTGTCGTCCCCCTCAGGGAGGCGGGGAGCTTAGGGCCGTGTTCCTTGAAGATTTGGATTAGCCTGGTAGCGGTGCTGTGGGAGTAGCTGACCGATTCCTCCAGCCACTGGCCCCACTCCCCATGCTCGAGCAATGCCTTGGCTTCCGTCAGGTGCCGTCCGATTTCGACGGCGTTGATCAGCACCATCAGCCGCGAATACAAGGGGTGTCCGTTCCGTGGCCACATCATTCATGCTATTTTCCGTCCTTTATTGATAGAATATGTGCAGGGCTTTTGAAGGTGCAGGAATCAATGAGCTCTTGACTGAACATAAAATAAGATGCGCCGGCATAAACCGGCGCGAAGTGGGCTCAGCCGAATGTTACAGGATAGCAAAGCCGTACACGCTCCTATGCTGGGAGGCTTGTGTACGGCTTTGCTGAAAAACCCTTAAGTAAATGTTGACTAAAGAATGAAAAAATATATAATTAAAATCATAAAGCTAATGAAATGTTCTTATAAAAAAATAGCTCTTATTCTTGTATAAGCTCAATAATATGGTTTGAGCGTCTCGACCAGGCAACCATAAATTGCCCAGGCTACATGAATAACTTTTTAGATTGCCGTTTATTAACCTAAACGCGTGTGTCTGACTTGTTATTCCTGTGCCTGGGTTTTTGTTTTGTGCATGATTTAATTTTCAGTCTTTTCACAATGGAATAATGTAAGGCTCGATTTTCTCCGCTCCTGCGGAATTAGGAGGCAGATGTAATGAATGTTGGTAAAAGTATTCCTCGTGTCGATGCTTTCGACAAAGCAACAGGAAGAACCAAGTATACTGATGACCTGTGTGACAGCCGGGCCCTGGTAGTTAAGCTTGTGCATTCGACCATCGCTCATGGTCTTGTCAAAGCAATTGACATTTCTGAAGCGGAAAAAGTCGAAGGGGTTGTAAAAATTGTTACCTGCTTTGATGTTCCTAAATATTATTTCCCTACGGCGGGACACCCCTGGTCAACGGACCCTCATCATCAGGACGTAGCCGACCGTCTTCTGCTGACAGACAGAGTCAGATTCTATGGCGAAGAGGTTGCGGCAGTAATAGCTGCGAATGATATTGCTGCTGCCCAGGCCGTCAGAAAGGTTAAGGTAGACTATGAGGAATACCCATTTGTGCTTGATGTTCAGGAGGCCATGGAGGAGAGGGCTCCCCAGCTTCATGAAAACTACCCTAACAACATTCTTGGCCACAGCAATCTGCGCATCGGTAATTATCAGGAGGCCATTAAAGAACCCGGGCTGATCAAATTTGATAACTGGTACGATACTCCAACCGTTCAGCACTGTCATATCGAGAATCATATCTGCTACGCCTATGAAGAAAATGGCAGGATTAATATTGTTTCCTCAACCCAGATTCCCCATATTGTCCGCCGGGTTGTCGGTCAGGCCCTGGGTATTTCCTGGGGAAAGGTCAGGGTAGTCAAGCCCTATATCGGCGGTGGTTTCGGCAACAAGCAGGATGCTTTATATGAACCCTTGTGTGCCTACCTTTCAACTCAGGTTGGAGGAAGACTGGTGAAGATCGATGTGACCAGAGAAGAGACTTTTACGAACAACCGTGTCCGTCATGCCATCAGAAGCCATATAATTACCTGGGTACGTCCTGACGGGACCATTGTGGCCAGAAAGCTGGAAGCCTTCTCCAATCAGGGTGCCTATGCTTCTCATGGACATGGTATTGCCGCTAAAGGAATGGGGGCCTTCCCCCAGTTATATCCCTGCCCCAATGTTGAAGCGGATGCTTATACCGTCTTCACCAACCGTACTGTGGCAGGTGCCATGAGAGGCTATGGCATCCCTCAGGCCATGTTTCCTGTGGAGAGCCAGATTGACGATATAGCGCGCCAAATCGGTGCCCATCCCCTGGAATACAGGCTGAAGCATCTGATGCCTGTGGGCTATGTGGATAGCTTCTCCAAAAATGAGAACTACTTTGACAGCTTTAGACAATGTATAGAAAAAGGAAAAGCGGCCATCGACTATGACCGGAAATACGAAGAATACAAGAACCAGACAGGAAATATCCGCAGGGGTATAGGCTGTGCTGTTTTTTGGTATAACACGGCAGTCTGGCCGATCAGTTTGGAAACCTCTTCCTGCCGTATGGTTCTTAATCAGGATGGCTCAGTTCAGCTGCAGTTAGGCGAAACTGAAATAGGTCAGGGTGCCGATACTGTTTTCGCTCAGATGGCAGCGGACATTTTAGGCTTCTCCATGGATAAAATTAATGTGATATCCTGCCAGGACACGGATGTTACACCCTTTGGTACTGGTGCATATGCCTCCAGGCAAACCTACGTCGGAGGGTTTGCCGTCAGGCAGACTGCTGAGCTGCTCAAGACCAAAATATTGGAGTATGCTCACGAATTGACAAGAATGCCGGTATTCAACCTGGAAATAGCAGATAATAATATTGTCCGCACCACGGATGGCCGAATTCTCATGTCAGTGGGAGACCTGGCCTGTGAAGCTCTTTATAGTCTGACCCATTCCCAGCATATTACGGCAGAGGGCACTTACCAAATTAAGACCAATGCCTACTCCTTTGGCTGCTGTTTTGCGGAGGTGGAGGTTGATATCAAATATTGCAAAGTAAAGGTGCTTGATATTGTCAATGTTCATGATTGCGGACAGCTGATTAACCCTGATCTGGCTGAAGCACAAGTTCATGGCGGTATGAGTATGGGCATCGGCTATGCTCTGTCGGAACAGCTGCTCTACGATCCCAAGTCAGGCCGCGCCCTTAATGACAATCTTCTTGATTACAAGCTGCCGACAACTATGGATCATCCTGATCTGGCGGCACAGTTCGTGGAGAATTATGAACCTACCAGTGCCTTTGGCACCAAGGCTCTGGGCGAGCCGCCGGTTTGCCCGGTGGCCCCCGCCATTCGAAATGCGATTTTAAATGCCACAGGTGTCCCCCTGTATAAAATTCCCATGACCCCTCATGTTCTCTTTGAACGTTTTACTGAAGAAGGACTGATTTAAGCGCGGTTTGTCTTTAGTCAGCGGGATTGGTTATGTCTCTCCGCCCAGGGAATTGACTGGATTAATGCGCAGAGATGCCTGGGAAACCCGGGCCTGAAAGGAGTTATTATGTACGATATTAAAGCATTATATGAAGCCGGCAGTATTCGGGAAGCTGTTGAGTTAAGACTTGCCCACCCCGAGGCGGATATTATTGCCGGCGGCAGTGACGTTTTGGTCCAGATGCGTGAAGGGAAACGGGCCGGCAAAGAATTAATCAGTATCTATATGATTGACGAGATGAGAGGAATCAGGCTTGATGAGAATGAAGCAATCAGAATCGGTTCCTTAACCAGCTTTTCCCACATTACCAAACATGAACTCATTCAAAAACACATCAATGTGTTGGGGGAAGCCGTGGATATGATTGGAGGTCCTCAGGTGCGAAACATTGGCACCATAGGCGGCAACACCTGCAATGGTGTGACCTCCGCAGACTCTGCTTCCACCCTCCATGCCTGGGAGGCAATTATCGAGCTCACCGGCCCTGAAGGTGTGAGAAGAATTCCCATCAAGGAATTCTACCTTAAAGCAGGGGTTGTCGATATCAGGGCGGGGGAAATCCAGACGGCTATTATCATTCCGAAAGAAAGCTACGCAGGCTGCAAAGGGCACTATATCAAGTATGCCATGAGAAATGCCATGGATATTGCGACGACAGGCTGTTCCGTCAATGTTAAGCTTTCCGAGGACAAAAAAACCATACTCAAGGTGAGGATTGCTTATGGCGTTGCCGGTCCTGTTCCCATGCGCTGCCCTGCGGCGGAAGTTAAAGCCAATGGTCAGCCGGTCTGCAGTGAGACAGTCAAGGCCTTTGCTGCCGGGGTTCTGGAGGATATCAATCCCCGTGACAGCTGGCGTGCTTCCAAAGCATTCCGTCAGCACATTGCCGTGGAACTGGCAGAGCGCTGTTTAATCGAAGCCATCAGATTGTCCGGAGGTGAGATTTAATGTCAGCACAATATAAACTGGTAAAATGCAGCATCAACGGCAAGGACGTTGAAACCATGGTCGATGTCCGGGCTTCCCTCACCGATATGCTGAGAAACGATTACAGCCTTACCTCAGTAAAAAAAGGCTGTGAGGTGGGCGAGTGCGGAGCCTGTAACGTGATTATCGACGGGGAATGCTTTAACTCTTGTATTTACCTGGCTGTCTGGGCAGAAGGCAAGAAGATTCGTACTTTGGAAAGTCTGCTGGGACCCGATGGGGAGCTTTCCGACATTCAGCAGGCCTTTATCGATGAAACAGCTATCCAGTGCGGCTTCTGTACGCCGGGATTTATTATGACGGCCGTTGAAATCCTGGAAACGGGTCAGGAATATACCAGGGATCAGTTAAGAAAGCTGCTTTCCGGTCATCTGTGCCGCTGCACCGGCTATGAAAATGTTGTTACTGCCGTAGAAAAAACCATGCTCAGACGGCTTGGTAAATTAGATTAATTTCCGGGGTTATAATCATTCTTGAATTGAAGGCATCTCCTGCTAAGAGACAGCTGCAGTAATTGATTGTCAGAAGGTGAGAGTAAAATGTTTATAGTCAACATTAATGGCAAAGATTATCAATCGGAAACCGATCTGAGCTTGATGGATTTTTTGCGAGACGAACTCCAAATAACCTCAGTCAAGAATGGCTGCAAAGAAGGCGCTTGTGGAACTTGTACCGTGATTATTGACGGCAAGACGGTTCGTGCTTGTGTGCAAAAGCTTTCTAAATTAGCCGGCAAAAAGATCCAAACCATCGAGGGCTTTACAGAGAGAGAAAGACAGGTATTTGGCTATGCTTTCGCGGCCAGCGGAGCTGTACAATGCGGATTTTGCATTCCGGGCATGGTTATCAGCGGGAAATCTTTGCTGGACCGAAATCCTGATCCAACCAGAGAGGATGTAAAAGGGTCAATCCGCACCAATATCTGCAGGTGCACAGGCTATAGCAAAATTGAAGATGGGATTCTTTTGGCTGCCAAAATGCTGAGGGAAAACTTGGAGATCCCTGAAATGGTCCAAACCGGGAAGGTCGGGGAGAAAACCTGCCGGGTTGATGCTCTTCCCAAAACCCTGGGGACGGCCATGTATGCTGATGATTTCAGCTTCCCCGGAATGCTGTATGGCAAAAATGTCTTCAGTAAATTTGCCCGTGCTAAAATCCTGGCCATTGATCTAAGTAAAGCGCTGATCATGCCGGGGGTTGTTGCCATTTATACGGCCAAGGATATTCCCGGCCAGAGATACATCGGTCATCTGGCCCAGGACTGGCCGGGGATGATTGATGTGGGAGAACAAACCAAGTGTTGCGGAGATACTCTGGCCATGGTGGTTGCCGAGACGAGGGAACAGGCCATGGCGGCTGTAAAAGCGGTGGAAGTTCAATACGAACCCCTTAATCCCATTTGCACCCCACAAGAAGCTGCCGTTCCCGATGCGCATCAAATTCACGGTGAAGGATTTTGGCAATTCGGCAAATTTCGCATTCCGGAAAATAACCTGTTTGACCATGAAGAAGTAAAACGTGGGGATGCGGAAACTGCCCTGCGCAATGCTAAGTTCGTGGTCGAAGGTACTTTTCAGCTGCCGCCAACGGAACATGCCTTTATGGAACCGGAAACTGCGGTCGCTCTTCCTGACGGAGATGGGGTTAAGGTGATTACAGGGGGGCAGGGGATTTATGATGAATACCATGAAATCAGTGCTTATCTCGGCCTGCCCTTGGAAAAGGTCAGAATTCAAAGTGCCGTGGTGGGCGGAGGATTTGGCGGCAAGGAAGATATGAGCGTCCAGCATCAGGCCGCCCTTTGCGCTTATCTGACCAAACGGCCGGTTAAGGTTGCTTTTAGCCGCCAGGAAAGTATCAACTATCATCCCAAACGCCATGCTATGGAAATCTATTGTAAAATCGGCTGCGACGAAAAGGGTATCCTGCAAGGGATGCAAGCCAGAATAACTTCCGATACCGGGGCTTATGCTTCTCTGGGCGGACCGGTGCTGCAAAGAGCCTGCACCCATGCCGGCGGCCCTTATAATTATCAGAATGTGGATATAGAAGGAAATGCCTATTATACCAATAACCCTCCCGCCGGTGCCTTTCGCGGCTTTGGCGTCACCCAGTCCTGTGCGGTTGTCGAATGTCTTATCAATCAGCTGGCGGAAAAAGCCGGTATTTCCGGTTGGGAGATCCGTTATCGCAATGCCATCAGACCCGGTCAGTCCCTGCCCAATGGCCAGATTGCGGATGAAGGAACGGCTATGGCAGAGACGTTGGCAGCGGTCAAAGAAGAGTTTGAAAAATATGAAGCTGATCCGGATTACTACGTGGGCATCGCTTCGGCTATGAAAAATGCCGGGGTTGGCGTAGGTGTTCCTGATATCGGACGCTGCAATTTGAAAATAATCGGCGGCAAAGTCCATGCCAGGTCCTCAGCGGGGGCAATCGGGCAAGGCATCCAGACCGTTTTGACTCAGGTGATTTGTGATACAACCGGCTTGCTGACGAATCAGGTTGTCGTAGAACATCCGGACACCAAATATACGCCTGACTCGGGTACCACAACGGCATCCCGGCAAACTGTCTTTGCGGGGGAGGCGGCCCGGCAATCAGCTTTGCAATTAAAAGCTGAGTTGGATACAGGGAAGTCGTTGGCGGATTTGGAAGGGAATGAATATATAGGAGAATTTGAGTTCAAAACCGATCCCATCGGCTCGCCCAAACCTAATCCGGTAAGCCATGTAGCCTATGGCTATGCCACCCAGCTTTTTATCCTGGATAAAGAAGGGAAAGTCGTCAAAGTTATTGCCGCTCATGACGTGGGCAGAGCAATCAATCCCCTCTCCGCCGGCGGTCAGGTAGAAGGCGGTGTAGCTATGGGGCTGGGCTATGCTTTAACGGAAGACTTTCCCTTAAAAGATGGAATCCCTCAGGCAAAACTTGGTACCTTAGGGCTTTTTAAAGCACCGCAAATGCCCCCTGTCGAAGTCCATTTGCTTGGCAAAAACAGCCCCGAGATAGCCTTCGGCGCTAAGGGGGTTGGCGAAATCGTCTGTGTTATGGGGGCTCCGGCCTGTCAAAATGCCTACTATAAAAAGGACGGGGTATTCAGATATAAATATCCTTTGGAGAATACCTATTATCGCAAGCCAAAAGCTTAAAAAATTCAATTCTCTTTCGCTTATTTTGAGGTTTGTACGAAGTTGAAAAACTTTTATCTAATCTTCAGCAGGTCAAATTATGCAACGTTGCACAATTTGACCTGCTGAAGAACAAATATTTCAGAGTATGGTTATAAATCGAACAGATAATTTCCACCTTTATAGCGTAAAATGATACAAATAATAAGTCTTTTCCGCGTTCTGACCGCTAAAAGCGACTGCTCTAAGCCAGTTCATGCTGTCAGAACCTGAGTCTGAACCTTACAGACTCACAGGGTTATGATTGGAAACGATATAACCTTCACTTTTGAGAAGGAAAAGCTGCGGCAGAAGAATGCCTTACCGTTGAAGATACTGATGCGACTTGCTTTTAATTTCTCAAAGCAGGCCGCGTTTTTTTATAGTATACGATGATTGTTTTTCTTAATATTCAGTATTCTAAAGAAAAACTTCTTCGATAAGTAAGGCATATTGCTTAATAGCCAGAGCCGAAAAAGTGAACTAATTACCTATAAATCGAGTTGGCCACCAAAGCTTTGTATTGAGCTTCCGTTAATTTGCAGTGATAGAACAAGTCGTAATAACGGGCGGTCTCTTTATAGAGATCATAGTTAGCTTGTTCGGGATAGAGCAACTGAGTAATCCAGATCATGCCCATATAACGGTTGACAGAAGGGGGGAAGCCCATCCAGTTATAGGGTCCCAGAGGTACCTCGTAATATTTGCCATTCTTGATAGCCTTTACTTCCTGCCAGGATTTATCTTGGCCGATTGTGCTGTAAATGCTGCCAGGCGCAAAGACAATCACATCAGGGTTCCAGAGGATGATTTGTTCCAGATCCACAGGATTTCCGCTGCCCTTGCTGGAGATGTCTTTGACCACGGCCACATTGTTGCTGATCCGATCAAGGATCTCGGCGTGGAATGAGTCTTTGGCCAGGACATTAAGACCATTGTCACCCAGACAATAGAGGAGATTGGCTTTGCCCTTTTCCCCGACCTTTTTCATAATCTCATCGGTATTCTGCTTGATTTCTTCGCAGTAACGGGCGAGGACTTCAGCTTCTTTCTCCCTGCCCAGCAGCTTGCCCAGCATCCGGTAGGTGTCCCCCATGGTTTCGGTGGTGGCGGTGATATGAACTGTGGGTATACCTACCTGCTTTGAAAGTCCGTTCATATCGTCCGCGATGGTGGATTTGGGTTCCCCCACGTCAATGATAAGCTGAGGGTTAACTTTAGCTAGTTCCTCAAGATTCAGATCGGAGCTTCCGTACAGCTGGCCTAAAACGGGAAGGTTGTAGTATTTGGTATCGAGATATTCCTCGGCTGCCGGAGCCCATTTCGAGGAAAGGCCCGCAAACATATCCGGGGCCAGGGCGAAGAGGACGATTTGGGCCATAGAGCCGGAAGGGGCAATACGGGTAATATTTTTAGGGATTTCAACGACCCGCCCGGCTGAATCCGTAAAACTGACGGTCGCGCTGTCATCCGAACCGTTGCCGGCGGAGGCGGAAGCAGGCTGGTTGGGTCCGGTGAGTTTTCCGCAGGCAGTTGTCATGGTTAAGGCCAGACAAAGAAGGATGAGCACTGCTATAAGTTTTTTTCTCATGGGAAATCCTCCTTAAACTTTAATTTTTTTATACTAGATCCTCATACTGCTAACAGAACTAAAAAGGAGCGTACGAGTCGGGCAGCTTCGCCCACATCTAGGTAATACCTTGCAAACCAATGGCTCCGATTCCCACTCAAGCTATGTGAGCCGTACCGCCTCTCCGTGCAATGAGTTCACTCTTGCGGGCGAAGCTGCCTTCTTATGAAGTCATTGATTTTTTTGCATGGATTTTTTAGATTTCCTATGTATATAAGAAGAAAATCGCGGCAGGGAGCCAGCTTCGATAATGCTCTTCGGAATACAGACTCGGGCTTTATCGTCGTAGAGACTTTGCAGCTCAACGTCTATCCCGTAAAGCTGGTAAATCAGTTCTTGGCTAAATACCTGGCAGGGGGAACCCAGAGCCAGCACTTTGCCATCCTTCATTGCCAGGACCTTGTCTGAGAATAAAAAGGTCTGATCCGGATTATGGGTGGATTGGATAATGGTATACCCTTCTTTGGCCAAGGATTTGATCTGGGTGAGAACCCGGATCTGGTTGCCGAAGTCCAGGTTAGCTGTGGGTTCATCCAAGATCAGGATTTTGGCTTCCTGAACCAGGGCCCGGGCCATTAATACCAGCTGCCGTTCTCCGCCGCTGATCTGGGTATAGCCCCGCTCTTTTAAATGAATGATGCCCAGGCGTTCCAAGGCAGACTCCGCCAGTTTGCGCTGTTTGAGGCTGGGGCTGGAAAGGGAGGAGAGCTGAACGGTGGTGCCCATGAGAACCATATCGAAGACCGTATAGTTAAAGGAAGGGTAATGAGACTGAGGGATATAGGCGATGTACTGGGCCATTTCCCTGATTCCCAACTTGCGGATGTCCCTGCCGTTTAAAAGAGCCTTTCCCCTATACTTACTAAGCAGGCCGAGGATACAGCGGAAGAGGGTGCTTTTTCCAGTGCCATTAGGTCCCAGGATGGATAACAGTTCCTGATCCTTGGCTACAAAGTTGATCCTATCAAGGATAAGCCGGTCCCCATAGCTGAAACTCAGATTAGCAACCTCAATACTCAAAAACTTTCCCCCTTCCTGGTTATTAAGTAGACAAAAAAGGGTGCCCCGATAAACGCCGTGAGTATGCCCAAGGGGATTTCTGTTGTAAACAGATTTCTGGAGAAATTGTCTACAAATAAAAGAAAAATTGCCCCTAGCAGCATGGATGCTGGCATAAGGTGAATGAAATTGTTCCCTACCAGTTTTCTTGCTAAATGGGGAATGATCAGACCTACCCAACCGATCATGCCGCTTACGGATACACTGGCGGCTGTGACAAAGGTGGCGCAGATAATGACCAGCAGGCGGATTCTTTGAGCATTGACCCCCATAGTCTTGGCTTCTTCGTCCCCTAAGGTGAGAACATTCAGGCGCCAGCGCAAGAGGAGCAAAGGAATTAGCCCGAGGCTCATGGGGATGATGGAGAAGAGAATATCGCTGAACTTTGCCCCCGCCAGGCTTCCCATCAGCCAGTAAGTGATGGCGGGAAGCTGATCCGTGGGATCGGCTACTAATTTGATAAAAGAGGTGCCTGCCGAGAAGAGGGAGCTGATCATGATTCCTGACAGAACTAAAGCCAGAAGGCTTTTTCCCCGGGCGCGCCGACTGATAAGAAAGACTAAAGCTACTGTCAGAAGTGAGAAGAAAAAGGCGCTGAAGGTAATAAAAGTACTGCTTCTGTAATAAAGGATCGCCAAGGCAGCTCCAAAGGCAGCCCCCTGTGAGGCTCCCAAGACATCCGGAGAAGCCATAGGGTTTTGAAAAACCCCTTGATAAGCTGCGCCGGCAGCAGACAGGCAGCAGCCGACCAGACAGGCTAAAAGGATGCGCGGCAATCTGATATTGAGCAGCACGATTTCAACCTGATCGGGCCAGAATTTCTCTGCGGGATATAATTTCTCAAGCAAAATTCCCAGGAGTTCTCTGCTGGGGATAGGATAGCGGCCGAAGCGAATGGAGATGAAGATTGAGATGATAAGCAGAATGCCCAGACCGCAGACTACTGCTTGATTCCGGTTTATTTTCCTCGTAGTCTCACCGCCTTCAAAAAGAAACTGACATAAAATCGCCTAGCATAAATTAACATGCAGCAGTGTTTAAGAGAAGAAAAAGCCGGCAGGAAATGAGGAATCTTCTGATTTGTTAAAAATTATATAAGGGGATGAACACCTTGTCAATGAATAAAAGCAAATAAAACTATATATAAACAAATAAAAACTAACATAAATTAACTAGACATTGAGGTTATAAATAGTTAAATTTAAGATAACCAATAAAATAACCTAACAAAAACAAATAACTTATTGAAGGAAAGCGTTTGGAGGTTGTTATGAAACTGATAACAGTTGCCGGACCGCCCTCTTCGGGCAAGACATCGGTAATACTCAGACTGATTGAAGGGATGAATCGTCCTCAAGGCAGTATTGGGGTTGTGAAGTTTGACTGCCTGACTTCTTTTGACAATCTCAGCTATGCCGAGGCGGGGATTCCTGTGCATACCGGGTTTTCCGGCAAGGTATGTCCGGATCATTTTTTTGTAAGCAATATTGAAGATGCGGTTCAGTGGGGAGTGCAGTCAGGTTTTGAGGTGCTCATCACGGAGAGCGCCGGTCTCTGCAACCGCTGTTCCCCCTATATTAAAGGGATTCTGTCCGTCTGTGTCATTGACAATCTCTCCGGAGTGAATACCCCTCGCAAAATAGGCCCCATGCTCAAATATGCGGATATCGTGGTGGTGACCAAAGGAGATATTGTTTCCCAGGCCGAACGGGAGGTCTTTGCCTTCAATATCCGGCAGGTGAATTCAGCGGGGAAAGTCATTTTTTTGAACGGGATTACCGGACAAGGGGCCTTTATTCTGGCCAAATACCTGCAGCAGGCCGGGGAGATTCACAGCCTCAGGGATACTAGACTGCGTTTCACCACGCCGGCGGCGATCTGCTCTTATTGCACCGGAGAGACTAAAATCGGAGAGCCTTATCAGATGGGAATGATGAAGAAGATGGAGTTTAAAAGCCTATGACAGCAGATTTTTTGAGTATCCTGACCAGCCGGCCTCTGGCGGAGGTCTTGAGGGAATATCCCATCGGCTGGGACTTTCTGGCTAATTACCGGCTGCATAGTTTAGGGCCGGAGCTTTCTTTCTCTCAGGCCTTGCTGGAAGTGGAAGAGGAAGCTCTGGCAGAATTCGGCTTGGACCGGTTGGGAGCCTTAGAGGGCTTTGCTGAGTTTCTGGAGCAGTTTACTCCTAAAGAGAATCCCTTGACCGAGGTCAAGTCTATTACGATTATCGGCGGCTGGAATAAAGCCAAGAGCCCGGAAGCTGTCAGTCTGACAATTTCCGCCGGGGAAATCATCAGCATTGTCGGGCCCACGGGATCGGGGAAAAGCCGGCTGCTCAATGACATTGAGTGCCTGGCTCAGGGGGATACCCTCACGGGCAGGAGAATTCTGGTCAACGGGGCGGAACTGGATGACCTGCAGCGCTTCGAAATGGAAGGGAAACTGGTGGCTCAGCTTTCCCAAAATATGAATTTTGTCATGGATTTGACGGTTCGTGAATTTTTGGAGATGCATGCCAAATGTCGGCTTACACCTAATGTAGGAGAAGTGACAGCAATTTGTTTTCAGTGTGCCAATGAGCTGGCTGGGGAAAAATTCTCTGAAGACACTTTGGTAACTCAGCTCAGCGGGGGGCAGTCCCGGGCCCTGATGATCGCGGATACTGCCTTCATGAGTGAATCTCCCATCATCCTGATTGATGAAATCGAAAATGCCGGAATTAACCGGCGGCAGGCGATAGGACTTCTGGCCAAAAGGGAAAAGATTATTTTAGTCTCCACTCATGACCCTCTTCTGGCCTTGAGCGCCGACAAGCGGATTGTGATTCAAAACGGGGGAATCGCCAAAGTTATTGAGATTTCCGAGGCGGAGAAAGAGAGTTTGGGGATCATTGAAGACCTGGATAATACTATGCAGAGGCTGCGCACAGCGCTGCGGGCCGGGGAAGTGATCCGCATGAGAGATTTGGAAGAGCCTGGCTGATAAGGATTCAGTGGGGAAGTCATTTGTTAGTTGAAGATTGCCCAATCTAAAGGAGGGATTACGGTGTGGGAGTTATACGATGCTTTAATCGAAGGGATACCTGAAGATTACAGGGTTGATGAGCTGGTTTGCGGGTACCATTATACTTATGTCCGCAGCGGAGACGGTTCAGGAGTGGCTGCGGGGCGGCCCTATAATCAGCGGATGCCTATGTTTAACAAAAACCTCTTGGGCTCGCCCCTGCGGGAAGCGGCATCCTGTGTGAAATCATGGAACCTGATGGAGGCTGCTCTGGGATCTGCCGCCCTTAACGCTTACTACAATAATCCTCAGGTGGCCAGAGCCAACGGTGTGGAATTTTCCGATGCCCAGCGCGTGGAAGACCGGCGCTATGATCCCTTTATCATGTCTCAGAATGTGGTTAAGGGAAAAAAGGTTGTGGTTGTGGGGCATTTTCCCTACCTGGAGAACCTGCTGGAACCGGTCTGTGACTTTTCCATTATTGAATGGGACCCCTTAGAGGGGGACTACCCGATGTCGGCCTGTGAGTACTTGCTGCCTGAAGCAGATTATGCCTACCTTACCTGCACAGCTTTGGTGGATAAAACCCTGCCCCGGCTCCTGGAACTGACCAGAAATGCTGACCGTGTCTGCCTGGTGGGGCCTGCTACTCCCTTAGCTCCGGTGCTTTTTGACTACGGGATTGATGAACTGTCCGGGTTTCTCATTAAAGACAATGCTCAGGCTTTTAGGGTGGCAGCCGGGGCGGAACAGGTGAAGATTTTCCGAGCAGGCCAAAAGGTGGCTTTTAAAGCAGAAAGGCAGCAGGATCATGAATTTTGAATGGAATGCCCAGACCATTCGCTGGTATGAGGAGGCTAATGCCTATTCAGGGTTCTTCAGAAAAGTGGCTGACCTGATTGCTCCCATGCTGCGAAGTTATACCACCCTTTGCGATATCGGCTGCGGTCTGGGTCTTCTGGATCTGGAGCTCAGCCCCAGTATCGCAGGCATTACTTGTATGGATATTAACCCCAATGCCCTGGGGGCTTTGCAGAAACAGGTAGATGCCAGGCAGATCAGCAATATCCAGCCTAGGCTTATGGACTACAAGGATCTAAAGGAGGACTGGGACATTATCTGCATCAGCTTTTTTGGCAGCAGAGAAATTGAAGAATTTCTGCCCCACTGCCGGAAGCTGATTGCCGTGGTGGGCAAGAAACAGCAAACAGAGCTTTACCCGGAAAAATACCGGAAATTCTTGAAGAATACTCCTGAAAAGGTGGAGAATTTTCTCAAGGAGAAAAGGATCGACTATGTCCTCACGGAAGCGGCCTTTGAGTTCGGTCAGCCCTTTCACTCCCGGGCCGATGCAGAGGATTTCCTCCGGACCCATTGCCCAGCTATCAGTGCTGAGGACTTGAGCAATTTTTTGCTAAGGTCTCTCAAAACCACCGGGGACTCCCGTTTTCCATGGGTCATCCCCCGCTTGAAATCCATTGGAGTATTTGAGATTAAAGGGAGTCTGTGAGAAATGCATATCTTTTTGACCGGTGAAATCCAAATCGGCAAGAGTACAGTCATCAACAAGACTCTGGATTTGCTGCAGATAACCCCTCAGGGCTTCCGCACCTATTTCGGACCGGACCGGACTCAAGCAGACAGGCTGCTTTACCTGGATTCCGCAGCTAAGCCTCAGACTTTTAATGAAGAAAAGGCTGTTGTCCATTTTCGTGCAGAGCGGCCGCCGGAGGTTCTTGTTAAAAGGTTCGACGGCTTCGGTGCTCAGCTGATTCGCAGGGCCAGGGCTGATTCGGAATCGGCTCTGATTTTAATGGATGAATGCGGCAGTCTGGAAAGTGGGGCTCAGGTATTTCAGCAGGAGATTTTAGCGGCCCTGGATGGGAACAAGCCCATACTGGGTGTTGTCAAACTAACCAGCAGGGGCTGGACGGACCAAATCAGAGAGCACGCCCAGGTGGCCCTGCTCACGGTGACTCGGGAAAACAGAGATAGGCTGCCGGAGCTGCTTGCTCATTTTCATAGTGGCTAAGCGCCAAAGGAAGTTGAGAACGAAGTTGGTTATCTGAAGGCACTCTTGGCTTCTCAAAGGTAGATTTCTGCTAAAGATCAGGTTGAAAAAGGTGAATAGGCTTTTCAAGAACATCATAACTATCACTACAATTAACCGAACAGATGAAATAGGGCCTCACATTAGCAGGAAATAGAAGGGTATTAGTGGAATTAGCATATAGCATAGAGCAACTAATTAAGAGTTTCACAAGTGGGTAAAATAATCCTAAAATAAAGGTTTACGGAGGGAATTACAGCATGAAAAAAGTGGTCGCTTTTATGGGGAGCCCAAGAAAAAATGGCAACACCGTCACCCTTGTTAAAGAAGTTATTCGTGGAGCACAAGAGGCTGGGGCTGAAACAACTATTTTTGATCTGTATGATATGAATCTTAAACCCTGCAAAGGCTGTTTAGCTTGTCGCAAAACCGGAAACTGCGTCATGCAAGATGATTTTCAGAATATGTTTAAACATATTATCGAGGCCGATGTTGTGGTTTTTGGATCCCCCGTCTATCTTTGGCAGATTACAGCTCAAATGAAATTGTTGTGGGATAGGCTCTGCGGCTTATTCGATGAAAACCATAAGCCCAGGTATGCTGCTAAAAGCCTGATCATGGTTTATTCCCAAGGTAATCCCAACGCCCAGGCTTTTCAGACATCCTTTCAGAGCTATGAAGCGATGTTTAAGATGTTTGGTTTGAATGTAGTTAATACCATTTTACAAACCGGCGGCACTGACCCCAGCACTGCAGCTAACAATCAAGAACTCTTATCTAAAGCTTATGAAGCAGGAAAGGCCATCTAGTGAAATATAATCTACCTTACAAAAGGGTAAGCTTAAACTGGAAAATGTAAGCCAAAGTTATGGCAGGGCATTTTCCAGTTTTGCTATACTGAACCTACTCAGCAAAGGAGGTTCTTTTTTCATGACTATTCTCGAGGTGAATAATCTTAAAAAAGTCTATACTACCCGCTTTGGCGGCAGCCCTGTTCAGGCCTTAGCCAATGTGTCCTTCTCCGTGGAGGAGGGGGAATATGCAGCGATTATGGGGGAATCGGGGTCAGGCAAAACCACCCTGCTCAATATTCTGGCCTCTCTCGACAAACCCACCAGTGGTGAGGTGCTGCTCAAGGGGAAAGGGCTCAGCACCATTAAAGAAAAGGAGATTTCCGCCTTCCGTCGGGAAAATCTCGGTTTTGTGTTTCAGGATTTTAATCTATTGGATACTTTCTCCTTGCAGGATAATATTTTCCTGCCCCTGGTGCTCTCCGGCAAGTCCTATGAGGAGATGAGCCGGCGTTTGGAGCCCATTGCCCGCAAGCTGGGCATCGGTGATATCCTAGCCAAATATCCTTATGAAGTGTCGGGAGGGCAGAAGCAGCGCTGTGCCGTGGCCCGCGCCCTGATTACCAATCCTCAGCTGATTCTGGCGGACGAACCCACCGGCTCCCTGGACTCCCAGGCCGCTGAGAGCTTGCTCCGCCTGTTTAAAGAAATCAATTCGGAGGGGCAGACTTTGTTAATGGTGACCCACAGCGTGAAAGCGGCCAGCCATGCCCAACGGGTACTGTTTATTAAGGATGGTGAGGTCTTTCACCAGCTTTATAAAGCCGGAATGTCGGATGAAGCTATGTACCAGAAGATCTCCGATACCCTGACCACCATGGCCACAGGCGGTGGGCGTCATGAGTAGATTCTTTTATGCCAAGCTGGCCGCCACCAATCTGAAAAAGAATGCCCAAACCTATCTGCCCTATATCCTGACCTGCATCGGTACGGTGATGATGTATTATATCATGGTGTTTCTGTCTGAAAATGAGGGCTTGGGAAAAATGGCCGGCGGCTCCCAAGTGCAGATGATCCTTAACCTAGGATGCTATGTGATTGCTATTTTTTCGGCGATTTTTCTCTTCTATACCCATAGCTTTCTGGTCAAACGGCGCAAAAAGGAATTTGGCCTTTTTAATATCCTGGGCATGGAGAAGAAGCATATCGCCAGAGTGTTAGCCTTCGAAACCCTGTATGTGGCGGGGATCAGCCTGGGGGCAGGCCTGCTGGGCGGGGTACTTCTCTCCAAGCTGATCTTCCTGGTTCTGCTGAAAATCCTCAACTTTGAGGTGCCCCTGGGCTTTGAGGTGTCCGGCCCCGCTCTGGCGGCAGTGCTGGTCCTGTTCGCCGGGATCTTCCTGTTGACACTGCTCAATACCTTGCGCCAAATCCATCTGGCTAAGCCAGTTGAACTCCTGATGGGCGGACAGACAGGGGAGAAGGAGCCGAAAACAAAATGGCCTTTGGTGGTGATGGGAACCTTGAGCCTGGGCGGGGGGTATTATATCTCCCTCACCACCCAATCCCCTCTGGCCGCCCTGACCCAATTTTTCTTTGCCGTCCTCCTGGTGATGGTTGGCACCTATTTTTTGTTTACGGCGGGCAGCATCGCAGTGTTTAAACTGCTGCGCCGGAACAAGAGGTATTATTATCAGACCAGGCATTTTACCGCAGTAGCGGGGATGATATACCGGATGAAGCAAAACGCCGTGGGGCTGGCCAATATTTGTATCATGGCCACTGCCGTGCTGGTGATGGTGTCCACCACCGTGTCCTTGTACATTGGGATGGAGGACGTGCTGCGCACCCGGTATCCCCAAAATATTATGATATCCACCCCCATGCCTGCCCAGCAATCCGTGGAGGGCTTGCAGACGTCGGTTAAAGAAGTCTTGGCGAAGCACCGGCTGGAGGGGAAGGATAGGCTGGACTACAGGTATGTGGCCTTTGTCGGCAATCAAGAGGGGGACAGGTTGATCACGGATCTCAGCAATATCTCCAACGACTTTTCTTCGGTCAGGGAATTCTATCTGATTCCTCTGGAGGATTATAACCGGCTGGCTAAGAGAACGGCCAGCTTGGAGGACGATGAGATTCTGATTTATTCCAGCGCCAGCAAGTATGAAGAAGATACCCTGACGGTATTAAACCGGACATTGACAGTCAAGGAAAGGCTGGACTCGTTTTTTGAAAATAACCTGAATAGGGTATCCATCTCGGGCAGCTATTATGTCGTGGTCAAGGATATGGATGTGCTCAAAGCCCTGGCGGAGGCCCAGGTCGAAGAAAAAGGGGATGATCCCTCAGGGTATCGATATTATCTGGGCTTTGATCTGGAAGCCGACGAGGCTGACATCTCGGCTGTTTACCAGGACATCCGCACTGCCCTGGGCAGTGACTATCCCGGCAGCAGCATCGAATCTCCGGTGGCAGCCAGGGAATCCTTTTTCGCTATATATGGAGGCTTGTTCTTCCTGGGAATTTTCCTGGGGGCGCTGTTCATCATGGCCACCGTACTGATCATCTATTACAAGCAGGTTTCCGAGGGGTATGACGATAAGGCCCGCTTTGAAATCATGCAGAAGGTGGGAATGAGCCGTGAAGAGGTCAGAGGCTCCATCCGCAGTCAGGTCTTGACCGTATTTTTCCTGCCCCTGGTTACCGCCGGGATCCATATTGCCTTCGCTTTTCCCATTATTACTAAATTGCTGGCCGTACTGAATCTCACCAATGTGGGTTTGTTTGCCTGGTGCACAGCGGGTACCATCCTGGTTTTCGCCCTGTTTTATGCTCTTGTCTACGGGCTGACGGCCAAAGTGTATTATCGGATTGTCAGCTGGGGGACGTCTGTATAAGCGGCTGCCTGACCGGAAGCCTCAGTTCAGCGGCTATGCCTTGGGGATTGCTCAGAGCAGGCCCGGTTGCTAGCAAATTTTGAGGCGAAAACTGCAATTTTTGAAACAAAACCAGCGGGGGCTTTTTCCAGCGAAGCCCCCCAATTTTTTATGTACTTTTTTAGGAAGCCAGCCGTTGGTATTGCAAATAGAACGTATGTTTGACATAATACAAATGAGAGGAGTGGACTTGAATTTTCAGGTAAAAGGAGTAACTGAATATGGGCGACAACAAGAAATTTTGGAACCGGTATTCCGGGCTGTATGACTTCGAGATTAAGCGGTTTAACAAAGCGGCATACGAAGAAATGTACAATCTGATGTCGAAAGTACTGAAAGCCGATATGCGGGTTTTGGAAGTCGCTACCGGGACCGGTTTGATCGCGCTTGGCATAGCCAGATTTGTCCGGCAAGTTGAAGCGACGGACTTCTCCCCCAAGATGATTGAAACCGCAAAAAAGAAAATTGCTCCGTCAAATGTTAAATTTTCCATCGAAGACGCTACGGCATTATCCTTTGCAAATGACTCATTTGACGCGGTCATCATTTCCAATGCTTTGCACATTATGCCAGACCCCGAAGCAGCGCTTGTGAGTATCCGCAGGGTACTGAAACCTGGTGGATTACTGATCGCACCGACCTTTGCGCATGGGCACCTAAAAAACTCCTTCTGGAATCTGAACGCCAAAATACTGAAACTCATCGGGTTTGAAACTTACTCCAAGTGGACACCGGAGGAATATACCGGGTTTATTGAGAAAAATGGTTTTTCGGTTGGTCGGCGGAAAGTATTAAGAGCCTCCTTTCCGCTTGTCTATCTTGAGGCGACTAAAGTTTGATAATCTTTATCGTCAAGGAGAGGTTTAATTATGAAAGATATTATGTTTTACAAGGATTATATCGGCTCGGTACATTACAGCACCGGGATGTAGTATTTTACAGCGAGCTTGAAGGTATAAACGATTCAAGCAGTTACGAAGGCACCAGTGTCACCGAATTGAAAGCGGCTTTTGAGGAAGCGGTAACACTCGAAAAATTTATGGGAGAAGGTGTAACCCATAATATATTTAAGCAGCTTTTTATTGTCTAAGGAGACAGTAAGTAATCCGAATATTTATCCATATAATGTATTTGTTGATAAAATAGAAAAATCATTATTCTTCAGATCAATTACAGTTTTATATGGCAATAATGCATCTGGAAAATCTACGCTGCTGAATATTATTGCCAATAAGTTGCAGATTGAAGGATATGAGTATGCCACCTGCAATAAGTACGGAATTACACCTTATTTCACAAAATTCGTAGATGAATGCAGTTATTCTTTAGGTGAAGATGAACACGGCAGGCAGATTGGCAGACTTCCTCAGAGAAGCAGGTATATTAAAAGCGAAGATATTCTATATGAAATTAAAAAAATACAACAGGAACAGGTTCTAGGTGATGGGTACATATATGAACATATTAGGAGAGGGATGAATAAGGAACAAATAGAACGATTAAAAAACTCCGATAAAATGCGAAAACAAATGGAAATATTAAAATTTGCACAGGAAAAGTATTCGAATGGAGAAACAACTTTGCAAATGTTGGATGATTATATTGAAACTGATGCACTTTATTTGTTGGATGAACCGGAGGTATCCTTGTCGCCAGCAAATCAAACGTTGCTAGCTGAGAAGATAAATGAAATGTCAAGGTTTTTAGGATGTCAGTTTATTATTTCTACGCATTCACCATTTATGCTGGCGACGTTAGATGCAAAAATCTATAATCTTGATTCAAGGGAATTAGAGGTTGTAAAATGGGCAGATCTTGAGAATGTGAGATATTTCTATGATTTTTTTCAGAGACATAAGAAAGAGTTTGAATATCAGATAAAGAGAAGCATACCAATGATCGAGAGGTGATAGTATGGCAACAACAACAGATTTTATTGAATATGTTTGTGAACAGATCAGCGGCGTTGGTGCTGTTAGATATAAGAAAATGTTTGGAGAGTATATGGTTTATGTGAATGAGAAGCCTATACTTCTCGTCTGTGATAATATGGTCTTTGTGAAAATACTTGACTGTATCAGCGAAAAGATGAAAGATGCAGAGACAGGCTTTCCGTATGACAGAGCAAAAGAACATTATATATTGGACATAGACAATTCCGTCTTCAGCAAAGAAGTCATCGCTTTATTGGAGCCGGTTATTCCGATTCCAAAACCTAAGAAGAAAAAAACAGCCCGGCTTTATGATATCCCGTAAACCATTTTGTAAGTTGCCTGAAATTGTAGTTTTGAGGGAATATGGCAATAAGAATAGCACTCGGTCCGGAGTGCTTTTCTTATTCCATATTCGGAGGGTCTTATAAGCATCCCTCGCCATGGAGAGTTTACTTGACATACCATTGGGTATTCTGATTGCAGGCTATGTATTCAAGAAGTAAGAGGGAGAGATAAAATGAATTTAAAAATGAAAAAGATATTGGCTGGAGCCTTTGGATTGGGGCTTATTATCTTATTGCTGCTTTTTGTAAACAGCTTTGTCGGCAATCCTGTATCTAATGCCTTAGCTAAAAAAGCCGCTCAACAATACATTGACACAAAGTACAGTGATCTGAATCTGAAAATTGAAAGATCCAATTACAATTTCAAGTTCGGTTCGTATTTTGTGTTCGTAAAGTCTGGTACGAGCGAGGACACTGCCTTTAGCATCTATGTTGACAGCTATGGAAATGTCATACGTGATGACTACGAGTACGAGGTTGCTAACAATTTCACCACTTTTCGGAGATTGGATGAAGAGCTGCGGGAAATCGCGAAAGAGATGATTGGCGGTGAGCTTGATTATGACTTTGATCATATCGCACTTCCTTTTGTCAAGGAGGGAGATTTATCGAAACTTGAGCGGGATATGACATTGGATATTCACAATCCCCCGCTGCCACTGACGATTGATGTGACATTGTTTAGTCAGGATGTTTCCTTTAGCAAAATTGCGGAAGTCGCCAAAGCTTTAGAAGCTGTTTTACATGAGCGGGATATTCCTGTCCGTGAGTATAGCATTCGTATTTTGCCCCTATCTGATAAGCCGCAAAGTGAAAACCAAGCAGTCTCATGGGTCAATTCCCTTTCTGTTTCCTATTTTCCCTCAGAACGAATGGGGGAGGCAAATTTGCCGCAAGTTATGGAGCAGTTTGAGACCGGTCGAGTTGCCGAGGTGAATGCAAAGGATAAAAAATGAATAATAGCCGACAGCAACTCGTATCTGAGTGGTGTCGGCTTGAGTTATAAGTTTCCTTGGACGCAGTATGTAATTCAATTATTAAATTTCAGACTTATTGTTTTCGAGTAGCATATAGGAAACGACAGTAACCGATCTCTGCAGCATTCTTCATAAGTTCGAGATTAAGCCACCCCGCCAGGTCATAGAATGGTTTGTCTGTAAAAGGCCACCTTGTTCGTTCGCAGGAAAGGAAATCATCATCTGACAAAGATTCCACTGAACTTCTCCAAACATCTCTTAGCTGAATGATTCGTTCCTTTGTTGCTGTCATGTTACCAGGCCAAAGGATATTCTCACGACTTAGAGTTCCCTTGCTAAAAGAAAAATCAAGAACCATTGACCACCAAAATATAATATGCCATGTTATCCAAGCTAAACTAGCTGGTCCAATATCATAAGCCTCTGAATCTGGCCAATCTGCATGCCATGTTCCGGATTCATTGACAACATGAAGACCCTTTGTAGCAGGCCGCCATAGACTCTCTTCGGTTCCAAGATTGTTGAGGTGATATTCTAACATTTGCCATGAAATATCAAACTGAAAGTTTAATGATTTACGAATGCTTTCTGCTGAACTGACTATAATTTTGTCCGTCATATTTGCATGCTCCTTTTGTACATTGTTATAAGCATCTGGTCATCGACGAAATGCAGGATTACACGCCGATTGGATTCTACATTGAACTTTCCATATTCACCACGCAAGAGCCGCGTTGAATCGTTGATGTATCCCTTTCCTTTTGCTCATATACCTGACGCGGATCAAATTTTGCATAGTTTTCAGCGGGCTTCGTCTCAATTCCCGCAAAGGAAATGGGCAATCCTGCCGAGGCAAGGAAGCTTTGGCCATCCTGAATTTGAAAATGGATGTGCGGCTCAGTTGTATTGCCGGAGTTGCCGCATTGCGCGATGGGCTCGCCGCGCTTTACCTGCCGGCCCGCCTGGACCTTAATGCTGTGGGGCAGAAGGTGAGCCAGCAAGCTATACTCTTTTGCCGCGTGCCTGATTACGATGTAATTGCCACGAATATCTTTAGCGGCATGATCTACAGAACCGTTGCCATAGGTGCGGGAATCAGGGTATTTGTCGATTGCTTTTACAACAACTCCGTCAGCCGGAGCTAAGACATCCCTGCCGTAGCAATAGTAGTTAGGCAAAAGGGTTTTGTCGCTGGAACAGCTTTGACCGTTGTCATCCAAGATCAAAAAGTCATAGGCGTAGCGCTGGGTTAAAATGCTCCAGGAATGAGAGGTTTCCTTGTCCGGTCCACCATTGACCACTGTCCATTCCCCGCTGAATGGCAGGGAATAGCGTATGGCAGGCTGATAGTTATTTGGATCCGGCAGTCGGAAGCCATGGAAAAGATAGATATAGGGTATAGCAATCAATTGCTGTAAGGACTGCACAAAAATTGAGAGAGAGGCGAAAATCTCCACAAAAGCAAACAGCCAGAATAACCAAAGGTATTTCCAGATCGGCGCATCCGAAAAAAACATTGGCAGGCCCAAAAGACCTATATATTTTAGTTTGCCGGATATAGAAACAATTCGGTTCATATAAACCTCCCGATTGTATACTTTCTTTTCCAGTATAGCATAAGTTTGTGAATTTAGAGGCTGAATCGAGGCCAAAATGCCAGTGGCAATTGGTGTGCGCGGCGCGGTGCCTTGGCTGGCGTCCTTACCGTGCCGGCTTTTTGAACTAGGATTTACGGTTAACGTCGGTGTTTCCTCAAACAAGTTCCTGGCTAAAATGGGTTCTGCACACCCAGTATGTCAATTTCATGATAGAATAGTATCGTGAAAAGGAAAGGACTGCTTCATGAATGCTCGGAGTATGGAGCAGAACTGCGAACTGACCATGAACCTGATCTGAATTGAGCTGTTTTACAAGTTAACAGGGATTCCAGACTTTAGGATTGGGGGGACCTTTAATGGGCTATGAAAGTACAGAGAGCCAGAAGCCAGGAATTCTTATGAATGAACTTCGAGCTGTGCTTGACTCAATCTACAGTGGAATTATCGCTGTTGATATCAATGGAAAAATAACCTATATCAACGAAACTGCCAAGAAGTTTATGGTCTGCGGTGAAGAAATTATTGGGCGTGATGTTAATGAACTTATTCCTTTGTCTAGGATCAAAGATGTTTTACATAGTGCTAAGCCCCAATATGGGGTTAAGCTGCAGATTGGAGATAGAACAGTCTTAACCAATCGTACTCCCATTATAATTAATCGGCAAATAACCGGAGCAGTAAGTTCTTTTTTAGATATTACTGACCTGGAATTGGTCTCTCACCAAATACATTCTGTTCAAGAACTGAATAGCGAACTCAGCGCCTTGATCGATTCTTCGGCAGATGGTTTAGTAATTTCAGATGGTCAAGGCTGCATAATCCGCATGAACAAGGCCTACCGCTTAATGCTGGGTATTCCCCTGGACGAGAATTTCACAGGACTACCTGTCACGGAACTTGTCACAAGAGGTTACTTATCAGAACTTGTCACATCTAAAGTCCTCCAAACCCTTAACTCTGCTACTATGATTCAAGAAATTAAGGGCAGAGAAATTCTGTTCACAGGAACCCCCGTTTTTAATACTAAGGGAAAGGTAGTACGTGTCATTGCCAATATACGAGACCTCACTGAACTAAATTCCCTAAGACGAAGTCTTCATAGGTTTTCTCAAGAGATGGATAACTATCGCTCTGAACTATCCCGCTTAAAGATAAAAGCCCTGGAGGACGGCTTTATCTTTAATAGTCCTGAAATCCGAAAAGTTGTGGAATTATCCATTCGTGTGGCGCGAGTGGATACAAATGTACTAATCACTGGGGAATCTGGCGTAGGCAAGGAAATTATAACTCGGATGATTCGCGAAGCAAGCAACCGATCTACCGGACCTTTTATTAAGATTAATTGTGGAGCTCTCTCCCCGAGTCTGATAGAGTCTGAACTATTTGGCTATGAGGAAGGAGCCTTTACCGGGGCAGCCAAGAAGGGGAAGCCTGGAATCTTTGAACTTGCTTTAAAGGGAACCTTATTCCTCGATGAAGTGGGTGAACTTCCTCTTGACCTTCAAGTCAAGTTACTAAGAGTGATTCAAGAAAAGGAGATTACCCGCCTGGGTGGGACGCAGAGTATTTCTGTCGATGTACGCTTGATTACAGCGACAAATCGAAATTTAGAGCAAATGGTTAAAGAGGGGACGTTTCGCCAGGATCTTTTTTATCGCTTAAATGTTGTCAATATTTATGTCCCGCCTCTCCGTGAACGTGTAATCGATATTCCAATATTAGTGGAGTACTTCATGCGAAAATTCTCTAAGAAATATAACCTTAATCGCAAAATTTCTCCGGAAATCATGCAAGCCTTTACGGAACACGATTGGCCGGGAAACATTCGTGAACTCGAAAATACAATTGAACGAATGGTAATTTTAAGCCCTGATGAAGGGATCGATCCTTCTTTATTTAAGGGCAATGGCTCAAAAGAAACAACTGCGGATCCGCCTCGACTTTTAAAAGATGCCTTAGCTGAAACAGAGAAGAAAATGATCTTACAAGCCTATCATTTGACCCAAAGTACCAGGAAAGCTGCTTCAATGTTAGGCATTAATCAATCTACCGTAGTGCGCAAGCTGAAGCTTTATGGAAAGGAGACTTTAGTGATGCCAAGAAGCATCACTGATTAACTGGAGCATCAGGGATTGCCTGCAAAATGACCTAAAGCGATGCAGTGGATCAGATTCTCCAATCCTAGAAATGAAGAATATTCAATAAAGCAGTTAAAAAAACCGGCGGTTTTGTGTATTGCTAATCTGGATTAGTCATATCAAGAACGCCTATTTATGGTTCAACCAAGTCAGAATGGCTCCCCATCAGCAGCACAGGCCATATGCTTTTGGTTGATGAGTTTTTACAACTTAATATGAGGGAATCATTTAAAGAAATGTTTTTTGTTGTAATTCAGCTTGGTGCAATTTTAGCGGTGGTAGAGACATTCTGGAACAGAATGATTCCTATTACATTCAAAGAAAAAAGACAGTTTGGTTGTCTATAAGGATATTCTTGGTGATTGGAATGGCGGTAGCATTCTTCGTATCATTACTTGTAATCAAGTTTTTAATGAATTATATCAAAAAGCATAACTTTAATATATTTTGCTGGTATCGCATTGCACTTGGTATCCTTGTCTTAATCTACTTTTCTATTGAAAGAGGTTAGCATAAATTGATATCAAATCGATTATTGGGACAATTTGATTCCGATTTTTCACCCAGGCAGAATTGAGCAGGTTAAATGAGGAGATTAAAAGAGCAAGAAGCCCATTTGTTAGAGGGCTTCTTGCTCTTGAGAAATCTTACTCCGTCTTACAGATCGATATTATATACAACCTTCTAAAATTTCGGAAATATCGAGGGCTTTTAAGGCTTCTCCCGCTTCACGAGACGCTATTCCGTCGACAATCATGGTTAAGCAGAAAGGACATGCGGTTCCTACATAATCTGTCTTAGCGGCAATTGCTTCGTCGGTACGCATGACATTGATGCGGTTGCCTTCATGTTCTTCAAGCCACATTCGACCGCCACCGGCCCCGCAGCAGAAGCTTTTTTCACCTGTATGAGCCATTTCTTTGATTTCAAGGCCAACAACTTTGAGCAACTCACGGGGTTGAGCATAGATCTGATTATAGCGGCCTAAATAGCAAGAATCATGATAGGTAATTGATTTTCCGGAAATATTGTTCAGCTTAAGTTTTCCGGATTTCACCAGCTCAAGCAAGAAGGTTGAATGGTGCACAACTTCGAAATTCCCGTCTAATTGAGGATACTCATTTTTAAGAATGTTGAAGCAGTGAGGACATTGAGTGATAATTTTCTTAACCCCATATCCCTTCATGACTTCGATATTTTCGGAGGCCAATGTATAAAACAAGTATTCATTTCCTAATTTACGGGCAGAGTCACCACAGCATTTTTCTTCGTTGCCTAAGATTGCAAAA
>JGI2924J29684_1078384_pt1 | contig 45146 bp, 44 predicted proteins | sample BenlonsequencITS_FD_29684 | JGI IMG/M metagenome (IMG submission 29684) | reverse complement strand
ACCGACTAGTTGAGAGTTGGCCCAAACCAATCACGATTCTCGATCAGGAGTAGAGCGCACTAGTCAGAGTAGACTTGGGACAGTACTAGTACTCCGCCAAGCGTCGACTGATACCTGTAACTAGTTACGTAAGCCGTATGTTAGGCCGAACCGGCCGACACGTCCGGAGCCGCCCCAGCAGGAAAGACTCGCCACTGTCGCTACTCGGCCGTCGGCTCGTACTGATCTTTGCGGTCGAAGGCGGAGTTCGCCAGCACTTAAAGACCTCCACAGTTCATCACGAATCACCATTGCAGATTACGGGCCATAGTGAACCATGAGTGTTGGTACCAGTATTCAACAATTCGGGCACTTCCTCGAGGAGTGTGAGGAGGTCGTCGGCACCGTACACGGGGTCGAATTCACGGGTCGGATCGACGCGGACACTGGATCGACCGCCGAAGTGGAACTCACCGTTCCGATGGCAGGTGGCGGGAAAGGGGGACTCGCCGTTGACGATGTCGCGGTCGACGCCGACGGTCGACTGCAGTTCGTCCTCGAGACGAACACACCGGTCGTCCCGGCAGACGACGGACTCGAGGTGGAGCCGACGACCGCTGCCGTCACCGACGAGGGGTCGGTAACGGCTTCGCTCCGCGCGACGGTGGGGGGAGACGAGAACGCCGACCGAGAGCGTCGTGCGAGCGTGGTCGAGAGTGACGATGGAGACACCGGTTGTGGCCGCGACGTGCCACCGTTCAGAGACCCCGAACTGTTGGCTACCGTGTACGACTCCTGTGAGACGTTCGCAGAGATGAGTGACGCCATCGAGATGGACGTCACCGCCGAGACAGTGCGTCGTTACATGATCGACTACGGGATTCACGAGCCGGAGCGGTACGACACCGACGACATCGACGCGCCGTCGCCACCGTCTGGCGAGGCCGACCGACTCGAGTCGACGCCCGACGGTCTATCACAGGTCGTGCTCACCGACGGACTCGGTCTTCCGGCGGAAGTTACCGTCGACGGACTCGTCGAGACTGTCTCTCGCTCGAACACGATCTACGAGGTCGAACGAGACGTGGGTCTGGACCGCAACGAGACGCTCGACCTGTTGCGGCGGCTGAATCTGCTCGAGTTCGTTGTCGGTCGACTCAGCGACGGCTACGACCGAAACGTCGGTCGAGAGGACGTCATCGAGCGACTGCGGGAGGCGTCTGCCGTCCAGTCCTGGCCGCAGCCGTAGCTCCCCTCGTTTTTCTGCTGGCGCTGAACCAACACCGAGGCTTAAGGGTGTGGGTGTCGTTCTCCCACGAGACGAGACACCACACGATGGCACTCATCACCGAGGTCCGGTTTGCCCACGAAGACGGTGCACTCGTCGACACGCTTACCACATCGCCAGACCTGACTGTCGGTGTCGTCGGCGAACGCAGCACGACCCCGGAACAGCACGTCTACTTCTTTCGGTTCGACGACGAGCCAGACGAACTCCGGCCGCTCCTCGAGGACGACCGGTCCGTTCGAAATTTCGAACAGGTGTCGGCCGTCGACGACCGCTACCTGTGGCGGATCGAGTTCGGACCGGAGACGAAGCTTCTCGCGCCGGACGTGACGGAAGTTGGCGGGTTCGTGCTGGACGCCCGGAGTTCGCCGATACCACACCCGCCACGTGGCTGGCGCGAACGGTGGGCCTTTCCCGACGAGAGCGGTCTGTACGACGTCTGGCAGCGGGCACGAACCGACGGATTCGAGTTCGAGATGCTCGACCTCTCCCGGCAGCGCCGATCCGGAACCGACGTCGATCCGGCTTCGCTCACCGACCAGCAGCGAACGGCACTGGTGACGGCGTACGAACGGGGCTACTTCAGGGAGCCGCGGGAGACGTCGCTCGAGGAGTTGGCCGCCGAACTGGACATTTCACCGTCGGCCGTCAACGGTCGTCTTCGACGCGGACTGAAGGTACTGATCGAGACGGCGCTGGTCGTCGACAGTCCAGCGCCGACGGACTCGCGGCTCCAGAAACGAAACGTCGCAAACCGACTCCATCGATGATCTCGACGCGAGTCTACGTCGAACATCCTGACCTGGCGCTTGTATCGACCATTCGCTCGGTCTCGGAGACGGAGATTGCCGTTCTCTCTGACGCGGGCACCGACCCCCACCACAACGTTTATTTCTTCCGGATCGAAGCGGACGACTTCGACGTCGTCGAGTCGGCACTCGAGGGAGACCACACGGTCGCCGACTTCGCTCTCGTCCTCGAGTTCGCGGGACAGCGAACCTACCGGATCGAGTACAGCGACGACGCGAAACTGATCACGCCACGGATCAGCGAACGCGGTGGACTCACCCTCGAGTCGCGGAGTTACTTGAACGGGTGGCTGTTGCAGTTACAACTCGAGAGCCACGACGTTCTGTACGAACTCGACGAGTGCGCACGCGAGGAAGGAATTCAGTTCGACGTTCTCGAGGTTACGCAGAACGACGAACTCGACGATCGCTTCGAGTTCGGACTAACACAGTCCCAGACAGAGGCGCTGGTCGCCGCCTATAGGCACGGCTACTACGACGAACCCCGTGAGAGTTCGGTCGAGGAACTGGCCGATCTGCTCGGGGTCTCTCGAACGGCGGTCAGTGGCCGCCTCAGGCGCGGATCTGCCGAACTGATCGAGGAGTTTCTCCTCGTGGACCGTGAGTGATACGATTTGCTGTCAGTCAGTTCCGGCACGACCGCGAACTCCTGCGGTCGCGCCGGGACAGCGGGACAGCAGTCCATATGAAACGGCGACCCGTCAACCGGTGCGCTGTCGTCGATGGGTGCCAACCGCCAGCCCGGGACCGGTAACCGGCGGTACGTAGTTACAGTGGATCGTCTCAGCTAGTAGTGCCATAGCAATAATCTTCGAATACAGTTACTATTCTCGATATTTTGGCTGCCGATCACGGTCGGACAGCCGTTCACAATGGGGTGTAAAGAGTTGTGTGACAGCCGAACGGTGAGGAGAGACGGTCGAAGGTGAACAGTACGACCGTACGCCACAGCCGATCCAGCACCCGAGATACTGCTGCAGACGGCTGTTTCCGACGGCGAGGATCGCTATGCCAGATAAGTACGCGGCGACAGGGGTAAGTCTGATGTTCCTCTTAGAAGAGACAACGACGAACCTCTCGTTCTCAGTTACTTTGTCACGCCGGCACTAACGGTCGCAGAAACGTGGCTTCGAACCGACCCAGCCCAGTGGACTCGTATCGAAGACACCACGGCCGAACTATCGAAGCTACTGGCACACAGCTCTCTCGAGTTCGGGCTTTGATACGGTTTGCTGTCCGTCAGTGCCGGCGCGACCGCGAGCCTCCTGGGGTCGCGCCGGGACAGCGGGACAGCAGTCCGTATGATACGGTTCACCGGAAGCCGCTCTCCGTGCAACCACTCCCCGCAGCAGTTGGACCGGGAAATCGGTCCCACAATCCGGATGCGTTCTCCCACGACCGAACTCGACGACTCGACAAAGAGCAGATCGAGTGTCTCGAGGTCGGACGGGATCAACGATTGTCGTAACGACGGGACGCCGGTCGTCTCGAGCCCTCGCTCTTCAGGTGAGTCACGATTCGGTACGTCTGGACGGTTTGAGGCAGTCATTGATCCACGCGTAGTGTTCGCTCACTCGTCGTCGACCGGCCTCGGTCAGTGCGTAGACGTCGTGTAACCCCGCTGTTCGTTTCTCGACGAAACCCGCGTCGACCAGCGCCGACAGCGAACCGTAGAACGACTTTGGCTCGAGCCGCTCGTCGTAATGTGACTCGAGGCGAGACTTCAGTTCCTGGCCGCGCAACGCCCCGTCTTCGCCTTCGGCGGCGAGGAGGAAGCAGACGTCACGGCGACGACCGCTCTGTAACCACTTGCTCATACACTGCGTTCGAACAGCGAGCGCTCGAGCGTTACGGTTCGGATCGGACGTCCCGACGGTTGGTCAGTGACGTGGAGTCACCCGACGGGAGCGGCGACAACGCTGTAGTTCGACTCGCAGGGCGGATGGAGACGGTTCCCGTGGCGTTCTCGCCGTGGATTCACGGTCGGAAGAGCGCCCAGACGACGCCGCCGGCGACAGACAGCGCGAGCGCGACCGTCGCTCCGACCTCGAGATGGACGCTGCCGTCGGCGTGGCGCTCGTGACGGAAGAGCAGCCAGCTCCCGTCACCGACGACGACTGTCCCGGATTCGACTGCCAGTGACCAGAGGACGGCCACGACCAATCCGGTTGTAACCAGCGCGAACGTTCCGACGGTACCGGCAGCGACCTGCGAGAGGACGACGGTTCCGGGACGGCGTTCGTTTCGGGACGACGTGGCCGACGCGGACTCAGTTGCTGGTCTGTAAATGGCGAACCCTCGGTTGGTCCCGTCCGGAAGCCCAGCGACGCGAACGTCCGGTGGGTGGTGCAGCAACGCCACAGCCATCCAGAGGTCACCGATCGACCCAGCGGTGTTTGCAGCCAGAGCCACGACGAGTACTGGCGATGGGTAGAGAGCAAGCACGAACACGCCTGCCGTCGTGATGCCTACGACGGGAGCGAGCAGGACGACGAGCATTTCGGTGCGCGTGTAACTCGTCTCGGTGGACTCGGCGTAGGCGTACGGAAAGACGAACGAGGACCGTCCGACGCCGAACGACGGGGAGCCACCGTACCTGGCGATAAACGCGCCGTGTATCGACTCGTGAACGACGACGACGAGTGCCACCAGTCCTGTGGAGACGACGGTCCATTCGGCCAGGGTAGGGGGTGGAGTCGGGCCGAAGACGATCGGCTCGAGAGCCTCTCCCTGGAACAACGCGAGCAAGTGACTGAACGCGTACGCAAACGCGAAGAACCCGGCGACGGCCACGACGAGCCACAGTAGTGCGACTCGTCGGGTAAGCCGAAACGTCGCGAGCGGTCGGCGAGCAGTCGTCGCCGTCGTCACGACACGTACTCCCAGTGGGGGCGAAAAATCGATGTCGGTTCGGAAGGCCGGCGACCGAAACCGATAGCTTCCCGGTGCTTGCCCGATGAGTGTCTAGCATGACCGAAAGCGACGAGTACACGGCGACGACCGACGACGTCGTCGCGACCTACGACGAGACCGAGAGCGAACGACGCCTCGTCTTCGAGCGCGAGAGCGGCCACGGAACCGCCGCTATTGCCCAGAATATCGAGGGATACGCGATGCTCGCGGTTCGACCGACGCCGGACGACGACGAACTCGAGCGCTACTACGGGTTCGACATGGCACTCGACCACGCCGGGGAGTTACTTGGCGTCGCCCCAACGGCGTTGCCGGTACCGGCCGCGGCCGAGGACATGGGGATGTGAGGTCGACGACCCCGCGTTTGATGGGAAAAGCGGGAATCATAAATACGCGGAGTCTAACGATTTAGACGAGAACAGCCGTGGTAACAGCAACCGAGTCCGGGACCTTTCCTCGCCCGATCGGGACCCGACGACGCTTTTCGGCACTGCTTGCAGCGACCGCGCTCGGCGTCTATCTCCTGTTGATCGTCGGCGCGACGACGTCGCTGACGGACGCGGTTGCGGCGTGTTCGACGTGGCCGGGGTGTCACGCACCGACGGACCCGCTGAACCAGACCGAACTCGCGATTGCCTGGGGCCACCGCATCGCCGCCGTGGTGGTCGGTCTTCTGGTCGCCGCGACGACTGTCGCCGCCGTCTTCGGGGAGCTTCCGGGACGCGTTCGCGCGACGATCCTCGTCGGTGCCGTCCTCTATCTCGTCCAGGTCGGCGTCGGCGCAGTGGTCGCGACGCTTGGCCCTGCCGCGATCGTGCCGGGACTTCACCTCGGGCTCGGCGTCCTCGTCTTCTCGACGATCGTCCTCGCGTTGGCCTGGGACTTAGAGGCCGCGACGGGCACCGACGACGACACGATCGAGACACCCGAACTCGCACCGGAGCCGGCAGAGCCGACACCGACCGACCGGACACTCCCCTCGAGTCGGCTCGCTCGTGTCCGGCTCACTGCCGCCGCCTACTTCAAGATGATGAAGCCACGCCTGATGTGGCTGCTCTGTCTCGTTGCTGCCGCGGGGATGGCACTGGCTGCCGGGCCCGCGCTCGACGCCTACACGATCGCCGCCACGCTCGGCGGTGGCGTCCTCGCGATCGGTGCCTCCGGAACCTTCAACAACGTCCTCGAGCGCGACATCGACCGCCGGATGTCTCGGACGGCGGACCGTCCGCTTGCGACCGAGCTGATCCCGGTACGGAACGCACTCGCGTTCGGCGGGCTCTTGACCGTCGCGTCGATCGGCGTTTTCCTGAGTATAAACAGGCTCGCGGCCGCACTCGGACTGGCGGCGATCCTGTTTTACAGCGTCGTCTACACGCTGTTGCTCAAGCCAAATACGGTCCAGAATACCGTCATCGGTGGCGCTGCAGGTGCGCTCCCGGCGCTGATCGGTTGGGCTGCGGTTACGAACGAAATCGGGCTGCCGGCGCTGGCGCTTGCTGGCGTCATCTTCCTGTGGACGCCTGCTCACTTTTACAACCTCGCGCTGGCCTACCAAGATGACTACGCGCGTGGTGGGTTCCCGATGATGCCAGTCGTCCGGGGGGAGACCGTCACCCGGAAACACATCGTCTACTACATCGCCGCGACGCTGGTCTCGACGGTCGCACTCGCCTGGATCACTGGCCTCGGCGCACTGTACGCGGCGGTGGTCGTGGTCTTCGGCGGTATCTTCCTCTGGGCCGCCGTCGTCTTGCACTTCGAACAGACCGAACGCGCTGCGTTCCGGTCGTTTCACGCGTCGAATGCCTTCCTCGGAGCTGTCCTGGTCGCGATCGTCGTCGACGCGCTGGTGCTGTAACCGCTTTCCGAACCCCTAACCACGATCGGCGTCTATCGGCAGCCATGCACCGTCGTTCGTTCCTCTCGAGTGCCGTCGCTGGAACCGCCGTAACCGTCTCCCTCGCCGGTTGTAGCGCCCTGCAAATGGGCGGCCTCGAGGAACTCGAGGGCGTCGATCCCGAACGCCAGCTCCCAGTCCCGACGCTGGGTGACGGCGCTGTCACCGTCGAGGTCTACGAGGATCTGGGCTGTCCGGCCTGCCACCAGTTCCAGGCCGAGGTGGTTCCGGTGCTCGCCGAGGAGTACGTCGAGTCGGACGAGATCTCGTATCGCCACTACGACTTCCCCGTCGACGCGGCCGACGAGTCGGTCAGGATGGCAAACGCCGCTCGAGCGGTCCAATCCGAAACCCACGAAGGTGAAGGCGATCCGAACGGCCAGTTCTTCGATTACAAGTCTGCAGTGATGGCAAGCGACGACTGGAGCGACGACGCGCTCGCGGAACTGGCGAGCGTCGTCGACGTCGATCCCGACGTCGTCTCGAGCGCACTCGAGGACGGGGCCTACTATCCGACGATCGTCGCCGACCGCGACCGCGGCGAAGAGACGGGGGTCGGGGGGACACCGACGGTCGTCGTCGACGGGTCGATCGTCGACGAACCGCTCGATCCCGACGCGGTCGCCTCACACGTCGAAGAAGCATAGAGCCGGCTACGGTAGGATCTGACGACACCGATCTCGAATTCTCATCTCGTCGAGAAACGATTTCTCGGCGACGTGTTTAATTCGATCTCTCGAAATCCTGCTTGAGCGCGGCGATAGGCGTATTTCTGTGATCGTGTGTAATGATACCGACCGAATAATTATATCGCCACTGTTATATGGGTGGCCCGGCTCTGTACAAAAGCAATGGCAGAAGGTAACGTTGATTTCTTCAACGACACAGGCGGTTACGGTTTCATTTCGACGGACGACGCGGACGAGGACGTTTTCTTCCACATGGAAGACGTTGGCGGTCCGGACCTCGAAGAAGGCACAGACATCGAATTCGACATCGAACAGGCCCCCAAGGGCCCCCGGGCAACCAACGTCACCCGTTTGTAAACGGCTGAACGACTGACCGGTTTTCGTTTCTTGCGAGTGTAACTACGCGACTCGGGAGCGATGGCGCAGTTCTATCGACGTGTTACTGTTCGCCAGCGCCAGCGCGAGCCTCGTCGATCCGCTCGAACTGCTCGTCCGTGAGATCGATCTCCACGGCACCGACGTTCTCCGCGAGTTGGGCGGGCGAACGAGCGCCAACGATCGGGACACAAGTGAACCGATCCTGTGCCATCAGCCACCGCAGTGACACCTGTGCTGGCGTCGCGTCAACTTGCTCCGCGACTTCTTCGACGGCCTCGAGGACGTCCCAGGCTCGGTCGGTCGCGTACCGGTCGCCGAACGTTTCGGTGAGCGTGCCCCGGGAGCCGTCCGGTGCCTCGACGGTCCCGTCTTCGGTGCGGTCGTACTTGCCGGTCAGGAACCCGCCGGCGAGCGGCGAGTAGGGACAGACCGCCAGCTCCTGGTCGGCACAGACGTCGAGATAGTCGCCGACCGCGTCGTAGTGGGCGGCGTTGACCATCGGCTGAGTGACGTCGAACCGCTCGAGCCCCTCCACGTCGCTGGTCCACAGCGCCTTCGTGAGCTTCCAGGCGGCCATCGAACTCGCGCCGAGGTAGTTGACCTTCCCCTCGCAGACGAGGTCCGTGAGCACGGACATCGTCTCACGGATCGGCGTGTCGTCGTCCCAGCGGTGGATGTAGTAAAGGTCGAGATAGTCGGTGCCCAGTCGCTCGAGCGTCCCCTCGATCTGTGCCCGGATGTGTTTGCGTCCGAGGCCAGAGTCGTTCGGTCCGGGTTCGCCCCAGCCGTCGAACGGGAAGTAGACTTTCGAGGCGATGACGAAGTCTTCGCGGTCGTACTCTTCGAGCCACTCGCCGATCCACTCCTCGCTCGTGCCGTCGGGGTCGCCGTAGACGTTGGCGGTGTCGATGAAGTTAATTCCCTGCTCCCAGGCGGCGTCGAGCAACTCGTGGGCTTCTTCGCGGTCGGTCTCGAGGGTGTCGCCGTGTTTCTTGCCAAAGCGCCAGGTGCCATAACAGAGTCTCGAGACGGTCGTTCCGGTGTTACCGAGTGTCGTGTACTCCATAGTCAGACAGTCACTGTCGAACGGCAAAACAAATTGGGAACCGGTGATCGGCCGGCTCACCTGGCTCTGTCGAACTCCCGACCGGCGAGCGAGTTACGTCGACTGCGGAGCGCGTACTCCCACCCATACGGACTGCTGTCCCGACGTCCCGGCGCGACCGCAGGTGCGCTCGGTGTCACGCCGGAAACGACTGACAGCAAACCGTCTCACAGTACGGGCCGGATGTCGTCAGTGGACCGCTGAGGAGCATGCCCGGGATCTGGCTCGCTCTGTCTTCGAGCCCGGCGGTTTCACCCCACCAGCGGACGTCGAAACAGACGAGCGTCTCCTCGAGTCTCTGTTCTCGTCGTTTATGACTCCGGCTCGAGAGCCTGCACACGTATCGAAACGAAATAGACGAACAGAAACAGGAAGAACCCGACAGCGAGTGGAACGAGTCGCCGATCGATGGTCACGAGGTCCAGTATCGACGAGACGGCGATGGCACCGACGAACACCAGCATAACGAACACACCGACAGCGTAGTAGAACCGGCGATCGGAGTCGACGTATTCTCGAGTTGCCATTATTCTCGGTTGACGAGTGATGGCGAAAGATGTGGCGATGCTCCCCCAGTTCGCACGTGGCGGAGAGTGGGGCCGGCGTCACCAAACGAAGTCGCCGTACTGAGACCGTTTGCTGTCAGTCAGTTCCGGCGCGACCGCAAGAGGGCTCGCGGTCGTGCCGGGACGTCAGTACAGCACTCCGTATGAACGGGGGGCCGCCATCTGCTCGACGCCACGCCGGATCGAATCACGCTTCGATCCAGTGACGACGGCAGCGTCGGCTCGATTCCTCGAACTCCGACGGACGTCGACACGACCGCACCGAGGTCGGTCGAGAGAAGTCCGGGTCGACGAGTTTTCAGAATCTATTCTCCACTTCGCTCCAGGTGCCCGCCGCGACGACCTGGTCGTTTACGATCGTGATCGACTGCTGGTCGGCCGACGACCCGAGTAGCTCTCCGAGTGCATCTTCGTCGGGACCGTCGACGATCGCCGCGAACGCTCCGCTCGCGGTGTCCTCGTTCTCGGGCGTGAGCGAGGAGACGACCCCCTCGGCGTCCTCGAGTTCCTCGAAGGCCATATCCACCAGCGCGCCGTCGGTGGCGGCGACGCGATCACCGTACTGTCCGACCACGACCTCACCGTCGCCGGCGGCCTCGAGCAGCCACGCGAACGACTCCGACTCCTCGATCGCCCGCTCGACGTCACCTTCCCACGCACCGACGAGCGTCTCGAGGGCTGTCTCCGGTGTGTCGGCTTCGCCGTCGGCGACGACGATCGCGTCGGTCCCGACCCCGACCGCGACGTCGTCGCCCTCGACCGGCGTGTAGACGTCGAACTCGCCGATCTCGTCCGTCCGCTCGAGCTGTCTAAGGAACTCGATCTCCGGCTCGGCGGTCAGCTGTTCGTCGATCTCCTCGGGTTGCATCTCCCCGGAGACGACGAACGCGTCGGTCGTCCGGAGCAGGCCCTCGACCGTCGACTCGAACGCGTCCTCGTCGTCGAGGAGCCTGCCGAGCCTGTACTGGGCGAGGTCGACGCCGAGGAAGAAATACGCCGAGAGCAGTCCCTCCGAGGCTGGCGCGACCATCGGATCGTCCTCGTACTCCGCTGGGACCTCCTCGTCCGGGTCCGCCTCCTCGAGTTCGACGATCGCCTCGTCGCCGACGTTCGCCCAGTCGACGAAGACGAACTCGAGACCGTCGTCCTCGAGTGCGAGCCACTGGCTGTACGTCGGGGGGTCGACGGTCTCCTGTGCAGCGACCGTCGGCCAGCCACCGACTGCCGTCATCGTCGCTGTCGCTCCCGCGATCGCGAGTAATTCCCGTCGGCTCGGAGTCATTCGTCCGAAACACGTCGCCAACGCCGAAATAGCCCGTCCCTTCGTTCACTTCGTGGAGAGTCTCCGTCGGTCAGATATCCCGGCGGACGAAGACGACGACCGCGAGGCAGACCAGGGCGAGAAACACCACCAGAAGGAGCAAGGCGTCGGCGAACGCGTACTCCTCGTGGAGGAGGATGTCCGTCTCCTCCCAGTACCGACTCGGCGTGAACGCGCCGATCCACTCGTAGTCCGAGTCCACGCGGGAGACGCCGTCGACCAGCCAGAGCACGAACACCAGTATCAGGGCTGTGGCCCTGGCGCGTCTCACGTGGTCGACGACGGAGAGTACGAGCCCGATTCCGGCACAGACTAGCAGATAAGGGATCGAGAGCAGGTGGACCATCGCGAGCGCGATGGGATCGAACGACTCGCCGATGGCGAGCGCGCCGACGGAGACGATGATCGGAACGCCGACGTTCAACGCGACCAGGGGGACCCACAGCGCGGCGACCTTCTGGAGGACGACCGACTCGCGAGAGACCGGGTTCGACAGCGTGAGGTCCATCGTCCGGTCCTGGACGTCGCTCGCGATCAGTCCGGCCCCGACGTAGGCGAAGTAGATAGCCAGCAGGAGACTCCAGAAGAACGAGTAGATTTCGGCGGCGATGAACCCCTCGATCGTGTGAAGCTCCTCGATCCCGAATATGTCGAACATGTAGTCCGGAAACGCCGCCTCGAAGACGTCCATCTCCTCCTGGATGCCGGGAAACATCGAGAAGTAAAGCGTCGATAGCACGGCGAACACGGCGAGGAGGAGCGCCGAACCCCGGACGCGTTTCCTGGACTCGAGTCGGAGGATGGCCGTCATATGTCCCCCCGTACGAAGACGAGGACGGCGGTACTCACCAGGACGAGAAACGCCACGAGAAGGATTCCGGCGTCGAGGAGGGCGTACTCCTCGTGGACGAGGATCGCCGACGGATCGTAGTACCGACTCGGGGTGAGTTCGCCGACCCACTCGAAGTCGGGGTTCATGTGTGAGAGACCGTCGACCAGCCAGAACGCGAACACCAGCACCAGCGCCGTAGCCTGTGCGGTTTCGACGCGATCGACGACGGCCGAGAGGAGAATCCCGATTCCGGCACAGACCAGCAGGTAGGGAATCCCGAGCAGGTGGACAATCGCGAGCGAGACGGGATCGATCGGTTCCCCGAGGACGGTCGCACCGGCGAGTAACACCGCCACCATCCCGGTGGTCAACGAGACCAGGGGAACCCACAGGGCGGCAACCTTCTGAAGGACGACCGACTCGCGAGAGATCGGGTTCGCGAGCAAGAGGTCCATTCGTCGGGCACGGACGTCCTGCGAAATCATGCCTGCACTGACGTACGCGAAGTAGATCCCGGCCAACAGAATCCAGATGAACGGGAAGATGTAGCCGCCGACGAACCCCTCGATCGTGTGCAGTTCCTCGATCCCCAGGAGGTCGAGCAAGTACTCCGGATACACCTCCTCGAACAGCTCCGCCTCTTCCTGGATGCTCGGGAAGACGACGAAGAAAAACGCCGAAAGCATGACGAGAAGTCCCGTCAGGATCGCCGTTCCACGAACCAGCTTCCGCGACTCGACGCGCAGGATGGCCGTCATCCTGCCTCCGCGGGCTCGTCCCCGTAGTAGTGTTTGAAGATGTCGTCGAGCTGAGGGTCTCCGATGTCGACGTCTTCGACTTCGTACTGGACGAGATGCTCGAGCAGGTCGGCCGACTCGCCGGTGTAGGTGAACCGGACCGTGGCGTCGACGGTTTCGACGTCGATCATCTCCGGCGTGACGAACCCGTCTTCTTCGACCGACTCGGCCAGTTGCACCCGGACCTGCTTGCCGCTGCGTTGCAGCAGGTCGTCGATCTCCTCCAGGGCGACCAGTTTCCCCTCCCGGATGATCCCCACGCGATCGCAGACGCGCTGGACCTCGCTGAGAACGTGCGACGAGAAAAAGATCGTCTTGCCGGCATCGCGTTCTTCCTCGAGAAAGGCGTGCATCCGGTCCTGTTTGAGCGGGTCCAGCCCGGACGTCGGCTCGTCCAGAATAGCGAGGTCGGGGTCGTGCATGAACGCCTGGACGATACCGAGCATCCGTCGGTTCCCCGCCGAGTACGTTTCGATCGGTTTCTCGAGTGGCGGGGGAAACAGTTCCAGTAACTCGTCTCGGCGCTCGTCGCCACGCATCCGTGCGAAGTAGTCGAGTGCCTGCCGCCCGGTGAGGCGCTCCTCGAATCCCAGCGTATCCGGCAGGTAGCCGATGCTCGCCTTCGCTTCGGTGAGTGCCCGTCGATCACGGATGTCAGCGCCAAGTACCTCGGCTGTGCCGGAGGTTGGTGTGATCAGGCCGAGCAACAGCCGGATGGTGGTCGTCTTCCCTGCACCGTTGGGGCCCAGATAGCCGAATATCTCGCCTGATTCGACGTCGAAAGTGACGGCGTCGTTCGCGACGACATCCCCGTAACGTTTGGTGAGATCGGCTATCTCGATCGTCGGCATGGACTCGAGCCACACCGCCGAGCAGCAAAAATCACTCGTTGCAGTAGTCGTCGATCACGTCACGATAGCCCTCGCGGAACGTCGGGTAGGCGAACTCGTAGCCGGCTTCCCGCAGCTTCTCGTTCGAACAGCGCTTGTTCGCCAGGATTCGCTGGCGCGCGCTCGCCGAGAGCTCGTCGTTCTCGAGTCGATCGGCTGTCGTCTGTTTCTCGGGCCGCGACCGATCACACTCGTCGGCGAGCCAGTCCGCGAACGCCCACTTCTCGATCGGTTCGTCGTCGACGACGAGTACCACCTCGCCGGTTGCGAGGTCTTCCTCGAGCAGGTGCCGGACCGCACCCGCGGCGTCGTCACGGTGGACCATATTCAGATACCCCTCGGTGACGGGGCCGTCGAGATACCGCTCGAGGCGGTACCGGCCGGGACCGTAGAGGCCGGCGAAGCGAGCGACGGTGCCGTCGACGCCGTACTCCGCGGATAGTTCGAGCGCGAGTCGTTCGGCGTCGACGAGCACCTCGGTCTTCTCTGTCGTCGGCTCGAGTGGCGTCTCCTCGTCGACCGGGTTGCCGTCGTGATCGCCGTAGACGCCCGTCGAGGAGGTGTAGACGAGTCGGTTGGGCGCGTTCTCGCGGTCGCCGAAGGTCTCGATTGCGGTTCGAAGTCCCTCGAGGTAGATTTCGCGTGCGGCCTCGGCGTCGCGGCCGCCGCTGCTGGCGGCGAAGACGACCGCGTCGACATCGGGGACGGACGCGAGGCTCTCGGGATCGGTGACGTCCGCGCGGACGGCGTCGAAGCCGGCGTCTTCGATCGCGTCGATCCCTGCGTCGGAACGGCGAACGCCGACGACCTCGTGATCGCGGGCGGTGAGCTGGCGACCGAGTTCGAGACCGACGTAACCACAGCCAAGGATAGCGACGTGCATACAGAAACTCGCGGCGGAAGTCACATAGGTTCATTGCTCGCGGTCGACACTGCGTTCTCGGCAGACGGGCCGACGGTCAGGACATCGTGAACGAACCGCTATACGACACGATATCGTACTGGGTACCGACGATGGAAACGTGTGCAAACTGTGAGGAAGAACTTCCGAGTCGCCGCTACCACGTCCACCTGTCGACGGACGACGCCGTCGAACTCCCACTCTGTGAGGGATGTCGGTACAAGTTCGTCACCGCAGAGTGGGTCGACACTGTCGTCTAGTACCGTCCCAAACGTGGACCGACTAGTTGAGAGTTGACCCAAACCGATCACGATTCTCGATCAGGAGTAGAGCGCACTAGTCAGAGTCGACGGTTGGGACGCCACTAGGGCATATTGCCCACGATCACGTGCTGCAGGTGAACGTACTCCTCGAACGACATGGACGCACGTCGCTCTATTTTCTGTTGAGCTTCTTTCGCATCCATCTCGATCTCGAGTTCGCTCTCGACGGCGTCGACGTCCATGACGGCCGTCGACATCCCCATCAGCAGGTTCTCGGTTGCCATCGTCACGACGGTCTCGGCATCCCGAATCCCCTCCTCGAGCGCGAGAATCTCGGCTGCTTCCTCGAGTGAGATGTCTGAGGCGTCGCCGTCGAGGACTCCCTCGAGCGTCGACCGGTCGAGACCCGTCTCGTCGACGGCCGTCTCGAGGCCGTGGTCGTCGACGGTCGCGGTGAGTTCCGAGCGATACTCCTCACGGAGTTGCGCGGGCGAATCGGGGACAGTCGTTCGCTGTTCGTGGAACATACCGGAACAGACAGCAGTCGGTTACAAGTGTATTGCCATTACCGAAACGTATCACTGGAGCTGACTGTCGATTTTTACCGGAACGTTCAACAGAGGGTTAGCCCATTGAAACTGTATGAAAGCTGCCCTGATCGGAGTTGGTCAGGCCGGTGGAAAGATAACCGAACGGCTCGCTCGGTTCGACGCCGAGATGGGATTCGACGCCGTTCGTGGTGCCCTGGCCATCAACTCCGCAACATCAGACCTCCAATCGATCGAATACGTCGACACGCAGCTGGTCGGTGCAGACCAGGTTGGCGGACACGGCGCTGGCGGCGACCGCGACCTCGGTGAGTCACTCGTCGAATCGAACGTCCAGCAGGTGCTGGACGAACTCGAGGGCCGGATCACGTCCGACGTCGAAGCGATTTTCGTGATCGCCGGTCTCGGTGGCGGTACGGGTAGCGGCGGGGCACCGGTGATCGTCGACGCCCTCCAGGGAATCTACGACAAGCCGGTGTACGCGATTGGTGTCGTTCCCGGCCACAACGAGGGGAAACTCTACCGGGTAAACGCCGGCAACGCGCTGAAGACGGTTGTCGACGCGGCCGATGCGACCCTGTTGATCGACAACGACGCCTGGCACGAACAGGGCGAGAGCGTCGAGGGTGCCTACGACACGATCAACGGCAACATCGCCCAGCGGGTCGGCCTGTTGCTCGCTTCCGGTGAGGCCGTCGAGGGAGTCGGAGCCAGTGTCGTCGACTCGAGTGAGGTCATCAATACGCTCCGTTCGGGGGGGATTGCGGCGCTTGGCTATGCGAGTGCGCCAGCGAGCGAGGACAGCGCAGAAAACGTGCGGACAGTTATGACAGTCTCGAGACAAGCGCTGCTTACGGGGACGAGCCTTCCTGACGCGACGACTGCCGACTCCGCGTTGCTCGTCGTCGCGGGTGAACCCGAGATCATCTCACGCAAGGGCGTCGAGAAGGCACGGCGGTGGATCAGCGAGGAAGTCGGCAGTCGGAGAATCCGCGGTGGGGACTTCCCGCTGGAGAGCGGCCGGCTCGGAGCTCTCGTTTTGCTCGGGAACGTCGACCGGCCAGGTCGTGTAGAAGATCTGATAGAGGAGGCGTGGGCGGCAAAGCAGGCAAGCGACGGTGATCGGGACGATGCCGAGGAGGACCTCATCGACGATCGTCTCGAGGGGCTATTTTAGCGCCGGAACAACTTTTAATTTCGCGGACAGTGTCGACGGCAATGACAGACGAGTGGAGCGGCGGGCGGGTGATCGACCGGGAGAGAGACGGGCCACCGGCAGTCGAGTCCTGGCAGCCGGTTTCCGTTCCGGATCGGCGACCCGAGTTCGGTGACGCGGGCGAGAGAGGACCGATCGCGTACAAGACGACGATCGAAGAGCCACGCTCGAGCGACGACGAACGCGCGTGGCTCGCGGTCCGTGGCGGGTACGGACGGACGACAGTCTGGCTCGACGGTGAGAGACGAGGCGAGTCGGCGTTCGGATTCGTCCCGGTCCGGTTCACGTTCGACCCCGGGCAGTCCAGCGAACTGATCGTCGTTTGTGAGCCGCCTGACGCCTTTACTGGCATCCGCGGTACCGACGAGGTTCCGTCGTCGCTCTCGACGCCGAGTATCAGGTGGGGGGTCGACGTCGAGTCACGTCCCGCAGCGTTTATTCGGCGACTGGAGACACGCCCTCGTCTGCAACATCGGGACGACGACTCGACGTACGGCGTGCTCGACATCGAACTCGAGGTCGACGCGGGCGTCGCGATCGACGACGCCATCAGACTGACCGTCCGGCCGAACGAACGCGGAGGCAGCGCGACGATGGAACGGGTTCCGGTGACCGCGGCTGCCGGCGAGCGAACGACGGTCTCGCGGACGGTCGAACTCCGCGATCCGTCGTTGTGGTGGCCACGTGGCTACGGCCACCAGCACCGATACTCCGTCCGTGCGAAACTCGGCGACGACGCGGCAGAACGGCTCGTCGGATTCAGGCGAGTCGAACGCGACGACGAGGGACTGCTCGTCAATGGCCAGCGGGTTCGTGCCCGTGGATTCACCCGACTCCCGGGCGGTGATCCGGTCGACGACGTGACGCGAGCACTCGAGGCCAACGCGACGTTAATTCGTGCGCGTGCACACGTCCCGGACCCGGCGTTCCACGCGGCCTGTGACGAGGCAGGGCTGCTCGTCTGGCAGGACCTTCCCGCGAGCGGCCCCGAGTTCGCGGCTGGTGTGGCAGATGTCGTCGAACGCGGCCGAGAACTGGCGGCAACTCTCGCCGAGGAGTATGGCTCACACCCCAGTATCGTGCTCTACGGCGCTCAAGACGAACCCGCAGCTCCGTTCGATGCTCCTGTCGGGAGTGGGATCACGGGCAGACTCGCCGTCAGGTATCGTGCCTGGCGGACATCGGTCGAGCGGCAACCTGCCGAAGAGATCGCCGAAGCGTTCCCGGACGACACGCCGGTCGTCCCGGTCACCGGCCCGGTCGGGACCGATCCCGACGGAGCCCACCTCTCGACGGGGTGGGAGTATCTCGAGGCCAGTGATCTTCCCTGGTTGCTCGAGACCTATCCCTCGCTTGTCGAGGTCGTTGGTGGACTCGACGCCGGCTCGCTCGTGGCTGACGCCGATCCGGCCGGCGTTCCCGGCCTGAACGAGGATGCACTCGCTCGCCACGAGACCGACCCGGAAGCGTCTCGGATCTACCAGGCACGAACGCTGAAGCGGGGTATCGAGACGCTGCGCCGCGAGGGGTGTGGGATCTTCGCCACCGCCCCGATCCGTGACGTCGCCCAGGGCGGCGGGATGGGCGTTACGGCGGCCGACGGCGAGCCGAAGCCGGCTTACGAACCAGTTTCAGATGCTCTCGAGCCGGTGCAGGCAGTCCTGGATGAGCCACCCGCCTCCGGTCGAGCGATCGGTATCACGGTCTGTAACGACACGCCAGCGGTGCTTGAAGCGACGGTCGAGTGGGCGGCCGGCGAGGAAAGTGGCGAGGAAACGCTCCTCGCCGACGCGCTCGGGACGAGCGATGCCGGGGCCCTGACCGTTCCCGCCGACGCTGATGTCGTCGAGCTAACCGTTGTAGCGGACGATCGGGCCGCTACGAACCGATATCGTTTATAGGCAACTCGCCGGTCCCTGTGAGACACCAACACGACGGACGAGCCGCCTGCTATCCGTTTTCGGGAATCCTCGGACCGGTACATTTAAATGACATGCGACGGTAGTAACCGGTACCAGAACGCCACCGGGGCGCGCATAGCTCGACGATCGATGACAGGGAATCTTATTCACCGGGATTTCGCAGATCGTCAGCTATCGCTCCACGCAGCCGACTTCGGCTGCCTCCCCCGGTGCGGGTATGGCACAGAGGTTCGAATAACATGGTAGACGAATCGAAGAACATCGAACTGACAGAGGACGACCTAGAGAACAAATCGAAAGGCGAGCTCATCAAGAAGGCCGGACAGCTCCGGGACCGACGAAACGAGCTCAACCAGATGGCTTCCGACCGCGCTTCCAAGCGCGACGACCTGAACGCGAAGACTCGCGAGAAGGTCGACGAGGCTCAAGAGCACCGCGAAAAGCGCGACGAGCTAAACGAGCAGGTCCAAGAGCACAAGGACAAACGAAACGAGCTCAACGCCGAAGCGAACGAACTGTTCGACAAAGTCGAACAGCTCAAGTCGGACATGGAACTCGACGAAGGCAAAGACCTCGAAGAACTCGAGGAGGAAATCGAACAACTCGAGTTCAAACAGCAGACCGAGGTCCTCTCGAGCGAGGAAGAGCAGGAACTGATCGAGAAGATCGAGTCCAAACGCGAAGAGTACGAAGAGCGCAAAGAAAAGCTCGAGCAAAACGAGGATCTCGAAGAACTCGTCGAGGAAGCCGAAGAAGTCCGCTCCGAAGCCTCCAAGCACCACCAGAAGGTCACGGAGCTTGCGGACAAGGCTCAGGAGCACCACAACCAGATGATCGAGGCCTACCGCGAGGCCGACGACATCCGTGACGAAGCCGACGAGATGCACGAGAAGTTCGTCGACGCTCAGGAGGCTGCCGACCGTCATCACGAGGACTTCGTCCGCGTCCAGAAGCGACTGCGCGAACTGGACAAACAGGAGGAAGAAGAGCGCAAGACCGAGCGAGACAAGAAGAAAGAAGAGGCCAAAGAAGAGGCCGAAGAGATCTATCAGAAGTTCAAGGAAGGCGAGACGCTCGACACCGAGGACCTGATGAAGCTCCAGAAGACGGGTCTACTCTAGGGTCGTCAGTTCGATTCGTCCCACGTTCGTCGTCGCCGTTCGTTCCACGATCGGGTACCGGTAGCATCTGCTGTAGTGGGCTATAGTAATCCGGCCGGGTCACTCGGTCACCAGCCCCGCTTTCGGAGTCGGTCGTGGACGTGGGACGGAGGCAAGGCAATTTTCGCAAGGTCGATAGCGACAGCAAAGTTAACGGAGTAGCACTCGGAACTGCCGCTATGAGCAGAGGTGACAGCTGTGGTCAGTAAGGAAGGTCTCGGACGATTCCTGGTCGTCGTGGCCACGACGGCAATCGCCATCGTCGCCGGCGTCGGCCTGTTCGTCGTCTATCCAGACGACGTCGCCGACCTGTTCGGAATCGGACTGGCGCTCGTCGTCGTTCTCGGTGGACTGAAAGTTGCGGGCAACGTCGCAGCCTCGGCGTTTCCCGGCTACAACGTCGCGGAAATCACCGTTTCGGGGCCGATAACCCGCGACGGACGAGGCGGACCGCTGCCCTCGAGTCCGCGTGCGACGCCGGCTGACGACGTCGTCGAGCAGATCGACCGCGCGAACGAGGACGACGACGTCGCCGCTCTCTTGTTGAAGCTGAACACACCCGGCGGCGAGGTCGTCCCAAGCGACGACATCCGGCTCGCGGCCCAGCGATTCGACGGCCCGACGGTCGCCTACGCGACGGATACCTGTGCCAGCGGCGGCTACTGGATCGCCAGCGGCTGTGACGAACTCTGGGCCCGGGAGGGATCGATCGTCGGCTCGATCGGCGTTATCGGCTCCCGGGTGAACGCGAGCGAACTCGCCGAAAAAGTCGGTCTCTCCTACGAACGGTTCGCTGCCGGCGAGTACAAAGACGCCGGGACGCCGCTGAAAGAACTCGAGGACGACGAACGCGAGTATCTCCAGGGGTTGATCGACGACTACTACGAGACGTTCGTCGACCGCGTCAGCGACGGCCGGGATCTGGACGCGGAGTTCGTCCGCGACACCGAGGCGCGGATCTACCTCGGCGACCAGGCCCACGAGATGGGGCTGGTCGACGAACTCGGGACGCGCCGGGAGATCGAGGAGGCACTCGAGGAACGACTCGAGACCGACGACGTGGTCGTCGAAGAGTTCGAACCCGATCGGCCGCTGATGGCTCGCGTCGGTACGAGTGCTCAGTCGGTTGCGTATGCGTTCGGTGCTGGTCTCAGCGGACTCGCCGACGAACGTGGGTTCCGGTTGCGAAGTTGATGTTCGACGGGGAATCGGTACGATAAGTGAGTGGTTTTATCGTCACACGGGACTGAACGGCAACCGTGACAACGCTGGTCGTCCGTCTCGACCGGACCGACGACGTGGGCCGCAAGACCGGATTGCGGACGCCGATCGTCGGCTGGGAGGCAGTTCGCGCGCTCGTGACCGACATCGGGCTCGCGGATCCGGAGGATTCGGGAGTCAACTCCCTGCTCGAGACGTTGCGGGTCGCACAGGACCTCCGCGACGAGAACGAGGAGACGATCGTCGCGGTCGTCTCGGGGGACCGAGAGTCGATGGTTTCGGCCGACAGGGCAGTCGCGCGCCAGTTAGACGAACTCATCGACGAACACGAACCCGACTCGGCGGTCGTCGTCATCGACAGCGCCGAAGACGAACGCTTGGTGCCGATCGTCGAGAGTCGTGTTCAGGTCGACTCCGTCGACCGCGTCGTCGTCCGCCAGGCGAGAGACATCGAATCGACGTACTACCTGCTCAAGCAGTTTCTCGCCGACGAAGAACTGCGACAGACGATCCTCGTTCCGGTCGGGATCACGCTGCTCGTCTTCCCGGTCCTTGCGATGCAGTTTGGGACCGCAGAGGGGGCAGCGGCGATCACGACCGTCATCGGTCTGTTCTTGCTGTACAAGGGACTCAACGTCGACGAGATCATGACCGGGGTGGCCCACCAGGCACGCGAGGCACTGTACTCCGGCCAGGTGTCGGTCGTCACCTACGTCGTCGCCGCCGGGTTGACCCTCGTCGGTCTGTTCGCTGGCGCGCTCGGCGTCTCGAGTCTCGACGATCCCCAGGGCGTGTTTGTGCCCACGATGCAGTTCGTTTTCGATAGCATCCCGTGGCTCGCGATGGCGGGTATCACGGCGAGTGTCGGCCGAATCCTCGACGAGATCATCGGCGAGGCTCCGGTTCGACGTTCCTATCTCAACCTGCCGTTTCTCCTGCTTGCGGTCGCGCTGGTGTTGCGGGGGTTCGCGGCGTACTTCCTCGAGCAACAGGGCGTGATCGGCTCACTGGCGGTTCCAGGCAGCGAGTTCGTCCCGCCGGTGATCGAGGGGGTCGCCTTTTCACCCGTCCAGCGGCTGATCATATTCGTCTCGACGGCGATCGCCGTGAGTCTCGTCGGCGCGCGGATCGCGGTCGCTTTCAGTGGTCGTGACGAACTCTCACTGAGCGACGACACAGACTCGAGTCCACAGCGGTCGGAGTCCGGACTCACCGACGGTGGGCCCGATCCAAGCATCGACGGCCGTTCGGCCCCCGACCGCGAGGCGGATTCCCGGGCCGACGCCGAGCGAAAGACGGAGTCGGGACGGGATCGGGACGACTCGAGCGACGAGTAACGACTCGTCACCCATTTACTCCCGGCCCCTAACGCTCTCCTATGAGCGAGATAGAGGGCGTGTGGGTGAGCCTCTTTTCGGGCGGAAAAGACTCCTCGTGGGCACTGTACCGGGCTCTCGAGGAGGGACTCGACGTGCGACGGCTGGTCACCGTCCATCCCGCGGGCGACTCCTACATGTATCACGTTCCTGCGACCGACCTGGCGACGCTGGCTGCCGAGAGCGTCGGGATCGACCTCGTCGATGTCGAACCGGACGACTTCGAAGCCGAGAGCGTCACCGACTCGAGCGTCCAGGGCGACAACGAACTCGAGCCGTTGGAAGCGGCCCTGCAGGAACTCGACGACGAACTCGAGGGTGGCATTGCTGGCGTCACTGCGGGTGCTGTCGAGAGCGAGTACCAGACGACCCGGATCGAGGGGCTGTGCGATCGACTCGGCTGTGACCTGTTCGCCCCGCTGTGGGAGGAAAAGCCCCGTGAGCTCGCCGACGCGATGCTCGAGGCGGGCTTCGAGATTTCGATCATCCAGGTCGCGGCCCACGGGCTGGACGAGTCGTGGCTTGGCCGGACGCTCGACCGCGAGACATTAGCCGAACTCGAAGAACTCAACGAGGAGTACGGCGTTCACATTCTCGGTGAGGGTGGCGAGTTCGAGACGCTGGTGGTCGACGGACCGCACATGGACCGGCGGATAGAACTGGATTACGTGACTGAGTGGGAGGGGACACGCGGGCAGTTGCGGATCACTGACGCAGGGTTAGAGTGACTGTACCGCGAGTGAACGAAGTGAACGAGCGGCTTTTTTGGTCCAGATTTTTGCGCCGAGTGGTCGCCAGAGGCGACCCGAGGCGGAAAAGGTGGTTCTGAGACGCTGGTGGTCGACGGACCGCACATGGACCGGCGGATAGAACTGGATTACGTGACTGAGTGAGAGGGGACACGCGGGCAGTTGCGGATCACTGACGCCCGGCTGGCGTGATCGGCGTTTCAGTCGACGGCAGAACCGCTTTAGGCCAGCTGTGGAGACACCGACCGGTACGATCGAAAGTGAACGCGACCTCTTCGCCCGGACGCTTCGGGAACTCTATCACGTCGAGCGTGAACTCGAGGACCGCCAGACAGAACTCACAGAGGCCGTGACAGACGAAGAACTCGAGGCGTTTTCACGGCTTACAGCGAGCGCACGACCGACCAGATCGGGCGGCTCGAGCGAATTTTCGACGTAATCGAGAGCGCGTCGCTCGAGAGCCTCCGTGCCGGACGGGACGAACTCGTCGCCGACCTGCAAGATCCGGTTCTTGGTGACCTGATCGGGATGGGACTCGGCCGGGTGATCGACCGTCTCGAGAGCATCAGGCTCGAGATGCTGCTTGCTCTCGCCGATCGGATGGACCTGTCGAACGGGGGTACGGAGCCACTAGTACCGTCCCAACCGTCGACTGACGGGTCGAATCGAGCCACACCGCCAGATTCGACCCCGCAGTGCAGGCTTGGCCCACCACTCGAAGCGACGAAAGCCGGGGCGCAGAACAGTCTCGAGGAACGTCAGGAGTCGACGGTGAAGCCCTCTAACTGGTCTGTTAGCACGGTCTCACGTTCGTCTTCGTCGGTAACCGTCCACCAGGCGATCCGATCGATCTCGAGCGGCCGGAACGACGAGACGAGTGCGAGCCACTCACAGGAGGCGATGGTGTAGCACGGGTCGCTGGTGTCCAGTGGTGAGGACTCGAGTTCCGCATCGACGGCCGTGAGGAACTCGACGACGTCCTGGTCGGGGCGAGCGGCGTCGACGCCGGCCAACTGGCGAAGATACTGGAACGTCGAGGGACCGACGCCGGCGATCGAGCCGATTGGATTCTCGTCGTGCCGGTAGTGGTCGGCCTCGGCGGCCCACCCCGAAAGCGCGGCGAGGTCATCGTCTTCGGGTCGATCCGCGAGTACGTCTGCGGCCTCGAGGAGGACGTGTCGTTTCCGCTCTGCGCCGAGTGCGTCGACGAGATCGTCGCTTTCGGGATCGAGCGCTGCAAGTTCGTCGAACGAGGTGACACGGTTGGTCTCGAGGAACGTCTCTTGGAAGCGTTCGACTGCGGGTTTGATGCCGCCCGTGAAGCGTTGGCCGGTCGTCGAGGCAGCCGCCTCTGTGAGCAACAGATAGGGATCGTCGCCGGTCCAGCGCCGATGCTCGAGAAACGCCCGTGCCAGTTCCTCGTGGGGCGTCCCCGCTGCGTACCGCTCGAGGACCGTCCGGACCGCATCCATGGCTACCGTATCACACGGCAATCTTTTAGCTGTTACGAGGGTTGCATCGCTGCGAGAAAGTAGCGTCGAGCGGTCCAACGAAGTAAAAACTGCGGTTACAGCGGAAGCGAAACGACGTGAGCGATGACGAGCACCATCGCAACTGCGCCGACCAGGACGAACACGACGTTCTCGAGGGTTGGCTCGCCGGCTTCGATCCGTGCGGAACCGGGTTCGGGTGCATAGGGGTCGGTTTCGTCGTTCTCGTCGTCCCCGGGATCGGTGGTCGTCGGGTCGCTGTCGTCTCTCGAGAGGTTCATCGGGATGCGATCCGTTTCGGCTGAAGATGTCGGCGTATCGCGTTCCGTCGGCGGTGCCTCGGCCGCCCCGGGGGGTGACTCCCGCCGGTCGTCTTCGCCGTTCGTTCCGAACGGGTCGTCTGTCATATCCGCTCGTAATGGGTCGGCGGTCAAAAACCCGTGGTACTGTGTCTCGCCGGTCGAGAGTCAGACGGACGGCCGCAACTCGCCGACGCCCGCCTGGGCCATCGCACGGTTGTGCGATCCGTCGGCACTGGAGCGGGTGGCATACGGACTGCTGTCCCGCTGTCCCGGCGCGACCGCAGGCGGGCTCGCGGTCGCGCTGGAACTGACGGACAGCAAACCATATCAGACCCGATTCGTCCGGTCGCCGATCTCGCCTGCGTAGACGACGCCACGTTCGGCGTCGACAGTTACTGTGGTCCCGTCCTCGAGTTCCGAGACGGCGGCGTCACTGATCATCGGCACGTCCATCTCGCGGGCGACGAGCGCCGGATATCCGGTCATCCCACGCTCCGCGTTGACGATGCCACCGATCTTTGTGGGGTCGCCGTCGAACTCGTCGTCGAACTCTGCTGGCAATGCGAGGATCGCACCGTCCGGTACGTCCGAGAGATCCCCGCCGGGGACGCGAGTGACGGGGCCGGTCGCACAGCCGTCGACGACGACCCGTCCCGTCGTCAGTGCTTCAGCGGCGACGTGAACTTTCATCATGTTCGTCGTGTTGGCTCCCTCGAGGTCGGTCATCATGCCACAGAGGACGACGACCGTGTCGCCGCTTTCGGCGACGCCGGCGTCCAGAGCCGACTGGACGGCTTTCTGGACGACTGCGTCGGCACCTTGGTCGGAGACGCGGGCATAAAGCGGAGTGACGCCCCACGAGAGCGCGAGTCGCCGACGGATTTCGTCGTTCTGTGTCGAGGCGACGACGGGAACGCCGGGCCGATATTTGGCGGTCTTGAGCGCGGTGTAGCCGGACTCGGTCGCAGCGACGACCGCGTCCGCGCCGATATCGCGTGCGAGGTAGCGTGCCGATCGTGCCAGGGCGTCGGTACGGGATTCGCCTGCAGTCGGGACGCGTTGCTCGAGCAGTTCCTCGTACTCGGTGGAGTGTTCGACCTGACGGACGATGCGGTCCATCGCCTCGACGACGGCGACTGGATGGTCGCCGACCGCGGTTTCTGCCGAGAGCATGACGGCGTCGGTGCCGTCGATGACGGCGTTTGCCACGTCCGACGCCTCCGCACGCGTCGGTCGCCGGGCCGTCACCATCGAGTCGAGCATCTCGGTCGCCGTGATGACTGGCGACCCGGCGTTTCGACTGGTGCGAATGATCCGTTTCTGGATCATCGGGACATCTTCCATCGGGCACTCGACGCCGAGGTCGCCGCGAGCGACCATCACGCCGTAGGCGGCTTCGACGATAGCTTCTAGGTTCTCTACGGCACCCGCGCGTTCGATCTTCGCGACGATCGGGATGTCGGCATCGAACTCCTCGAGCACTTCGTTGACCTCGTAGACGTCGTCGGCGTCCCGGACGAAACTCGCCGCGACGAAGTCGACATCTTTGCTGGCGGCGAGTTCGAGCTCTCTGCGGTCGCTTTCGGTGACGATGTCGAGGTCGAGGTCGCTGCCGGGGACGGTGACGCCCTTTCGACTGCCGAGTTTGCCGCCGGTGTCGACACGTGCCCGAATCTCGTCGTCCGAACACTCGAGGACGGTCGTCTCGATCAGTCCGTCGTCGAGCAGGATTCGATCCCCCGGTTCGACAGTGTCGATCGACAGTGAGAGGCCGACGGTCTCTGAAGAGACCGCGTCGCCGTCGACGAACCGGATCTCCGAGTCGGTCTCGAGCAGCACCGTTTCGTCCGCGGGGAGAGGTGGAGTTCGGATCTCCGGTCCCTGCATGTCCAGCATGACTGCGACGGGTTCGTCGCGGGCCTCGTCGACGGAGCGGACGCGATCGATGAGGTCGGCCCGGTCTTCCCGGCTCCCGTGGCTCGCGTTCAACCGGGCGACGGACATCCCGGCGTCGGCGAGATCACGAATCGTCCGCCGGTCGTTCGAGGCCGGCCCCAGCGTACAGACGATCTTCGCGTTTCGCATGACTCGAGCTACCTCGAGCACAGTCAAAAGGCCGGTGGTTTACTCGGTCTTGAGTCTACTTTGCTGGCCGTCTCGTGCCACGCCAATCGTTTTCCGCGTGGTCGTCTCCAACTCGAGCGTGAACAGGTACGTCTCGCTCATCGAACTCGCGGATCGCGACGTCCAGAACACACAGGAACTCGCGTCGATCTGGGGTGAGATCAGGACGGAGTTTGCAGAACACGACGCCGACCTCGTGGATTCCTACGCTATTCTCGGCGAACAGGACTTTCTCGTGGTCTTCGAAGCCGACGATCGCGAGGGAGCGTTCAAAGCCGCACTGACGCTTCGCCGGCACGGACTCGACGGCCAGACGATGGCGGCCGTCGAAACCGACGAGTTCGCCCACCTGGTCGACGAGATCTGAGGCCGAAGCCGCAGTGGCTTACGTCGACTCGACGGTCACTGCGCTGTGTTTGTACTCCGGAATCTTCGCTACCGGATCGAGCGCGTCGCCAGTCAGGACGTTGATCAGCGGTTCCGCGTAGTGGAACGTGGTAAAGACCGTTCCGGACGTGATCGCCGCCGTCACCTCGGCGGAGACGGTCACGCTCCCGCGGTCGTTCGAGAGCTGTACCTCGTCACCGTCGTCGATCCCTCGCTCGGCGGCGTCGTCGGGGTGGATCTGGACGACGTCCTCGCCGCGCAGTCGCATCAGCGTCCCCGACCGCCGGGTGAGTGCGCCGCTGTTGAAGTGCTGGAGCACGCGGCCCGTCGTCAACACGAGCTGGTCGTCCTCGAGGTCGTCGGCCGGCGGGACGTGGTCGACGGGAGCGAGTTCCGTCCGGCGGTCACCGTTCGCGAACGCTGCTGTGTGGAGGACGTCCACCCCTTCGTTCGCACCGTCGGGGTAGGGCCATCGCTGGTACTCCTCACCGATCTCCTCGTAGGACATCCCGCCGTAGATCGGCGCCACCTCCGTCAGTTCGTCGAAGACAGTCGCGGGACCGTCGTACTCGAACCCGAGGTCGGTGAGCCGTCGCCCGACCGCCTGGAGAATCTCGAGGTCGCGACGCGCCTCGCCAGGGGGTTCGGCGGCCGGGCGCATCCGCTGGACACGGCGATCGGTGTTCGTGACTGTGCCTGCTTTTTCGGCCCAGGCGCTGCCGGGGAGGACGACGTCGGCGAGTTCTGCGGTCGCGGTCTCGTAGAGATCGATGACCGCCAAGAAGTCAAGATCCGCGAGCGCGTCGGCGACCTCGCTGGCGTTCGGTTCGGTGACGGCGGGATTCTCGCCGAAGACGACGGCAGCGCGAATCCCGTTGTCCTCGCCGACCGAGCGAGTCCACTCGACCTGCGTGCGGCCGGGTTCGGCGGGCGGCTCGAATCCCCAGACGTCGGCACAGCGCTCGCGAGCGTCGGCGTCGGTTACGGCGTCGTATCCCGGCAGATCGCCCGGGCGTGCGCCCACGTCGTTCGCACCCTGGACGTTGTTCTGTCCCCGCAGCGGGTTGATTCCGGTACCGGGTTTCCCGACGTTACCGGTGAGGACGGCGAGGTTGATCAGCGCGTGGACGTTGTCTGTCCCGCAGTGGTGCTGGCTCATCCCCATCCCCGTAAACGCGGCAGCGCGGTCGGCCTCGCCGTAGGCCCGGGCCGCCTCCCGCAGGTCGTCCGGGTCGACGCCCGCTTCCCGCGCGTTCGCCTCGACGTCGACGTCCTCGAGGTGGGCCTCGAACGCCTCGCGGCCGTCGGCGCGGTCGTCGAGAAACGCCTCGTCGACCAGCCCCTCCCCCACGACGACTTTCGCCATCGCGTTCAACAGTGGGATGTCGTAGCCCGGCGTGACGGGGAGGTGAACGTCCGCCTTGCTCGTCGTCTCGGTCTCGCGGGGATCGACGTGGAGCAGCGTCGTTCCGTCGTCGACGGCGGGTGCGAGATACGACTGAAACGCGATCGGATGCTGTGCAGCCGGATTTGCACCACAGACGAGAAAGACGTCCGCCTCGCCGACGTCCTCGAGCGTGTTTGTCATCGCGCCGGCCCCGAACCGCTCGACCATCGCGGCGACCGTCGAGGCGTGACAGAGCCGCGCACAGTTGTCGATATTGTTCGTCCCCAGCGCGCGAGCGATCTTCTGGACCAGGTAGTTCTCCTCGTTGGTGCAACTCGAGGAAGCGAAGCAGGCGACGGCTTCTGGGCCGTGTTCGTCGACGGCGGTGCGGATACCCGACTCGAGGCGGTCGAGTGCCTCGTCCCACGGCGCGGTCACGTGCGTCCCGGACTCGTAGACGAGTGGCCGAACGAGCCTGTCCGCGCTACGGACGGGTTCGAACGCGGCGACGCCTTTCGGGCACACTTCACCGCGGCGGTTGACCGATCCCGCCCAGCCGGTGGCCTTGTCGCGGTTGCCGTGTCGGATGCCACAGCCGACGCCACAGAACGGACAGATGCTCTTCTGGGAGTCGAACGCGGATTCGGCCTCGGTACCCGAGTCTCCGTTCTCGGCGGCTGACCCGAGAAACGGACTCGGCGGATCGTCGGCAGTTCCCATACGCGAGAGTTGAACCGGGCCCGACGTTAAGTATGCCTCCGATTCCGAGTCTTCGACAATGCGATATCGGCGTCACTGACCCCTCTTTCGTTGCCCGGTCTCGTATCTGACGGTCAACCGACACAGATGTTCCCAGATCGTGATAGTCGGGGATGGTATTTGACCCAGACTGCTTCGAATGTCGTCGCATGACCACACCATCCTCGGACGAACCGATCGCATCGGACGCAGAAATCGCCCGTACTGCCGAGAAAACGCCGATCGAAGACGTCGTCGCACCGCTCGGACTCGAGCCGAAAGACCTCGAGCCCTACGGCGACCACGTCGTCAAACTCGCACCCGAGACGACCCACGAGCTGACAAATCGAGGGGCGGCCGACGCCCGATACGTCCTCGTCACGGGCATGACGCCGACGCCACGCGGCGAGGGGAAGACGGTGACGAACGTCGGGCTCGCCCAGGCGTTCGATCGGCTCGGAAAGTCGGCCGTCGCAGCAGTCCGGGAGCCGTCGCTCGGCCCCGTCTTCGGCATCAAGGGCGGCGCGGCCGGTGGTGGCTACTCGCAGGTGCTCCCGATGGAGGACATCAACCTCCACTTCACGGGCGACTTACACGCCATCACGTCGGCACACAACCTCATTTCGGCGACGCTGGACAACCACGTCCACCAGGGTAACGACGAGGGGATCGACGTCACCGAGGTCGTCTGGCCGCGAGCGATCGACGCCAACGACCGCGCGCTGCGGGAGCTCGTCGTCGGCCTCGGCGGCTCGACCAACGGGAAACCACGCGAGGGTGGGTTCGTCCTCACCGCGGCCTCAGAGTTGATGGCCGTCCTCTGTCTCGCCGATAGCGTCGCCGACCTCAAAGAACGGATCGGCCGGATCGTCGTCGCCTACGACGTCGACGACGAGCCGGTGACCGTCGACGACCTCGGCGTCACCGGCGCGGTCGCAGTCTTGCTCAAAGACGCGTTCCAGCCCAACGTCGTCGGCACGATCGAGGGGACGCCGGCGTTCGTCCACGGCGGCCCGTTCGCGAACATCGCCCACGGGACGAACTCGATCGTCGCCGACAAGATCGGCGGCGCACTGGCCGACTACGTCGTTACCGAGGCCGGCTTCGGCGCGGATCTCGGCGCCGAGAAGTTCTTCGACATCGTCGCTCCCGCAGCCGACCTCCAGCCCGCCGCCGCGACGCTCGTCGTCTCCGTCCGCGCGCTGAAGTGCCACGGGAAAGACATGTGGCCCGTCGAATTCGACGCGCTCGAGGAGCCAGATGTCGAGGCGGTCCGTGCCGGCTTCGAGAACCTCGACCGACACGTCTCCGTCTTGCAGAAGTACGGCGTCCCCGTCGTCGTCGCGGTTAACCGCTTCCCCGGCGACACCGACGAGGAAGTCGACGCCATCCTCGAGCACTGCCACGACGACCTCGACGTTCGGGCGGCAGAATCGACCGTCCACCGTGACGGCGGCGAGGGCGGCATCGACCTCGCGGAGGCCATCGACGCCGCAATCGACGCCCACGACGACGAGTTCAGCCCACTGTACGAACAGGACGCGCCCGTCGAGGAGAAGATCCGGACTGTCGCGACGGAGGTCTACGGTGCCGACAGCGTCACGTTCACCGCCGACGCTCGAGACGACCTCGAACGCCTCGAGCGCGTCGACCTCGAGACGGCTCCGGTCTGCCTCTCGAAGACGCCCTACTCCTTCAGCGACGACTCGTCGAAAAACGGCGCGCCGGAAGGATGGGAGCTGACAGTTCGCGAACTGCGTCCCTCCGCGGGTGCGGGCTTCGTCGTCGCGCTAACCGGCGACGTACTCACGATGCCCGGTCTGCCGTCCGAGCCGGCGGCACTCGAGATGGATCTCGAGGACGACGGGACGGTGACGGGGCTGTTCTGATCGATTGCGGTCGTCACTCGCCGATCTCCTGTTGCAGATCGAGGATCGTTGCGTTTTCGTCGACGAACATAGCCAGTCGATCACCCTCGAGTTCGACGTCGACGCGGAGTTCGACCGGGTCCTCGGCGACCGCTGTGACCGCCGTGTCGTCGACGAACGGCAGTTCCCACGCTGGCCGCTCGGTGACGTCGACCCCGCGCGCCCAGCAAAACGAGATCACGCCCGGATGGGTGATGGGGACCACGCCGACGTGCGAGCCGCCGAGTGGCCCACACTCGACACAACTCGCATCGAAGGTGTACGTCCACGACGTGTCGCCGTCACCCTCGTCGTTTACGGTCACCGACCGCTCGACAGTCGCCTGACAGTACGGACAGATCCCCGCGAGAAACTGCTCGACCGTGTGTCGCCACAGCGTCGCTGCGACCTCGAGGAGCCGTGGCAGTTCCAGCCCCCGATCGGCCGCACCAGCGGGTCTGACGGCGTGGGCGTACAGCGTCTCGTCGCCACGCCGAATCTGTACGACGCTATCCTCGTAGACCGCCGTCAGCGGTGCACTCTCGTCCGCGTCGTCCGCGATCGTCGTCGGGCCACACGGCTCGTGGGAGCGCCAGGCATCGAGGTCGATCACCTTCACGATCTCGAAGCCAGCGAACGTGAGCCGGTAGCCGTCGTCGTCGCGCTCGAGAAACCTGTCGTCGAGTTGGCGAAGATGGTAGTTGAAGTTTCCCTTGTCCTCGATACCGACGGCACCTCGAAGCTCCGAGTACGGTGTGACTGTAGTCGTCGGTTCCCCATTCGCTTGCCCTCGGTCGTACAGCACCCGGAGAATCTCGAGGCGCGTCTCGTTGCCGAGCGCTTTGAACGGGTCGGCCGGGCGCTCGGCGAGTCGCGGGCGTTGCCCGTGTTGCTCGTCGCTCATCGTCTCGAGCCACATCTTCTGGAGTAAAATATTACTCCAAATGCATATTGTGCTGTCACGACAATTGATGGTCCATGACGCGACGACTTCCCCGCAGACGACTGCTCGCCGGTGCGGGCGGTTCCCTCTTCGGGCTCGGCGCTCTCGCCGGTCACGACAGCGGTGCAGCCGACGGCGACGACGGAAACCGCGTCCGGCCGTCCGAGACGGTCGGCACGCGAGACCCCGAACGGACCGACGAACTCTCGGCAGACGACCTCGAGATCGACCTCGAGGTCGACGACCTGGAACCGTTCGTCGACGACCTGATGGAGACCCACCTCGCGGACCACGACATCGTCGGTGCCGCGGTCGCCGTCGTCCACGGCGACGAGGTCGTGTTCACAAACGGGTACGGCGAGACCGACGCCGAGTCCGAAACGGCCGTCGAGGCCGACGAGACGGTGTTCCGGTTCGGCTCGGTGTCGAAACCGTTCGTCTGGACTGCCGTAATGCAACTGATCGAGGACGGACGGATCGACCCCCACGAGGACGTAAACAGCTATCTCGCGTCCGTCTCGATCCCCGAGACGGACGACGAACCGATCACGATGGCCCACCTGGCGACCCACACCGCCGGGTTCGAGGAGCGATTCCGCGGGACCTGGGTCGACGGTCCCGCCGACGTCCGGCCGCTCCCGACCGTCCTGTCCGAAGCACGACCCGAGCGCGTTCGTCCACCCGGCGAGGTCGTCTCGTACTCGAACTACGGGACGGCACTCGCCGCACAGGTCGTCGCCGACGTGACGGAAACGCCGTTCGAGGAGTACGTCGAACGGGAACTGCTCGACCCGCTGGGGATGGACCGATCGACGTTCGCACAGCCACTACCCGACGACCTCGCCGTCGACGCCGCGACCGGCTACAGCAGCCTCACGGGAACGCCGATGGAAGCACCCAGCCTCGCCCTCGAGTTGGCTCCGGCGGGCTCGCTGTCCGCGACCGTGACCGACGTGGCACGGCTGGCACGCGCTCACCTCGGCGACGGCGAAGTCGACGACGAACGGGTGCTCGAGGCAGAGACGGTCGACCGACTCCACGACCAGTGGTTCACTCACCACGAGGCGATCGACGGGATCGCGTTCGGGCTCTTCGAGGACAGCCACGGCGACGGACGGACGCTCTGGCACAACGGCCACGTTCCGGGCTCGTTCTACACCGACCTCCTGTTCGTGCCCGCGGCCGACGTCGGGGTCGTCCTCGCGTACAATACGGACACCGGCCAGCAAGCCGCGCCCGCATTTCGGCAGGCGTTTCTCGAGGAGTTCCTCCCCACCGATCCCGGGGACGACACCCCGGAACCGGAGGGACGACCCGAACGGGCCGACGAACTCGCAGGAACGTATCGCGGAACGCGGATCGCCGAATCGACGATGGCGAGGCTCCCCTCGACCCTGCAGGCGGGAAGCGTCGACGTCACCGTCGACGACGACGGCTACCTCGTCACCGACTTCGGCGGCGGTCCGGACCGATGGGTCGAACGCGACTCGCTGGTGTTCGAGGAACGGGACGGGAACGGAACTCTCGCGTTCGGCGCGACCGACGGGAAGATTACGCGGCTCTTCGTCGGCCACCAGGCCTTCGAGGGCGTCTCGAGCCACGAGTCGCTGTCGGTTCACGCCGGCCTCGCGGGCGCGACAGCCGTCGGGATGCTCTCGGGTGTCGTCGGCTGGCCGCTGGCGCGTGGCTGGCGGTGGATTCGTGACGACGGTGCCGACGGGTCGGCGGCTGGCTCGGACGGAGACAGAGACGAGAACGGAGACGGGGACAGAGAATCGGACTCGAGCGCTAACACGAACGCGACGGCCAGCGAACCCGCGGCGGATGCCGAGGACGACCGCGTCGTAGAGACGAGTGCCGAACCGCCTGCCGACTCCGACTCGAACTCGGGCTCGGCGGCGTCGCTCACGTCCCTGCTCTCACCGACTCGCGCACGCTGGCTCGCCGGCGGGACGATCGCGTCGCTGTTTGGCTTTCTCCTCGGGGCCGTCGCCGTCTTCCTGTTCAACCCCTACACGCTGTTCAGCAGCCCACCTCCGAGCTTCCAGGTAGTCTCGCTGCTACCGATCGTCGGCCCCGTCGGAACGGTGTTGGCAGCGATCTGTACGATACAGGCCTGGCGCGACCGCTGGTGGGGACTCCCGTCCCGGCTTCACTACACGCTCGTCGTCCTCTCGATGGCCGGGTTCTGCTGGTTGTTTGCCTACTGGAATTTCCTCGGACTCCCGTTCTGACGGGCGGAAAAAGGGCGACGAGATACGACGCTACTCTACCTTCTCGCCGACTTCGGCGTCCCCGTGGGTCGTCAGCAGGTGCGCCTCTTCGCCCGCGGCGAGGAGCATCCCGTTGGACTCGACGCCGAACAGTTCGGCGGGCTCCATGTTCACAAGCAGGATGCACTTCTCGCCGGGCAGTTCGTCGAGGTCGTGCAGTTGCTTGATGCCCGCGACGACCTGGCGGGTCTCGAAGCCGATGTCGACCTCGAGACGCGCGAGGTCGTCCGCGCCCTCGATACCCTCGGCAGTCTCGATACGGCCGACGCGCATGTCGAGGTCCTGGAACTGTTCGAAGCCGATGCGATCCTCGGCCAGTGGCTCGAGGTCGTCCGTGTCTCCCATACCATCGGATACGTCGGCATCGGTGTCGTCGCTTTCGGTTTCGTCCTCGCCTTCGTCTTCGTCGTCGGCCGCGGCAGCGACCCGTTCCTCGAGTTTCTCGTTGAGTTCCGCCACGCGGTCGTCCTCGATCTTCTCGAAGAGTTCGCCAGGTTCGTCGAAGTTCCGCGGCGGGGCCTCGAGGGCGTCCTCGAGGGAAGCGTCCGCGATATCGCCGTCTTCGCCGAGTTGCTCCCACAGGCCCTGGGCCTTGTCGGGGGCGATGGGCTCTAAGAGGACCGCGACGGCCTTGGCGATCTGGACGCAGTCGCGGATGACCTGGGCTGCTTTCTCGGGGCCTCGCGGCTCGTCGCCGCTCGGCTCTTCCGAGGCGCGTCGCGCCTCGCTCTCCTCGTCGGTGAGCTTCCAGGGTTCGTGGTGCTGGATGTACTCGTTGCCGAACTGCGCGAGCTGGGTCCCAGCCTGGCCGACGCCCCGCAGCGAGTAGTCGTTGACGGCCTCGCGAACGTCCTCGATCGCGCCGTTGATCCGGTTTTCGACGTCTTCCGAGACGTCCGCGTCGGGCGTGCCCTCGTAGTTGCGGTAGGCAAACAGCAGCGATCGATACCAGAAGTTGCCGACCGTGCCGACGAGTTCGCCGTTTACTTTCTCCTGGAAGGCGTCCCAGGAGAAGTCGACGTCCTGCTGGAGGCCGCCGGTCGTCGTCAGATAGTACCGCAGCAAGTCGGGGTGGAACCCCTCCTCGAGGTACTCCTTCGCCCAGATCGCACGATTCCGACTGGTCGAGAGCCCCTTGCCGTTGATCGTGATGAAGCCAGTCGCGGCGACGCCACGGGGCTCGTTGTAGCCTGCACCCTCGAGCATCGCTGGCCAGAAGATCGTGTGGTGCTGGATGATGTCGCGGCCGATGACGTGGACAATGTCACCCTCGCCCTTCCAGACCTGCTCCCAGTCGTACTCGTCGGTGCCGACGCGCTCGCTGTACTGTTTCGTACTCGAGATGTACTCGATCGGGGCATCGACCCAGACGTAGAGGACGACGTCCCGCTGCTCCTCGCCAGGGTAGTCGATCCCCCACTCCATGTCGCGGGTGAGACACCAATCCTGCAGACCGTCCTCGATCCACTGCCGGGGCTGGTTCTGCGCGTTCGAAGTCCCCTCTAAGTCGTCGAGAAACTCCGTGAGGAAGTCGGCAAACTCGGAGACCTCGAAGAACTTGTGGGAACGCTCGCGGTACTTCGCGGGGTTGCCCGTGATCGAACTTACCGGGTCCTCGACTTCGCCAGGTTCGAGGTGGCGCTGACAGCCCTCGTCACACTCGTCGCCACGGGCTTTCTCGCCACAGTAGGGACAGGTCCCCTCGACGTAGCGGTCGGGGAGATACTGGTCGGCGTCGGGATCGTAGGCGACCTGGATCTCCTTTTCGTAGACGTATCCTTCCTCGTCTAACGTGCGGACGATCTCCTGGGTGAGTTCGGTGTTCGTCTCGTCGTGGGTGTGGCCGTAGTTGTCGAAGTCGACGTTGAACTTCGGAAACGTCTCCTCGTACTGTTCGTGCCACTCCAGCGCAAACTCCTCGGGATCGACGCCCTCCTGCTCTGCGTTGACGGCGACCGGCGTCCCGTGCATGTCCGAGCCACAGACGTAGGCCGTCTGCTGGCCGAGCGTCTCGAGGGCCCGTGCGAAGGCGTCGCCACCGACGTACGTTCGCAGGTGGCCGACGTGTAGGTCACCGTTAGCGTAGGGCAACCCACAGGTCACGACAGCTGGACTGTCCGTCGGAAACTCGTCGTTGCTCATACTCGTACTCTCTGCATGGCGAGCGTAAAACCCGCCGGTTTTCGGTCAGTTTTCGAGCGACACCGCTGACGTTCGAACCGAACGCGTCGGAGTCCGGCACCACCGATTGCGACGGGGCTTCCGAGCGCCGGGCCTGCAGCCGTCGAAATCGTGGCGACCGATCGAGAGTGGCCGTGGCGTACGGCTGTCTCCCCGCCCTACTGCGCTCCTCGCTCCCGACGTCGCTGTGGTGCTCCCCGAGGACGGGAGTTTGCCTGTAAGAGTTAACTCGAGTGGGATGGTAGCCCGACCGTGTGATCGCTCCGATCACGTCCGTCACTCCCTGCGACGGACGACCACCGCTTCGATGCGGCCAGTGACTCTCGACCGATGACGAACAGCGACGACGGTGTTCCCTCGCTCGCGCTTTTGGACGCCCTCGCCGATCGCATCCTCGAGTACGCCGCGGCGGAACTCGAACCCGAGCGAACGACGCTCGAGGTGATGGGGTATGCCGACGGCGACTACGAGATTCGGGCCTACGAGACGCGCTCGATCCAGCCCGACGCCGACGGCGGAGAGATCTGGGAGCGCGTGGCAATCAGGTACAATCGCCAGATCGAGTGGATTCAACTACACCACTACCGCGAATCGGACGACGGACGGACGACCCGAGAGGTACGCGACCTCGAGTCGTATCCGGACCCGGTCGCGCTCGCTGGCGACGACGAGTAGCACCGCGTCGCGGGGCACTCACGATCGAACTTGTTTGATCGACTATAATAAACACTGGTATCGTTCCCAATTTACAGAACCCGGCGGCGGTATTCGATGGCACACGTCGTCGATCATCGAACGGTGATCGTCGATGGCTGGGGAGCAACCGTCGAAATCGGGGCAGAGAATACAGCAAAACGAGGGTCGATCGAGACAGGTGACCGTCTCGTCTCGCGCACCACTCTCGCGAGAGGACGCGATCGATTTTGCGTCGCGGATCGCGCCGGGCGCGGATCGGTACCTGAAGGTGACGGGCAGTCTCTGTCCTGACTGCGTCGCCGCCGACCGAGACGACGACCTGCTCGTCCCGATGGTCGTCTACGAGGCCGCCGACGAGATTCGGCTCGCCAAGGTGTGTGACGACCACGGCGAGATTCGTGACGTATACTGGCGGGACGCGTCGCTGTATTATCGGGCTCGAGCGTGGGACGACGAGTCGGACCACCTCGGCTCGTCTCACCACGAGCCGGACGGTGTCCCCACGTGTCCGACCGATTGCGGACTCTGCCCGGCACACGAGTCCCACACCGGACTCGGCAACGTCTCCGTCACGAATCGGTGTGATCTCTCGTGCTGGTACTGCTTTTTCTACGCCCGCGAAGACGACCCACTCTACGAGCCGACGAAGTCCCAGATTCGAGAGATGGCAGCGGCGATGGCCGACGAAGAGCCGATCGGCTGTAACGCCATACAGCTCACCGGCGGCGAGCCGACGTTGCGTGAGGATATCGACGAGGTCGTCGAGACCGTCGGGGAGGTGGTCGACCACATTCAGCTCAACACACACGGTGCGACGTTGGCGGACGACACCGCGCTCGCTCACGACCTCCGGGAGGCCGGGGTCAACACCCTGTACACGAGCTTCGACGGTGTGGACCCGGAAACGAACCCGAAAAACTACTGGGAGATGCCCGACGCCCTCCGTGCCTGCAGGGAGGCCCAGCTACCGGTCGTCCTCGTGCCGACAGTCATCGGCGGACAGAACGACCACCAACTCGCCGACATCATCCGGTTCGCTGCTGCGAACATCGACGTCGTCCGAGGAGTGAACTTTCAGCCCGTCTCGCTGGTCGGCCGAATGCCCGACCACCAGCGTCACGCCCAGCGAGTGACCATTCCCGATGCCATCCACGCCATCGAGGACGGCACTAACGGCGCGATTCCGGCCGACGCGTGGTATCCGGTCCCGAGTGTTCTCCCGGTCAGCGCGTTCTCCTGGCTGTGGAACGAGCGACCGCTCTACGAGCTTTCGGCACACTTTGCGTGTGGCATGGCAACGTACGCGTACGTCGACGAGGATCGTCTCGTCCCGATTACGGAGTTCGTCGACGTCGACGAGTTCCTGCGGGCACTCGAGGAGCTCGCTGACGAGTTCGACGCGCCGCTCGGGCGTCTCCAGCGGGCCCGCGTCGGCACGCGTCTCGCCTACGAGTTGTATCGAGTCGTGGACCGATCGGCCGAACCCGACGACGTCCACTTCGGTCGGTGGCTCCTCGAGTCGCTCAGGTCCGGGACGTACGACGGTCTCGTCGAGTTCCATCGCAACGCGTTGTTCCTCGGGATGATGCACTTCATGGACCCGTACAACTACGACGTCGACCGGGTCGAACGGTGTAGCGTCCACTACGGAATGCCAGACGGTCGCGTCGTCCCGTTCTGTTCGTACAACGTCTTGCCGGAGCGATACCGCGATGTCGTCCAGGAGGCATACGCGATCGGCGTCGAGGAGTGGCTCGAACGTGACTACGCCAGGGCCGTCGACGCCGACGCCGCCGACGTAACGCGGCTCCGGTCCGAGACGATTACCGCTCGGGAAGAGGATCAAGAGGCCCTACGCGAGGGACCTGGCGTCTACGGGTACGACGTCAAACGTCGCCGCGACCTCGACGAGTCGGCTCGTGATCGCATCCACGAGACGTACGATAGGGCCTTGACGGAACTCGAGCCTGTCTGATCGCGTCTCTTGTGCAGGTCACTGCTCTGGAAGCGGATCGACTGGACGGCCGGGTCTATCTCGTAACTGAGTGTCTCCGTCCGTCGGCTCTCCTACCGTCGCCACTGTATTGTACAATAAACACAAACCTTTAAACGGCAGTGGGCCGTATCAAGAGGTGATGGCAACTGATGCACACAGTGGAACGAACGGCACCCCTGCAGACGAGCCACTCTACGTCGACGGTGAGCAGCACCTCGACGACGTCGTCACCGACCACGACGTCGTCCTCGTGGACTTCTACGCCGACTGGTGTGGCCCCTGTCAGATGCTCGAGCCCGTCCTCGAGACGCTGGCCGAGGAAACCGACGCCGTGATCGCGAAGGTCGACGTCGACGAACACCAGCTACTGGCCGGCGACTACGGCGTCCGAGGTGTGCCGACGATCCTGCTGTTCGCGGACGGCGAACAGGTCGAACAGCACGTCGGTGTCTTGCCCGAAGACCGACTGCGGGGCCTAATCGACGAGTACACCGAATGAGCGATGCGGGCAACGCGGCCGAAATTCGAGACGTAGTGATCGCCGGCTCCGGCGTCGCTGGCCTCTCGGCAGCAGTCTACGCCGCACGGGCCGACCTCGAGCCGCTCGTGCTCGAAGGCCCAGAACCCGGCGGCCAGTTGACGTTAACGACCGACGTCGAGAACTTCCTGGGCTTTCCCGAAGGCGTCGGCGGCATGGAGCTGATCCAGCGGGGTAAAGAGCAAGCAAAGCGATTCGGGGCAGAGTTCGCTCACGGAACCGTCGAGAACGCGACTCTCGAGGATCGGCCGTTCGAACTCACACTCACGAACGGCGAGGTCGTCAGGACGGGGGCACTCATCGTCGCGACCGGTGCCAGCGCCCGCTGGGTCGGCGCGGAGAACGAGGACGAACTGATGGGCTATGGCCTCTCGACGTGTGCGACCTGCGACGGCGCGTTCCACCGTGGCGACGACGTGCTCGTGATCGGGGGCGGCGACTCGGCGATGGAGGAAGCACTCTTCCTCACGAAGTTCGCCGAGAGTGTCACCGTCGTCCACCGCCGGGACGAGCTCCGGGCCTCCGAGGTGATGGCCGACCGCGCCCTCGAACACGACGATATCCAGTTCCGCTGGAACACCGAACTGCTCGAGATCCACGGCAGCCAGGAGACCGGCGTCACCGGTGCGACACTGCTCTCACATCCCGACGGCCGCCCGAAAGAGAAGCGAGACGACGGCAACGACGTCGAACGGGAAGAGGTCGACGTCGGCGGCATCTTCTACGGCGTCGGCCACGTCCCCAACACCGACTTTCTCGAGGACACGCCAGTCGAACTGTCCGACAGCGGGCACCTTGAGACCCTCGAGGGGATGACCACCGAGACGACCGTCGCGGGCGTCTTCGGCGCGGGCGACGTGATGGACCCCGACTACCGGCAGGCGATCACGTCCGCCGGCACGGGAAGTATGGCTGCCCTCGACGCCGAGGAGTGGCTCGATAAGCGGCCGGACGAGGCCACACAGGAGTTGCTCGCGGAAGCGAGCGACTAGTGGCGGCCCAAGCCTGCACTGATGGGTCGAATCTGGCGGTGTGGCTCGATTCGACCCGTCAGTCGACGGTTGGGACGGTACTAGTAGCGTCCCATGTCTACTCTGACTAGTGCACTCTACTTCTGATCGAGAATCGTGATTGGTTTGGGCAAACTCTCAACTAGGCGGTCGACACGACCAGGTTCGACCCACAGTGCAGGCGTGGTTCGCCGTTAGGACTCGAGGGCACACGAACTTGCGAGATCCGGAGACGTTTCACGATGTACATTCGACGTACCACGGTTACGCGATGAGGACCAGCGGCTGACTTCGCGGAGACGTGGTCGTCGCTCGAGACCGGACGGACCGACGGCGAAAAGAAGTCGGTTACGCGAACGGAACCGGGTCCGGGAGCGGCAGGAGCGGAATCAGGAACATCCCGACGATGGCGACCAGACCGATCAACATCGGGATGACGACGACGGCGACGTTGGTCTGATCGAACAACGTCCCAGCGTCACCAACCATCTCGGAGAGTGGCGGTGCATCGCTCCGTCGGAGGATCGCCAACTCGAGTCCGAAGAGGATCACAGTCGCGGCTGCCGACATCATACAGAACGGACAGATTTCACCGATCGGAACGAGTTGGAGCCAGACGAAAAACGCCGAGAAGACGACGCCAGACGCCGTGAGCGGCGTGAGGATCTTGACGATCAGGGGGTGACGCGTGTCGAACCACCAGAGCGTGAATCCGAGCGTGAGCAGGTAGTAGAACGCACCAAGCGTCGCGAGGGGCACGCCGAACACGTAGGCCCACTGGCTCGTGATGACCTCGATGCTTCCCTGCACTGGCGCGTCAGCCGGTATTGCAGGGAGTGCGAATACGTGGATTGCGGTCAACAGCGAACTGACCAGCCAACCGAGGACGGCGACAGCCGCGAACGTCCCAAACAGGAACGAGACGCTCGAGGAGTACTGCCACTCGGAGTCGAAGGATCGGATGGATCGGGTTTTCGTCGACATACACGTCGTGGTACGGAGGGGAGGTATTAATATATTGTGCTCTATTTCCAATACTGTGTAACGAGGAAGTCGCTCGCTACGGTTTCCTCGAGACTGGCCGACCCGACCCACAGACTACTATGTCGCTGTATCGGTACAAGCAGAGTAATTCGCTGTTTCACAGACACCGACGGACAGCAACTCCGGACCACATTTGCGACGACGACTCACGATCCGGCTGCCAGACTGAGCCAGTAGTATTGTCGGCTAAACACAACAGGAGTCGACAGGGTCTCGCGAGAGAGCGTGCGAGCCGGAGCCCACTCTAATCGATGGACAGCTCACAGACCCGTCCACTCGTCGGCACGCCGCTGTCTTCGCTGACGGATCGTCTTGACTTCGCCCGTCAGCTCGCCATAGTGATCGACGAGATCCCAGGTCGTTACGATCCCTCGTAACGTCAGATCCTCGACGACGACGAGTTTCTTGATCTGCTCTTCACGCATCCGGTCGACGACGAGACGAACGGGGGCCGTCGGTTCGACGGTCTCGAGTGGATGGCTCGCAACCTTCCGCGTCGGAATCTTCGTGATCGGTCGGTCTGCACGATAACTGGCGTAGACGACGTCCGATTCCGTGACGATTCCGTACGGCGTCCCGTCGTTCGTAACGACGACGCTGCCGACTTCCTCTTCGACCATCCGCTTTGCCGCCGGCGCGAGAGACGTATCACGTTCACAGGTGACGACGTTTTCAGTCATGACGTCCGTGACGCGAGCACACATACTGATCTATTGGAGCTGTGATGAGTTAACTTTTGTAGCGACTCTCGGCGTTTGCAGTCTGGGGCCGGGTGCCCCTGGGCTAGTCGGGAACGCTTTTCCGACCCGTAATAGCCTTCGGGTCCAGACAGAAATCCTGGAACGGAATCTCGTCTCGCGGTCGATCGAAGATATCGATAGTCGGAATTGTGACTGCCCACATCTGCTGGACTTCGATCGACTCCTCTGGCAAGTCGGAAAGCGGTTCGAGCGGTCCGCTCGCGACGACGCTACGCCAGCCCTCGTCAGTTTCGTCGTAGACGGTGAGTGTGACCGGGTTGTCGATGACGTCTTCTTTGCTGGTTCCCGAAGAAAAAGAAAGTCGGAAATAGAATCTTTCGGCTTCGGCGGCGTACCCGTAGGAGACCGGAAACGCGGTCGGTGATTCGTCGGGACCAGTCCCGAACGCGAGCACTCCCGTCCCGCCGTTTCCCAGAAACTCGTTTCGTTCCGCTTCAGGCAGGTTGATCCAGCGAAGTCCCCTCATCCAGAGTCGCTACCACGGCGAGAGTAAAAAACCACGGCCGCCACAGCACTGGGCCACTTCACCTCACACGCCGTCGGACAAAATCTATGACGCCACCGGCCCGTGAACACGTATGGACCTCGGGCTCACCGTAGGCGACTCGATCGATCGAACGGCACGAACCATCGACGGCTTCGACTTCGCGGAGCTATCGATCGGTGAAGGAACAGATATGGACTCGATCAACAGCGAACGACTCGAGACCGTCCTCGAGGGTTCGGACGCCGACCTCTGTGTCCACCTCCCGTTCAAACAGGTCGTCGCGACGTCCGTCCCCGAGATCGACGACGCAATTCGGGAGTACCTGTCACGGCTACTCGAGTGGGCGGGCTCGGTCGACGCACGAAAGGCCGTTCTCCACGGGACCGCTCGCAACCCCCACGACACCGATCTTCGGCCGATCTTCGCGGCCCAGCTCGAGGCGATCGGCACGGCGGCCGAGGCAGAAGGTGTCGAACTCGTCGTGGAGAACGTCGGTCACCAGAAACGGGGACTCCCGCTCTCGGTACTTGGCGACCTCGCGCGCGAAACCGACACGTCAGTCTGTTTCGACATCGGTCACGCGTACATGGAAGACGGTAACGACGCCGTCGACCGGTTCCTCTCGGGATACGGCGATCTCGTCTCGCACCTCCACGTCCACGACGCCCGCAGCAGGGGTGACACCCACCTGCCGATCGGTGCTGGCGAGATCGACTACGGCATCGTCACCGACCACCTCGCCGGCTTCGACGGCACCGTCGCAATCGAAGTGTTCACCGACGACCTCGCGCTGTTGCAGGATACGGGAGAACGGGCGACGGCCGCACTCGAAGACGCCTGACCACCCTCCGGAGTTAATGTACGTGGCGTGGAAGCCGCGTCCATGACGTTTGTCGTCCCGTTCGACGGATCGAACCTCGCAGAAGCTGCACTCGCCAGAGCCGTCGAATACGGCCGGGCTCTTGAGGAAGACGTCGTCGCCGTGACGGTCGTTCCCGAACGCACCCGGTACGCACGGGAGAAAAACTGGATCGGCGAGGACGAACCCTACGACATCGACGCCGCCGTCGACCGACTCCGGGAGCAAGTCGGGGACCTCGCCCCCGACGCCGCCTTCGAGTACGACCGCATTCGAGAGTTCCCATCGGAGGACCGCATCGCCGACCACGTCGAACGGCTGGCACTCGAGTACGACCCCAGCGTCGTCTTCCTCGGCAGCGACAACGTCGGGCGCGTCGTCACGCCGTTGACGAGCGTCGGCGTCCACGTCGCTGCCGAGCGAGTCTACGACGTCTTCGTCGTTCGACAACTGCACCCGCCGAAAGTGGATGCACTCGAGCCACACACCGAGTTCTACGAGGACGAATGACACGCACACACGCCAGGTCTCCAAGCGCGGCCCCTGCAGTCGGCACGGACTCACGACCTCGAGACGATCAGCGTCGGTGACAGTCCGGACTCGGCAGTATCGCTCGAGTGCCACACTGGTGTCTGTTCGGAGGCGAATCCACACCCAACGGCACGGTCGAGTACGTCAGCAACGCAACCGTTTACGGCGATCAGGGACGGCGATATCGTTAGTCGTTTCCACGCGGCCGTACCGACCGAACGTCCTCAAAACCGACAGACGACGAAACTTCAAGGGAGTTCTGTAACGGTTCTGCGGCCGCCTGATTATCAGAGTTGAAACCGATACCGAGCGTGTTTTCATTTACTCGGTTGAATCGTGAGCTAATTATATGTACGACTGATTCACAGGCTAATCCAGCACCAGACGGCTGGCGGAAAGATGCGCCGGGTGATCGGGTCGGACAGTTTCACCCCAGCGCGTGCAGTCGTAGTAGGCACTGAAAGTCAGTGCGCACCTGATCGCACGAGGGCTGTACGATCGGTGCACACGAGTTTCAGTTGTTACTCTGTTGCACGCTCTCGGCAGTGGTACTTCCGCACTCTGGTGTGGAGAAATACACATGTTCGAAACGAGGGTGTCATAGAACGAGTAGCACACTAAAGAGCAGGGTGAACGCTGAGGTGGATGAGTTCAGCGACCCTGCAAGATGAC